>Ga0114966_10000552_pt1 | contig 35674 bp, 22 predicted proteins | sample M_130207_XF_Meta_FD_87029 | JGI IMG/M metagenome (GOLD analysis project Ga0114966, IMG submission 87029) | Freshwater microbial communities from Lake Montjoie, Canada to study carbon cycling - M_130207_XF_MetaG | ecosystem: Environmental > Aquatic > Freshwater > Lake | place: Lake Montjoie... | reverse complement strand
GGTGTGCGGCGACTGGCTCGCGGGTGGGAGGGTGGAGGGGGCGTTCCTGGCCGCGGTCCGGGCCGCCGAAGCCATTTGCGGCTGGAACGGTCCAAGTTGAGGGATCCGCGCAGCAAGCGAACCTTTTTTTAAGTTGTTGGTGGCGCAGCCCCACGAGTTCTCTTTTGCCAGACGCAACAGGACCTTACGGATTTCGTCCGGCGTCCGTGGCCGGCCGGGTTTGTACTTCGGCTTCGCCTTCTTCACCGCGTGGGCGGTTTCAGTCTCGCGGACCCAGCGACGGCTTGATCGGTAACTGACGATCGAGATACCGATCAAGAGAAGCGGCATCAAGAAGTGACAAGTGACGCGGAGCGATAGCGTCTACCGCTCGCAACCATGTCATCTGTGACCGGGCAAGCGCTCGCAACGGAAGTTAACCCAAACGGCGCGAGACGCAGAGACAACCGAGAGTTTCGGCGGAGGTCGGCCGGGAAAACCAACGCGGGTGGGCGAAGGGATGTCGCGCGCGAAACCGAGCGGGAGGCTGCGTGACTCATGCCGTGCGGAAAGTCCCCAAGCCCGGTGACTTTCGCGTCCAGGATGATTACGGAGGAACGGTGCATCCGCATGAACCGTCGATCGCTCAAATCGAATTCGCCCAACGAGTGATCGCCGCGTGTCAGCCCGCACCGGCCTACGGCCGCGTGGACCTAGTCCGGGACAATCACGGCAACCTCGCGGTCATGGAGTTGGAGCTGATCGAACCCGAACTCTAGCTGCGAAACCATCCCCCCGCAGCGACCGCATTCGCGGACGCCATTGCCAAGATCGTTCTCGCTTGACCGGCATCGGCGAAACGTGCGGAGGCGTGGCAGATTCGAGATGTTTTGTGCGCGGACTCACGGTTCGATGCGATTCTGAGCCAAGAGAGTGGCGGTCGCTGAAGCTAGAATTGAGCCCTACGAATCAAAGCGAATCCCTCATTCACAGCGCAGGTACACCTCCCATGAAGTTCGCACGCATCTTTGCATATCGTGTCGAGTTGCCTCTGGCGGATCGCTTGTTCAATTGGTCGGGTGGGGAGCCTATGAAAAGCCTACGCTCAATACTTCTCCTCATCGGAATGGCGGTGGCGTGCCCGCCGGTCTACGCAGGTGACACCAAACTCCCGGCGACACACCTCGCCCAATCCTCCGGGGATTGCGCATGTGGTGTAACGCCTACCAATCCGCAGCCCGGCCCAGGAAAGACCCCGATGAAATCTGACGATTCAAGCAGTCAATTGACGGTGGAGCGAATCTTCTCCACGGACGAGTTCCAGGAGGAGCGAATCGGCACCATTATCTGGAGCAAGTTGGCCGCGGCCTACTTCACGCTCAAGGAGCCTGCGGCCGAGGGTGCCGGCCAAGCTTTGGTTCGCGTTGATGCGGCCAGCGGCACCGAGGAGGTCGCGGTGCTGGCCAGTGCATTCATCCCCTCTGGCGAGTCAAAGCCGCTCTCCATCGACGGGTTCGCGTTTTCGGCGGATGAAACAAAGCTCTTGATCTACACCAAGAGTCAGCGCGTCTGGCGACTCAACACGCGCGGAGACTACTGGGTTCTAAACATCGGCTCCCAGGAACTGAAAAAGCTCGGCGGCGAGGCATTGCCGTCCACGCTGATGTTCGCGAAGTTCTCGCCCAATGGCTCACGCGTGGCCTATGTCCGTGAGAACAATCTCTATGTCCAAGACTTGCGCGACATGCGCATCAAGGCGCTGACGACGGACGGATCGGCGAGGCTCATCAATGGGACATCGGACTGGGTGAACGAAGAAGAATTGCACATCCGCGATGGCTATCGCTGGAGTCCCGATGGCGAATCAATTGCTTTCTGGAGATTCGACACCACCGGGGTCGAGGACTTTCATCTCCTCGACAACACGCATGGAACCTACCCGCGTCTCACTTCGTTCCCCTATCCCAAGGTCGGCAAGACGAATTCGGCCAGCAAAATCGGCGTGGTCGGCACCGCCGGTGGTGAGATCCGCTGGCTCGATGTGCCGGGTGATCCACGCGAACATTATCTCCCGCAGATGGAGTGGGCTTCCGACGGCGCAGCGATTCTGATCCAGCAGATGAATCGCCTCCAGAACATCAACCGCGTCATGCTTTGGGATGTGAAGACTGGAGCGATTCAGACTGTCCTCACGGAGACCGATCCGGCCTGGCTGGAGAACGAGAACCCCGTGCGCTGGGTGCAGAACGGCAAGGGATTCGTCTGGCTGAGCGAACGCAGTGGATGGCGGCATGTCTATCGGGCGAGTACCGATGGCCATGGACTTTCCGCAGTGACTCAGGGCGATCTGGATGTACTCGCGGTGGAAGCGATTGATGAGGCCGACGGGCGGCTTTACTTCGCGGCGTCACCGGATAATCCCACGCAACGATACCTGTACCGAGTACCTCTCAAAGGGGGAACGCCCAAACGTCTGTCACCGGCCCATCAGCCGGGATGGCACACTTACGATGTTTCGCCCGACGCGAAATGGGCGGTCCACAAGTACTCCACCTTCGTGACGCCGCCGATTGTGGAACTGATTCGTCTGGCGGATCACAGCGTGGTGCGGGTACTCACCGACAACGCAAAGCTGCGGGAGAAACTCGACAAGCTCGACCGACCGTCCATCGAGTTTTTCCGAGTCGATATTCGGAGCGAGTTGTTGCTCGATGGCTGGTGCCTCAAGCCACCGTCGTTCAACCCGTCGGGCAAATATCCCCTGATGTTCTATGTCTACGGCGAACCGCACGGGCAAACGGTGCGCGATGCCTGGCAGGGACCACGGGGGCTGTGGCACTGGATGCTCGCGCAGCAGGGCTATCTTGTCGCCAGCGTGGACAATCGTGGAACCAATGCTCCGCGCGGGCGCGAGTGGCGAAAGTGCATCCACCGGAAGATCGGCATCATTGCGCCGGAGGAGCAGGCTGCGGCCGCACAAGACTTGTTGAAACGTTGGAGTTTCGCGGACTCGAAACGCGTGGGAATCTGGGGTTGGAGTGGCGGCGGCAGCATGAGCTTGAACGCCCTCTTCCGCTATCCCGATCTATATCACACCGCCATCGCCGTCGCCCCCAATGCAGATCAACTCCTCTATGACACGATCTATCAGGAACGCTACATGGGGCTGCCCGCCGACAACGCCGACGGCTATCGACTCGGCTCGCCGATCACGTACGCGAAGCAGTTGAAAGGAAACCTGCTGCTCGTGCATGGAACCGGAGACGACAACGGCCACTATCAGGGAACAGAGAAGCTGATCAACGAATTGATCGCTCACAACAAGCGATTCACCGTGATGCCCTATCCGGCGCGTTCGCATGCGATCAGTGAGGGCCAGAACACGGTTCCGCACTTCTACTCGTTGCTGACGAACTACCTGCACGACCACCTGCCGGTTCAGAAAAAGGACTGATCGGCCCCAGCCCATGTCTTGGCTGATATCACGGTCTTTTCAGAAGTCACTGGCTCGTTTGTTTGAATTGGGCAGGCCTTCAATGTGAATTACCGTTGCGTGCGAAACTCGGAAGGTGTCATGCCGGTGGCGGATCGGAAGGCACGGGTGAAGGCGCTGTGGTCGTAGAAGCCGCAGGCGTGTGCGATCTCGGCCACGGATTGATCGGGGTCGCGAAGCATGCGCGACGCGGCCGCGATCCGCGACTTGGTGATGAACTGGCTCGGCGTCAGACCGAAGAGCCGTTTGGTCAGGCGAGCCAGTCGTTGAGATGAAAGTTTGGAGCGACGCGCGAGCCAGGCGGGAGTCACCTCAGACGAGAGGCATTGCTCGAACTCTTCGAGGGCATGTGCGAAGTCCTTGGGAATCTCGTGTGGTTCGACCGGCACACGGAGATCGCGAGAGAATCCGATCAAGCCAACGACTGCACCGTTGGAATCCAGCATCGGCAGCTTCGTCGTCAGGCACCAGACTGGGTCGTGCGGTCGATGCCATTGCATTTCAAGATGGTCAACCAGCGGACGTCCGGTGCGCAGAACTCTCTCGTCCTGTTCGGTGGGAATCCGACCAAAGTCGCCGGGGCAGATGTCACGCGGGCATTTGCCGATGACTTGCGACTTGCTCTTCAAACCGTGCCGAGCCACCAGTGACTCGTTCACGGCAACGTATCGTCCCGCAGCGTCTTTGACGAAAAAGGCCACGTCCGGCGACCGGTCGAAGAGCCTTTCCAGCAAGGCGACCTCCACCTGCGAAACGTGCGGAGGCATGGCAGATTTGGAACGTGTTGTGCGAGGATTCACGATTCGATGCGATTCTGGGCCAAGAGCCGTGTGGTCGCTGAAGTTGAAATTGGATCGTTAAAATCCATCATACTCCAAGCGGATGCCCATGAGAGCAACGCGATGAGTCGCACGAGCGGAAGCGGGATAGGCTTCCAGCCTGTCATTTCGCGGAGAATCTGACAGGCTGGAAGCCTATCCCACGATTCGGTTCCACTTAGCAATGGAAACAATGTCATGAATTGGAAGTCATTACTCACAGTGATCGCTCTGTTGGCTGCAACGGTCATGGGCACGGCCAACGCATCGGCAACAGACAATTTCGATACCGACCCGAAACATCAAATGCCGAGGCCGGATGGCAAGCCGGCCGATCAGAGCAAGCCGGTGAAGGTCTACATCATGCTGGGGCAGTCCAACATGCTGGGCTTCGGCAGGATTGGGCCAAAGGAGACGAAGGGCTCGTTGGAGTTCATGGTCAACGAGAAGGGCAAGTACTCGCACTTGGTCGATGACGCGGGCAATTGGATTACTCGGCAGGACGTGCGATACGCCCATGTGATGGATCAGCGCGGCGTCGACTTCAAGGACATGGAGAAGTTCGGCGACGTCCGCAACGAATGGCTGACTCCGAAAGGATCGTTTGGTCCCGAACTGGGCTTCGGGTATGTGATGGGGCAGTTTCACGACGAACCCGTGCTGCTGCTCAAAGCGTGCATTGGGAATCGAAGTCTCGGCTGGGACTTGTTGCCGCCCGGCAGCGAGCGATTTGAACATGAAGGCAAGATCTACGCGGGCTACAAGGACGTCGCCAACTTCTGGGACAAGGGAGCCGAACCGAAGCCCGTGCCGTGGTATGCGGGCCGTCAGTACGACGCCGATACGGCGCACGCAAAGGCCGTGCTGACGAACCTCGATAAGTACTACCCCGGTTACAAAGGTCAGGGCTACGAAGTCGCGGGCTTCGTCTGGTGGCAGGGTCACAAAGATCAAAACGCCGCGCTGGCCGGTCGCTACGAGCAGAACCTCGTGCATCTCATTAAGACGCTGCGGAAAGATTTCAATTCGCCGAACGCGAAGTTCGTGTTGGCCACTGGCTGCGGCAACCCCGGTCGAGAAGGATTCGGCTTGCAGATCGCTGAAGCTCAACTCGCCGTCGATGGCGACAAGGGCAAGTACCCCGAGTTCAAAGGCAACGTCAAAGCGGTTGATACCCGCGACCTGTGGCGCGAAGCGGACGTGTCTCCGGTGAACCAAGGCTACCACTACAACCACAACGCCGAGACCTACTACGAAACCGGCGACTCGCTGGGCCGCGCGATGGCGGACCTACTTAAGAAATAACGGGCCAAGTGTCAGTCAAACGTAGTCACTCGCGTGTCAGTCAACGGTATACGGTGGTAGAAGGAAAGCCTTTCAACGGGAATGCAGATGATTCAAAAAGTCTGTGGAGAAACTTCGTCGTGACCTGGCTCTTGAGTGGCGCGTCGCCCACGCCGAAGTGCAGATGCGGATGGATGTCGATTCCCTCGCAGCGGGCGTCGAGGCCGACTTCTTTCGCGACGACATTCAGGCGGCGTTTCAGCTCGGCATCGAAGCGCCAATGCTGTCCCGGCACATCGCGCCGGCGGACTTCACGCAGCGTGGTCAGGGCCGCTCGCAAACCGATCGTGTCGCTCCAGTAGGTGCTGGAGATGAACATTCGCGCCGCCGGTTCCATCACGTCACGGCGGCCGACGACCACCGCCATCGGGTAGCCGTTCCACAGCGACTTTGCGAAGACCGCCATGTCGGGTGTGACCCCCAGATACTGTTGCGCCCCTCCCGTGCTGTAACGCAACCCGGCCGAGACTTCATCCAAAATGAAGACCGCACCGTGCTCGCGAACCAGCCTCCCCACTCCGGCCAGGTAGCCGTCCGGCGGAATCTCGGAACGGAGCGGATCCATGATGACCGCCGCGACTTCGTCCCGATGCTTGTCCAGCAACTCACCCAGTGCGGCGAGGTCTCCCTACGCGAACGGCAACGCCGTGCCGGCAAGGGCTCGCGGCCCACCGATCGGCTCGATCCCCGGAAAGAGGTGCGCGTTGAGGCTCGCCTCTTCCGCGAGGTTGGCAGCGAGATACCAACCGTGCCAGCCGTGATAGCCGCAGAAGCAGACCTTGTCGCGTCCGGTCCCACCGCGCGCGATTCGGAACGCGATGGCACACGCCTCACCGCCGCACTTGGCGTAGCGCACCATCTCGGCGCACGGGATCGACCGGCACAGTTCCTCGGCCAGTTCAACTTCCAGTTCGTGGTTGACCGAGTACACCGTCCCGGTCGAGATCTGCTCGCGAACGGCCTCATACACGATGGGGGCGGCGTATCCGAGAGAGATTGACCCGATGCCGCGGATCCAGTCGATGTACTCGAACCCATCGATATCCCAGAACCGCGCCCCCTTCGCGCGAGCGGCATACACCGGCGACGCACCATAAGGGGCTGTACATTTTCAACTTCCGAGAGTTGGGGTTTCTTGAGCCGCAGAGCAGCGTCCGAGTCAAGCCTGGGGCGGACACTTCGTCCGCCCCAGGACTGGAGATCACCTGACCCAGCCCCGGAGGGGCGTCCCCTTTCGAGCCTGTCTCCGGGCGGTCTCGAAACGTCGGAGCGGATTGAGGCCGCCCCTCCGGGGCTAAAACCATTTTTGATGGCCCTCTTTCTTGGGGCGGGCGAGGCACCCGCCCCAGGCTTGATTCGGCTGCCGCTCCGCGGCTCAACACCTTGGTGAAACCAACTCTCGGACGTATTAAATGCACAGCCTCTTAGCCAAGCGATTCGGCCGGCGACTGATGAGCTGCGTTCCGCCCTATATCAGCGCCAACGCCCGCTCATATAGGGCCATCGAACGGGGAACGCGCGTCGGATGAGGAGTGCCGGTCATGACGGGCACGCTCACGACATCAGCAGCGGGAAGGGCGTCCCCTTGCTGAGTTGGAACGGGCGGTTCTGTTGGTCGTGCGTTTCCAGCGTCGGGTCGATGCCGAGCATGTGGTAGATCGTGGCGACGAAGTCCGCCGGGCCGACGGGGTTCTCGGAGGGATAGGCCCCGAGTTTGTCGGACTGGCCGTAGGTCTGGCCTCCCTGGATTCCGGCCCCGGCCAGCAAAATGTTGTAGAGTTCCGGCCAGTGCTCGCGCCCGCCGTTCTTGAGCGTGACCTTCGGTGAGCGGCCGAATTCGGATGCGACGACCACCAGCGTCTCGGCCAGTTCGCCGGTCGCGGCGAGGTCTGTCATCAGGGCATAGAAGGCCTGATCAAACGCCGGAATCAACTCCTCCTTCAGAGCCGTAAAATTGTTCCAGTGCGTGTCCCACGCGAAACCGTTCTTCCCCTGAGTCCGCTGCCAGTTGCACTGCACCAGCCGAGTCCCCGCCTGCAGCAGCCTCCGTCCGAGCAGCACCGACTGACCGAACAGGTTGCGACCATACTTCTCGCGAACGGGAGCCTCGACCACGGACAGATCGACCGCGCGGCGAACAGCTTCCGAACCGACGACGTCGAGCGCCTTGATCTGGTTGTCCTTGAGCGACTGCGCCAGCGAGCCCTCTCGCAGCGATTCGACCTGTTGGTTGAGTTGATCGACCAGCCCCAGCCGACGCCGAATAACACCCGGCTCCTCGTTCGGCACGAGCGGCAGATGTTCGAGGCGGAAGTTGTCGTCGTTGGGGTTGCCGCCGGTGAGCATCGGGTCGTACTTCGGACCGAGCAGCCCGGCGAACTGTCCGGCGCGGCGGCCTCCAGCGACATCCATCCGGTGAGGCACGATAATGAACGGAAACATCGGCCCCGATCCGGGAGCCAGCTTCGCCAGACACGATCCCATGTGAGGCATGTCCTGCCGCGACATCGAATTCACATCGGGAACCGAACCGGGATACATGTTGCCGGTGAACATCCAGTACGAACCGCGACCGTGATCGTTGTGAGTGTGGTTCATCGACTTGATGAGGGCCATCTGGTCCATCAGCTTCGCCGACAACGGGCAGTGCTCGCCAAACCGGATCGACGGGACCGAGGTCGCGATCGTGTCGAACTCACCCCGAATCTCGGCCGGCGCGTCCGGTTTCGGATCGAACATGTCGTGCTGCGGATGCCCGCCCGACAGATAGAGAATGATGCAACGCTTAGCCTTTCCAAAACCGGGTCCGTGCGAGGCCGACTTCCCCGATGACTCCGCCTTGGCGGAACGAGCCATCAAGTCGGACAACGCGACACCGCTCATCGAAAGTCCGCCGACGCGAATCATCTCGCGCCGCGTCAGTCCGTTCGACGAAGGAAAACTCGGTCCCAGCAAGCTCAACATTCTGCGTCTCCGATAAGGACGACTGGTTGTATGATCGTCACGGCCCGAATGCTGCCCTGAAAAACCAACTCGCTCCGGCCGGAACCGGGTGCTTTCCGGCCCCTCTTGCATTACCATCCCCAGCCATCGGCGTTTCCCGATTGGAGCCGAACTGTAACCGGATCGGCAGGGGCTGACAAATCCTATTGGCTTTCTTTCGAGTGTTTTGAATTGGAGGCTTTCACGATGCGCGGTCGCGGACATTGTTTGGTGTCCCTGATTCTGGCTCTTGTCTGGCCGAGTTTCGCGTTTTCGCAGGCATTCGTGGAGCATCTTTCGCCACCAGTACTGCAGCGGGGAGCGGTCACGCGATTGGAAGTGATCGGCACGGAGACTCAGGGTGCCGTTGGCCTCTGGACTTCACTGCCGGCCGAACTGTTGGGCGTCCGCCGCGTCGAGACGGCCGGTCCCTCAGCCGTGTTTGATGTCGAGTTGAAGAGCGAGGCACCGCTGGGACTGTATGGCCTGCGGCTGGCCACTCGCAGCGGACTCGGAAACGTTCACCTGTTCCTGATCGATGAACTGCCACTGACTGTGCGCAGCAGCGAATTGTCGAATGAAACGGTTCAGGCATTGCCTCTGCCCGCGTGTGTGACCGCAGTCTGCCGACCCGCCGGAGTTGACCGGTACTCGATCACCGTCGAGAAGGGGCAGCGGGTCGCGTTCGAAGTGGTCGGCAACCGGCTCGGCAAGGACTACGATCCGCTCGTTCGAGTCCGCAGCGCGACCGGCAAGCTGGTGGCCGAGTGCGACAATTCGGTCGGCCTGTTCTTCGACTGCCGGTTCGCTCACACGTTTGCCGACGCCGGGACGCACACCGTTGAAGTTCGCGATGCCCGGTTCGAAGGTCATCCGACGTGGCACTACGTTCTGCGCATGGGCGACTTCCCCGAGGCTCGCACCTCCGTCCCTTCGTCCGTGAAGGTCGGTGAGCCTACAACGCTCTCGTTCCCGCAGATCGCCGGCTGGCAGATGCCCGCCCAGTTTCCGGCCACTCGCCCGTTGGGGGCTCTGTTCCATGAGATTCGCCGCACACCGGGCAGCGCCGCGACGTGGGTGCCGCTGACGGTGAGCGACCTCGCTCCGCATCTCGAAACTGAACCGAACGACACGCTGGAGACGGCCACGCCGGTCACGGTCCCCGCCACGCTGAACGGCGTGCTGGAGAAGCCCGGTGACAAAGATTGGTTTGCGTTTGAACTGACTCAGGGGCAGAAGCTGAACATTCAGGGCGTCGCCCGCGCGATCGGGTCGGCGGCGGACTTGGAGCTCGTCCTGTTCGACGCCGACGGTCGCGAGGTGCGGCGCGTTGATGACACCGAATTAGACGAGGGGAATTTCACGTTCAACGCGGGCAAGGCCGGCAAGCATCGACTGCAAGTGCGAGACCTCACGCGCGGCGGCGGTCCCGAGTTTGCCTATCGCATCGACGTGCAGGCGGGTGGCCCGCAGATCCAACTCCTCGCGGAGGCCGCCGATCTCACCGTGCCTCGCGGGACTTATCAGCCGCTGCCGCTGAAGATCACGCGCACGGAGTTCAACGGCGAGATCCGACTCGAACTGCGCGGGGCTCCGGCGGGAGTGACACTCGAACCCAACGCCATCCCGGCCGGAGCGACCGAGTTCGTCACACGGGTGATCGCGGCGGAGTCGGTTCCCGAGGGACTCTCCACTTTGCAAGTCGTCGGCACCGCGGCACTCGAAGCGGGCGGCATGCTGCAAGCGGTCGCGAAGACACGGCCGCTCGTCGATCGCCAACTCAAGAACGTCGATCTGATCATCTACGCCCTGCGTGACGATCAGCGTCATCTGCCACCGTCGCTCACCAACCAGATCGCGCTGGTGATCACGCCTCCCGCGCCGTTCACCGTCGATCTCCCGAATGCTGCCGTGAAGCTGACCCGATACCAGACGGCGGAGTTTCCCATCGCAACGACTCGCACGGCCGGGTTCGCTTCAGCGATCACGTTCGCCGTTCAAGGAGGACAGATCGGCGAGGAGCAACAAGAGCGAAATCAGGTCTACGCCCGCTTCAATCCCGCGACACCAGACCGGCTGATGACATCGGGGACGTTCTTCAACCGGATTCTGACGAACATCAACAAGCATCGCGTCGATCTGACCGCCACCTCGGAAGTGGACGGTCGCCGCATCAACCTGATCCGGACGTTCACGCTCGACATCCAAAGCGCGTTCCAGCCCACCTTCGAGCCTTCCGCACTAACCGTCGAACCGGGAGGCTCGCTCCGCATGAAGGTGCTGGCCAATCGAGTCGCCACGTTCGACGGCCCCGTCAGTTTCAGCCTGTCGCCCCAATCCGGCCTTCAATTCCCCGACACGGTCGAGATCCCCAAAGGCGAACCCGCGGCGGAATTCGACGTCAAAGTCGATCCCAAACAGAACCCCGGCCGATACAACCTCCGTATCGAAGCGGCCGGCTTCGTCGGAAAGTACGAAGAGAGCTTCAACGTCCCCAACGTCTCAGTCGAGGTGAAGAAGCCGACGCCGTGAGGAACACGCAAACGGCATTTCCTTCGTTCCCTTCTGTTCACAATGCATTTGACAGAAGCAAACGAAGGCAACGAAGGAGAATGCCCAAACGATGAGTTTCGTTGAACTGTGTGTCAATGTCCTAATCGAATGAACCCGCTGTGGCGGAGACCGTGATGCGAATGACCTGTCTGATGATGATTGTGGCACTGATCCCCGCGTTGAGCGTGGGCGCTGAACCGGCTTCGTCGCTCGGCGTCGTGCCGGCCGAGATCGTGTTGCGCGGGCATCGGGCCTCACAGCAGTTGCTGGTGAGCGAATCACTCGCCGGTGGTGAGATGGTCGATCTGACGCGCGATGCGACTTACGAAAGCCTGGCCCCGGCGGTCGCATTAGTGACGGCAGGCGGTCGGGTCATTCCGCGCGGACACGGGGCGACGCAGATTGTCGTCCGTCATGGCGAGCGGGTCGCGCACGTGGCCGTCAACGTGGCCGGTTTCGCGGAGGCCGATCCGATCGACTTTCAAACCGACGTCATCGCCGCCCTCAGCAAGGCTGGCTGCAATCAGGGAGCCTGTCACGGTTCGCCACAGGGAAAGAACGGGTTTCGGCTCAGCTTGCGGGGCTTCGATCCGACGCTCGACTTCATGACGCTGACCCGCGAAGACTTCGGCCGCCGCACAAACTCGACCGTTGCCGACCAGAGCCTGATCCTCAAGAAGGGACTCGGCGAACTGCCGCATCAGGGAGGGACGCGCTTCCGCCGCACCGACCCCGAATATCAAATCCTGCGAGCGTGGATCGACGGCGGTTGCCGACCCTCTCCATCACCGGCAGTTCTCCCCGCGACCGGCAACCAGAAACCACCAGCCACTCCGGCACCGGCTGCGGCTAAGTTGGTCCGACTTGAAGTCCTGCCCGGTTCGCGGCGGTTGTCGGAGCGACGGCCGAAACAGCAACTCGTGGCGATCGCTCACTTCAGCGATGGCGAGGCCCGCGACGTGACCGACCTCTCCGTCTTCACCACCAATGAAAAAGAGACCGCGACGATCAACTCCAGCGGTCTCGTCGAGTTCCACCGCACGGCCGAGGCATCGTTCCTCGTTCGCTACCTCGACCGCATCTCCGGAGTTCGCCTCTCGTACCTGCAGCGCGATCCCGAATTCCAGTTCCGCTCGCCCGTCGAGGCCAACGCAGTCGATCGGCATGTCTTCGCCAAGCAGCGCGACCTGCAACTGCTCCCCACGGAAGTGACTCGCGATGAGTACTTCCTACGGCGAATTTATCTCGACGTGATCGGCTGCCTGCCGACGGCTGATGAGGCGCGGCGGTTCCTCGATTCGAAGGAAGCCAACAAGCGGGCGGTCCTGATCGACGAACTGCTCGCCCGTGACGAGTACGCCGACCTGTGGGCGCTGCGGTGGGCCGACCTGATGCGAGGCAGTGATGTCACGATCAGCAGGCGCGGAGTTCACAGCTTCCACCGCTACCTGGTCGAACGCTTCCGCGAAGACCGGCCGTTCGACGAGTTCGCCCGCGAAACGCTGACGAGTCACGGCAACACGCTGCACAAGCCGGGAGCCAACTTCCACCGCATCGCCCGCACGCCGGATGAGGCGGCCGAAGCGATGGCTCAACTGTTTCTCGGCGTCCGGATCGGCTGTGCCAAGTGCCACAACCATCCGTTCGAGGCGATCACTCAGGACGACTACTACGGACTGGCGGCCTACTTCGCGCGGGTGAAGTTCAAGGGGAAGCAGTTCATGGTGGACGATGAGATCGTCTATCTCGACCGCAACGGCGAGGTGCGGCATCCGACCAAGAACGTCAACATGGCCCCGGTCGCGTTCGGCGAGCCGGCCGGAGAACTTAGCCCCGACGACGACCGCCGCGAGAAGCTCGCCGAATGGCTCACCCGCCCCGACAACCCGTACTTCGCGAGATCGACCGCGAACCGGGTCTGGTATCACCTGTTCGGCCGGGGCATCGTCGAGCCGGTCGATGACTTCCGCGACACGAATCCGCCGTCGAATCCCGAACTGCTCGATGCTCTCGCCAATGAGTTCGTGCGGAGCGGCTATCGCATCAAACCCGTTCTGCGACTGATCCTGAACTCCAGCACCTACCAACTCGACCATCGGCCCGTTGCGAAACAATCTCGCTTCGCGGCCAATCCCGATCCCTATTTCACTCTAGTCGTTCCGCGGATGCTCTCTGCCGAACAACTGCTCGACGCGGTGACGAAAGTGAGCGGCATCCCCGAAGAGTTCCCCGGCTATCCGCCCGGCACCCGAGCCGTCGAACTGGCCGAGGGAGCCATCGAGCATTCGTTCCTGAAGGCATTCGCGAAACCAGTCCGCGACGTCACCTGCGAGTGTGCCCGCGAAGACGATTCGTCGGTCAGTCAGGCGATCCACCTGCTCAACAACCGGGGAATCCTTCAGCACATCAAATCTCCCGAAGGCTGTATCGCCCGCTGGCTCGCCGCGGGAAAGAACGACGTCGAAGTTTTGGAGCTCATGTACCTCACCACGCTCAGCCGCCGCCCGACCGCCGCCGAACAGACCGCGATCCGGGCTCATCTCACCACAGTCAGCGACCGCGCCGCCGGCTTCCACGACGTGCAGCACGCGCTGGTCAACTTAAACGAGTTCCTGCTGCGGCACTGATGATCCCGTCCAGTCGGTCGAGCGATGGGACGCGCGCCGACATCATTGAGTCCCATGCCGCAGCGCCCGGCCCGGCTTCGCTCCGGTCGGTTGTCCCTTTTCGAGGACCAGGTGACCGTTTACGAGGACGTCTTCGATCCCCTCGCTGTATTCGAACGGCTTGTCGTAGGTCGACTTGTCGATGATGCGGGTTGGATCGAAGACGGTGATGTCGGCGAAGGCACCGGAGCGAATCGTGCCGCGGTCGATGATGCCGATCTTGGCAGCGTTCAGTGACGTCATCTTGCGGACGGCGTCTTCGAGCCGGAGCAAGCCCCGCTCGCGGACGTAGACGCCGAGAACTCGCGGGAACGTGCCGAAGTTGCGCGGGTGCGGGTTGCCTCGACGGAGCGGGCCTTCGATCGCGAAGGCCGACCCGTCCGAGCCGATCGAGCACCACGGCTGCACCAGCGCGAGGTTCATGTCGACTTCGGTATGATGCTCGTAGACGGTTGGGACCGATCCGCCGTGCTCGATCAGGATGTCGAAGAGCACGTCGAGCGGGTCGGCGACTTTGTTGGGGTTGCGAATTGTCATGACGCGGTCCATCGTCAGACCTTCGTAGCCTCCCTTGCCGCTGACGAGCATTCGCGACCAGTCGCCGCCGACCGCCGTGTAGTGGTTGTACCAGCCGGGCAGGCCGTCGCGGATGTCCTGCTTCAGCTTGGAACGGAGCGAAGCGTCCTTCAGCCGCTCCAGCATTTTGGCGGTCCCGCCCTCGTGAGCCCACGGTGGAATGATGCTCGCCAGATTGTTGTTGCCGCGCGTGTAGGGATAGACGTTGGCCTGCACGTTGACGCCCCGCTGGCGAGCCGCCTCGATCAGCGCGACGAGCTCGTTCATCCGGCCCCACAGTTTCTGATCGGCGATCTTCAGATGAATCACATCGACGGGAACGCCCGCTCGTTCGCCGATCATGATCGCCTCCCGCACCGCCTCAACGACGTCGGCCCCTTCGTTCCGATTGTGCGTCGAATAGATCCCGCCATGCCGCGCGACGACCTTGCACAACTCAACGATTTCATCAGTCGTCGCCAGTGAACCGGGAGGCATTGCCAACATGTCAGACAAACCAAGAGCGCCGTCGCGCATCGCTTGGTCGAGCAGTTCCTGTATACGGGCGAACTGTTCGGGGTTCGGCTGATTGAAACTCGTCCCCATGACTCCCTGCCAGACGTTGTCCAGCCCGACATACGACGCCACGTTCACGGCCACACCCGCTTGGTCGATGGTGTCGAAGTAGTCTTTTAGCGTGGCGAACCGTCCCGCCTTGGGATCGGTCGGCCGCGACCCGGCCTGATTCGGATACGGTCCGGCCGAGTTCCCCTCGCCGAGCACCTCGGTGGTGACGCCCTGCCGAACCTTGCTCGGCGCATTGCCATCTTCGAGCAGCAGATAGTCCGAGTGCGAATGAATGTCGATGAAGCCCGGCGCGACGACCAGACCGCGGGCATCGATCTCCCGATCGGCTTTCCCCGCTGCGATCTTTCCCACCGCGACGATCCTGTCACCGCGAACGGCCACGTCACCAAGCGACCACGGGTTCCCCGTTCCATCGACAATCGTGCCGTTACGAATGACAAGGTCGTAGCGCGGCTCGTCTGCTCCGGCCGTAATGACGACCATCAACAGCGTGAGTATCCCGATCGAACAGCAACTGAGTTTGAGGAAGCTCATGATGATTCCAATTGAAGAGGAGAGACTCCGCGCGGGAGGCCAATGCTAGCTGAGATGCCAGCCGATTGTCGCGTTGATCGCTCCGGCAGTTAGTGGGTTAGTTTGAGTAGCATGCCCTGAGTCTTCGTAGGGCGTGGATCGAGGCTCAGCGTCATTTCCACGCCCTACGAAGACTCAAGGCGTGCCACACGGGATCCGATTTTAAATCGACACACTACCCTCCGGACCCCTTGCTTGTGTTCGACGGGGGCGGTGGTCATTCTGCTCGACCTCAACTTAAATCGCCTCGAATGAATTGGTGTCATTAACGCTCATGATCGACCGTAGCCGATCATTCCCGCCTCAGCAGCGAGTAGACCGACGCGGCCCCGAAGTGCTGGCTGTTCCGAACCGCCACCGTCCCCGTGCCGGCTCCGCGGGCGAGTTCGATCGCCAATTACATAGCCTTCGTCGAGGCGACATGTCCCATCGCGCGGCCGCCATCCATGACCGCAATCGCTGTCGTCTGCTTGATCGACTGGACCTGACCGCGCGGGTCGATGTCCCCCGTGTCCATCGCGGCGAGGTATCGCGACGTCGCGCGGCTGCCGTGCGAATGAATACCCCGCAAATCGGCTTCGACCTGGCGCGCGGCCACCATCTCCGCATCGGCGCGAAGCATCCCCTTCTTGACGTACATCGTCACGAGCAACTCGGTGAGCTGTTCGACGGGAACAATGATTTCCTGAGCCGAGTCGTGGGGAATGTCGGGTGTTTCAAGCATGGTGGAGTGATTGATGCCGGAGGGGGGCAAACAATACCGAACTGGCAGCTAGTCATGGCTCTGAGGACCACTTGCACTGACGTGCGCATGGAATCAAGGGTGTGCATTTGCAACGTTGGCTCATCCTCCACCACATTGCTGCCCGCTACGCCAGAATGCCGTTCACGATGTTGCCGTAGACGTCGGTCAAACGGAAGTCGCGGCCGGCGTAGCGATAGGTCAGTTGTTCGTGATCGAGACCCAACAGGTGCAGGATGGTCGCGTGCAGATCGTGGACGTGGACCGGGTTTTCGATCGCGTCCCAGCCGTATTCGTCGGTTGCTCCATAGGCCATGCCGCATTTGATTCCTCCACCGGCCAGCCACATGGTGAAGCCGAAGGGATGATGGTCACGGCCGTTGGCTGTTCCCTCGCGCGCGGGTGTGCGGCCGAATTCCCCTCCCCAGATGACGAGCGTGTCGTCGAGCAGTCCGCGCTGCTTGAGGTCTCGCAGGAGTCCGGCGATCGGGAGGTCGGTCGCCAGCGCGTTCTTTTCGTGCCCGCCCTTGAGATCGCTGTGCTGGTCCCACGGCTGGAAACCTCCCGTCGTGTGGTAGAGCTGCACGAACCGTACTCCCCGTTCGACCAACCGCCGCGCGAGCAGGCATTGCTTGCCGAACGTTTCCGTTTTCGGCTGATCGAGACCATACAGGCGCGCGGTCTCGGCAGTTTCCCCGTGCAGGCTGAATGCGTCGGGGGCGGCCGTCTGCATGCGATAGGCCAGCTCAAACGAGTCGATCCGGGCACTCAACCGGCTGTCGTCGGCGCGGCTGACCCGGTGCAGCTCATTCAGACGCGCGAGAGCATCGAGCTCGCGCCGCTGCTGATCACGCGCCACAGGCCCCGTGAGGTTCTTCAGCGGCTGATCCAAGTTGGACACGAACGTCCCCTGATACGAGGCGGGAAGAAAACTCGCCCCGTATTGTCGCGCCCCTTCAATGATCGGCCCCGGCCCAATCGCCACGAACCCGGGAAGATCACGGTTCTCGGTTCCCAATCCGTAGGTGACCCAGGCCCCCAGGCTCGGCCTCGAAGAAACTCGCTCGCCGGTGTGCATCAGCAGGCACCCGCCGGGATGATTCGGATCGTCGGTGACCATCGAGCGGATCACGCACAGGTCGTCCACACACTGCGCCGTGTGAGGAAAGAGTTCGCTGACGTCGAGTCCCGATGAGCCGTACCGCTGGAACGTCCAGGGAGATGCGAGCAGGCTCCGCTGCTGTCCGAGATACAGTTTCGGAGCGGGCTTCCCGTCATCCCTGGTGAGTTGCGGTTTGGGATCGAACGTATCGACCTGCGAGGGGCCGCCGGGCATGAACAGAAAAATGACCCGTTTCGCCCTAGCCGCAAAATGGGGCCGCTTGACCATCAGCGGATCAACCGGCTCTCCCGCGATCGTTTGCCGTGTCGAAGCCGACTCGTCGGCCAACAGCGCAGACAGTGCGAGTGCGCTGAAACCGCCTCCCGAACGGCGCAACAACTCACGCCGAGTCAGTGGTACGGGGGATTGCCTGATCGGTGTCGAACTCAAGAGCGTTCACTCCCTCCTATGCCGCATTCAATCGACAAACAGGAACTCATTCGTGCAGAGAACCACACGGCAATAGCCGGCCCATGCGTTGGAATGAGTCTGCTCCATGAGGAGCTGCTTGCCAATTTCGACCTCGGCTTCCGTTGGCAATCGCCCCAGCGTCATCTCATAGAGTCGCCGGATGCGATTTCGGTCGTCCCCGTTTGAAACCTCGCGAACGACGCGCTCCCCGAGAGCCTCTGCCAATTCCGATACCAGCGGATCGTTCATCAGAAACAAAGCCTGCGGAGCGACGATCGTTTCGGTGCGACGTTCGACGATGCCGCTGCAATCGGCTGCGTCGAACAGCGATCCAAACTCGGCCGTTTTCGCCCCCGTGCGAACTGCCATCAAGTACAAAGTACGACGTGGCGTGGCGAGATCCTGGAACCCCAAACCACCCGGAGTTGAATCCAGCCGTTCAGCAATGGCTAGGAGACTGTCGCGGATGGCCTCGGCTTCCAGCTTCCGCCGGTTCGACCGTCCCAACAGTCGATTCTCAGGATCAGCGGCCAAGCTGGCCGCGTTCGGCACCGAGCTCTGTTGATAGACATTCGACAACACGATCAGCCGATGCAGAGCCTTGACCGACCAGCCAGACGAGACAAACTGGGCCGCGAGAAAATCGAGCAACTCGGGATGACTGGGGCGTTCCCCCATCTCACCGAAGTTCGCCGACGTGGCCACAAGACCGACACCAAAGTGGTGTTGCCAGATACGGTTCACCATGACCCGCGCCGTGAGAGGGTTTTCGGGACTAGCAAGCCAGTGAGCCAACTCCCGCCGACCGCTCCCTTCGCGAATCGCGGGCGGAGCGATTCCTGCAATGACCTTCGGAAAACCGCGCGGCACGGTCTGACCAGGTTTCATGTGGTTGCCCCGCAGATAAACCCGCGCGTCATGAAAACCCTCGTGCGGTGTCCCGGGCGGTCCCCCGTCCTGCACGGCAACGGCGCGAGGGATTTCCACCGGCTTCTTCTTTTGGAGCGTCTCCAGCTCGTCCCGCAACCCAGCCAAGCGCTGGCGGAAATCGTCGGGGAGTGCCTTGTCTCGCTCGGCCCCTTCCAGCCGAAAGGGGCTTTGTACGGAGACCAGTTCCTCGTACAGGTCTCCCGTGGGGTCGATGTTCTCCGTAGCTTCTGGCGCTGCACACCAGCGATTGGTCAGTTCGACTTCGACGCGCGATCGGGACTGGTCATCGAGTGGCTGCGAATAGACTCGCAACTCCGCCAAGTCTCCTTGGAACAGGGGACTCGCTCCCGATCCCGGACCGCCAATCCGCAACGCGGCAATTGCCGGGTCGGAAGAAACCGAATCGATCCTCTTGTTGTTTCCCACGGCCTGCCCGTGCCGATGCACGGCCACTCCGTCCGGTCCCCAAGTGATGCACACAATTTGAAACGCGGGATTGTCGGGCGCGGGAGTCGGGGCGGGGACCACGACGTCTCCATTGGCACCGTTGCGGCGAAGAATCGCATGCAGCGCGCCGGCGGCGTCGGTCATGATCCCCAATCCGTGCTGGCCGACTGCCGCGTCTTCCCAACCAATGAGCCGCTGTCCGGGAGCACCTGCCGGATCAGACCGAAACACAACGAACAGACTCCCCACAGAAGGAACCGTTCCCGGCACCTGCAACAGTTCCTTCCCGGAAAAATGAAGCACCGCTCGTGTGTGCCCATCAATCAGCACCGTCGTGATCGCAGGTGCTGCAACTTCGGAGACCGGCGCGGCGTTCTCCAGAGCACGACCACGATTCAGCCACGATGCAACCTGTTGAGCATCATTCGTGACGATCCGTCGGTCGTCGGCTCTGAAACGCAGGACTGCCGTTTCAGCCGATGATTTCACCGCCGCACCGCGAGCCTCCCGCGCACGACGATCGGTGGAGAACGCCGACAGCTTCCCGGCCAGCTCAAGTGTCCTGTGTTCCGCTGTCGTCCTGTCCGACGCGGCGCGTAACGCCGTCAGAGCCGCGTGCGGTTGCTTCTCAATGAGATACACAATCCAGCGCGCCAGTGCCTCTGCGTCCAGTCCCCGCACCTTCGCAAACTCAGCCGTCGCGGGTCGCTCCTGGCCGGCTGGTGGATGCACGAATTCCCATGCAGCAAGCAGGTAGTGTTGTGTCTCGGCATCGACGCGCCGTTCAAGATAAGACCGATACTCTCGTTCGCCAAGGATGCTGATTTCGCATGACAACTCGACGCGCCGCGCCTTGTCGCGCGTCTGACCGGCCTCCAGAGCCGCGATTTCGACCGGAGACAGCAACGGCACGCGCACCAACGGAGTATTCCCCTTGACCGGTCCCGGAATCAGACGCGTGCTGAAGAAGATTCCGGCCAGTGAATAGTAGTCCTCGGTCGAGATCGGATCGAACTTGTGATCGTGGCAGCGGGCGCAGGCGAGCGTCAGTCCCAAGAAGGCTCGCCCCACCACGTCGATCTGATCGTGTACGTAGTCGGCAATCATCTGCTGTTTATCGACGTCTCCCGGAACGAAGTCGGCAATCGCCAGCATGCCCGTGGCCACGAGCGCGTCGGCGTCGATCCGGGTGGCATCGGCCGGTTGAAACAGGTCGCCGGCCACCTGCTGCATGACGAATTCGTCGTACGGGAGATCCCGATTGAAAGCGGCGACCACCCAGTCGCGATAGCGCCACGCCTCCCGAAAATCGCTCTCCGCAGGCAACTGTATCAGGTCTCGGGCGTCGGCATAGCGAACCACATCCAGCCAATGCCGTCCCCACCGCTCACCATACCGCGGCGATGCCAGCAACCGATCGACAACTTTGGCGAATGCTTCCGGTGAATCGTCTGCCAGAAACGTGTTGATCTCCTCAGGCGTGGGAGGGAGTCCTGTCAGATCAAACGTGGCCCGGCGAAGCAGCGTTCGCCGTTCGGCAACGGAAGCCGGACTCAGCCCCCGTTCTTCAAGCCTCGCCAGAATGAACTGATCAACGGGCGAGTGTGCCCATTCCTTTGCACGGACCGCGGGGAGAGTGACTGCGCGAACCGGCTGAAACGACCAAAACCGCTCCTGCTCATCGGCTGCGCGCATTTCATGCGACGGCCCCCAGGCGATCGTCCACGAGCTCAACAGCACAAACAAACAGCGAATTCTAGTGCGAAAATTCATGGGTTTGTTTGTACTCGATTTTGCACACGAAATGAATTCGCGGCCACGGCCACGGCAGCGGTACTGAGTCTCTGTACTACATCCGTACAAGCAATGAGTTCACCGTATCGAGAACTGGGTATGGAGTGCGCTGTCGCGAGTACAGAGGCAGAGACGTTCTTTTCAAGAACGACCAGCATTCGTACTCGCAGCGGACGCGGTTCATTCCCGACGAGTTGTTGCCTTGGCTTGAGCCAGTGACGACGGGCCGATCCACGTTGGAATTTGCGCAGGGCGATGCGGCGAGTGACGTGACGACGGCGGATGTCAGACGGAGGATTGGCAGGATGTGGGCGTGACGAGCGGAACCTATGCCGCCCGCCGCTCGAACGACTTGACCAGACCACCGACGTAGGGCCGGATGATGATCTGGTCGCGGTCGAGCTTCGGGACTTCTTCGGGAAGGTCGCGGATCGGCGGCAAGTGCTCGCGTTCCTGATGGTCCTCGTTTTTTGGACAGTTCTCGAAGCAACTGACGGACAGCGGGCTTTCCGTCGCACGGACAACATTCAAGCGAGCAATTCCTGCACGACCTCGCCATGCACGTCGGTCAGGCGGAAGTCGCGGCCGGAGTAGCGGTAGGTCAGGCGTTCGTGGTCGAAGCCCAGCAGGTGCAGCAGCGTGGCGTGCAGGTCGTGGACGCTGACGCGGTTCTCGACGGCGCGGAAACCGAATTCGTCAGTCGCGCCGTAGGCCAGGCCCCCTTTGACGCCACCGCCGGCCAGCCACATCGTGAAGCCGTAGTGGTTGTGATCGCGGCCGTTGCCGCTTTCCGAGACTGGCGTGCGACCGAATTCGCCGCCCCACACGACGAGCGTTTCATCGAGCAGGCCGCGACGCTTCAGGTCGCGCAGCAATGCCGCAATGGGCTGATCGATCTGACGGCTGAGACTCGTGATGGACTTGTCGATGTTCTCGTGATGGTCCCAACCCCCGAGTTCGACATGGATATAGCGGACTCCCCGCTCGACCAGCCGGCGCGAAATCAAGCAGCCGCGCGCGAAGGAACTCGATCCATATTCCTCGTGAGTCGCCTGCGTTTCAGAGCGGATGTCAAAGACGTCCCCCGCGGCGAACTGCATCCGGAAGGCGGTCTCCATCGCGCGGATGCGAGCTTCCAGCGCCGGGTCATCTCCCGACGCCGCAAGCTGCCGACGATTGAGCCGTGCGATGAACTCCAATTGTCGTTCTTGTTGCTCGCGGTTGAGTGTCCCGTTCCGCAGGTAGCGGACCATCTTCTCGGGATCCTTCTCGGCGATGTTGATCGGCGTCCCTTGGTGCTCACCCGGCAGATAGCCATTGCGAACGTAACGGGACGCGGTCCCGCCGTCGCTCAGCGAGACGAAGCCGGGTAAGTTTCGGTTCTCCGTTCCCAACCCGTAGGACACCCACGCGCCCAGCGAAGGATGAATCTGGTCGATGCGCCCCGAGAAGAGATGATTCGCTGCCGGGGCGTGATTCGGATTGCCGCCAACCATCGACCTCACGAGACACAAGTCGTCGGCGCAAGCGCGGAGTTGCGGCAACAGATCGCTGATGAGCAGCCCACTCTCACCGCCGGGCTGAAACTCCCACGGAGCCGGCAGCAGCCCGCCGGTGACTCGCTCGGTGCGCAAGTCGGCACCGGCGGGACGTTGTCCCGCGAATTTCTTGAGGCTCGGCTTCGGATCGAACAAGTCGATGTGCGACGGCCCCCCGGCCATGAAAAGGAAGATCACATGCTTGGCCTTCGCCGCGTTAGGCGTCACGACGCCGGACGGTGCCTGATCCGCATGAAGCAGATCAGCCAGTGCGAGCGTTCCGAAACCCGCACCCAGCGAGCTAAGCAACTGTCGGCGTGAAAGGCCGATAGACGAATGATCGAGATTCGGGTGCATCGGTTGATCCAACTATTCGACGTACAAAAACTCATTGGCCGCGAAGAGTGAATGAGCCAGGAGAGTCCAGCCTTCGCGGAGCACGCCACCGGCGGCGTTGTGTACGAGGGTCAGGCTCTCCTTCAACTCCTCGGTGGTCGGGTCGCGCAGCAAAATTCGGCGGAACAAGTTGCGGGCGGTCTCTTCGCCGCTCGACGGCTGCTCGTCCAAGACCGAGCGCGCGGTTGCTTCCGCTTGCTGCTGCAAGAACGGGCTGTTGAGCAAGTACAATTGCTGAAGGGGCGTTGTTGTCGGCAGTCGATTTTCTGTGTGCCGCTTGGCATCGGGGAAGTCGAACAGTCGGAACAGGTCCGCCGGTTTCTGGCGGCTGACGATGCCGTACACGGTGCGCCGGCGGAATTTCTCGTCGTCTAAACTCACTGACGGCCCCTGCATCGTTGTGTTGAGTTCCCCGCTCGACGAGAGCACGGCATCACGCGACGCTTCGGCTTCCAGACGCCGACGATTCATCCGCCACAACAAACGGTTGTCGGGATCGCGATCATGAAAATCTGTCGGCGAACGGCTGGCCTGTCGCCAGGCGGCTGAGAGCACGATCTCGCGATGCAGCCATTTCAATGACCAGCCTGACTCGATGAATCGCGCGGTCAGATCGTCGAGCAGTTCCGGGTGCGACGGAGCATCTCCCAGCCGACCGAAGTTACTCGGAGTCGTCACGAGCGGCCGATCGAAGTGCCAACCCCAGCCTCGATTCACGATGACTCGCGCAGCCAGCGGTGCGGAGTCCCGAATGATGGCTTCTGCCAGTTCGCGCCGCCCGCTTCCCTGTTGAAACGGTTTTGCATCGCGCGGGGAGAGGACTTCGAGAAATCGACGCGGGACAATCGAGCCGGGGTTCGCCGGGTTGCCGCGGACGAAGACCGGTAGATCGCGCGGGCGACCTTGTTGGTAATCGAGCAGCGTCCAGGCGGGATCGTCTCCGTTGATCCACAAGCCCGCGTCGCGCACGCCGGTCGCGATCGAGCCCTCGAACAGTTTCGTTTCCTTCAACGCTTTCAATGCCGCTTCCCAGCGAGCCACCTCGGCATCGAATGGGGCGACATCGACGCCCTCCGCCTTCGGGGTCTTACGATTCTTCTTCGCGTAGTCGGAGCGCAACTCGACATCGACGATCTGTCGCTGCACTTCGGTCAGCGCGGCGGCCTCTTCGGGACTGGTTTCCACGAGCGGCCATTCGACCAACTGCGTGCTGGCCATGACTCCGGCGAGCGCGTAGTAGTCGTCGGTCTTGATCGGATCGAACTTGTGGTCGTGACAGCGAGCACACGCGACGGTCAGTCCCAGAAAGCTGCGCGTGACGGTGTCGAGCCGCTCGTCCCACTCGTCGGCGACGATCACCGAGATCACATCGGCCGCGAGCTTCGGCTCCTTGTGATAGACCGGCGAAAGACCGAGGAACCCCAGCGCCGCCAATTCCGAACGAGGGACATCCAGCAAATCGGCCGCAAGCTGACGGCGAACAAACTCGTCATAAGGCAAGTCGTCGTTCAACGCCTGGATGACCCAATCGCGGTATCGGAACGGAAAGCGTGGCGGCTTGCAGGTCGCCTCGGATGTCGGATGGTCCTCGGCGTATCGAGCCACATCGAGCCAGTGTCGTCCCCAGCGCTCACCGTAATGCGGCGACGCGAGGTAACGCTCGACCAACCGTTCGTAAGCATCTGGAGATTCGTCAGCCACGAACGCTTCCGTCTCCGCAAACGTCGGCGGCAAGCCCAGCAGATCGAACGAGAGCCGGCGAATCAACGCCCGACGATCAGCCTCCGGCGCGGGCCGCACCTGCTGACGATCAAGCTGTTCGAGCACAAACGAGTCGATCTTCCGCAGCGGCCAACTCGGATCGGAGACCTTCGGCGTCGGCAGCGTGCGAACCGGTTGGAACGACCAGAACCCGCGTCCCTGTTCGACGTCCACTGCGCGAGGCTTGGCGGCTGACGGAGCCGAGTCGACGGGAAACGCCGCCCCCCGCGCGACCCACTCCCGAAAATCGGCCAAGACTTGATCGGGGAGCTTTCGGTCCGGTGGCATCTCCGACACGACGCCGGACCAGGAAATGGCCTTCATCAGCAGGCTCTCGTCCGACTTCCCCGGCACCAGAGCGGCCCCGGAATCGCCCCCTTGCAGCACACTCGCTTGCCGATCGAGCCGCAATCCACCCTTTGGCTTCGCAGTCTCGGACGAATGGCATTTGTAGCATCGCTCGACCAACACCGGCCGGATCTTCTTCTCGAAAAACTCCAGCCCCTCGTCGGCAGCCATCGCCAAACCCGCGAACGACACGAACCACGTGATCGCGCCGATTCGCAGAACGCCGTGCCGCACAAAGGAATGAAACGTTGGCAACAGCACGGTCCCTCTCACTCACAGCGAGACTTGCAACCCGTCGCGTTTTCGCAAAACGCTCCGTCAACACGACGGAGACGATCGATATCCTACCGCATCACGGGAAAGTCGCGAGCCAGCGTCCGCTCCCGTCGCAAGCTCACGGTGCAACGTTATGATTGGAGCCGGCTTACATTTGAAATCTGCGATCTCGTCGACTCTGAAAGACTTCTCACATGTTGAAACTGGCTCGCGCCGTTTGCCTGATGTCGTCGTGCACACTGCTGGCCGCCGTGCCTGTCAACGGTGACGACGCACCTCTGGCACGGATCGGATTTGGATCGTGCGCGAAACAGGACAAGCCCCAGCCGATCTGGAACGCGGTGATCGAAATGCAACCGCAGTTGTTCGTCCTTTTGGGCGACAATATCTACGGCGACACCACCGACATGGACGTGCTGCGAGCCAAGTATGCCTTGCTGGGGAATCAGCCCGGCTATCGGAAGCTCAAGCAAACCTGCCCTGTCGTCGCGACGTGGGACGATCACGATTACGGAGCCGATGACTCGGGGGCCGACTATCCAATGAAGCGTGAATCACAGCAGATCTTTCTCGATTTCTTCGAGGCTCCGCCAAATGATCCGCGTCGATCCCACGAGGGCGTCTACTCTTCCAGCGTCTTCGGCCCGGTCGGCAAGCGGGTGCAACTGGTCCTGCTCGACACACGCTACTTTCGCAGCCCGCTGAAGGTCGGATACAAGCCCGGTGAGCCGGGTGAAGGCTACCGCGGCAAATACGTTCCCAACACCGATCCAGACTCGACGATCCTCGGTGCGACTCAGTGGCGCTGGCTGGAGGAGCAACTCAATGTCCCCGCCGAACTGCGTGTCATCGGATCGAGCATTCAGGTGATTGCCCACGAACACGGCTCCGAAATCTGGGACAACTTTCCGCACGAGCGGGCTCGTTTCTTGAAGCTGCTGCGCGAGACCAAAGCCGGCGGCGTGGTGGTTCTCAGCGGCGACCGGCATCTCGCCGAGATCTCACGGATTCTCCCGAGCGCCCCGCAGGGAATCGGCTACCCGCTGTTCGACGTCACCAGCAGCAGCCTCAACGCGCCGAGCGGCAACATGACCAAGGCGGGAGTCCGGTTTGCAAACCAGATCAATTCTCATCGCATCGGCCTGCAGTACTTCGACACCAACTTCGGCGCGATCCTGATCGACTGGGACCAACCGGATCCAGTTGTTCGTCTGCAAGTCCGCGACGAAAAGGGAGATGTCGTATTGCAACAACGCGTGTCGCTGAGCCAACTCCATCGGTGAATACAATCCTTCGGTCCAATCGACATTCTAAAGGTCAAAGTTCGGACAGGAATTGAGTTGGCGTTTAGCCGATAGCAGAGAAACTATCCTCTTGCCATCGTGTGGCTGTAAATCCACGCCACCAAATCGCATCTCAGCACGCCCACGGCCCCAAGTCGTACTTGCTAAACCGACAGTGAAAAACGTGCCGCTCGTCAAGCTGCTCTTCGCTCGAATGACTTCAGCAGACCACCCACTTAGGACCAAACGGGCTGAAGCGGTGCCGTTGGCTGACATCGGCGGGTCAAATCCGGATGACGTTCTCGAAATCGAAGGACCAATGCCATGCCCCTGCCTTACGACGATCCCGCAACCACTTTCTCGGTTGCTCGCGAAGCACCGCGCTCAAGCAGTGCATGGCGGGTCTTGTTGCGGTCGGTACCGTGAACGCTCCGACCACACACATGGCAACCGTCGTTGCAGCACCGGCGAAGAGCGAGACGCGTTCATGGGTGAAGTCCGCGGCATCTATGGTGGCTTTCCAGAAGCAATCCTGGATCGCGGGGCGACCTCCCGCCGACTTTGGCATCAACGCCATCTGGCGTGGGATCGGACGGGCTGAAGCACAAGGAGATCGAGCGATACCACCAGACGGGGCTGAAGGTCTTCGCCGAGTTCAACTCGATGCATGTGGCCCCATATCTGAAGGAACATCCCGACGCCGCGCCGATCGGTGCGGATGGCAAGCCATCTCCGCCACCACATGGTTGGCAGGGGGTGAGTCCCCATCATGCCGGCTACCGGCGGAATCGCATGGATGAATTCCGCAGAGTGCTGAAGACGTTCGAGATCGATGGCATCTGGCTCGACTATCATCACGCTCACGCCAGTTGGGAGCGGGCGGAGCCTGCGATGCCCGATACCGATTTCTCACCAGTGGCGCTGCGTTCCTTCACCGAAACGACGGGGATCGCGTTGTCGGCGGAGGTTCCCGAGGCGGCGAAGCAGTTGCTGGGGCCTCATCGGAAAGCTTGGACGAAGTTCCGATGCGACGTTTTCACGGACTGGGTGCGCGAATACCGCGAAGTCCTGAACGACGTTCGGCCGCAGACGCTGCTCGGGGCGTTTCATTGCCCGTGGTCGCCTGAGGACTTTGACGGGGCGATCCGTCAAAAGCTGGCAATCGATTTGCCGGCACAGGCGAAATACGTCGATATCTTCAGCATCATGCCCTACCACTCGCGATTCGGACATCCGCAAGATCCGGCGTGGATTGCCCGGCAGACAACGCGCTTGAGGGAACTCCTCAACCTGAAGGGGACTCCCGATGAGAAGCAGAAAATCTGGCCGATCGTGCAACTCGCCGACTGGGGTGAAACCGTCCCCGTCGAACAGTTGCACGAGCAGGTTCTCGACTTTGGCACGCAACGACCGGCGACGGGCGTAATGGTCTTCCACTGGAGCGGCGTGTCGCAGCAGTGAGACAAGGTCGAGGCGGTTGGCAGGGTGTATCGGGCGATGCGGCCCTCGGCGACCTGATGATCCGCGCAACGAGTTAGAGAGATCAACATCCCAAGTAGATTCCGAGGACGATTCCCATGAGAACCAAATCAATGACGTGGATGCCTGTGTTGTTACTCGCATCCATCGCGATGACCTCCGTCTGGGCCGATGAGCCACCGAAGCCTCTCAGCGTCCTACTGATTGGCAACAGCCAATGCCCGACGATCGTCAACAACCAACTTCTGGAGAAGCTGGCCGCGTCGGATAAGGGCGGTCGGCCGATCAAGGTCGGAGGCTGCATCAAAGGGGGTGCGTCGTTGCGATCGCACTGGGACGCCGGGACCGGCGAAGGGACTGCCCGTGCGATGATCGCCGGCGGCTCGTGGGACTATGTCGTCTTGCAGGACATTTACCACGTCCAAGAGCCGGCGTTCCAACCTTACGCGCGGCAGTTCCACGCGTTGATCAAAGAGACCGGCGCGAAGACGGTGTTGTTCGGCACCGCCTCGATCCTCAGCGATTATCCCAAAGGCTTTGAGCGGCAGCATGGTCTGCACTTCGCGATGGGGCAGGAACTCGGTGTCCCCATCGTTGATGCCAGCTACGCCTACATCCGGTACTTCGGCGACAAGCCGTCGACCGAGCGGCTGGAAAGTCTCTTCGCCAAAGATCGCGCTCATCCGGGATTGTGGGGCTCGTATCTCTACTCATGCATGATCTACAGCGCGATGACCGAACGGAGCCCCATCGGCCTCCCCGCGCCCGAGGCCATCCCGGCTGATGTCGCCAAGAACCTGCAAGAATCCGCGTGGGCTCAGCATCAAGAGACGGTGGCTGCGTTGAAGAAGAAGTAACGCGCCCGTGGCGTCGCAGGCGTTGTCTGAGTCAGACCCACGCGTCGAACGGACGGAGTGATCACGACAGAATCTCCTTCACAACCTGGCCATGCACGTCGGTCAGCCGGTAGTCGCGACCCTGGAAGCGGAACGTGAGTCGCGTGTGATCGAAGCCCAACAGGTGCAGCAGCGTGGCATGCAGGTCGTGAATGTGGACCGGGTCGGTGGCAACGTTGAAGCCGAGTTCATCCGTTTGGCCATGCACATGGCCAGCCTTCAATCCGCCGCCGGCCAGCCACAGACTGAAACAGCGGTTGTGGTGGTCGCGACCGTCGTTGCCTCCCTGCACCATCGGCGTGCGCCCGAACTCGCCGCCCCAGATGACAATCGTGTCTTTCAACAGCCCCCGTTCCTTGAGATCGGTCACGAGTGCGGCGCTGGCCTGATCGGTGTCGAGGGCATTTTGTTTCACGCCGGCCGTCAAGTTGCCGTGTTGATCCCAGGCTTCGTGAAACAATTGGACGAAGCGAACTCCACGTTCGATGAGCCGCCGGGCCAGCAGGCAGTTACGGGCGAAGCTTGGATCTTTCGGATTCTTGATCCCGAATTTGTCGAGCGTCTCTTTGGATTCTTGGCCGAGGTCCATGAGTTCCGGAGCGCTGGTTTGCAGGCGATACGCCATCTCATAACTTTGAATGCGCGCGGCGATTTCCGGATCGGCTGTCGATTGCAGCGCGAGGTCGTTCAGACGATTCAGGGCGTCCAGCGAAGCGCGTTGCGTTTCCGGATCAATGCCCTTGGGATTCGACAGATACAGGACCGGATCACCGGCACTGCGAAACGGCGTGCCACCGTACATCGTCGGCAGGAAGCCACATCCGTAGTTGCTGGCCCCGCCGCTGGTCCCTTTCGCGCTGGTCAGTACCACAAAGCCGGGGAGGTCGGCCGATTCGCTTCCCAGTCCGTACGTCGTCCACGAGCCGAAGCTGGGACGGCCGAATTGCTGCGAACCGGAATTCATCATGATCTGCGCGGGGGCATGATTGACCGCTTCCGTCTGCATCGTGCGGATCAAGCACACGTCATCGGCGATCTTCGACATGTGCGGCAGGACTTCGCTCAATTCCATGCCGCATTGCCCGTGTCTCGCGAACTTGAACTTCGGGCCGAGCAATGCCGAGTTGGGATTGATGAACGCCGCTCGATAACCCTTCAGCAGTTCAGCGGGAGGAAGCTGCCCGTTGTGCTTGGTGAGTTCGGGCTTATTGTCGAACAGCTCCAAATGGCTAGGAGCTCCGGCTTGAAAAATGTAGATGACCCGCTTGGCCTTCGCCGGAAAGTGCGGCTGTCGCGGTGCCAGCGGATTCTCGGACGTCGTCGGTTTCGCTCCGGTTTCAGCCGCGAGCAACGAACCCGCGGCGATGCCGGCCAGCCCCACGCCGCAGTCGCGCAGAAACCAGCGACGGCTGAGGTATTGCGCCCGGGCCCGTTGCAATTGTTGAGTCATGTTCATGGTCGCCCTCATTTCTTGGAAATGGTCTCGTCGAGATTCAGCAGCACGCGAGCGGTCAGCGTCCAGGCGGCGGCGTCTTGTGGAGTCGTGTCGGCCGGCACCGTAGGAAGCAGGGCCGGATCGCCAGTCGCGATCTCGCGCGGGTTCAGCCAGCCCTCGGCCAGACGTTGTCGGCGCGACTTCAACAAGTCCAGAATGGAATCGCGTTCCTTGGCCGTCGGCTGTCGCGAGGTGCATAAGAAGAACGCGTAGTCGGCTCGGCGCGCATCGTCTTTTCCTCCTTCGCGCAGCACTCGCAATGCGAGGGAGCGGGCAGCCTCCACAAAGATCGGCTCGTTCAAACTCGTCAGTGCCGCGAGTGGCGTGTTGGAAGGCACGCGGCGCGCGCAAGCGAAATCGCCGTTCGGTGCATCGAAGTTTGACATCACCGGATCGGGCATCGAGCGTTTGCGAAAGCCATACAGCGTGCGACGGTATCGCTCCGGCCCTTCCGCCGGCTTCCAGTAGCCGGGGTAGGTGTAGTTGTAGTCGAGCACGTTTTGCGGCACCGGCGGAATGACGCTCGGCCCGCCCAGTTTGTGCGTGATCAGGCCCGACACGCTGAGGGCAATGTCTCGCACGACCTCTGCATCGGCTCGGAAGCGCGGGCCTCGCGCCAGCCAGACATTGCGTGGGTCGCGTTCGCGCAGCGCCACGGATGCTTCAGATGACTGTCGATAGGTGGCGCTGGTGACGATCGTCCGAATCAAGTGTTTTTGACTCCAGCCGTGCTCCATGAAATCGACGGCCAGCCAGTCGAGCAGTTCGCGGTATTCCGGAACGGGCGCTCGCGTGCCAAAGTCCTCCGAAGTCTCAACCAGCCCCGCGCCGAACAGCGACTGCCAGACGCGGTTCACGGCAACGCGCGCCGTCAGCGGAGACCGGGGATCGGTCAGCCAACGACCAAACCCCAACCGATCGCGCGGGGAATTGTCCGGGAACGGATGAAACGCGGCCGGTGTGTGTGGCTTCACGACGCGCAAGGGCTGGTCCCAGTTGCCTCGGTCCAACACCTGCGTGAGGCGGCGGTGAGTTGGTTCCTGTTCGGCCATGTGCAGGATCGATGTGGCCGCTTGTGGAAATGAGTTCCAGAGCGCATCGATCTCATCATTGGTCGGCTTTGCTTCAGCGATGCTCGTCCGCCAGGCAGCGAACAGAGCAGCGTTTTGTTCGGAGGTCTGCGTTGCGGCCGGAGCCTGCAGCGCCAACATCGCAGCGTGGCTGACAGGTGGTGCCGCAGGAGCGGGCTGCCGGGTGATGCTGAACCGGCAGCAGCCCAGCATGTCGGTCATTCGCCAAGCCACCTTCAGTTCCGTTCCCTCAGGGACATCCAACGGTTTCTCAAACTGGAGCACTGCGACGGACGGTTGATTGCGGCGGCCGATGCCTCGATCGGCAGTCCAGGTAGTATCGTCCGTGCCGTCGATCAGATACGCGACGGGACCGCTGGTTTTTTTCCCGTCGGCAGACTTTTGGTCGGGCTGAGAGAAGTCGGCCGTGGCATTCACGAGCTTCACCTTTTCCCAATCTTTGCCTCCCGGCTTTTTGACAAACACCTCCACTTCGTTGATCGCCCATGTGCCGAGGCGACTGCGTCCAGGTCCATTGTGCGGCAGGTCGCGATGCGTGAGCGCTTCCAGACGCAATCCGGTCACACCGTTCAGAGCGGGTGTCGAGATCAGGAACACGTCGTTGCTGGTGTGTCCCTTCATGAGCAACGAATGATCGGCTTCCTGCGTCGGATGATTCAGGCCGCTGATGGTCCCCAGCTCCGTCGCGATCAGCGGTTCCCAGGCGATCGGCGGTTGGAGAAGCGTTCGTTCCCAGGCCGCGAATTCTTGCTCCCACTGCGGCCGCGCGGCGCGCAGCCGCTGCTCGGCGTCGCGAATCTTTCCGTGAATCTCGACGATCTGTCGTTGCTGTTCCGCCGAATACACCCACGACTGAGCTTCGTACGACGAATTCAGAAACGCGAACATGCCATAGTATTCGTCGTGTGTCAGCGGATCGAACTTGTGCGTATGACACTGGGCACATTGTGTCGTCAGACCCAGCACTGCTTTGCCGAGGCAGTCCATGCGATCGAACATTTCCACCATGCGGAACTGCTCGGGGACGATGGCCCCTTCCTCGTTGATCATGCTGTTGCGCAGAAATCCCGTGGCGATGATCTGCTGCTGAGTCGCCCCCGGCAGCAAGTCGCCCGCCAATTGTTCGATGAGGAACTGGTCGTAGGGCAGGTCGCGGTTGAAGGCATCCACCACCCAGTCGCGCCACATCCACTGTTCCCGCGGCAGGTCTTTCTCATAACCGTTGGTGTCGGAATACCGCGCGACGTCGAGCCAGTGCCGCGCCCATTTTTCTCCAAACCGTTCGCTCTTCAGCAGAGCTTCCACCGTGGCCTCGAACCCCCGTTGCTCGAAGGCCGTCAGCTCGTCGGGTGAGGGAGGCAAGCCGATCAGATCGAGAAACAACCGTCGGCATAACGCCGCTGACGTTGCAGCTGGCGACAGAGAAAGATTCCGTTCTTTCAATCGAGCCACGACGAAGGCATCGACGGGATGCGCCACGCCCACGTCTGGCAACTTCGCCTTGAGCGGCGCGGTGAACGACCAATGCGATTCATAGTTCGCACCCTCCTTGATCCATCGCGTCAACACGTCGATTTGTTTTGCCGACAGCGGCTTCTTGTGGCGCGGCGGCGGCATCACGACGTCAGCGTCAGTCGATGTGATGCGTCGGATCAATTCGCTCTGTTCCGGGTGACCGGGAACAATCGCCGCCGTGCCCGATTCGCCTCCTTGCAGAGCGCTGTCACGCAGATCCAGCCGCAAGCCGCTCTGGCGACCGGCCGCATCCACGCCGTGACAGAGCGTGCAATGCTCGGCGAGAACCGGTTGGATGTCGCGATTGAATTGCACGCGCTCGTCGGCCCAGCCAAACGTCCCGGCGAGAAGAAACAACGCGATAGAGAGCGTTCTATACCAAGTCGAGTTCATTCGAGTGTTCCTGAGGCCGGTCATCAACTTGTCGTCCCACTGAAATTGCAGCGATGGCTTGTAGAACGCATCCTACTTCGTCGGTTTGAACGACTCGAACACGTCGGCCAGGACTTTGTCGGCCAGTCGGCCGAGTTCTTCGAGGATCAGCGGCTCGGCCTCGGGTAGGAGCGGTGACATGTTGGGTTCGTAACCGCCGTATTGGTGCGACTCCGCCGTGCAAATGTATCCGAGGCTGTCATTCGCGTAGCCGATGACGATCGGGATCGCCCGGTCGGCGATCCGCTGTTCGATCTGAAAGCCGTACTCGACCATCGGCTCGCCGGGGATCGTCAGCAGCAGGAAATCGCCGATGCGCAGCGCCTGCATCTCACAGGCCAGCGGCTCTTTCTTGCCGGGGAGTTGGATGACACTCGACGCGCACTTGAGTGGATAGATCGTCTTCCGTTTCGCCAATTCTTCGCGCACGATGCTGCGGTCGGCGGCTCGGACGACGGCGCATCCCAGGCTGCGGCCAGTCCACTTGATGTCCGCCTCGTCTCCGCAGCGATAGGGCACGCCGGGAAGGTTTGGCCGGATGTCGCCGGCGCAGCCTTGCAGGAACATCGCCCTGGTCTTCGATCCGTAAATGGTCTCGACAAATGTTTGAGCCTCACCCGGAAAGTCGGCACTGATTTTGGGGAAGCCGTTGGGATGCGGTGATGTCAGCTTGTCGCCCCAGGTGAAGACGCACGGGTGGCAGACGGCATGCATCAGGACAGACATCGGTTCGAGCGACCGGCCGTCGTCGAACCGCAGGACTTTCACGCGATGATCGCACGGGCCATCGGGGTTGAGTCGCACGACCGCCCGGCCGTTGATGACCTTGCGGCGGTTGATGTTGAAGTCGATGCGGTCCTCGCCGTAACCGATCGACACGGGCCGCATCTCTTTGACGGCCTCGGCAGTCGCAGCACCGATTTTGGCAACCATCTCGCGGCTCCAAGGTGTCTCGCGAGACCAGCCCGGTCCCGAATGATTGTGTGACGCCGCCACGAGGATGTTCTCGCGCGGAACCTCGGCCTGCTGAGCGATCACATCCCGGAGCGCGGCAACCATCTCGCCGGGCGCGCCGATCAAGTCGAGCGTAACGATTGCCGCCCGAGTCTGTTCGTTGGCCAGAAGCAACACTCCGGCGCGGATCGGATCGCGGACTCCGTTCGTCGGTCGCACATGCCCGACGACCGGAGTCTCTGGCGGCGGCGTGATATCCACCTTGGCCACGCCGGCACGCAGGTTCGATTCGACGCGGAATTGAAAGACGTCGTCAGCGAACGAGCAGGTTGTCCCCACGAGCAGGACTGTGCTGACCACAAACAGAATCGAACAGCGGTGAAAAGTAATCAAAGGTATTCCCCCATTTCCGAAGTGGCCGGAGCAGTCCTGGCGAATTACGCAAAGCTACGGCGGTGAGGGGAACATCGTACAGAGACTTCATTTGGGTGACGAATCTTCGCGGAATCAGCTTCTCAATCACTCGACCCAGCGCCTTCCCGAACTGCAGGAGTCGCTGACGCTCGTCCGGTCGAGTGTGCGCCTCTGTTCCAAACCGACTCCGCAGGATCTTGCTCTCCTCCTTCAGAAACTGGACATACTTTGCCAGTTCACGATCGGTCGCGGAGGCAATCAGGGTCAGCAGTGGGTGGAATAGTTTGGCCATCGGCGTATTGCGAGCTTTCGCATTCTGGAAGGGTTTTCACATCCCTTGTACCGCGCTAAGAGCCACGAAAATCGTGACACGGACGGCGATTTGCGGAGTGGTGAAGAAGCCGTCGCGGGGAGGCGGAATAGTTCGCGCAAAGTCCCTGTTTCGGGTCTGTCAAAACGGCGACAGCGGCCATCGGATAGCGACTACCACCTCTACCACTCTTGGGCCTACTTGAGTGCAAATACCCCTATGATTTGCCGTGGTTTGGAATGAGTTGCAACGAAATGCAAAGCTCGTCCAAATCACGTTTCAGGCATGCAAACAGTGGTTTGTGAGTCATTGGCAGATACCCCGATTCAATCTACGTGGCCGACAGCAGTTTGCGGATCATTCGCGGCGGTCTCGCAAGTGCTGATCAAACCAATCGGCGAAGGCGGTGACATCTTCGGTCGATTTCCAGAAATCTCCCCAGCCGTGTC
>Ga0114966_10000550_pt1 | contig 35745 bp, 28 predicted proteins | sample M_130207_XF_Meta_FD_87029 | JGI IMG/M metagenome (GOLD analysis project Ga0114966, IMG submission 87029) | Freshwater microbial communities from Lake Montjoie, Canada to study carbon cycling - M_130207_XF_MetaG | ecosystem: Environmental > Aquatic > Freshwater > Lake | place: Lake Montjoie... | reverse complement strand
TGTTCGCCGGGCCGATCTGTGGCGCCTCGATGAACCCCGCGCGGTCGCTGGCCCCGGCGCTCGTCTCGGGCAATCTCGGCGCGCTCTGGGTCTATCTGCTCGCCCCCGTGCTCGGCGCGTGGCTGGCCGTCGGCGGTTGCCGCGGCCTCCAGCCCGCCGGCTGCTGTCGCGCGCCGACCTCGGAGTAGGCGGTGAATTTCCATTTGGGTTTTGCGGGACGTTGACCGATAGATTCTGCTCGTCCTGCCCGAATTATGAAGCCTTTCCGCCTCGCCCTTACCGTCGCCGTGACCCTCGGCGCTCTGCCGATTTTCGCCGCCGAGGATCCCCTCCAGTCCTTCCCGCCGGGGAAGCCGGGGTTGCGCTTCATTCCGTCCACGCCTCCGCCCGACACGGCGGCCAATAAACTCTATCCCGCCGCTTACGTCAAAGCCGTCGGCGAGGTCATCCGCGCGTTCCGAGCGCGCGACTGGCCGCAGACCCTCGAACTTCTCGACCGCGCGGACAAAATCCATCCGCCCACACCAGTCACGTTGAACACCCGCGCAGCGATCGCCATTGAGGAAAAGAAATTTGAAGACGGCGCGCGCCTTTGCCAGAAAGCACTGAAGCTGGACCCGAAATTTTACCCCGCGCGCTTCAACCTCGCGGAGATCGAACTGGTGCAGGGCCGCTACGCTGAAGCGCGCAAGGCGTTCGAGAAATTCGTCCGCGAAAACCCCAAGGACGAACTCGCCCGCTTCCGGGTGTTCCTCACTTTTCTCCTCGAAAACAACTACGATGACGCCCGCCGCTCCATCGACCAGATCCCCTTCCCTGGCGATACGCCCGCGTATTATTACGCGAATGCGTCTTGGGAGTTCGCCCACGACCGCGCCTCCGAGGGGCACAAATGGCTGGGCCGCGCCGACTGGATCTTTGGCCCGGAGAGATCCGAAATCTTTGCCGACTCGCTCTACGAACTCGGCTGGATCAAACGTCCTGCGCCCAAGTCGGCCGAAGTGAAACCCGTGTCGCCGCCCGCCGCTGCCGCTCTGGAAGCTCCCAAGCCCTTCACGCTCGCGCCGTAGAAGTAGCTACGGCTGGGCGCGGAGGATTTGCGCGATGCCGCGGAGCGGGATGCCGAGCCAGGGGGGGCGGTTGTTGAGTTCGTAGTTCACTTCGTAGAGCGCTTTTTCGAGGAGGAAAGCATCGAGCAATCGGTGCCGGCCCGTGCGCTCCGCCGGGGCAAATGCCGCGCCGGCGGTGGTCGCTGTCCACGCGTGGAGAAACGCCCCGCCCGCCCGCTCGTGCCAGCGTTCGACGTGCGGCTCCAGCTCGGGGCGGTGCTCCGGGAAGGCCGCCAGCGCACTGTGCGCCGCGTAGTGAAACGACCGCAGCATCCCGGCGACATCGCGCAGCGGTGAGCGCTTGCGCCGCCGCTCCGCGAGCGACTTTGCGGGCTCGCCCTCGAAGTCGATGATCACGAAATCGTCGCCCGCGTTGAGCACCTGCCCGAGATGGTAGTCGCCGTGCGTGCGTGTCTTCGCCGCCCCGACGGGCAGCTCGCTGAGGGCGGCGATGCGCGCCAGCAGCGCGGGCTCGGCGGCCAGCAGCCCGGCGGCGAGTTCGCGGGTTGCGGGATCGAGTTCGTCGAGCCGGATGCGGAGTCGCGCGCGCACCTGTGCCAGCGTCGCCAGCGTCGTTTCCGCCAGCTCGGCGAAGTCAGCCGCCCTCAGCGGCTCCGGCGCGAAATCAACGTCCGTCACCTCCGCCGCCAACGCACGATGGAGCGCCCCGGTGCGCTCGCCGAGTTGCGCCGCCCGCGCGAGATACGCCGCCTCGATCCGCTCCGCCTCGCGGAGGTCGCCCGCGCGCACGCACGTCAGTTGCCGGGTCAGCTCGCGCAGCGTGAAACTCCAGGCGTCACCGTCGTTCGCGATCATGCCCGTCGCCAACGCCAGCAGCAGCGGCTCGCGTCCGGCACCGCGAAACTCCAGCGCCCCGCGAAACGGCGGCACGTGCGGAAAACCGCGCGCGCCGAAGAAGCGCAGCATTTCCGCCTCGGGGTTCACGCCCTCCTCCACGCGGCGATAGAGTTTTAGAAAAATACTGTCGCCGAAAACGATCGCGGTATTGCTCTGCTCGACCGCCAGCACGCGCGACTCCGGCGCGCTCTCCGGCAGCCCGCGGCCGGGGACGCCGCGCAATTCGCCCACCTCGCCGCCCTGCGCGATGAGCGCCAAAAGCGCCGCGCGAAAACCCGCGTCCTCCACCGCATCGAAGAGCACTCCACCTTCGCGGAAACGCGCGATGAGGGACGCCGGCGCAGTGCGTTCCAGCGCTTCCGCCGGCGCGCCCGCCGCGCATTGCAGCGGCAGCAGATACGTTTCGCTCGCTCCATCGGCATACGCGATTTCCACCAGCGCCAACCGCGCCGCATCCGCCGCCGGCGAAACCGCCACCATCTCGCGCACGGCGAAACTCCGCGGCTCCCGCGCCTTTCCCCCGAACCACCGGCAGCGCGCGAAGTAACCGGGGAGAACTTCGCGTTCGAGCAACGCGCGGATTTCACCGGGTGCGAAAACCTGCTGACCAGCGGTTTCGGGGAGCAGGAAAAGATCGGCGTGCGGATTCATGGAAGGCGCGGGAGTTTTGTCGGAAAGCGCCGGGCTCCACCAGCCCGCTCACCGCCACTCGTGCCGCGGGTATTTGCGCTGCAGCTCCTGTTTGATTTTCGGGTAGCTGTCCTTCCAGAAGGTTGCGAGGTTTTGGGTGATCTGGATGGGGCGGTGGTTAGGCGCGAGCACCTGGATGACGAGCGGGATGCGGTGCGCGGCGATGCGCAGTTCACCGGTCACGCCGTAGAGATCCTGGATGCGGGTCGCGATGTGCGGCGCGGTGCCGGTGGCGTAAACGATCTTCGCTTTGCGTCCGTTCGGTAGCTCGATCCGCTCGGGAGCCTGGTCGTCGAGGAGCTGCTGCTGCACAGGCGAAAGCCACGACTTCACCACGGGCCAGACGGGCCTCTCCTTGATGTCTTTGTAGCTCACCGCGCCATGGCAGATCTGCTCCACGAGCATCCGGCGCTCGTCGTCGCCGAGTTTCGGCAACTCGTATTCCGGGAACCATTCAGTGAGCTGGTTCAGCCGCAGAATCCATTGATCCACGGTGTTGTCCCACAGCTTCAACGGGCAGGTGCCGGCCTCGACTTCGCGCGCGAGCAAGGCCGCGGCTTGCTCGTGCGGCACTTTGTCCGACTGCTCGGAGCGGAGCACGAGATCGTGAAACCGCGTCTGCTTTTTCGCCAGCACGCGGCGGAGCGAGGAGTCGAAAAAAACGTCCGTCGTCTCGCGGAAGCCGTCGGGGAAAAACTCGCGCAGCCATTCCTCTTTGATCGCCGTAGCCAGCGAGAGCAGCGTCTCCACGTCGCCGCGCATCTCGACCTCGCGCACTTCGCTGGCCACGAGGAGCGGCGTGCCGACCACGCTCTCGCGCGCGAGCACGCCTTTGCGCCCGTGGACGAGCGCGCAGCGGAGCGTGCCGCCGTCGAGCCGCAGCGCGACCATGTCGGGGAAACCCGCGAGCACGCAGCGCTGGAGCGCCTCGGCCGGGGTTTCGCGCGCCGTGGTGTCGAGTCCCTCGTCCTGGGCGATCCGTAGAAACTGCTCGGCCAGCGCCGCGGCTTCGCGCGCGGCGGGTGCGTGGATACCGAGCGGGCGGCAGGTCTGCGGGTTGAAATTGCGTTGCTCGGCAAAGCGCAGCGCGCGCAGGTGGAGGAAGAAATCGCTCTCCGCGCTTTCGCCGAGCGCGGCGTCGCGATCCTGCTGCATCTGCTTGCCCTCCGCACGGCGGAGCAGCCCGCGGCCTTGGGTCAGCGCGGCGATTTGTACGACCGCGGGAACGCAGCCCAGTTCGTGCGCCGCGAGCAGCATGCGCGCGTAACGCGGATGCGCGGGGAAGGCGAGCATGCGCCGGCCGAGCGGGCTGATCGCACCCGCACTGTCGAGCGCGCCGAGATCGGTGAGCAGCGTGAGCGCGCGCTCGAGCGAGCGGGCCTCGGGCGCTTCGAGCCAGCGGAATTTTGCCACGTCCTCCACGCCGCTCGCTTTCAAGGTCAGCACGACTTCGGCGAGATCGAGGCGTTTCACTTCGGGCAGTTCCTGCGCGGGCCGGTCGTGATGCTCGCGCTCCGTCCACAGCCGCACGCAGCGCCCCGGCGCGGTGCGGCCCGCGCGACCCGCGCGCTGTTCGGCGCTCGCGCGGGAGATGCGCTCGACGAGCAACGTATTGATGCCGCGATACGGATCGAAGCGCGCGATTTTCGCCTGCCCCGCGTCGATGACCACGCGCACGCCGTCGATGGTCAGCGAGGTTTCCGCGACGTTCGTCGAGACGATCACCTTCCGCTGCTCGTAGCGCGCGACCGCGGCGTCTTGGTCCGCCGCGGCCAGCTCGCCGTGCAGCGGGAGCACCGTGCATTGGCTGCCGGCGCGGGTGTGGCGGATGGCGGAAATGGTGCGGCTGATCTCGTAGGCGCCCGACATGAAAACGAGCACGTCGCCTTCCGTCTGCCGGCTGATGCGCTCGAACTCCGCCGCCGCGGCGTCCCACACCGGGAAGTCGCCGAGCGGTTTCTCAAGGTACTCCACATCCACCGGAAACGTCCGCCCGCGCGAGGTCAGCAGCTCGCAGGGCGCGAGATACTTTTGCAAAGAGCCGGCGTCGAGCGTGGCGGACATGACCACGAGCTTGAGGTCGGGCCGGCGCGACTCCTGGAGGTCGAGGGCGCGGGCGAGGGTGATGTCGCCATAGAGATGCCGCTCGTGGAATTCGTCGAAGACAATGACGGCGATGCCGCGCAGCTCCGGGTCGCTCAGCATCTGCCGCAGCAGCACGCCTTCGGTGACAAAGCGGATGCGCGTCTTCCGGCCGCACACTTTGTCGAGCCGGATTTGGTAACCCACTTCCTCGCCCAGCCGCACCCCGCGCTCCTGCGCCACCCGCGCCGCGAGCATTCGCGTGGCGAGCCGGCGCGGCTGGAGGACTACGATCTCGCCGTCACCCGCCAGCCCGCTGTCCAGCAGGATTTGCGGAACTTGGGTGGACTTGCCCGAGCCGGTCGGTGCCTGGAGCACGAGGCGCGAGTGGGTGCGCAGGTCCGCGACGAGTTGGGTTTCGAGTTCGTAGATCGGCAGGGCGGACATGGGTCGAGAATGACGAATGACGGATGACGAATGACGAGGAAATGACAAATGCCGAATGCCGAGGTCCGAGCGAGCGCTTCGTCATTCAGACTTCTTTCGCCATTCGACATCCGTCATTCGTCATTCGCCACCATGCTCCTCGCCTTTCACAAACCCTTCGGCGTCGTTTCGCAGTTCACTCCGGATGGATCGAAACACCGCACCCTCGCAGACTTCGGTTTCCCGAAAGACGTGTATCCGATCGGTCGGCTCGACGCCGAGAGCGAGGGACTGCTGCTGCTCAGCGATGAGCCGGCGCTGAACGCCCGGCTGCTGCTCCCGAGCCACGCGCATCAGCGCGAATACTGGGTGCAGGTCGAGCGCGTGCCGTCCGCGGAGGCGCTCCACCAACTCGCGCGCGGCCTGGTCATTGGTGGGCGCAAAACGCTGCCGTGCCGCGCGCGGATGCTCGATCCGCAGCCGGAGATTCCGCCTCGCGATCCGCCCATCCGCTTTCGCAAGAACGTGCCCGACACCTGGATCGCGCTCGAACTCGTGGAGGGAAAAAACCATCAGGTGCGGCGCATGACGGCCGCGGTCGGACACCCGACGCTGCGGCTGCTGCGGGTTCGGATCGGGCGGCTGGAACTCGGTGCGCTCGCGGCGGGAAAGTGGAAGGCGCTTGGGGAGGCGGAGCGGCGGCTGGTGTTCGGGTCGGAGACCGACGGGGGAGGAAAGCAGCTTGGACTTTAGTCCAAAGAGCTCGCCACTTTGGGCTGAAGCCCAAGCTACTTTCACTTCTTCGGCAGCAGCCGTTGCTTCATCTCGGCGCTGATCGCCTTCGATTGGTTGATCCAATTTTGCGCGGCGGTTTTGTCCTTGCGGAGCCATTGGCGGGCGATGCGTTCGAGGTCGGTGTTGCGTACGTCCTGGTTGGCGATGGTGCTGGCCCAGGCGGCGGCGCCTTCGGGATCGGACTCGACGGCCTGCTGCGTGAAGGCGCTGACGGCGGCATCCCGCGTGGCTCCGGCGGGCAGGCGTTCGAGCCAGCCGGTGGCGGCGACGGGATCCTGCCGGGCCCACTGAGCGGCAACACTGCGCGCCGCGCTGGAGCGGGCGTCGCCTTCGGGGAGCTGCCCGATCCATGCACCGGCGGCTGCGGGGTCATTCGCCGCCCAGCGGCTGGCGACCTGCGCTGCGGCGTCGCTTTGGCTTGCGGGAGGGAGTTGGGAAATCAGGCTTACGGCCTCCGCGGGATCGGAGTCGGCCATGCTTCCGGCGATGCTGCCGAGCAGATTGCCGCGGAGCTTTTCATCCCCGATCTGCCGCGCCCAGGCCAGCGCCTGCTGCGGGTCGTTGCGCGCCCACTGCCCGGCCACCTGCGCGAGCGTCCCGCCGCTATCCTTCTGCGCTTCGGGGTGGGTCTTCATCAAGTAGTCAATGGCGGCTTGAGGGTCGGTCTGGCCCCATTGCTGCACGGCAGAATGCCGGGCATTCCGTTTCGTATCGTCGTCGGGAAGCTGCTCGATCCACGCGAGCGCAGCGTTTGTATCGATGCGCGCCCAACTGCTGGCGACGTAGATCAGCACGCTCTCCCGCGAATCACCGGGCGGAAGTGAGGTAGCGTAGGCCGCCGCTGCCTGCGGATCCTTGTTTGCCCAGCTGCTGGCTATGTTCATCTGCGCCTGGTTCCGCGCCTGCCCCGCGGGCATTTGCTCGGTGAGCTTCACCGCTGCGGTCGGGTCGCGAAAGCCGAGCGTGTGGACCACCGTGGACAGCGCCTGTCGGCGCACGTCGCCCTCGGGCAGGGCGAGCACCGCCGCGCCGGCGGCCTGCGGATCGGAATTGGCCCACGCCCCGTAGGCACTGCTCACCACGCCGCGCCGCGTGCGCGCATCCGGGATCTGGCTGGCCCAAGCGATGGCCGCCTGCGGGTCGGTCTGCGCCCACCGCCCGACGGTCGCATGGATGGCGATGTCCCGGGCCTGTCCGCGCGGAAGCGCAAGCGCCTGGCTCGCTGCCGCCGTCGGATTCTGCACCGCCCAGGCATCGAAGACGACGTGATACGCGCCGGAGGCAGTCTGACCCTTCGACACGGTGCCGAGAAACTGCAGGGCGGCACCGGGATCGTGCTTGGCGAGCGTGGCGGCGAGACCGTGCAGGGCACTGTCCCGATCCTCCCCCGCCGGAAGGGTCCGCACCCAAGTCATCGCACCCTGCGGATCTGTCTCCGCCCATTTACCGACGAGGATTGGCAAAAGCGTGGCGCGATCCTTGTCGGGCAGCCGCTGCGCCGTGGCGATGGCCGAGGAAATCTCCCGCGGCGACATTTTTCCGACCACGTCGTAGATGCCGTGGATGCGGCGCAAATGATTCGTCTCGCGCAGCGCGCCGAGGAGGGACATCTCGCTGCGCTTTTCCTCCTCGGCCTGCGCGGTCGGCGTATCCTTTGCAGCCTCTCCCCTGCCAGAAGAACCCGGCGCGGCGGCATCCTCGCTCTGAAAATCGGGCCGGTCAGCAGCCTCCCCGCCGGGCGTGGAGACGGGGCCGCCGCCGCCCATGACGTAGCCCATGAGCCAGCCGGCCACGAGCGTGCCGGTGCAGGCGAGCGGCCATTTGAGTTGCGGATTCATGCGGGGAAAAGTGGAGCGCTGTCTGTTAGTCCGCGCCGCTGGTGGCGTCAATCGGCGCGCCCGCCGGAGATCGGAGCACCCTTCACCCTTCACCCTTCACCCTCCGCCCCGCAGCGCATCGACGCGCGCTTTGACCTCGGCGGGCATTTTCACCAACTCGGGCCAGCCGCGGGTGTAGCCTTCGCCGGGGAGTTTGCGCGTGGCGTCGAGGCCCATGTGGGAGCCGATGCACGGCACGGTGGGCGCATGGTCGAGGGCGTCGCACGGACTTTTCACAAAGGTCGAATCGCGCTGCGGGTCGGTGTTCGCGCAGAGGCGGAAGAGCACTTCGCTGGTGTTGTGCACGTCGCAGTCGGCGTCCACCACGACGATGTATTTGCTGAACATCATCTGCCCCATGCCCCACAGCGCGTGCATGATTTTGTAGGCCTGCCACGGATACTGTTTGCGGATGCTGACGAAGACCATGTTGTGAAAAACGCCCTCGGCGGGCAGCGCGAGATCGACGATCTCGGGGAAGTTCATTTGGAAAACCGGGAGGAAAATCCGCACGCTCGCCGTGCCCATATAGAAGTCCTCCATCGGCGGAATGCCGACGACGGTGCAGGGATAAACGGCGTCGCGCCGGTGGGTGATCGCGGTGAGGTGAAAGACGGGGTAGTCATCGACCGGCGTGTAGAATCCGGTGTGGTCGCCGAACGGTCCCTCGGGCCGCAGTTCGCCGGGTTGCACGTAGCCTTCGAGGACGAAATCCACATCGGCGGGGACTTCAAGATCCACGGTCTCGCACTTCACCAGCGGCACGGATTTTTTCCGGATGAACCCGGCGAACATGATCTCGTCGAGCCCGTCGGGCAGCGGTGCGGTGGCGGCGAAAGTGTAAGCCGGATCGCCGCCGATGGTCACCGCCACGGGCATGCGCTCGCCCTTTTCGTAATACCGCTTCCCGTGCCGCGCGCCGACTTTATGCACCTGCCAGTGCATGCCGGTGGTGCGGTCGTCATAGACCTGCATGCGATACATCCCGAGATTCCGCTCGCCGGTGTCCGGGTCGCGCGTGTGGACGCATGGAAACGTGATGAAACGCCCGCCGTCCTGCGGCCAGCATTGGAGGATGGGGAGGTTGAGCAGCGAAGGATGAGGGATGAAGGATGAAGGATGAAGGTCGCCGCTCGATTCATCCTTCATCCTTCCGCCTTCATCCTTTGCGTCGAAAAGGTGGACGACTTCCTTGCACGGCCCGCTGCGGACGTGCTTCGGCTTGGCGTTGAGCAGGTCGAGGCCCTGCATGGCCAGCGTCCAGGCGTGGCGGAGGGAAGTCGGCGGCTTGGCCTTGAGGATGAGCTGCATCTGCGCGGCGAGTTCGTCCGCCGACTCCAGGCCCAGCGCCATGGCCATGCGGCGCGTCGAGCCCATCGTATTCACGGCCAGCGGAAACGGCGACACCACGCCGTTGACCGTGGGCTTTTCAAAAAGCAGCGCCTGGCCGCCGCCCGGCGATTTCATCTCCCGATCCGCCCACTCGGTGATCTCCAACTCCGTCGCCACCGGCACCGCGACACGCCGCAACTCACCCGCACGCTCGAGCGCGGTAAGGAAGGCGGAGAAGGATTCGTAAGCCATGCGGCGACGCTAGGAGGTTTCGTCGGCGCTTGGCGAGCGGATGCAGAGCGGGACCATTGCGCATCAGGATGGAGGGCTTGCGACGCTGGGAGCCGTGGCGCAAACTGCGAGGCAACATGATGCTCCGCCCGCCGACTTGTGTGATTGAAAATGTCCAGCCGCTTGTCGAGGGCGGGCGGTATGCGGTGAAGCGCGCGGTGGGTGAGGACATCGCGGTGGAGGCGGACGTTTTCAAGGATGGGCACGACGTCGTCAGCGCGGTGCTCAAGTGGCGGAAGCGCGGGACGGCGCGCTGGTATGAGACGCCAATGACGCCGATTCCCAGGGGCAACGATCGCTGGTGCGGGACGTTTTCGGTTTTTGAAAACGCCGTCTATGAATTCACGGTCGAGGCGTGGGGCGACACGTTTCTTTCGTGGCAGCATGAGTTTCACCTGAAGTTCGCGGCGGCTCTCCCGGATTTGAAAAGCGAGACGCTGGAAGGTGCGGCCTTTGTGGAGAAAGCCGCGCGGCGTGCGCAGGCGGCGGGGCAGAAGCGCGACGCGGAGCGGCTGCTCCGACTGGCCGAGGCGATGCGCGCGGGCTCGCCGGCCGAGGTGAATGGGCTGGCGCACTCGTCGGAGCTGGAGGGGCTGATGACAGCGTATCCGGATCGCGCCGAGAGCACGGAATACCTGCTGAATCTGCCGCCGGTCGGGGAGTTGGTGGACGCGCCGGGAGCGGCGAACCGGGAGCCTGCACCCGCGGCGAAGCAGGCGAAGGCGACGCGCAAGAACGAGGCCGTCGTGACGGCACCCGCGCCGCCAGCGCGTGGCGCGGACGACCTCGTCCGCGACCGTCCGGCGGGCGCCCCGCCCGCCGAACCTGAGCGAACCGGGCGTTCGCCGGACCCCGCGGACGAGGGCGTCCGCGCCACGCAGAACGCGGCGTTCCGCGCCCGCTATCCGCTCGTTTATGTGGACCGCCCCGGCGCGGCCTTTTCGCAATGGTATGAATTTTTTCCGCGCTCCGCGGAGGGACGCGCGGACAAGGGCTCGACCTTCCGCGACTGCCTGCCGCGCATCGACGACGCGAAGGCGATGGGCTTCGACGTGATCTACTTTCCGCCGATCCACCCGATTGGCGTCACGGCGCGCAAGGGCCGCAACAACGCCGTGACCTGCGAACCCGGTGAGCCCGGCGTGCCTTACGCCATCGGCAACCGGCACCAGAAATGCCCCAACGGCGGCGGGCACAAGGACGTGGCGCCCGAGCTGGGCACGCTCGCGGATTTCGCCTGGCTGGTGAAAGAGATCCACGCGCGCGGGATGGAGCTGGCGCTGGATTTCGCGCTGAACTGCTCGCCCGATCATCCCTACGTCCACGAGCACCCGGACTGGTTTTACAAGCGCCCCGACGGGACGATCAAATACGCGGAGAACCCACCGAAGAAGTATCAGGACGTCTTTCCGCTGAACTACCACAACGCCGACTGGCGCACGCTTTGGAGCGAGATCGCCAGCGTAGTCGAGTTTTGGTGCGAGCACGGCGTGCGCATTTTCCGCGTGGATAATCCGCACACGAAACCCGTGGCGTTTTGGGAATACCTCATCGCTCGCGTGCAGCAGCGTTTTTCCGACACCATCTTTCTGAGCGAGGCGTTCACGCGACCGAAAATGATGAAAGTGCTAGCGCGCGCCGGCTTCACGCAGAGCTACACCTACTTCACCTGGCGCAATACGAAGCAGGGCCTGACCGAGTATTTCTCCGAACTCACGCACAGCGAATGTGCCGAGACGATGCGCCCGAATCTCTGGCCAAACACGCCGGACATTCTGCCGAGCTTTCTGCAATTTGGCGGCCGGCCCGCGTTCGTCATCCGCGCCGTGCTCGCGGCCACGCTCGCGCCGGTTTACGGCATCTATTCCGGCTTCGAGCTGTGCGAAAATGCGGGGCTGGAAAGGAAGCCATGGGATGCCGCGGGCGATGTGCGCCAGTTCCTCCACCTCTGCGACAACGACTACAAACAGCTCGCCCGCGAGGAGTATCTCGACTCGGAGAAATACCAGTGGAAGGCGCGCGACTGGAACGCGCCCGGCCACATCAAGGAGACGATCACGCAGCTCAACCGCATCCGCCGCGAAAACCGCGCCCTCCAGCAGCTCCGCAACCTCCGCTTTCACCACGCCGACAACGATCTCGTCCTCTACTTCGTGAAGATGACCGCGGCGCGCGACAACATCCTGCTCATCGCCGTCTCGCTCGATCCCTTTCATGCGCAGGACGCCTTCATCCACGTGCCGGTCGAGCAATTCGGCTGGATGGAAAGCCAGACCTATCAGGCCCACGACCTCCTGCACGACGAGCGCTACCTCTGGAGCGGTCACCGGCAATTCATCCGGCTCACGCCGGAAAAGCCCGCGCACATCTTCCGCGTCCGGCGGAAATCGCATAGCGAGCAGGACTTCGACTATTTCCTTTAAGTCGAAATCGTAGCGGCGTGCGCAACCACGAGGCGGGAGCGGTTTTCCACGGTCAAAATCCGCATCCGATGAACTCAGAAAATTGTCCTGACTGCCGGCCTGAGCATGAAGCTTTCTCCCGCCGAGCGTTGCTAAAGACGCTTTCGTGCGGTTTTGGCTACCTCGCCTTCGCCGGTCTGGCCACGCGCGCGGCGGCGGCGGAGAACCCTCTCGCCCCGAAGGCTCCGCATTTCCCCGCGCGGGCGAAGCGGGTGATTTTCCTGACCATGCGCGGCGGTCCGTCGCATGTGGACACGTTCGACTACAAGCCGCAGCTCACCGCCGACACGGGCAAGCCGGGCAAGCGGCCCGGCACGCAGTTGCTCGGCTCGAAGTGGAAGTTTTCGCAGAGCGGCAAGAGCGGACTGTGGATTTCCGAGCTGTTTCCCAATGTGGCAAAGCATGCCGATGAGCTGTGCCTCGTGCGCTCGATGCAGACCGATCTGCCGAGCCATCCGCAGGCTTTCATGAAAATGCACACGGGCAGTTTTCAGTTCGTGCGCCCGTCGCTCGGCGCGTGGTCGCTCTACGGGCTGGGGACGGAAAACGAAAACATCCCCGGCTTCATCACCATCACGCCGCCGAACGGATTCGGTGGCGCGCAGAATTACGGCAGCGCCTTTCTCCCGGCGATCTATCAGGGGCAGCGCATCGGGCAGGACAACCGGTCCATCGCCGGAGCCGAGGTGCGCAATCTCGAAACCTCGCTCAGCCCCGCGGCGCAGCGCACGGAGTTGGAACTCGTGCAGGCGCTGAACCGCGAGAAACTCGCGCGGGATCGCGTGAACCCGGCGGTCGAGGGCGTGATCGAGTCGTACGAGCTGGCTTTCAAAATGCAGGGGCAGATGCCGCAGCTCATGGACCTGGCGAAAGAGAGCGAGGCCACGCAAAAGCTCTACGGCATCGGCGACGCGGCGACCGACGATTTCGGGCGGAAGTGTCTGCTCGCGCGGCGGTTCATCGAGGCCGGCGTGCGGTTTGTGGAAGTGTCGCATGGCAACTGGGATCACCATTTCAACCTCAGCAACGCGCTCGGCAACAGCGCCCGCTCAGTCGATCTGCCGATTGCCGGGCTGCTCAGCGACCTGCGCTCGCGCGGGCTGCTGAAGGACACGCTGGTCGTGTGGGCGGGCGAGTTTGGCCGCACGCCGCACGCGCAAGGCGGCGACGGGCGCGATCACAATAACAAGGCGTTTACCATTTGGATGGCCGGGGCCGGGGTGCGCGGCGGGATGAGCTACGGGCAGACGGACGACTACGGCTACGAGGCCGTGGAGAACAAAGTCCAGATTCACGACCTCCACGCCACACTGCTCGCGCTGCTCGGCCTCGATCACGAAAAGCTCACCTATCGTTATGCCGGGCGCGATTTCCGCCTGACCGACGTGCATGGCAACGTCGTGAAGGAAATCATGGCGTGAAGAATATGAATTACTCCGCAACTCCCGCGTCGGAGTGCCGTTGATCCCGCTGCGCGTGCGGCCCGTCCAGTGACGAAAACCGCGCCGCACACCAAACAAACAAACCAAGAACAAACCAAAGATATGAAATCAATGCCTGCCATCGTCGCCGTGCTCGCGCTCGGCGTCATCACCTGCCACGCCGAAGACCCCGCCAAGCCGGCGCCGCCTCCCGGTGCCCCGCCCCACGCCGAAGGCGACAAGAAGCGGGGCAACCGCGACGGAGATCGTCCGCACATGAAGCCCGAAGATGTCTTCAAGAAGCTCGATACCGACAACAGCGGCGACATCAGCCTCGCCGAGTTCAAGGCTGGCCCGCGCGCGCAGAAAAATCCTGAGAAGGCCGAAGAGTACTACAAGAAGATCGACGGCAACAGCGACGGCAAGGTGACTCTCGAAGAGTTCAAGGCCGGACGTCCCGCAGGCGGTCGCGGCGACCGCAAGGACAAGGGCCCGAAGCCCGGTGGACCCGGCCCCGACGCTCCGAAAGCTGAATAGCGTTTACCGCTGAGCGCAGCCTGCGCTCGCGACCATTACCACGCCCAACGTCCGGCACCCGCCGGCGTTGGGCGTTTTGGTTTTTCGGGGCGCTACTTCTTCTCCTCGTCCAGCTTCACCATCACCTCGGCGTACATCTCGGCGTAAAGATTGGCGTCGGTGCGGAGGACTTCCTTTGCGGCGTCGCGGCCCTGGGCGAGTTGGGTGCCCTTGTAGCTGAGCCAGCTCCCGCGTTTCTCGACGATCCCCTTCTCCAGCGCCAGATCGAGCAGCGAGCCGGTGAGCGAGATGCCCTCGTTATACATGATGTCGAACTCCGCTTCCGTGAATGGCGGCGCGACTTTGTTCTTCACGATCTTGATTTTCGTGCGGTTGCCGGTGACTACGCCGTCGCCTTGCTTGATCGCCCCGATGCGGCGGATGTCCACGCGGACGCTGGAGTAAAATTTCAGCGCCTTGCCGCCGGGCGTGGTTTCGGGATTGCCGAACATCACGCCGATCTTTTCACGGATCTGGTTGGTGAAAACGCAGATTGTCCGGGCTTTGGAAATCAGCGCCGTGAGCTTGCGCATCGCGGCGCTCATCAGGCGGGCCTGCGCGCCGACGGTGGAATCGCCGATCTCGCCTTCGAGTTCCTGCTTGGTCACGAGCGCGGCCACGGAGTCGAGCACGATGACGTCGAGCGCGTTCGAGCGCACAAGCGTCTCGACGATGCGCAGCGCTTCCTCGCCGGAGCTGGGCTGCGAGACGAGCAGGTCGTCGAGGTTCACGCCGAGTTTCTTCGCGTACTGCGGATCGAGCGCATGCTCCACGTCGATGAACGCCGCCAGCCCGCCAAGCCTCTGGGCCTGCGCGATGAGGGTCAGCGTGAGCGTCGTTTTACCCGACGACTCGGGCCCGAAAACCTCGACGATGCGCCCGCGGGGAAAACCGCCCACGCCGAGCGCGCGGTCGATGAGAATGTTGCCGGTCGGGATGACCTCCACGTCCATCTGCGTCGAGTCGCCGAGCCGCATGATCGCGCCGTCGCCGAAGTCCTTGGCGATCTGCTGAATGGCGAGGTCGAGATTCTTATTCCTCGCGATGGTGACTTTGCTTTCTTCCTGAGATTTGACTGCGGTGGGAGTGGCCATAGGCGGATGAGGGTATATGGCCGGCGCGGCGGCGCGAAAGAAAAACCTCCGCCCTTTGGCGGGCGCTCTGGCGTTGAAATTCTTCGCGCTCATTGGCCGGTGCACGCCGCACCCTTGACCAGCGTTTTCCTAAGCGCCGTAATCCCGGTATGACCTCGCTCACGACCACCGATCCCGAACGCACGATTGAATTTGAGTTCGTCCGCGCCACGGAAAACGCCGCGCTCAACGTCATCCACTGGCTGGGGCGCGGGGAAAAGGAACTCGCCGACGCTGCGGCGTGCGATGCGATCTATGGCGTGTTCGATCTCGTGGACATCGCCGGCGAGGTCGTGATCGGCGAGGGGATCAAAGACAACGCGCCAGGGATTTTCCTCGGCGAGCAGCTCGGCACCTGGCGGCCGGGTTCGGCGCGTTTCGACATCGCGCTCGACCCCGTGGACGGCACGACGAACACCGCGCAAGGTCTGCCCAATTCGATTTCCGTCATGGCGGCGAGCGAACGGCGGGAAGGCGATGATCACGTGATGAAAAATCTCCCGACGTTTTACTCGACCAAGATGGCCTACGGTCCCGACGTCGTCCGCGCCATCGCCGCCGGCCTGACCCCGCTCGCGCTCGATGACCCCATGGAGGTCACGCTTGGGCGCCTCGCGGAGGCGTTGGGCAAACGCATCCCGGAACTCGTCGTGATGACGCTGAACCGCCCGCGCCACGCCGACATTATCGCCCAGGTCCGCAAGTGCGGCGCGGCCCTGCGCCTGATCAGCGACGGCGACATCACCGCCGCCGTCTCACCCTCGCTCGTGGATTCGGGCGTCGATCTTTTCTACGGCATCGGCGGCTCGCCCGAGGGCATCCTCACCGCCGCCGCACTCAAGGCGCTCGGCGGCGAAATGCTGCTGCGCATGTGGCCGCGCGACGACGCCGAGCGCGCCGCGGTGCTCAAGGAAATCACCGCCGCCGATCTCGACCGCGTCTGGACAATTGACGAACTCGTGCGCGGCAAGAGCGCGATTTTTTGCGCGACCGGCATCAGCGACAGCCCGCTACTGCCCGGCGTGCGCATCGTCGGGAAAAAAGCCATCACCCACTCGATCCTGATGCGCGCGAAAAGCCGCACCGTCCGCTACATCCGTGCGGAACATGATCTCGAATGTAAGACCATCCACCTTCGCAGCGTGCGGCGGGAGGCCAAGATCTGACGCCGCCATGATCCGCAAAGCCTTCGTCATGCAGCTCCACCCTGGGCAGTTCGACGAATACCGCCGCCGCCACACTCCCATCTGGCCGGAGCTGGCGGCGGTGCTGACGGGCGCAGGGCGTCCGCAATTATTCCATCCACCTGCACCCCGGGACGCTCCAGCTTTTCGGCTACGCTGAGATCGAAAGCGAGGAGCGCTGGGCGGACATCGCGCACCCGCCGGAGTGCCGCCGCTGGTGGACGCACCTGCGCGATCTCATGGTCGTGAATGCGGACGACAGCCCGGTGAGCACCGGCTTGCAGGAAGTGTTCGGGCTCGCGTGAGCCCGGCCGTTACGGCACCCGCTTGAACTTGTGGAGGTGCCCAAACTTGGTCCACTCCGCGATCAGCAGGTTGCCATCTTTGTCGATCGAACCGCCGTGCGGGGAGTTGCTGACGCCAGCCTTCCACTGGTCCGGCGGCAGGCCGAAGTTGGCGCGTTGCTTGGTCTCGGGATTGTCGCCGACTTGCGCGACGATCGCGCCGTCCTTGTCCAGGACCGTGACGCGCCCCTGGAGTTCCGGGAACACCGCGTAGTCGCCGCGGATATGCACCGCCGCCGGCATCCGCAGATCTTTCTGGATGACCTTCACGAAGTTGCCCTCGAGGTCCCAGTGCTCCACGCGGTTGTTGTTGCGGTTGCAGACGAGGAGCAGCGCCGGGTTTTGCCGCGGGTCGAGCGCGATGCCGTGGCAGGTTTGAAACTTCCCTTCGGGCCGCCCCGGGCCGCCGAACGCCTTCACAAACTTCCGCTCCTTGTCGAACTTCAGCACGTAGTTCGAGCCATAGCCGTCGGCCACGAAGATCGAGCCATCCGGCCCCACGGTTACGGCGCAGGGATTAAACCCATTGGCGTTTTTGTAGAGCGGCGCTCCGTCGTTGTTCTTCGCATCCTCGGGAAAAGTAAGCGCCCACTCCTGAGTGCCGTCGAGCTTGAGCTTCACCACCTCGTGCGCCTGAGGACGCGCGGCGTAGATGAATTCCACGCCGTTTTCCTCGCGCAGTTCCAAGCCGTGAATCTTCGTGGGCCCGAACGCGCGCACAAACTTTCCTTCCGGTGAAAACACCACGATGCCGCGCGGCGTGTCGGTGGTGACGTAGATGTTGCCCGCCTTGTCCACGACCAGCCCGCCGTGACACGCGCCGAGCGGTTGGTTGTCCGGCGTGGCCTCGAAGAAGTTTGGGACGACTTCAAATTTCAGCTCGGCGGCGAAAGCGGCCGTCGAGAACAGGGCAAGCGCGCTGAGCAGGCTAAGCGTGATGCGGTTCGTGACTCTGCGGGGTTGGTGGATTTTCATGAGGTGGGCAGTTGGTAAACGGGCGGGCGCATTTTGCAAACAGGGAAACGCTCCGCTCAGGATGACGGCTGGAGGAAGCGCCCGTCCCGGCAGACTGCGGCACGCTCACGCCCCCGCTTTTGCGCCGCGCGCTTTCTTCACGCCGTATTTCACGGGCTGGCGCTTGGGTTCGATCTTCGCGAGGCCGGTGCCGGCTTTGAGTTCGGCGATTTGATCGCGGAGCAGCGCGGCTTTTTCATACTCGAGATTCGCCGAGGCGGTGAGCATCTCGGACTCGAGTTCGCGGAGCGTCTCGCTGAGAGAGAAGTTGCCGCCGCCTTCGCGGATGACGCTTTCCTCGACCTGCCGCGCTTTGAGCAGCGTGTGCAGGCTTTCCTGCACGGCGCGCTGGACGCTGCGCGGGGTGATGCCGTGCTTTTCGTTGTAGGCGATCTGGCGGGTGCGGCGGTACTCGGTGATGGCCATGAGCGCCTGCATGCTTTTCGTCACGGTATCGGCGAAGAGATAGACCTCGCCGTTCACGTGACGCGCGGCGCGGCCGGCGGTTTGGATGAGGGAGGTCTGGCTGCGGAGGTAGCCTTCCTTGTCGGCGTCGAGGATGCAGACGAGCGAGACCTCGGGCAGATCGAGGCCTTCGCGGAGCAGGTTGATGCCGACCAGCACGTCGAACTCCGCGGCGCGCAGGGCGCGGAGGATTTCCACGCGCTCGATGGTGTCGATGTCGCTGTGGAGGTAGCGGACCTTCAGGCCCACGTCTTTGAAGTAATCGCTGAGGTCTTCGGCAGTGCGTTTGGTCAGCGTCGTGATCAGGACGCGCTCGTTTTTCTCCACGCGCTGGCGGCAGAGTTCGAGGGTGTCGTCGATCTGGTTTTTGAGCGGGAGGATGGTGATGCGCGGGTCGAGCAGGCCGGTCGGGCGGATGATCTGTTCGACGACGAGCGGCGCGCCGATGGTCGTCACATCGAAGCTTTCGACCGGCGCATCGGTGCGGGAAAGTTTCGCCGGTAGCGCGGCGACGGGAATGTCTTCGTCGATGGCGGCCTTGTCGCGCTTCGGGGTGTAGCCGGTATTGCCGACGGTGGAATTCTTGATCTCGAAATCGGCGGGCGTGGCGCTGATGTAGAGAATCTGGCCGGTGCGCTCCATGAACTCGGGGAACTTGAGCGGGCGGTTGTCCATCGCGCTGGGCAGGCGGAAGCCGTATTCGACGAGCGTGTTTTTCCGCGAACGGTCGCCCTCGTACATGCCGCCGACCTGCGGCACGGTGGCGTGGCTTTCATCAATGAGGAGGAGGAAATCGCGCGGGAAAAAATCGAGCAACGTGTAGGGGCGCGAGCCCGGCGGGCGTCCGCTGAGGTGGCGCGAGTAGTTTTCGATCCCCGAGCAGAAGCCCATTTCCTGCATCATCTCGAGGTCATACTCCGTCCGCATTTTGATGCGCTGCGCCTCCAGTAAATGGCCGTGCTTTTCAAAATGGATGACCCGCTCCTCCATCTCCGCGCGGATGGTGCGCTGGGCCTGCTGGAGCTTTTCATAGGGCGTCACGAATTGCTTCGCGGGGAAGAGGGTGAGGACGGTGTGGTGGTCGAGGATGTGGCCGGTGAGCGGGTCAAAGCGGGTGATGCGCTCGATCTCGTCGCCGAAGAATTCGAGGCGGATGCCCTCCTCGTCGAGGTTCGCGGGGCGCACTTCCACGACATCGCCGCGCACGCGGAAGCGGCCGCGCTCAAAGGCCACGTCGTTGCGCTCGTAGAGCATGTCCACCAGCTTCGCGAGCACGCCCTCGCGGCTGATCTGCTGCCCGACTTTCACGGTGAGGAGCATTTTCAAATAGTCCTCCGGCGAGGCCAGGCCGTAGATGCACGAGACGCTGGCGATGACGATCACGTCCTCGCGCGAGAGTAGCGACGACGTGGTGGACAGGCGCAGGCGCTCGATCTCCTCGTTGATCGAGGAATCTTTCTCGATGTAGGTGTCGCTGCGCGGGATGTAGGCCTCGGGCTGGTAGTAGTCGAAGTAGCTCACGAAATACTCGACGGCGTTGCGCGGGAAGAACTGCTTGAACTCCGAGTAGAGCTGCGCGGCGAGCGTCTTGTTGTGCGACATCACGAGCGTCGGCTTGCCGACATTGCGCAGCACATTCGCAGCGGTGAAGGTCTTGCCCGAGCCGGTCACGCCGAGCAGCGTCTGGTGCCGGTTGCCCGCGAGGATGGACTTGGTCAGCTTGGCGATCGCCTGCGCCTGGTCGCCCTGGGGGGAGTAGTCGGAGGCGAGTTCAAAAGGCATCCGGCAGATGTAGCGGGGGACGCGCCGGAGGGCAAATGGGCGGGCGGAAATTCAGGCGAGACCGCCGCAGGTGGCGGGTGCGGCACGCTCCTCGGCCATGCTGCGCGGCCAGCTCGCGCGCTGGCTGGAAACTTGTTCGGCCGGGGCCAAGCCTGCGCTGCGCGAATGGCAGCAATTGCTCGCCGGCAACTTCGATGAACTCCTCGCGCTCATGGAAGCGACAGACGAGCGCGCCCGCCGCCGAGCGGCTGCATCGCCTCGTCCGTGCAGTCGGAGGATAGGAAAATGCGCTGGGGTGGCCCGTGCCCTGGCTCCAGGCTCAATGGGGAAGGCGCGCAGCGACCCGGTAGCGGAGGAAACATTCGCCGCCGATGACTTCCATTTTTTTAAGCGTGAGCGGGACGGAGGCGGGGAGAAACGCGCCGGGGAGGCCGGTCAGGGTGGGCGCTTTTTCGCCGCCGAAGACACGCGGGCAGAGGGTGACGTGGAGTTCATCGATGAGTCCGGCGGCGAGGAGCGCGCGGAAAATTTGCGCGCCGCCTTCGCAGACGAGGCGCCGCACGCCGTAGTCGGCGCGGAGGATGGCAAGCATGGCGGGGAGATTCACGGACGCGCTTTCGTGCAGCCACAGGTCGGCCTGCGCGGCGAGCGCGGTGCGGGTGGGGGCGGGCATGCGGGTGGTGGAGAAGATGACGACGGGCGAAAAAGTTTTCGTGAAGAGGCGCAGCGCGGGGTCGATGCGGCCGGAGTTCGTGAGCAGGACGCGCAGCGGATACGCGCGCTGGCCGCGCGCGCTGCGGGCGGCGTCGGGCAGGCCCATGCTCATGTTGTCGGCGGCGGCGGTTTTCGCGGAGACGAGCACGGCGTCGCACCGCGCGCGGATTTCCACGAGCCGGCGTTTGTCTGTTTTCGACGAAAAATCCGCCGGGGTGCCGCGCCGCGTGGAGATGCGCCCATCCCACGTCAGCGCGAAGTTCGCCGTGACGAATGGCCGCTTTCTGCTCTCCGCGTTCATCGCTTCTCCTCCTCCGCGGTTTCGAGCGCGATCTCCTCCTCGGCGACGGCGTGTTCGAGCGAGGCCACCTCCGCACGCATCTCGCGCAGCCGGGTGTGCTCGGAGGGGCGGTAGAAAAAGTAGAGCACCCCGCCGAGCAAGCCCCAGCCAAGAACGAGCGCGTAGCCGGTGGTGGCCATGAGGGCGGCCACGGCAGGGCTCACGCCGCAGAGGTCGCCGAGGAAGATTTGGAAAAGGTTCTCCCGCACGCCGAGGCCGCCGAGGCTGATCGGGATGGAGGTGAGGGTATCGACGATGGGCATGATCGAGCAAAACTCGCCGAAGGTGGGTACGTAGCTGGTCGCGCCGAAGGCCGAGGCGGCGCAGAAAAACAAAGCGAAGTGGCCGAAGTGGGCGACGACCGAGAGGACGAAGGCCGCCGCCGTGGGCTGCCACGCGCGACCGTAGAGATTGTAGGCGAGCGCGAAACTCGCGAGTTTGTCGCGGCCCGGCAGGCGTGCGGGGAGTCTGTGGATGAGGCCGAGTCCGGTGAGGAGAAAGGAGAGGCCAAGCCCGGCGAGGAGCGAGCCGAGGATGGCGAGGGTCACCCAGATGTATTTCACCGCGGCGGGCGAGCTGTGGAGCCAGGGCCATTGCGCGGCGATGATGACGCCGGCGATGGCGATGAGCGCGACGAGCCCGATGAGGCGGTCCACGAGCACGGAAAGGAGCGCCCGTGTGCGCTGGCCGGGGGTTTCCTTGAGGAGGAAATACACTTTCACGACATCGCCGCCGGTCCCGCCGGGGATGAGGAAATTGAAGGCCACGCCCATCAGCACGAGGTGGAAGAGACGCGTCCAACTGAGCACGATGCCCTGCACCCGGAGGAGGAGTTGCCAGCGGATGCCGGAGAGAAATTCCACCAAGCCATACACGACGAAGCCGGCGAGCAGCCACCAGCGGTTCGCCTGCCGGAGCGCTTGCGCCATCTCCGTGCGCTTCGCCGGGTCGTGGAAAACGAGGTAGAGGATGCCGACGGTGACGAGCACCTGCAGCGTGGTGAAGGCGGCTTTTTTCAGACGGGTGGGATTTGGGGAAAGATCGGCCGCGTGGTCTTCACGCCCCGAATTTCGCCACCCACTGGTCGCGCGATTCCATGATTTCCTCGCGGGTGCGGCGGGGGCTCATCTCGAAGACGAAGAGGGTTTCCTTCGGGAGGAAGGCGAGGAGTTTCTCGTATTCCACGTCGCCACTGAATGGCACCATGTGGTCGCGACCGGGCCAGACGGTGTCGTGCAGGTGGCAGCCGATGAGGCGCGGCGAGATCGTCCGCATCCACTCGACGTGATCGAGGAAGCCGAGGTTGTGCTTGACCTGCACGTGGCCGAAGTCGTGCCAGTAGCCCACGTGCGGGACGTTGAATTCGTTGAGCACCTCGATCATTTCGCGCTCGCTGGGGATTTCCTCGAAGCTGTGGCGGCTCTCGACGCCGAGCATGATCCCTTTTTTCTCCGCATGCTCGGCGATGCGTGCGAGGCCCTCGCGGGCGCGCTGGAAATACGGCGGTGCCTGCTCCTCGCGTTTGCGGATGCACTCGAGCTTCTCTTTGACATACCCGCGCGACGCCCCGAGGCCCGCCTCGCACATCCGCACGAGATTTTCCGTGTAGTCGCCGAGCGGCGTGCGGCCGAGATGCAGCACCACAAACCGCGCGCCGAGCCGGGCGGCGAAGTCGATGGTCTGGTAGGAATGTTTCAGCGCGCGCTCGCGTTCGCGGGCGTCGGGCGAGGAGAATTTGTAGCAGTCGGGCGAGGCGCGGGTGATCTCAATGGGGAGCGGACAGAAATTGTGCAGGCTGGAAAACTGCACTTTGCCGGCCTCGTACATTTTCAGGATGCCATCCATGAGCGAGAGGCGGATGCTGTGGCCGAGTTCGATCCGGTCGAAGCCCATGTCGAGGAGTTCGCGGCACATGATTTCGCCATCGGTGTGGCGGGAGGAATTCCAGCAGGTCGAGATTGAAAGCACGGCGCGCTATATCGGCGAAGCGCGCCCGGCGGGCAAGACGGGAGCGTCGAACGAGGCGAAGAAGTTTGCCAGCGCTGCCGGACCGGAAAGAGGCAGGCCGCCGACTCAGTCGAGGGTCGCCTGACTGAGAGCAGGGATGGCGATTTTGCCTTCAAAACGCCATCGGTAATTCACTGATAAAGTGTGCCTATAAATTTTTGAACAAGGTTCATTCGGGCGCGTCTATCGCTATGTGACCGACGTATCATTAGCAGAGCTTGGCTCACCTTGGCACACCGCCTGCTAAACTCTACTGGTTCACAACCAACCAACACAAAGTATGAAAAAGTCCCTCAAGAAAGTCACTCGCGCCAGCTACAGCCTCGGCGATCTCATCCTCGCCGTCAGCAGCGTGAGCCGGAACAACCGCGAAACCGTGGCCGCCGTCGCCGACCTGCTGGAAAGCGGTCGCGTCCGGCTGAACAGCCACGGCCGCAAGGTCCGCGCCCGCGTTTGCTAGGCTGAAAAGCCGCAGCGCTGTGTCGGTCGTGCTGGTGATTCGCTCGCGCGGATTACCGAACTGATCCACTCCCGCAAATTTTCACGCCCCGCCGGTGGTCTCAAAACCACGGCGGGGTAAGTTTTTTTCAGACTCAGGCGGCCCGGAGCAAGACGCCGCTTCCCAAAATCCGCCGCCGCCGGTAGCGTCCGCCGGGTGATCGAACGTTACACACGACCCGAAATGGCCGCCGTCTGGGCGGATCAACGCAAATACGAAATCTGGCTCGAAATCGAGACTCTGGCCTGCGAGGCGCAGGCCGAGATCGGCGTGGTGCCGCAGAGCGATGCCGAGGAAATCCGCGCGAAGGGGAAATTCGACCTCGCGGAGATCATGGAGATCGAAAAACGCACCAATCACGACGTGATCGCGTTTTTGGAAAATGTGGCGAGCTACGTCGGGCCGGCCTGCCGGTGGATGCACCAGGGCATGACTTCGAGCGACGTGCTCGATACCACGCTGGCCGTGCAGATGGCCGAAGCCTCCGACCTGCTGCTCGCGGACCTGCGTGAATTGCGCACGGTCGTCGCCCGGCGGGCGCGGGAATTCAAGACGACGCCGATGATCGGCCGCAGTCACGGCATCCACGCAGAGCCTGTGACATTCGGGCTCAAGCTGGCGCTCATGTATGACGAATTCGGTCGCGCCCTGACGCGCCTCGAGGAAGTGCAGCCGCGCATCCGCGTGGGCAAATTGAGCGGGGCCGTCGGCACGCACGCGCACCTCGATCCGCGGGTCGAAGAGCGGGTGTGTGCAAAGCTGGGCCTCGCAGCAGCGGCGCTTTCCACGCAGGTCATCCAGCGCGACCGCCACGCGGAGTTCCAGACCGTGCTCGCGCTCATCGCGTCGTCCATCGACCGCTGGGCCACGGAGTTTCGCCACCTCCAGCGCACCGAGGTGCTCGAGGTGGAGGAGTATTTTTCCGCCGGACAAAAAGGCAGCTCCGCCATGCCGCACAAGCGCAACCCCATCACCGGCGAAAAACTCAGCGGCCTCGCCCGCGTGGTCCGCAGCAACGCCATGGCCGCGCTGGAAAACGTCCCGCTCTGGCACGAGCGCGACATTTCCCACAGCTCGGTGGAGCGCATCATCATGCCGGATTCCACCATCCTCGTGGACTACATGCTCGTCTCGCTGCGCAAGCTCGTGGACCGCCTCCTCGTCTATCCCGAAAACATGGAGCGCAATCTCCGCATCACGAAGGGCCTCTACTTTTCGCAGACCATCCTCCTTCAGCTCACCGCCCGCGGCCTCGAGCGCAAAGCCGCCTACGAAGCCGTCCAGCGCGCGGCGATGAAGACCTGGCAGGGTGAGGTCAGCCTGCAGGAAAATCTCGCCGCCGAGCCCGATGTCGCCGCCGTCCTGTCGCGCGCGGAGATCGACACGCTCTGCTCGCTCGACATCCACTTCGCGCACGTCGATGCGACCTTCCGCAAGCTCGGCCTCGAATAGTCTGCCCCGATGAACCTCCAATCGCTGGTCAAAACCGTGCTCTACCGGCTCGGCTACAGCATCAAGCGCGTGCGACCGCGGCGCTCGATCGCCCCCGGCGCCGGAGATCGCGGTGCGGTGAGCAGGGACGAACTCCTCGCACTGCTGCATCCGCGCGATCCTTTCGCCGGCTTCGACTACGCCGCCCGGCCGTTCGACGGACACGGCTGGGGCAGCGACTCCCCGGCTTTTCGCGAACTCATTCTGGCGCAAAAGCCCCGCCTGATCATTGAGGTCGGGACTTGGAAAGGCGGCTCCGCTTTGCAGATGGCCAGCGTCCTGGAGGAGGCCAAACTTCCGGGCACCATCCTGTGCATCGATACCTGGCTGGGCGCGCTGGAGTTCTGGACGGATCTCACCGACCCGGAGCGCTACGGCAGCCTGCGTCACGACCACGGCTGGCCCACCGTCTATTTCCAGTTCCTCGCGAACGTCTGCCACCGCCACCTGCAGCACCGGATCGTCCCGTTCCCACAAACTTCCGCCACCGGCGCGCTCTGGCTCCGCCACTACGGTCTCCGCGGCGACCTCATCTATATCGACGGCAGCCACGAGGAGGAGGATGTCTATCAGGACGTGCTCGACTACTGGGAGGTGCTCGCGCCCGGCGGGACACTCTTTGGCGATGACTGGTCGTGGGATGGAGTGCGCCTCGCGGTCGAGCGGTTCGCGCGCGAGCAAAACCTGCGCGTCAGCTTCCTCGCAGACAAATGGCTGCTGCGCAAAGCAGCTTGATGGCGCCGCGCGGTTCGCGCTTTCCTCCCACGCCGCCGGATGTATCGTGACCGTCTTCAACCTGGACTCGCTGCCATGAATCGCCAAATCGCTCTCCTCCTCCTGCTCGCTGCCCTGCCTCTTGCCGGATGCGGCAAGATGAAGGAAAAAATCCCCTTCCTGAAATCGAAGGCCGCCGCGACTCCGGCCCCGGTCGTGGCCGCCGCACCCGTGGCGACACCAAGGCCGAAGCCGGCGCCTGCCGCGCCCGTCCGCCCGGCCATCGACACGAATGCGCAGGTCGTCGTCCTCTGCTACCACCGGCTCGAGGGCAAAGCCGGTGGTGGGCTCTCCATCGAACCCGCACTTTTCGAGAAACAAATGGAAGCGATCAAGGAGGCGGGCCTCGCGGTCATCTCGATGCAGGACTTCCTCGCGTGGCGTCGGGGGGAGAAAAACATCCCGCCGAAAAGCGTCCTCATCACGATCGATGACGGTTACGTCTCCGGCTTCGACGTCGGCGTGCCGATCCTGAAAAAGTACGGCTTCCCGGCGACGTTTTTCATCTACACAAACTTCGTCAACAGCGGCGGCAAGACCATGACGTGGGCGCAGCTCAAAAAACTTCGGGACGACGGTTTCGAAATCGGCTGCCACACCGTTTCGCACCAGGACCTCCGGCGGAAACCCTCGAAATGGGCCGGCGACTACGAAAGCTATCTCAAGGAGGAACTCGAGACCTCGAAGAAGATCCTCGAAGACAAGCTCGGCATCCGCTGCGTCACGATTGCCTACCCCTTCGGACTCCACAACGCGGCAGTCCACGCGGCGGTCGAAGCCGCCGGATACGAGGCCGCCTTTTCCACCTACGGCGCCCGGCTCGGCCACGGCGTGAGTCCCTTCACCCTCGGGCGCTATGACGTGACCGCCAAGATGCCCGGCACGCAGCAAGTCTTCGATGTGGCGATCAATTTCACCGGCATGGCCGCGCCCTCCGACGGCCCCGCGATGGCGCAGGATGCCGCGGTCGCGATGATCACCGAGCCGATGAACAACACCGCCACCACCGATTCCACCCCGCTGATCAAGGCCAACCTCGCCTCCTTCGGTGAGTTTGATCCCGGGAGCGTGGAGATGCGCGTCGGCAGCCTCGGCCTTGTTCCGGCGAAGTTCGACGCGGCGACGCAGATGATCGAATACAAGGTGGACAAGGCGTTGCGCGAAGGCAGCTACTCGGTCATCGTCACGGTGAAAGTCGGCGGCCAGCCGCGGGAAGCGCGGTGGACCTTCTACTACAACACCATCGGCGAAGTCCCCGAACCCGCCGCTCGGGTGACCCCGGCGACGAAGCCCGTCAGGAAGCCGGGCAAAAAGTAACGGTCCGCGCCGGCGGTGGCCGCGGTCACTTTCAAAACGGAGATGGCATGATCCTGACCAGCGCCGAAATGAAAGCCTTGGAGGAACGGGCCTGCGCTGCCGGGGCGACGCCCACGGCGCTCATGGAGGAAGCCGGTGCCACGATGGCTGCGGCGGTGCGCCAGTTTTTCCCTGAGCCGGGAAAATGCGTGGTCTTTTTTGGCAAAGGTCACAACGGCGGCGATGCGCTCGTGGCCGCGCGGCATCTTGCGCGGCGCGGCTGGAAAGTGGAGCTGCAGCCCGTCTTCGAGCCGGAGGCGTGGAGCGCGCTCACGGTGCGGAAACATCGTGAGTTCCGCGAGTTGCAAACCGGCGTGACCGTGGCCGCGCGGCAGGAAAGCGGGGCCGCGTTCGTCGTGCTCGACGGCCTGCTCGGCATCGGCGCCGGCGGTCCGCTGCGCGAGCCGATCCGCGCTGCCGCGCGCGAGATCAATCGCCTTCGCACGCGGGAAAACGCCACGGTTTTCGCCCTCGACCTGCCGACGGGTCTCGATGCCGACACCGGTGCCGCGGATGACGACTGTGTGGCCGCGGACTTCACGCTGACCGTGGGTTTTGCGAAAGCCGGCCTGCTCGCCGACGCCGCCACGCGCTACGTCGGGCGGCTCGCCGTGCTGCCGCTGGCCGAGCTGTCCGCCCGCGCCGACGCGGCCGATTTCGATACCGTGGCCACCGCGTCGGAACTGTCTCCCCTGCTGCCCCGCCGCGCTTTCGACCGGCACAAAGGCGAGTGCGGGCGCGTGGGGATTGTCGCCGGTTCGCCGGGGCTGACCGGCGCAGCCGTGTTGTGTGCGGAAGCTTGCGTGCATGCGGGTGCCGGGCTGGTCACGCTCTACGTCACGCCGGAGATTTATCCGCTCATCGCCGGCCGCATCGCTCCCGAGGTCATGGTCAAAGAAGCCGCGTCTTACCTCGACGTGCTCGACGGCCGGCACGACGTCCTCGCGGTCGGCCCCGGCCTCGGCCCCGACCGCGAACCCGAACTCCTCAAGCTCATCCAGCGCGCCCCCCAGCCGATGATCATCGACGCCGACGCGCTCAATATCCTCGCGCGCCGCACCGACCTGCTCGCCCGCTGTGCCGGGCCGCGCCTGCTCACGCCGCATCCCGGCGAAATGGCGCGGCTCGATCCCGCCTCCCCCAGTCGCACGCGCACCGAAACCGTCCGCGAATTCGCCCGCCGCTACCCGGTCACCCTCCTGCTCAAAGGGGCGCGCACCATCGTCGGTGAAGCCGCCCAACCGCTCAGCTACAACTCCACCGGCAATCCCGGCATGGCCACCGGCGGCATGGGCGATGTGCTCACCGGCGTGTGCGCCGCCCTCGCCGGACAGGGTCTGTCACTCTACGACGCCGCGCGGCTCGGCGCGTGGCTCGGCGGTCGCGCCGCCGAGCTGGCGGTCTTCGACGGTGCGGAATCCGAAGAATCCCTCTCCGCCACGCACGTCATCGCGCGGCTTGGTGCGGCCTGCAAAAATCTCCGCGCCGGCTGCTGGTAAGCCCGCGTCCACCCGCTACCTTCGCGCCTCATGTTCACAGGACTAGTCGAAGAAACAGGCGAACTCCTCGCCCTCGAGCACTCCGCCGCCGGCGCGCGCCTCACCCTGCGCGCCCCGCTCGTTTCCACCGACGCGCAGCTTGGCGACAGCATCGCCGTCAACGGCTGCTGCCTCACCGTCTCCGCGCGTGACGGCGCGACCCTCGCCTTCGACCTCCTCGCCGAGACGCTCGACCGCACCAACCTCGGCGCGCTCGCGTCCGGCGCTCCCGTGAATCTCGAACGCGCCCTCGCCGCCCACTCCCGGCTCGGCGGACACTTCGTCCAGGGCCACATCGACACCACCAGCCGCGTCCTCGCTTTCGAGAAAGTGAACGCCGATCATCGGCTCGAAATCGCGCTGCCTGCGGAGTTCGCGGGCTACGTCGCGTTCAAGGGTTCGATCGCCATCGACGGCATCAGCCTCACGGTCGCCGAAGTGCGCCCTGCGAGCTGCGTCGTCTGGATTATCCCCCACACCCTCACGATGACGAATCTCCGCGCCAAAACCGCCGGCGATTTCGTGAACCTCGAATTCGATCTCCTCGCCAAATACGTCGAGCGCCTCCTCGCCGTCCGCCTTTCCACGCCGTCATCCTGAGCGCAGTCGAAGGACCTCTAACATTTCCCGGGCGGAGGCGGTGGAGGAGGCAATGACGAAGGACGAAGGAAGCTGAATGACGAATTCTTCGCCGTTCGCGGCTCCTATCGGCTTCGTCATTCGTCATTCTCCGCCCGCCTCCGCCCGCAAAAGTTAGAGGTCCTTCGACTGCGCTCCGCAAAGCTCCCGCTCGGCTCAGGATGACGGGTTTTTTTCGACCGCTGCGCGCGCGGCGATACGTCCGAATGTGCGCGGGATTTTCCGCGAAGATGGTTTGTCCATTCCGCCAGCGCGCCCTACCATCCGGCGCGCGCACTTTTCCAAACTCAACAACCGCACCACCGCCATGAACGACGCCGCCCTGACCACGATCAACTTCGACATCGCCAACGAACCGCTGCCGTCGGATCCCGGCGCGAATCCGTTCAAGCTGGTGGTCGATCCGGTGATGCGCATGCGGCTGCGGCGGGCGCTTTTCGACATGATCGAGAACCACGACCAGGAACTCGCGCGCTACGTCGCCGAGGGCAGCCTGGCGCTGGAGAGCTACAAGGAATACATCGAACTTTTTGCCCACAGTCTGAAGCAGACGATGAGCAGCGCGGAAGGCGTGGCCTATCTGCTGCAGGCCTGCGGCTTCGAGGTGAAAAAGGAGGAGATCAACCTCCAGCCCGAGACGCGGTGGAAAGTGCAGCGCTGATGCGCAATCGCGTTTGACCCGGCGGGTGGAGCGCTCATCATGCGCGCCTTTTTCCGCGCCATGATCGAAAAACACCTCGTCAAACTCGTCACCGAACTCAAGCTCCAGCCGCGTCAGGTCACCGCCACGGCGGTGCTTTTGGAAGGAGGGGCGACGGTGCCCTTCATCGCGCGGTATCGGAAGGAGCAGACGGGTGAACTCGACGAGGTGCAGATCATGACCATTCGCGACCGGTTGGAGCAACTCGAGGAACTCGACAAGCGGCGCGAGTCCATGGTGGCGTCGCTCGTGGAGCGGAAACTGATGACGGAAACGCTGCGCGCAAAGATCGACGCGGCGGAGACGATGACCACGCTGGAGGACATCTACCTGCCTTTCCGCCCGAAGAAAAAAACGAAGGCGACGGTGGCGCGCGATCTCGGGCTGGAGCCGCTCGCCGACCTGCTCTGGGCGCAGGACGTCGCGACCGATCCGCCGGCGGCGGCGGTGCCGTTTGTCGGGCCGGAGATCGAGATCGACGCGAAAAAATACAGCGTCCCCGATGTCGCCGCCGCGCTGGCGGGAGCGCGCGACATCCTCGCGGAGCGGATCAATGACGACGCCACGGCGCGCGCGCAGTTGCGGAATCTTTACCTTACGAAAGGCGTGATCAAATCGAAGGTCATCAGCGGGAAGGAGGAGGAGGGGGCGAAGTTCAAGGACTACTTCGACTGGAGCGAGCCGGCGGAGAAAGCGCCGTCGCACCGCGTCCTCGCGATTCGGCGCGGCGAGTCGGAGGGCTTCCTGTTTTCGCGCCTCGTGCCCGATGAAATCGAGGCGGTGAGCGCGCTGGAGCGGCTCTTCGTCAAAGGCAAAGCGCCCGCGTCCGAGCAGGTGCGGCTGGCGGTGCAGGATTGCTTCAAGCGGTTGCTCGGCTTCGCGATGGAAGGCGAGGCGCGGACCTTTTTCAAAAAGCGCGCGGACGAGGAGGCGATCCGCGTTTTCGCCGACAACCTGCGCGAGCTGCTGCTGGCCTCGCCGCTCGGACAGAAGGTCACGCTCGGCATCGACCCCGGCTTTCGCACCGGCTGCAAAGTCGTGCTCCTCGACCGCCAGGGAAAGCTCCTCGCGAACGATGTGATCTATCCCGAGAAAGGCGCGCGCGATCTGGCCGAGGCGGAGGCGATGATCAAGGCGGTGGTGACGAAGTTCAAAGTCGAGGCCATCGCCATCGGCAACGGCACCGCTTCGCGCGAGACGGAGACTTTCATCCGCAAGCTCGGCCTGCCCGCGGCGATCCCCGTGGTCATGGTCAGCGAAAGCGGCGCGTCCATTTACTCCGCGAGCGATGTGGCCCGCGAGGAGTTCCCCGACAAGGACATCACCGTGCGCGGCGCGGTGTCGATCGGGCGGCGGCTCATGGACCCGCTCGCCGAGTTGGTGAAGCTCGATCCGAAGTCCATCGGCGTCGGCCAGTATCAGCACGACGTGGATCAAAGCGCCCTCAAGCGCACGCTCGACGACGTGGTCGTGAGCTGCGTGAACAACGTCGGCGTGGAGCTGAACACCGCATCGAAGCATCTGCTGGCCTACGTCTCCGGCCTGAACGCGCGCGTCGCGGCGAACCTCGTCGCGCACCGAGACGAGCACGGCCCCTTCAAGTCGCGCAAGGAACTGCAGAAGGTCACCGGCCTCGGGCCCAAGGCCTTCGAGCAGGCCGCCGGCTTCCTCCGCATCCGCGACGGCGCGCACCCGCTCGACGCCAGCGCCGTGCATCCCGAGCGCTACGAACTGGTGGACAAGATGGCCGCCGACGCCGGGTGCTCCGTCGCCGATCTGCTGCGCGACAGCGCCAAGCGCGCGAAGATTCGCCTCGAGAACTACGCCACCACCGAAGTCGGCCTCCCCACCTTGAAAGACATCCTCGCCGAACTCTCCAAGCCCGGCCGCGATCCACGCCAGCAGTTCGAGGCGTTTTCTTTCGCCGCCGGCGTGGAGAAAATGGAAGACCTCCAGCCCGGCCTAAAACTCCCCGGCATCGTCACCAACGTCACCGCGTTCGGCGCCTTTGTGGACATCGGCGTGCATCAGGACGGCCTCGTCCACATCAGCCAGATGAGCGACGACTTCGTGAAGAACCCCGCTGAGGTGCTCAAGGTCGGCCAGCGCGTGCAAGCCACCGTCATGGAAGTGGACATGGCGCGGAAACGCATCGCCCTTTCCCTCAAAACGAAAGTGGAGATCGGCCCCCGCGCCGATCGCCAGACCGAAGCCGGCAAGCGCGACGTGCAGCGCTACACCGCCCCGGCCAGTGCCGGCCCCGCCAAGCCCAGCGCCCCGAGCGGTCCCGACTGGTTCACCCTCGCGCAGCAGAAAAAGAACTGACCTGCCGCGTTCAGTGCAGCGGTGAAATAAAGACGCGCATCACGTTGACCCGTCCGCCGGGAAAGTACCAGCGCGGCGCGAACTCGAAGCTGCGTTCGCTCGCGCGGTAGAGCAGCCAGGTCGGCTCGTTCGGGTAATTCGGGTCATAGACAAAATAACGCACGTTGCCGCCGCTCTCGCGCTTCTGGGCGTAGGGGATGACGACGTGGTTCATGCTGGGAAAGCGCGCGAGGTAGAGCGCGCGCGGCTGGCCGCGGTCGAGCGACGCGCTGAGCCAGCGGGCGGCGGCGGCCTGGCCGGGGCGGAGATGGCCCATGGCCATGCGCCAGTTGCCCACGCGGAGGTAGGTGGGCAGCCAGTTGCCGAGGTTCGCCTTCATCAGCCCCTCGTAGGCGGTGGAGAAGCTGTGCAGGTCGGCGTAGCCGGGGATGACGATTCGCTCCGCCGGGCCGCGGCTCCAGACCGGGATGCGGCAAATCGCGCGGATGCGCCGGCGGTATTCCTCGCGGGAAAGGCGCGGCGCTTTCACCTCGAACCGCGCGAACTGGTGGAACTGCAGGACCGCGCGCGAGAGCACGAAGCAGCGGTGGGTGAAGTCGGCGGGCGTCTCGCGCAGGCTCACGGGGAGTTTGCCGCGCTCGTCCACGCCGTATTGAAAGGCGGTGTCGTTCGAGAAGGCGAAGGTGTCGCGCCGCAGGTCGAAGTCGCGCGCGCGAAGGGCGGCGGGCGCGAAGAGCAGGCAGAGAAAGAGGAGCAGGTGGCGCATCGGGAAGTGGCGCGCAGCAGTCGCGGAAGATTCGCCATCCTGTCAATCCCGGCTATCACTGGCCGCCCGCTTCCGATGCCACCGCCCGCTGTTTTCGATACCTCCACCGGCCGCGTCCGCGTGACGCCGCTTGCCGAGTTGCGCGCGGACGCCGCGTGGTGTGATGCGTTTCGGCATCTCGCGAAAGACGCGCGCTACTACGACATCGTCGGCGGGACGCTGGACTTCGAGTGCCACGGGCTGCGCATCGAGGATCGCGAGGGTCGATTGCGCGGGGTGCAGCCGTTCTTTTTCGTGGATCAGGATCTCGCCGCCACCGCGCCCGCGTGGGTGCGCGCTCCGCTCCGCGCGGTCCGGAGATTTTTCCCCCGCTGCCTCCGGCTGAAAATGCTCATGGTCGGGTGCGCGGCGGGCGAGGGGCACCTCGGCGGCGCGGAGCCCGCGGAGACGTGGGGGCTGGCAGTGCTGCGGGAGGCGATGGTGAAAATCGCGCGCGCACACCGGGCGGCGCTGGTGGTGTGGAAGGATTTCCCCGCGCATTACCGTCAACCGCTCGACCCGCTGCACTGCGCGCCCGCGCCGGGCGCCTGCTACGTGCGCATCCCGAGCATGCCCGCCACGCGGCTGGAGCTGGGTTACGCGAGCTTCGACGACTACATGGCACGGCGGCTCAGCCACTCCATGCGCAAGAATCTGCGCCGGAAATTCAAGGTGCTGATCAAGGCCGCGCCGCTCGCCATGGAAGTGACCCACGACCTCGGCGCGCACACCGACGAAGCGCTCGCGCTTTACCTCCAGACCTATGCGCGGTCGCCGCTGCAGTTCGAGAAGCTGACCAAGGAATTTCTTCAACGGCTCGCGGCGGAGATGCCCGAGCGCGTCCGCTTTTTCCTCTGGCGGCAAAACGGGAAGCTCGTCGCGTTCAGCCTCTGCTTCGTCCACGACGGCGCGATCTACGACGAATATCTCGGCCTCGATTACACCGTCGCTCTCGACCTGCACCTCTACTTCGTGACCTACCGCGACATCCTCTCGTGGGCGCTCGCCCAGGGTCTGACGACCTACTACAGCACGCCGCTGAACTACGACCCCAAGCTCCACCTCGGCTTCGCCCTCGCCCCCCTCGACCTCTACGTCGCACACCCTTCGCCGGTGCTCAACGCGCTGCTCCGCCGCATCCTCCCGCTCATCCAACCCACCCGCGCCGAGCCCGCCCTCCAGCATTTCGCCAACGCCCACGAGATGACTCCGGCGTAGGGGCGCCTCTCGTCGCACATTGCCCCGGCGTGCGCCCGTCACCCCTGCGGGTGAAACGGGAAATCCGTATAGCCACCCGCCGTCGGCGCGGACCATATCGTCACCGCCGCCGGTGGATTCAGCGTCCAGCCATGGGCGAAGCGCTCGACGAGATCCGGGTTGCTCAGGAAATGCCGCGCCGCTCGCGATCGCCGCCTCCGCCGTCTCCTGCGCACGCGGCACCTCGGACGGCTGTTTGTCGATCGGCGTGTGAGTGTATTCGCCGTTGATCTTGATCGTCGTCGCCTCCGCCACGATCAACCCCGCCGCAGCCAGTCCGCGGCCTGTTGGACGCTGCGCGCCATCTGCAACACCGTCACCGCCAACCGCTCAAAGAGCCGCGTAAATCGGCTGCGCTGCTCCGCCCATGGCGCCGGCACCATCCGCACTTTGCCATCGGTCAACCGCCGCCGCGGCAACCGGCACACCAGCACCGTTTCAAACTGGCACGGATCCAGGTGTCACCAGCTCCGCTCCACCGGGTCCTGCACCGGCAGACGTTTCCGGCTCTCCGGGCACGCCCACAGCGTCCCTGCCCGGTAACCCACCCGCACTTCCACCTTCTGCCCCGCCGCGTCCAGCTTCACTGCTGGGACTTCCCACGGCTCAGCAAGCCCAAGGATCACTCGGTAAAATTCGCGGTCACTCATCCCTCAGCTCTCTCCAATCCCATGCTTTTCCCACTTCTTTCCCGAAAGTCCCAGAACGCAGATGGGTGGGCGTCCGCGGGGAGAGGGGGTGGGGTTCATATCGGAAGTGCCGGGATTGCTGCGAGGATGGATGTTGGCGTTGGGAGGGAGATCGTCGCAAAATACGCGGCATTTCCGCAGGCGTCATAAATCTGTCATCTGGGAAAACATCCGACCTTGGTGCAGCGGATGGCGCGGCGAGGGTTTGGCGTCCGAAGGCGCAGCATGGCGTTTCGGATTCCGCGGCATCGCATCCGCATTATTTCCGGGTCGCCGACCTGCTCCCTTTCAAAACGCAACGTCACCGCCGACAACTCCGCCGAGCCGGAAGGCCAGACAATGTTCTATTGCTCCGCCAGCGCCGCTGCAGCCTTGGCCTGCGCTTCCGCGGCGCGGCGGACGATTTCCTCGGGGGATGGGAGGGACATGAGGACTTCGGGTGGGATGTCCCCGGCGGCGGCGAGTTTGATGAGGCACTTTTGCCGCTCGGAGAGCGCCTTGTCGGAGTCGCGCTCTTTGCTGAAGCGGCTTTTCGCTTTCTCGCTGCGCAGCCGGAGCATGGCATAGACGTCGCCGCCGAGGAGCGCGCTGATATCGACTTTCATTTTCTCCTTCGCGAGGTCGGCGTCGCTGACGAGGTCGCCGTTGATGGGGCCGGCCTTGTATTTGGGAAACATGATGGCGGCCTCGGGGCAGACGCGGGAGCAGGCGGGGCAGTTGGTTTTACAGTTGTCGTTGTTTTGGACCTGGATGCGTTTCTCGCCGTCCAC
>Ga0114966_10000549_pt1 | contig 35786 bp, 27 predicted proteins | sample M_130207_XF_Meta_FD_87029 | JGI IMG/M metagenome (GOLD analysis project Ga0114966, IMG submission 87029) | Freshwater microbial communities from Lake Montjoie, Canada to study carbon cycling - M_130207_XF_MetaG | ecosystem: Environmental > Aquatic > Freshwater > Lake | place: Lake Montjoie... | reverse complement strand
TTTCGCGTACGCAAACTCTTGCCGCTTGCCTTACAGCACGCGGCTGAAGCGGACAGCAACCCGAAGTGTAAGCGAGGACGCCACCCACATCCTCGCTTACGCTTCGGGTTGCTGTGAAATGTGCGTTCCTCACCCGCGTGCAGGACAATTTCAGTCAGGTCAGGAGGCGTGAGAGGGCCACGATGCAGGTGTCGTCGCTGGAACTGCGGCCGCCGCAAAACTGTTCGACATGATCGATGATGGCTCGGACTCGCGTTTCCAGTTCCCGTGCGGGAGCCGCGAGGACATCGCACAGCCTCGCGGTGCCGAACAGTTCATTCTTTCGGTTCATCGCCTCGTTGACGCCGTCAGTATAAAGCACGATCTCGTCGCCGGGACTCAGCATCAGCGAGAACGGGTGATATTCCTCGAGTGGATCCACCCCGAACGGCAGCCCCGATCGCTCGGCTCCCTGTGCCTCGACTACTCCGTCGGCTCGACGCCTGAGCGGCGCGGGATGTCCCGCATTGGCGATGCTCAGGCGATGTTCGCGCGGATCAAGCACGGCGACGCAGAACGTGATGAAGCCCTCATCGAGTTCGCACACGAACTGATTCAGCCGGGACATGGCCTTCTTGAGCGATGCGGTCGATTCGAGGCAGTGCCGCAATTCGGAAGCAAAATCGACGATTTTCAATGCTGCCGGCAACCCCTTGCCCGCAGCGTCCGCCACCGCGATTACCACGCATCCGTTGGATGTGCTTCGGTACGTGTACCAATCGCCGCCCACCGTACGCGCCGCCCGGTAATAGTCGCCGAACGCATAACCGGCTACTGCGGGACGCGCACTGGGCAACATGCGGATTTGAATGTCTCGCGCCATTTCCAACTGCTGCCGGTGCCGTTCGTTTTCGAGGATCAGATCGTGGGCACGGGAATAGCCGATGGCCTGTGCGGTCATCACAGCCACACCCTCGACGAGTTGCAGATCCTCGTCCACGAATCGGCCAGCAGGTTCGTCCGTCTCAAGCACGATCACCCCGAGTACGTTTCGCCCAGATCCCACGATCGGTATGCACATCATCGAGCTGAAGCGGTCTTCCAGTGCGGACCGGCCATCGATGTCGCCGTGGTGTTCAATCAGTCCTCGGCACGCTTCGATCGCCTTCTGCGTGAGTGGCAAATTGATGGGAACGGCGGTCAGCAAGGCGCTGTCTCCGTCTCGCCCGTGTTTGCTGGCACGCGGAATCAATGCACCGCATCCGTCGAGCAACAGAATCTCACCATTGGTGGCCTGTGGAAATGCTTGAAACAGAGCGTCCAGTACCTTCGGGAGAATCTCGTCCACAGAGAGATGACTGCCCAGCCGATGAGCGATCACCAACAGACTGTTCAATTGCTTTTTCAGCCTGCCGTCCGAGGTTCCGTCAACCGTGTGCGAATTCAAAGAACTGATTTTGGTGTTGGCCAGTTCGCCCCCGGAGTTGTCGAGTTGGCCGTTGGAAGCCGCCATCTCGCCGCTCGATCCCGGCTTGCCATTGTCGAGAGCGCAAAAGGTCAGCGGCACATCGTGCAGATTGACTCGGTCTCCGTCCTTGAGCAGCGTCGGCTCGCGAACCGGCCGCCCGTTGACGGAGGTCCCGTTGACGCTCCCCATATCGACGATGAAATACTGGCCGTTGAGTTCAAAGACGCGCGCGTGTTCGCGGGAGAGGGATCGTTTGTTAAGAACGATGTCACAGAAGCCGGATCGTCCAATCACCAGTCCGCGCGCCACGGGCAACACGTATCTGGCCCCGCGCGCCGGTGGCCCCATCACAACCAAGCTGGCCATTTTGCGTCCCCCACAAAGTGTTGTGGAGGCTTCCAAACTGCGGCAGATCCTCTGCCGGAGCCTCAACCCTTCTCGCATTGTCCAGTATCACCCTGCGTTGAGAATCACAGTCTGCAAGCCCACCCACCGTGTACAGACATTCGGTTGCTTCATTGCGACCCGTCGCGATTATGCGAGGTGCATTTCTGTACAGCAAGCCCCCGCTTTCAAACCCCGGGACCGCCGTGTTTTTGAGTTTGCAAAACGGTCAGAGCGAATTTCAAAACGAGTGTCGCCATTTCAGGGAGAGCGGAAAGTGGACGCAGCCGGCTGCTCCGCCGCGTTTAGCAGTCTGTTGAAAAACGTAGAGTAGGCGGCTCGCCTGCTCGCGTTTCTAGTTGGAAAACACAGGCGAGCCGCCTGTGCTACGACTTTTTCCAACAGGCTGTTAGGAACGGGAACGCAACAACTTCCGGTGAGCGGCAAGGCGCCAGCCCCGTACCGCTCACGCCCCCTGTTCAGCAGGAGTGGCGGATAACCCTCATTGGGCATCACGGCAGCGTTGGTTACGGAAGACCGGGCTGGTAACCACGGCTTCGAACAGAGGCATACAACGATCATCGGTTTCTAGGAGTGTCGCTTCCATTTTCTCCAACAAAACCAGATCGGAGAGTTGCAACGAGCGGCCCAACGCAAAGCCCAGTAGTTTGCGGTTCAGCGTCTTCGTGAAGTCCGAACGGCGATGCTTCGCCAAGTAGTCGGAGAACTCAGACACACCCTGAGCTTGCCCGCCGGACGGGAGTTGGACCACGTTATCGATCACTCGGCCCGCGAGGTCTTTGCTTCGGCTGCGGCCGATGGAATCGAAACCTTCCATTGCGAGTCCGATCGGATCGAACCGGACATGGCAACGAGCACACTTGATGTCTTCGGTGTGAGCCGCCAGCAACTGTCGCATCGTCTTGCCGTCCGTGTCAGTCTCTTTGGCGGGCAACACCGCGACATCGGGCGGCGGCGGTGGGATGTGTTCGCCGAGCAATTTGTGAACGACCCAAAAGCCGCGCTTCACGGGGCTGGTCCGTTGCGGCTGCGAGTTCTTCGTCAGGAACACCGCCATGCCGAGTAACCCGCCGCGACCCCGCTGATGCAACCCGGTTGTCAGTCGCCACTCGTCGGGGCCGTCAAACGGCAGGCCGTAATGCTGAGCCAGCCGCTTGTTGACGAAGGTCGTGTCGCTCCGCAGCAACTCGGTGACGGGCAGGTCGTGCTGCAGAACGTGCGTCACGAATCGAGTCGGCTCCTCGAACATGGCCTGCTTCAACGGATCGTCGAAGGCCGGGAAGACCGAGCGGTTCACGGCCTCGGCTTGTCGGAAGTCGCGGTAGTTCAACCATTGGCCGAAGAACTCTAACGCGAAGCCGCTGACCTTCGGGTCTTGCAACATACGACGAGTCTGAGCCTTCAGCGTGGCCTCGTTGTTCAATTGACCGGCCTCGGCCAGCGTCAGCAATTCGGCATCCGGGACCGACGACCACAAGAAGAAACTGAGTCGCGACGCGAGCGCCAAATCGGGCAGCGGCTTGAAGCCGTTTCCCGCCGGCACCGCATCGGCGAGATAACAAAAGTGCGGCGAGACCAAGATGCGCACGACGGTCGCTCGCACCGCTTGCTCGATGCCCAACGATGTCGGCGGGATCGCGTGGCTGACGCTGCCAGCGTCAGCTCGGATGCTGGCAGCATCCGCCACGAGCGTGTCGTTGAAGAACTGCATGAGCTTCTGCTGCTCGACCTGCGTCAGCGGGCGTCGATACGCCGCCTGCGCGAACTCATGCAGCCGTCGCTGGTACGCCGGAACGGCCGCCTGCCATTGAGCGGCCCGACGCTTCAGCCCTTGGCGGAACTCGTCGAAGAAGGTGTGAACGGGATGGTGTTCGATCTCTTCCGCCGAACCTTTCACTCCCGACTGCGTGAGATAAATCTGCTCGAAGCGATTCAACGTCGCTTCTGTCGTGAGTTCCGGGTCTTCCTCTTTGATGGAGTCGAAATCCGGGTGCTTCATGAAGTTTCGCTCGGAGCGTTCGAAGAAGACGAAGCCGCGCAGCATCTTCTCGGTGACCCCGGTGACAAAGTACAGCTCGTCCCAGAGTCGATCTAACTCGCGATTCTCGGCCTCGCTGAGTACCAACTTGCAGAGCGGTTGATCGTCGCGGAAGAAGCCTTCAATGAGATGAAAGCCCGCTGAGAGACCGCGCGTGTCGTCGGCGAAAAAGAATCGGTTGGGAAACAGCTTGCAGAACGCTTCACCGGAGGCTGCGAAATCCTTCGCGATCGTATGCTCCGGATTGATGAGCGGCAGAGACGTAGCCGAAGTCGTGAGACTTCGGCTACGGGAGTCTTCGAGCAGCTCGACATTTGCGAGACCCGCTTTCGAGTTCGCTCGATCAAGAGCAACCTCGGCGAAGACGTGCTGGTGCCGAGCTTCCCCAAACGCTTTGGCCGGAACTTCGATGGTCACACTCGACGGAATCTTGAACACCAAGCTATCGGCATCAACGGTCTGTCCCAGTGGATGCGTGCCCCAGTTGAGCCGTTTCAATTCCTCCGGCGCATGCTCGGCCAAAAGCGTCCGCAATGACAGATTCTTCGTCGAGTCATTGGGCTTGTACTGAGCCTCTGCCGACGCGCTGAAGTTGATCCCTTTGAGGATGACGTAGCCGTCGTCAGTCGCATTATCCGCCGCAGTGATTCGCACGAAGATCGTCACCGGCTTATCAGCGGTGTTGGCGACCTCGACATGCAGTCGCCGACTGTCCGTGACGGCGGCAGGATTAAATGTGTCGCGAGCCGCCGCCGTCTTTTTACGCCGATCGATGTGTTGCACCGGCGCGTTGCCCGCGTGGGAGACGATCGCTTCTGTCTCCGGCGAGCAAAGCTGAGTACTCAACCGGCGGATGTCGCTTGCCAGTGCGCGGATGGCCGCTTCGTTCTTCGCATCCTGGGGCAACGCATTCCAGCGCTGACGCAGCCAACTCATCCAGAACTTGTCGTCGGAGGATTGGGCATTCAGCATCTCCCACAAGGACCGCAGGTACTTCGGGCTGAGCTGCTGTTCGATCGCCCAGTCTTCAATCGTCGTTGCCTGGCGGTCGGCAGGCCGATGCCGGAACGACCATGCGGCGGTGAGATAAATCGAGTAGTCAACCCTGTGCCGCTCATAGAACTGAAGGATGGCTTGCTCGGTGAGCTTCTTCTGGTCGGCGAACGTGACGACGGGATGCGGAGCGAACTCCAGACGTGTCGGCGTGAGCAGCACATGATCGGCGACATGCTGCGCGGCGGCGTAGTACTTCTTGAACAAGTTGGGAGACATCACCAACGCTTCGCCGGTATTGCTGAATCCCTCGCCCGAGGCTGGGTCGATCGGGAACGAATCCGCCGGCCGGATGTCGATGCCGGTCAGATCGCGAATCGCATTGTTGTACTCGGCATTGCTCAGCCGCCGCGGCAGCACGACACCGGGATCACCCGCCGTCTTGCGAGCCTCCTGCAACATCAACTTCCCCAGCACACCCAACACCTCAGTTCGCTCGGCGGGAGTCGGTTGCTTGGCATCGGGCGGCGGCATCTCTTCTTTGGTGACGAACGTGACGACGTGTTCCCACTTCCGATAGTCCTTCGCCACAGACTCGGCCGTCGAGTACCGAGTCAGATCCAACTCCCCTTCGGTCGTTTTAGGGTTGTGACACTCAATGCAGTACGTCTTCACGAACGGCAGCACCGTGTCCCGAAACGGCTCCGCCGCAACGGCACGAAACTCTCCAAACAACAACATCAGCAGCCCAACGAGCGAGAGTCGGAGCGAGGCACAAGAGCGGGAGGGCATGAACGGGCCTCGTCAGGGTGGATGCCGACAGACCCCACGCGGAGTCTGTTGGGAGGGGAGCGTGTGGTGAGCAGCCTGTTGAAAACGTGGGGGCACGTTTCCAAAGTGACTGAATTTCTTGGGGGGGGGGGGATCAGCACGAGGAAATCGTGCTCCACGATTTCTTCGGCAGGCTGCTATCAGCCTGTCGAAGAACCCGTAGCACAGGCGGCTCGCCTGTGTTTTCCAACTAAAGGTGCGAGCAGGCGAGCCGCCTACTCTACGTTTTCAACAGGCTCCAAAGGCGGACCCGCGCGGCTACTTGACTCGCACCAATTTCATGATGCGGCCCGAGACGTTCCAGTCCTGAACATACAGGTTGCCGTCCTTATCCCAGTAAGAACCGTGGGTGCCGTTAAAGATGCCTTCGATCCATTTGTCTTGCGGGACATTGTGGTTCACTCGCGTCGCCGAGTCCGCGTTGTGGCCGAGTACCGCGATGATCGTGTTGCTCTTGTCGAGAATGACCACTCGCCCGTGCAAGTCCGGCACAGAGACGTAATCCCCTTGAACGGCAGCCGATGTCGGCATGCCCAAGCCTGTCACGACTTCGTCGATGAATTGGCCGTCAAGGGTGTAATGCAGCAAGCGCCCCTTGGGCGCGTGGTTGCGGTCGCAGACCAGCAGCCGTGGCGGGTCGTAGCGTGTGTCCAACGTCATGCCGTGCGCGGTGTTGAATTCCTTGAGGCCATTCCCTTTGACACCAAAGTGCATCAGGTACTTGCCGGCCTTGTCGAACTTAAAGATGTGATTGCTGGCGTAACCGTCGGCCAAAATGATGTCGCCGTTCGGGGCAACCGTGATCGCCGTCGGACTCCACTTGGCCAACTTCAGGCCGGACTCGGCTTCCGTGGGAATGCCAAGCTTCAGAACGACATCGCCGGTTTCGGAGTGAATTTTGAGTCCTTCGCCTGCCGCGTTGCGGGCACCGTACAGGAACTCGGTATCGCCCTCCGAGCGAATTTCGATGTCGTGGATGTTCGAATACTTGTCACCCAGAAATCTTCGGATGACCTTGCCTTCGGGTGAGAAGACAAAGATTCCCATGCTGGACGTGGTGTAGACACTGCCCGCCTTATCAACGACGACGCCACCGTGAGTCGAACCGAGAACCGACTTCCCGTCCTCGCCCAGCCCCCATCCGGGAACCGTGTCGAATGTCATGATCCCACAACCCATCCGCACCGGCGGAACCTTCTCCGCCGCAAACACCGGCAGCGCGAGTCCAAGCACGGTCACAATCGAAAGCCAACAGTTCTTCATCATCGGGGTTCCTGGTTGTTGTGTTGTCGCTTCCCAGCCACTCTCGATTCGCCGAACTCACGCTGAATTCCGTAGAACGAATGCCAACTAGAAATTGGCTGGAGAAGCATTTCACGAGGGGCGGGAGTATCCGGTGCCGAACTCGGCATTTCAATTCGGTGTGAGAGCATTGGCCGCCGAGCGCTGTTCAGGGCCATCGCCTTTTTCAATTGACGGTGCCACGGTCACGGAGCTTCGATGTGGCCGTGCCTCGAAGTGAACGCTGTTCTCGTTTTCACGGCCACGTCGAAGCTCCGTGACCGTGGCACCCATCCCCCAGATTCATAAGGCGAGCGGCAAGACTTGATTTACCCAAAGTAGACGTGTCACTCCGTGACACGAACCGCTCCCGCCACGGAGTGTCGGGGCTACATTCTCTTGCCCTTCGCCTAAAGACGATGGCACCGAGGACCGTCACAGCTTGCTTGTGGTACTCGATTTGAATGCTGACAATCCGATCCGCAATTGGCCGTTGAGGGACGTTGCTTCGATCGAAAGCCGTTAGCGCGGAGACGAGTCATGATTGAGTGGCGTCTGTCGGTTGGGAGGTGGGTTGGCGTCGCAATGCTCTTGCTGGGTGCCGTAGCCACTGCGGAGCCATTGCCAACCACCGGGCAGGCGGACGACGCCAAACACTTCGAGGACCAATTCCGGCCGCTGCTGGCTCGGCATTGCGTGGAGTGTCATCGCGGCAAGGGGAATCTCCGGCTCGACAACCTGATGCTGGACTTGGCGGATGCCACCTCTCGCAAGCATTGGTCAGCAGTGGTCGAGCGACTCCGGGCGGGAGAAATGCCTCCCAAGGCCAGCGAAACACCACGGCCGACTGAGAAAGAAATTCTGGCGCTGACCGACTGGTTGGCCCCGCGCGTGGCAGCCGCCGATGCCGCCGCACGGGTGGCTCAGGGACGCGTGGTTCTCCGTCGATTGAATCGCGTCGAGTACGAGAACACCGTCAACGATCTGCTCGGAATCAACCTCAGCCTGAGAGAGCAGTTGCCTCAGGACGGTTCGGCCAACGGTTTTGATAATGCCGCCGCAGCAAATCACACGTCGTCGTTCCTCATGGAAAAATATCTCGAAGCAGCCGACACCGCGCTCAACATGGCGATCTCCAATCGTCCCAAGCCGCCGACCTCCACCAGCAAGCGGCACAGCCTCAAGGACGGACACCCTGTCCGCAACTCGACCGAGGACGTGTATCGCTTTCTCGATGACGGCGAAGTCGTGTGCTTCTGCTCGTCCGAATGGCACAACGTCGGGGCGACTCAGTTCTATCCGTCGGAGGCGGGCAACTACCGCTTCCGCATCTCAGCATCCAGCATTCAGAGTGACGACAAGCCGGTCACGTTTCGCGTCACAGTCAGCGGCACGCGACTGACGGGAACGAGCGGATTGATCGGCTACTTCGACGCCCCGCCCGACAAGCCGACCGTGTTCGAGTTCGTCCGGAACATGGAACCGCGTACCACGATCACGATGCTCCCGTACGGGTTGGCCGGAGCGAACACGGTGAAGCAGACCGGCGGTGAATACTGGAACGGCCCCGGTCTGGCGGTCCAATTCATCGAGGTCGAAGGCCCACTCAACGAGACTTGGCCGCCAGAAAGTCATCGCCGCATCTTCGGCGACATGCCGCAAAAGAAGTTTCCGATTTACAACTTCTCCGACCGAGTGGAAGTCGTCTCGGACGAGCCGCTCGTCGATGCCGAACGCATCCTCACGACATTCACGCGCCGAGCGTTTCGCCGAAGCGTGATTGCCGAGGATGTCGCGCCGTTCGTGGCCATTGTCCAAGCAAAGATGGCTGGTGGCTACACGTTTGAACTGGCGATGCGAGCGGCCCTAAAAGGCATACTCATCGCGCCCGAGTTCCTGTTCCTCCGCGAGCGACCGGGCAAGCTCGACGATTTTGCGCTGGCCAGTCGGTTGTCGTATTTCCTCTGGAGCACGATGCCGGATGAGGAGCTGTTTGACCTCGCCGCGAGGGGTGCGATAAGCGGAGAGGGGAAGAAGGGGAGACAAGGAGAAGGGGAGAAAAACAAAGCAGCGTCATCGTCCGTCTCCCTTGCTCCCTCTTCTCCCATCTCCTTGTCTCCCTCTCTCCCCGTCTCCCCATCTTCAACGCTGCGCCAGCAGGTCGAGCGAATGCTCGCGCACCCCAAGGCCGAACAGCTCACCACGAATTTCGTCGGCCAGTGGCTCGGCCTGCGCGACATCGACGCGACCGAACCGAGCCACCTCGTCTACCCCGAATTTGATCACTTACTCAAGGTGTCGATGATTCGCGAGACCGAGTCGTTCTTCGACGAAGTCCTCAAGCGCGACCTGAGCCTGACGAACTTCGTTGCGTCCGACTTCACGATGCTCAACGGGCGATTGGGCAAGCACTACGGCATTCCCAGCCTGACGGGCTGGGAGTTTCACAAGACGCCGCTCCCTGCGGACAGCCATCGCGGCGGCGTCCTGACGATGGCGAGCGTCCTGAAGGTGACGGCCAACGGCACCGCGACCTCGCCGGTTATGCGCGGAGCGTGGGTGCTCGATCGCATCTTGGGAACGCCGCCGTCACCGCCGCCCGAGGGTGTCGCGGCGATCGATCCCGACATTCGCGGCGCGACGACGATCCGCGAGCAACTGGCCAAGCACCGCAACGATGCCGCCTGCGCGAGTTGTCACTCGAAGATCGACCCACCCGGCTTCGCCCTGGAAAGTTTCGATTGCATCGGCGGCTGGCGGGAGAAGTATCGGATCTCCGGCTGGCGAAGAGATGCGGAAGCCGTGGTTTTGGAAGGCCGCAAAATGCACTACTACCACGGCCTGCGAGTCGATCCCTCCGACGTGACCGAGGATGGCCAGCCATTCCGAAACATTGACGAGTTCCGCCAATTGCTGCTGCGCGACAAGGACCAACTCGCCCGATCTCTGGCTGCCAAGCTGTTGACCTACTCCACGGGCGGCGCACCGACCAAGGCCGACCATCCGGAGATCGAAGCCATCGTGGCTCGCGTACGGAACAAGAATTACGGCTTCCGCTCGCTCCTGCACGAAGTGGTGCAGAGCGAGCTGTTCCAGAACAAATGAGTTGCCTGCCCCATTCGGGTCAGCGAACAGTTGCAGCTCGCCGTTAGGAACTTGTCCAAGAACAACACCAACCCGAAGCGTGAGCGAGGACGAGAGTCGAGCGACATGCGCCCTCGCTCACGCTTCGGGTTAGTGTTGTTCAAAACACGGCGTAATTCTTGGACGAGTCCTTAGCCGCCGATCGAGTACATCGGTCGAGCGGGTTGGATGAACCGGGCCGTGTTGATCTCGTGGCCTTCCTTCTTGGCCGCGACACTCGATCGAATGGCGGAGGCAATCTGGTCGTCGGTGCCGTCGCCACGTACCAGACTCCGCACGTCGGTCTCATCAAGACTGAAGAGGCAGTTGCGCAGCTTGCCATCCGCCGTGATGCGGATCCGGTTGCAGCTCATGCAAAATGGCTGACTGATCGACGCAATGAAACCAATGCGACCCACACCGTCCTCGAACACAAAGTCACTGGCCGGTCCACCGTGTCCACCGCCGTGGGCGGGTTGTTCGCGAGCTGTTCGGTCATGAAGGACCGTCGGGACGAGTGGCATAATTTCGGCCGACAGCTTCTCGATGATCTCGTGCGCGAACAGCACTTTGCCTCGTTCCCAAGCGTTGTCGGCGTCGAGCGGCATGTATTCGATGAACCGGACTTCGACGCCGGTCTCCCGTGCAAAGTGGCCGAACGGCACGACTTCGTCCTCGGTCATGCCTCGTACCGAGACCGCGTTGATCTTCACGGGATCGAACCCGACGCGCCGCGCCGCTTGGATTCCCTCGATTACCTTCTCGAAGCCGTCGCGCCGCGTGAATTGCTTGAACTTCTCGGGCGTGAGGGCGTCGAGGCTGACGTTGATCCGTCGCAGCCCGGCGGCATACAGATCGGCGGCTTGCTCGGCGAGGAAGATGCCGTTCGTTGTCAGGCCCACATCCTTGATCCCCGGAATCGCCGCCAGCTTCGCGACGAGCGTGTGCAGTTCACGACGGACCAGCGGTTCGCCGCCGGTCAGCCGCAATTTGTCGATCCCCAAGGGTACGGCCACACGGACGAACCGTTCGATTTCCTCGAACGTCAGCAGTTCGGACTTGTCCATGAACTGCACGTCTTCCGCAGGCATGCAGTAGAAGCAGCGAATGTTGCAACGATCGGTCACGCTGATCCGCAGGTTGTTGTGCAGACGCCCGAACGAGTCGATGAGCGGTAGTTGGGATGAACTCACTTCGTCTCGCCTCCCGGATGAACCCATTCGGTGGAACCATCCGACCAGTTCTCTTTCTTCCAAATCGGGACGGTGACTTTCAGTTCGTCGATCAAAAACTGGCCCGCTTCAAATGCCTGCTTGCGATGCGGGCAACTGACGGCCACCGCGACGCTGATGTCGCCGAGTTCCAGATGTCCGAGCCGATGCACGATCGCCACGCGATCGACCGGCCATCGCGCGCGGGCGGCTGTTTCGAGTTCTTTCAATTTTGCTTCGGCCATCGCAGGGTAGCCTTCGTAGTCGAGAGCCACGGTCTGACGACCGGCGGTCAGTTCGCGAACCGTACCGAGAAATAATACGACGGCACCCGACTGCGGTGAACGAACCGCTTCGGTCAGCGCGTGATAGTCAATCGGTTGGTGTGTCAGTTCGATCATGGTTACTCGTGGACAGGAAGAATGCTCATCGCTCCCACCCGCAGCGTGAGCGAGGGCTCGCGTTCATCAGAAGTTCTGTTGGATATAAAAAAATCACGCAACTCTCGTCCTTGCTCACGCTGCGGGTTGGTGTTGGGAATGTTCACCCACCGCTCACAGGAGGGAAACAGGCGACTTCGTCGGTGGTGTTCAGCATCGCACTGTCAGTCGCATAGTTGTTGTTGACCGCGACGAGCAATCGCGGGACAAGCGGTTCGAGCTTCGGATGCTGTTCGGAGAGCCGTCGCTTTAGATCGGCCACCGTTTCCCCGTCCGTCCAATCCAGTTCCACGACATCGCGTCCCGCCAAGTCGCGCGCCTTGGCGAAGAGCTTCACTGCGAGTGATTTCATGGCGTCGCCTCCGTGGGGCGACGGACTTCGCACATCAAGGCCAGCACGTTTTGGTCGGGATCGCGGAAGAAGGCCATCCACAGATCGTGATCGGGCATCGGAGCGACCAGACGCGGGGGCGAGACGAACTCGACACCCCACCTCGTCAATTCTTCAAATGTCGCCGTGATGTCAGCCACCTTGTAGTAGATGATCGAAGCGGAGTTATCGAGTTGAGCCGACTCCGCCAGTGACAGCATCAACCGGACGCCACCGCACTCGACAAACCCCATGCTAGGCAACTCGAACAGCAACGTCATGCCGAGCGTGTCGCGATAAAACGCCACCGCGCGCGGAACATTGCGCACCGTGATCGCGATCTGACCAATGCCGTCGAGGCGGACCATCTACGCTTTCCAAGAGTGAAGTCGAAGGAGAATAGCGTCGCCCCCCCTGAACGAGGCACATCAATGCACGCCGCTTGTCTGACGCGGACTGATTGTGCGAGCCAGTCGTGACACGTCACGGCACGGTTGCGGCCGGAGCAGCAGCCGCTGGTGCATCAATGACCTCCAGCTTGTGGTTCTCCACGTCGTACTGATACTTCTTGCCGCCCGGCAGAACCGGCAACTGAATGTTGTTGGCCTTGACGATTTTCTCGAAGAATTCTTCGTAGTCCTTTGGGTAGCGGCCTTCGGTCGCCTCAAACAACCGTACGGCATGTTCAATGTGTGACTTGGAAATCTTTTCCAGCATCGGACCGTATGCCGAAACGGGAGCCGTGATCATGTCGGTCGCGGCGATCTTGCTGTCACTGACTTTCGCTCCGGCATTCGGGTCGAATTGGCCGATGTCCTGAGTCTTCTTTCCAACGATGCTGTTCGGAGACTTCTTCGTCTGTTCTTCGAGCGACTGCATCCCGCAGCCGGTCAGCGTGAGCAACATCAATGTGGCGGCAAGGCGATTCATGGCGGGGGGCTTTCTGGGAACGTGGGTTGAGCGTTCGCGGACGCGGCGCAAGTTTGAGGAAGAAACAGAATAGGCTCACCCGCGAGTCACTTCATTGTTCGCGCCGTCTTCGTGAACTCAACCCGCGCAACCCAAGGGTACTGGCGGCGTGACATCTTGACCAGAATGCGGTGTGACTCGAGCCGAGGTATACCCCACAATCACAAGTTATCCGAACACTCATTCGTTGGAAGGGAGTTTGTCGTGACTGGAGTCTTGGTTCGTCCAGCGTGGTGCGTGGCGGTATTTGAGCGGCGTCCATTCTGGGGGCCGGAGCTTCAGCGGCAGCTTGCGAATCGTCAGGTCGAAGTGCGGGAATGCCGCAGCGTGCATGACCTCAACTCCGCTACGGACGATGTCGCGACGGCAGTCGTCTTGCTGGATTTGGACTCCGCTCCCGCAGAATGCTTGGGCTGGTTGGGCCGTCAGATTCGTGAGCCTTCCGCGCGGCCGGTCATCGCGTGTGCAACGACCGATCTCGCGGACCTCGAATGGACCGTGCGCGAGGCGGGTGCGATCGCGTTCGTGAATGAGGAAATCACCGGCGTGGAGTTGGCTCGGCTCTGCCTACGACAACTCCGACTGGCGTGAGTCAGGTCGTTGCCGGTCACAGGTGGCACTGCTACAACTCTGCGGCCTTTGGAGCTTGTTCAAGAATGACGCCGTGTTTTGATCAACACCAACCCGAGGCGTGAGCGAGGACGAGAGCCGAGCGACGTGCGACCTCGTTCACGCTTCGGGTTGGTGTCATTCTTGGACAGGCTCTTGGCCCCTGATTCAAGCTCACCACAACACCAATTGGCTTTGCCCGAACTGGACGACGAGATGCTGACCGAGATGCAAGTGTTGGAACGACTCCGCAACCTTCGTGATCCCGAGATCGGTCGATCGCTCGGCGAAATGGGAATGATCAGCAGTGCGGTCATTGGTGCGGGCAACTCGATCACCGTGACCATCGACTTACCCACGCCGGCGTATCCGCGTCAGGAACGAATCACCGCCGCGGTGACCTCGGCAATTCGCGAGTCGATGCCCGATGCCGGTCCCATCGAAATCTCCTTCATTTCTAACGTGCGCGGCAAGATGAGCGGCGGTTCGATCGGCTTGCGTGCCAAGAACGTCATTGCGGTCGGCAGCGGTAAGGGTGGCGTCGGCAAGAGTACCGTCGCGGCGACACTGGCCTTCGGACTGAAGTCCCTCGGCTGCAAAGTCGGACTGATGGATGCCGACGTGTACGGACCGAGCATTCCACACATGGTCGGTTCGCACGGGATGCCGGTCGCCGTCAAACACACGACGGCCACGGGTGAGGAAATTGAACGGATCGAACCGGTCGAGATCGACGGCATGAAAGTGATGTCGATGGGCTACTTCGTCAAACCGGATCAAGCGGTGATCTGGCGCGGACCGCTGCTCCATCGGGCGATCACGCAGTTTTTGAAAGACACCGACTGGGGAGATCTCGACTATCTCATCATCGACCTGCCACCAGGGACGGGCGATGTCACGCTGACGCTGTCGCAGTTGTTGGGATTGGCGGGAGCGATCGTCGTTTGTACGCCGCAACAGGTCGCGCTGCTCGATGCGATCAAGGCCATCAGCATGTTCCGGCAGGTGAAGATTCCCATTCTCGGCCTCGTCGAGAACATGACGGGCGAAATCTTCGGGCGAGGTGGTGTGCGGAAAAAGGCCGAAGAACTGGGGATCCCCTTCCTCGGAGAACTGCCGATTGACGCGGGGATTCGGATTCGCGGAGACGATGGCCGCATTGCGAGCCTCTTCTCGGAAGACAATCCCTCACGCGGCCCGCTCCTCGGCATGTGCGAGCAAGCGGCGATGCAACTCGCCAAGCAACTGCTCGAAACACCACGGATGCCGACGCTCGAAATCCTGTGATCCGGCTTTATGCTGCTCGCGGGTGAGGATCGCACATGTCACACCAACCCGAAGCCTAAGCGAGGACTCGCTTTTCATACTCGCTTACGCTTCGGGTTGGTGTCAGCTTCTCCCGCGAGCGGGACGGCAGTTCATGCCGGAGCTGGGTGACCGATCTGCAAGAGGATGTTCCGTTTGCGGACTGCATCCTGACCCTGACCTTAATTTGGAGCGACTGGGGAGAGTTTCTGGTCAAGTGCCTGTGAAGCCTTGCCGATAAATCCGATTACCACGACTGCGCTGATGGTGCGTCATGGTGAGTCCTCCCCCTCAAGTTCGCACTTCACAGGCTCAGCATGGACGCATCCCTGCCTTCCAAAGATCGCGCGTCTCGAACAGATCGCAGCGTTCGACGCCCGATGACTCTGGCCATCCAAAGTCTTTCCGTGGCGACGGCCTCGTCCCTGCTGTTATGGACGGCCGGGGGTAACTTCGACATGCCCAGCGCGAAGCTCGCTTCGGCAGGGACGAAGTTCGACAAGGCTTCCAAGCAGTCGGCGTCGGGCTTCTCACCGGAAGTGCAAGAGAAGACCTTCAAGCTGAACTACTTCAGTTCGCCGTGGGAGACGGTCTTCAAAGACTTGGCCGAAGCGACGGGATCGCAGCTCATTGCGGATCGCGTTCCCAAAGGTCGCTTCAGTCGCCGCGATGCCACGGAATACTCGCGACACGACGCCGTGCGGATCATCAACAAGGACATCGAACCGCTCGGTTTTCGGCTGATTGAGAAGGGCGATTTCCTTGTGGTGCTCGACCTGCCGTCGCAGCGTCCGCGCTATCAACCGATCACGATCACCAAGGACGACAACGGTGAGAAGGTGAGCGACCCGAACCGCATGTCGCCGCAGTCCGCACCATCTCCGTACGAACGCCGCGTCGATGCGATCACCGTGCGTGACGATGCGCAAGCCGAGTTACTTCGTGACGCCGCGCCACGTCGCAGCGAGCGACGACCAGTCCGAACCGTCTCGCACGACGATGTGCCTGCCGAATCGAACGGCTCTGTGTCGCGTCGCGTTTCGACCGCCGATGCCGTGGCTCCAGCGCGACTCATCGAGGAGCCGGTCGCTCGCGCACCGCAATCGGGATCGCAGGTTGTCTTTCGACCGAAGCATCGTTCGGCGGTCGATCTGTCGAAGCAGGTCTATCGCACGTTGAAGCCGCGTGCGCAGTTGGTCTCGCACGGCCCGAATGGTCTCCCCGCGTTCCGCATCGCGTCGGAAGTCGCTTCCAACCAAGACGACCTCAAAGCGGCCGGACGATTAGCCAACGGCGGCCCGAGCTTCACGATTGCCATCGACGAAGCGAGCGATGAATTACTGATCGTCGGCACCCGCGCCGAGAGCGATGCCACGCTGAAGTTGCTCCGCACGCTGGACCGGCCGTTCGATGCCGAAGAGCCGCTACAAGTCACCGCCACCACGAAGTACGTTTGCCAGATTGCTCACCAACTGCCTGCTGAAATCGAACGGATTCGCGCGGCGAATCAGGGCGGTGGGAAGCCAGCCACGAAGCCAGCTCGCGAGGCGGAACCTGTCGTTCCGCGTGGTGGCCGTCAGGCCGTCCCTTCCGCCATCGGCGATGCCATTGGAACGCTGAAAGGCGAGGTGGCCATCGAGTCGGTCAATGATCTCGGCGTGCTGATTATTCGCGGCAACGAGAAGGATGTTGAGGAAGTCATGAAGGTCATTCGCGAGCTGGAAAAGCTCAGCGAAGCGACCGCGCCGCAGGTCCATCTGCTCTACCTGAAGAACGTCGATGCGGAATCCTTGGCCGAGCTACTGACCACGGTCTACGAGCGGCTGACTCAGTTTCCCGGCAAGGCGACTCAGCCACGTCAGAGCGCGGCGATCCTGCCGATCACGAAACCGAACTCACTGTTGATCGTCGCGCCGGAAGCGGACCTCAATGCAATCCTCGATCTGGCTGAGGAACTGGATCGCCCGGTTGATCCCGAAACCGAATTCCAAGTCTTCCACTTGAAGAGTGCGATCGCGCTCCAAGTCGAGGAACTCATCACGAAGTTCTACGAAGAGCGGAAGAACCTCGGCGCGAAAGTGCTCGTCACATCCGACTCGCGCACGAACGCGGTCATCGTGCGTGCCCAGCCACGCGATCTGGATGAGATCGAGGCGCTCATCAAGAAACTCGAACGCGATCCGGCGGCCTCCAGCTCGATGAAGATTTTTCCGTTGAAGAGCGCGCTGGCCGCCGATCTGTCCGCCGTTATCAACGCCGCCATTCAAAGTGTGATCGCCCCACCGACATCGAGTTCCGGCGGTGGTGGTGGCGGACAGGGAGCCTTGCAGGGACTGAACGTCGGCCAAGTGGATGAGCAATTCAAAAACGTGAAGTCGGCCGTATTGAAGTTCCTTGTGTCCGACAAAGCCGGCGACCGCGAGTTGCAATCGGGTGTCCTGTCCGACATCCGCATCACACCCGACGCGCGAGCCAACAGTCTGATTGTGTCCGCTTCCGAGCAGAGCATGGCTCTGATCGAAGAACTCATTAAACAGCTCGACAAGCCGACCTCAACGGTCTCGGAAATCAAAGTCTTCACGCTCGCCAATGCCGATGCGGAACTGATGGTCACGCAGCTCAACGCGCTGTTCAACGGCCAGACACAAACGGGTGGCGGCAATCAACGTCAAGCGCAGGGCTTGGCTTTGGCCGGTGCCGACGATGCCAGCGCCAGCTTGGTACCACTCAAATTCTCCGTCGATAAGCGAACGAACAGCATCATCGCCGCCGGTGCCGCCGATTCACTGCGCGTCGTCGAGGCGATCCTGCTCCGTCTCGACGAGAGCGATGTGCGGGCACGCAAGACGCGGGTGCTGCGCTTGCAGAACAGCCCCGCCGCACAGGTCGCTACCGAGATCACTCAGTTCTATACCTCACAGCGCGACCTTCAGCAGAACGATCCCAACCTGGTCAGTTCGGTGGAACAACTCGAACGCGAAGTGATCGTCGTCGCCGATACGGCCACCAACAGCCTGATGGTCAGTGCGACTCCGCGCTACTTCGACGACATCGAATTGATGGTCAAGCAACTCGACACGCCCCCGCGCCAAGTCGTCATTCAAGCGTTGCTGGTCGAGGTGGAGCTGGCGAACACGGACGAGTTCGGGATTGAGCTGGGCTTCCAAGATTCGATCCTGTTCAACCGCAGCACGCTCGATGCGCCCACCATCATCACAAAAACCACGACTGCGGTGAGCGGACAACAGACCTCCACGCAAGAGATCATCTCGCAGACGGGGCAGCCGGGATTCAACTTCAACAATCCGTCACTACCGCTGGGGAACAACCTCAAGGGGTCTGGTTCCAGCCCCTCGAACGTGGCCTCGCAGGGGTTGAGCAACTTCTCACTGGGCCGTGTGAACGGCGATCTCGGCTTCGGCGGACTGGTGTTGTCGGCGGGTTCGGAATCCGTCAACGCCTTGCTGCGGGCGCTCTCGGCTCACCGACGCATCCAGATTTTGAGTCGCCCACAAATCCGGGCACTCGACAACCAACAGGCCGAAATTTTCAGTGGGCAAGAAATCCCCGTCGTCAGCGGCTTCACTCAAAGCGGCATCGCGGGATCAAACGTCCCCACCATCGAACGCAAGAACGCAGGGATTCAACTCACGTGTATTCCGCGCGTCACGCTGGAGGGGCAGGTCTTCATGCAGGTCTACGCTCAACGAAGTCAGTACCGCAACGAAGGTGTTCCGATCTCGACCGACCAAGCGGGACGCACGATTGAGTCTCCGATTCTCGATATCAGCCGAGCAACGACGACCATCAGCGTGCAAACCGGTCAGACGGTTGTGATCGGCGGACTGATCAACACCCGCGACGAATCGTTCACCAATAAAGTGCCGTTCCTCGGCGACTTGCCGCTGATTGGAACGGCGTTCCGCTATGACTCGCGCAGCACGCGCCGTGTCGAACTGTTGGTGTTCCTCACGCCGCGCGTCATCAACGGCGCGATGGATGAAGAGGCCATCAAGGATGTCGAGATGGGGCGGCTGCACTACATCGAGAGCGAAGCCGAAGACATTCACGGACCACTGCGAGCACTCCCCGCTCCCGATCAAGTCTTCGACGAGAACGGTGCCCCTTGGAATGGTCCGGGAACGACTGTTCCCAACGGAACCGGCCCCGCGATCCCTCCCGCGCCGCAGATGGTCATCCCTCCCGCGCCGAAGTCCGATGGCACGACCTCGAATTCGCTGATCATTCACGATCCGGCTTTCAGTCCGGCGAGTGCCTCGCGCATGCGGTTCACCGAGGAAGACGATCAGCCGATGAAAGTTCAGCAGGCGAAGGCCGAATCGTTCTCGTCCACTCGTTCTGGATCACGCAGTCCGAGCAAGGCGACCGTGAAGCCCGCCGCGAAAAGCTGGGGCATCCGCAAATGATCGTCTTTCAAGGTGGTCGAGTGATCGGACAACATGAGTTTGCGGTGTTGTTCAATCACTAGCCAGACACGCAAGCAAGCAAGGGCTTCACCGTCATCGAAAGTCCGGCCCTCGCTTGCGTACCGGGCTAGTTTTGGAATGCATTCTTGGGAGTTCTCACAATGTCGCTGACCTCGCGAATCATGACGAGCCTGTTGTCCGGTGGCTTGCTCGTCACCGGCATGGGCTGCGCGACGATGCACTTGCCGTTCGTTAAGGACCGCATGGAAAAGGCCACGGCACGCAACCCCGTGACACAGATCATCTGCATCTGGCAGCAGTCGGAAGGGCGCGATCCGAGTGGGATGCCCTGTCGCGGATTCGCCGGACAAATCCTGTTTCTGGCGGGACGGAGTTCTCTGCCGGTCCAGATTGAGGGAGATGTTCGCATCTATCTCTTCGACGATCAGGGATCATCGGAAGAGCAATCGAAGCCGATGCACCAATACGACTTTGATACGGGAGCGTGGGCGCGACACCTGACGAAGGGCACGCTCGGGCCGACGTATAGCGTCTTCGTCCCGTACACCCGTCGAGGGACACATGAGGCCAAGTGCGCGTTACGTATTCGACTGAAGACGGGTGACGAACCGGCGGTCTTTTCGGACATGGCGACCATTCCGTTGGAGGGCCGCACGAAGAAGGCCAGCGAGCTGGAGAGCGCCGGCCCCTCCAGCGAACAAGTCAAAGCCGCTACGGAAGCGGTCTCGCAAACGCTGCGTCGGACCACGACGATCTCGATGGCGGGTGAGACGATGAAGCCGACAGCGACCGGAATTCAAACGGCCGCAGCGGGGGCGTCTGCACATCGCGATGAAACACCGGGCCGCGTGCAACTCGCCAATTTTGAAGTGGGGCAGGAATCGAGTGACCCGAGTGCGCAGCGGATCGAGCAACTCGAACAGCTCGTCCAACAGATGCTCGAACAGCAGAGCGGCTCGACCGTCGAACAGGCCAAGCGTGCCTCGCGGCGCGTGACACCGGCGTCGGCAACGGCCGCGTCTGGACCAGCGAACTCAGCCCCGAAGCGACTCGCCGAAGAAGTGACCAAACATCCTCTCAGCGACTTCGACGACGACGCGCCTCAGCCGATCCGCGTCGCCGCCCGGCCACGCCGCGAGACTCAGTCGAATCACCCACTCGCCGCTCTCGATGACGAATTGGCGGAACAGAGCCATGCGTCCAAGGTACCCGTCGCTCGTCCCCCACGAACACCTCATGAGGCGGCGACGCACTCCACGCGAACGATCCGCGTCACGGAAGCCGCACCCTCCGCAGCGAAGTCGTGGGCCGACTCTTTCGATCCACTGGACACGTCGAACGGCGAGTGAATAGTCATCTGAGCGGGACGGCGTAAGCCCCCCGGTTCTTGGGCGTAAGCCCGCTTTGGATGAACCGGGGGGCTTACGCCGCCCCGCTCAGAAACCTCTTATCTTGAGTCGCGTGGGAAACAATTCAGACGGGCAAGAGTGCCCGCCCTACGTCACTGGTCACGTTTATCGACGATCACCTTTCGACGACCCAGATATTGCGGAATCGGATTGGGTTGCCATGGTCTTGCAGATGGATCGGCCCGGGGTCTTTCCCCTCACTGACGGGAGCAGCCGTCGTCGATTTCGGGGCGGCCACGTCGTTGTGAATCACCACGCCGTTGTGCTTCACCGTGAGGCGGGCGTCGGCAGTCTTCTTGCCCGCGTCGTCGTACTTGGCGGCGGTGAAGTCGATGTCGTAGGTCTGCCACGACAGCGGCGGGAAGCACATGTTCACGTCGGGCTTCTTGATCGAGTAGATGCCGCCGCATTCGTTGTGTTCACCGGAAAGGCCGAATGAGTCGAGAATCTGCACTTCGTAACGTCCCTGCGCATAGCAGCCGCTGTTGCCACGCCCCTGACCGCGCGCGGTCGGCATGTAGCTCAGCAGGAATTCGAGGTGCATCGAGTAACTCTGAAACTTCTGCTTGCTGGTGACACCTTGCACGAGCAGATTGCCGTCGAGTTTGCCTCCTTGAAAGTGATCCGGAGTCGATCCATCGAACAGGACGACTGCTCCTTGAGGCGGCTTCTGGCCGAGCGTCGGGCTGGTCCGCGTGACCTTTTTCAGCTCGCCCAGTTTTGCTCCGTCGTTGGTTTGAATAACCGCGACGCCGTCCTTGATCTGAACGGTCGCTTCACTCCCGGTGATCGTGAGCGTGCCGTTGCTCACTTCCCCGTCCGCCTCTTTCTTTTCCTGCCCGTCCCAACCATCACCAGGCAGTCCACCGATGTGCCCGACGGCGTGAAACTTCCCGCCACCAAGCGCGATCACTTGGACGCCCACCTTCGTAGACGCACCGTCCACTTCAATCGCCCCGGCGTATTCGCCTTGAAACGCGAAGTCCGCATCCGCTTGCTTCGCATCCAAAGCGGGAGCAGCGGCTTGAGCGTGCAGCAATGACCCAGAACACAGCAGCGACAGGGAGAGACTCGACCAGAACATCAGACGGCGCATGAAGGGAACTCCACAAAAAGGACATCGAAACAGGGACAACCGGCAATCCGGTAGGCACCTCACGGCAACATTGAGTCTGCCAAACGAGCATGGCTCGCCGGGCCTTCGGCGAGCCACATTGAAAACCGGGAAGCGGTTTAACCGAGTACGAAGACCGCAGCCCATCGCGTGCGATCACATCGGATCCTCTTGGTCCGGCTGGAGCGAGGCCAAATACTTCTGAATGATTTCGTCGGCCTCTTCCTTCACCGTGCGAAATGCGGGCTTCTTCACAACTGGTGAGCGAGTGACGAGGGCTTGGGTTGGAGCGGCTTGAACGGGGGGAGTCGATTCCGTGGCAGGTGCCTCCGTCGCAACGGGAACACGCCCATGAATCACGGTGGAACCGGAGCCGCGCGGGCCGGTCGAGGAATCCTCGTGAGTGAGCCAGTCGGCGATGTCCGCATCCGAAATCTTCTTGTCCGGTTTCTTGGATTTCGGCTTCGGGGTTTCCGAATCCGCTTCCGGAACTTGAAACACGGCGGCACCAATTCTCAGGATGTCCCCCGCACGCAACAACAGCGGCTCGGTGATGGCCACGTCGTTGACGTAGGTTCCATTCTGACTCCCCAAGTCGCGCACACGAATTCCATGAGGACCAACATCCAAAATGCAGTGCTGACGACTGACGAGGTTCGACGTGAGCCGCATGTGGCACCCTTCGTCTCGACCAACGATCAACTCGCGATCGGGCAGGACGAGATGTCTACCCTGCAACTTGCCTGCGTGAATGATGAGTTCTGCCATGTGATTGCTCGCATTAACTGTTGAGCTGCACCGGCGCGCCGCCCGTGCCACGACTGATTAGAACAGGCAGCGAACCGCCTGTTGAAAACGTAGGGTAAGCGTCTCGCTTGCCCGTTCTCCAATTGCATTCACGGGCAAGCGAGGCGCTTACCCTTCGTTTCAACTAACCGCGCGGCACGACCAGCGGCTCGCCGCACTGTGGGCAGGTCAGACTCTTCCCTTTGTGCGAGGCACTGACCTTGAACTTCTTACCGCACGAACAGTTGAATCGGACTCGCGTCGGATCGGGTTCTTGATCCAGGTGCGTCCGTTCCCAAACTTGCTTGGCGACCTCCTGCATCTTTTCCAACAGGTGTCGCGGTTCATAGGGTTTGGCGAGATAGCCATCGGCACCAACCCGCTTGGCCAGTTCTCGGGCATCCGGCCGATCGATGGCGGTCACGATCAGAACGGGAACGGTGTCGTCAGTGTTCTTCAGCCGCTCACAGATTTCAAAACCGCTTTCACCGGGCAGCATCAGATCGAGGATGACGAAGTCCGGCTTCTGCATGACGAACGTAGCTTGAGCCTGCCCCCCCTCTTTGGCGACACGCACCTTGATGCCCTGTCGTTCCAACATCGACTTGATCATCTCCGCCGCGTCGGTATCGTCCTCGACGATCAGCACCAGGTTGATGGGAATCTCTACGGAACTGAGGGTTGTCCAGCGTTCGGCGTCCAAAATGCCCCTCCAACTCTGCGACTTGAGCCAATTAGAATTGGCCCACAAATGAGGTGCCACCGACCGCACGGCCGCGCGCACCGAGTGGTATCGGAATACCGCAAACTGCGGGTATCCGCAATCCTTTGCCCGTGCGCGTCATACAACTCAATCATCCCGTCCAGAAAGGACCGATCCAGTTTTGTGAGGCATGAACGGAAGATGTTTCCGAGTGGAGTTGAAGGAAGCTGGAGGAATTATTCATGGCCGTTCTCAACCTCACACGCATAGTTCGACTTCCAAGAACCGTTGCGGGTGACGAACGTACTCGGCCGCCAAGAATTGCAGCGTCTGCCAGCGAGTGCCGTGGTGTCCTGACTCCAGCTTCGGCATCTCGGCAGGGAGATTTGTCAGCAGCGACTTCTTCGTGACCATCGCGCGAATCTTGCGAGTTCTCATGTCACCCGCCGCTTCACAGGTCAGAGCCACGAGATAAACGGCGGTCGTCACCGGAGCACCCATGTCGCGTTTCATCAAACCGGTCGCGAACTGTTCCGACAGATCGTTCAGCACCGCATTCAAAAAGAACCACGAGTCGTTCAGTGGGAGCGGCAACACGGGATCATTGGCCGTGGTCTGACGAGCCAGCTTCTGCACCGTGTCGGCGGCGACGGAGTTCAAGAAGACTTCCTCGCACCGCTTTTCGCTGAGCGTCCGAATCTTGAGCGTCCCCCCGTCGATCGTGTTCAGCGACACGTTGAGCCGATCGAAGAACTCCTGCTTCTTCCAATGCGCCGTCGCCCGCCGCTTGCCGATGTACCAACCCACGGCCATCAACACGAAACCCGTCACCAGCTTGACGGCATGTTCCCGCAGTGTGGCGACGACGTGAATCCAGATCTCGTCAAAGGACATTTCGATTCCATTTGTAAAACGTAGCGTAAGCGTCTCGCTTGCCTTGCCCTGATCTGAAAATCGCGGGCAAGCGAGACGCTTACCCAACGGTGAGGATCACAGCGACTTGAGGTACTCGATCAGCGTTTCGCGTTCGTCGTCAGAGAGGCTTTCGCCGACGAGATCTTCGGGGCGGTGGTGCTTCGTGAGAACGGCGTCCAGTGAGCGGGCTTTGCCGGTGTGGAGGAAGCGGCGGCGGGAGGCGAGGCCGCGCAGCGTCGGCGGGTTGTAATTGGGATCACGATCCTTTTTATCTTCGACTTTGCCGTCGAACGTTTCACCGGACGTGAACTGAGTTCCCGAGTGGCAACTCGCGCAGGCCGCTTTGCCGGTGAAGAGTTTTTCTCCCGCTGCGATCTTTTTGGCGAGGGCCTCGTCCTTGGTGTCGCCGCGCGGATTGACCGGATGATCGAGCGTCTTGAGGTACGCGACCATCGCGGTGGCGTCTTCATCCGTGATCGGCAGCTTAGATGCCATGCTTTCATTGAGCGACCGTTTCATCGCGTCGTGCAGGTCGGTCTGCCAGCCGTGCCACGTCCACGGGCCGGTCTCGGCGACGCCGCGCAGCGAGGGGGTCAGTTTGGGAGTGCCATAGGTTTCGTCGTTCCGAGTGTCGAAGACTTGCCCTGCCGTGTGGCCGTCCGTGTGGCAAGTGTGACAGCTATACCAACTGTGCATCGAGCGATCGGCGTCGAAAAAGATGTGTTCGCCGCGACGCGCGAGACTTGGTTCGCTCGGCCCTCCCAGCGAGATCGTCTGCGTCACCTCGCGGGCATCGAGATCGACGACCTGCACGCTGTTGGAGAAGTAGTTCGAGACGACGACCGTTCGCTCGCCGATGAACTCGACCGCTTGAGGCCGTCCGCCGAGTTCGATCCGCCGGAAGCTACTCTTGTCCTTCTGCATCGCCGCCGGGAGGAAGTCGCCCGGATCGCCCTTTGGCCACGGGATGGAACCGAAGTCGATCACGAGCAACTCGTGCGTCCCCCCCGCCGTCACGACGAGCAGTGACTGATCGGGACTGAACGCCGCTGCATACGCATCACCGACCGCGTTGCCGCGAATATCGAGACCGAGCTGTTTCTGTGTGCTCGGCTCACCATCGGGGAGCGGCAGCTTCGAGATGCGGTTGTCGATCACCCAGCCGATGTCGATCATTTGCGGCGTGACGCTGAACTCGCGATTGACCGCGTGCGGCAGCACGACCAAACCCGAGTCCTTCGTGATCGCGGGGACTCCCGGATTGAAGGCCCCGTCAAACAGTCGCCGCTCGCTGACGAGGGCGTTCGTCGTGAGATCGTAAACCAAGATCGCCGATGGCACGGCGCAACAGGCCACCAGCCAGCGGCCATCGGGTGAAACTCGCACCATCTTTGGAATACCCGGTGCTAGGTAACGGGTGACCGCCCCCGGCTGTTGACCATCGCTCTTCGCAGTCAACAGCCCCGCGATCTCCACGACCGCAATCGCGTCCTCGCCGCCGAGTGCCACGTAAACCAGCCGCTTGTCTTTGGAGACCGCGATCCCACGAGGCTCGTCGCCGACGATGGCCGTGCGATGCAGAGTCAACTTGCCGCCGTTACGCTTCACCACCGCGAGAGCATCGTCGTGAAGGAGGCTAACGATCGCCGTCGTCTCGTCGAGCCAAACCACGTCGGCGGGACCGCGTCCGACGGCGAGTTCACTCTCAACACGACCGTCCTTCAAATTAACGAGACTCACCGAGCCGGACGTGTGGTTGGCGGTGAGGCACGTGCGACCATCCCCGCTCACCGCGAGTGAGATCGGGCTACGATCCGGCTCGACCGCGCAGGCAACTCCGGCAAACAAGCCGTTCGCGAACAGGCCGAACACAACCAAGCAGGTCAGCGAAATCCATCCGTGTCTCATGAGTGGTCTCCCGAGGTTGGGCGTCAAACGAGCAAGGGCGGGAGTTTAGTCAGCTTTGATTTGAAACCCCACCCCGTTGGGGGACGATGAGCGGGTTGGTCTGGGCCAACACCATGTTGAAACAGGGGAATTCGGGTGCCACGGTCACGGAGCTTCGACGTGGCCGGGAAATCGGAGGAACGTCTTCACGTTCTCACACGGCCACGTCGAAGCTCCGTGACCGTGGCACCCCAAATTGAAAAAGCGATGGCCCTGCGGGGTGATCACGGCGGTCTTGTTTGATTTTGCCAGCAAAGCAACACTGTCCGCTTCTCACACGCGGCGGACCTTCGTGTCGGAGCGTTACGCATGTGAGATGTCAGAGCCAGCCAGAGCGAACTCCGTGTCATCCCGATCTCGGACTCTGTATATGATCCACCGAAAACGCAGATCCTCGTCCCTGTGATTGAGCCGCACCATATGGCTATCCAAGAATGAAGACCCCTCACCCTAGCCCTCTCCCCGCAAAGCCGCGGCGAGGGAACAAGGCCAAGACTCAAACAACCTGAATACTCAACCGGAGCCTTCCGTGACTGTGAACCCACTCAACGCTGACGATGAAGCCGAACTGCGAACATTGGAAATGGTCCGCACCGGGCGGCAGCGGATTCGGGCGGAGTTGGCCAAGACGATCGTGGGCCAGAACGAAGCGGTCGAGCAACTGCTGATCTCGCTCTTCGCGGGTGGGCATTGTCTCATCACGGGAGCGCCCGGATTGGCGAAGACGCTGCTCGTGAAGTCGATTGCGCAGGTGTTCCATCTCAATTTTCAGCGCATTCAGTTCACGCCCGACCTGATGCCAGCCGACATCACCGGGACGGAGATTCTGGAGCAGGACGAGGCCGGGAAGCGGCGGATGGTGTTCGTGAAGGGACCGATCTTCGCCAACGTGCTGCTGGCGGACGAAATCAACCGGACGCCGCCGAAGACTCAGGCAGCGCTGCTCGAAGCGATGCAGGAGCATCAGGTGACGGCGGCCGGGACGCGGTATGTGCTCGATGAACCGTTCTTCGTTCTCGCCACGCAGAACCCGATTGAAATGGAGGGGACGTATCCGCTCCCCGAAGCGCAGCTCGACCGGTTCATGTTCAACGTCGTGATCGACTACCTGACCGAAGACGACGAGGTCGCGGTCGTCGCCCGCACGACCTCAGCAGCTCCCGAACTGATCGAAGCCCTCTTCACGGGACAGGACATCCGGCGCATTCACGAACTCGTGCGAAAGGTTCCCGTTGCCGAGGATGTCGTCCGCTACGCGGTCCGCCTCGCCGCCGCTTCGCGACCGAAACAAAAAGAGACGCCCGACTTCATCACCGAGTACGTCTCGTGGGGAGCCGGTCTGCGAGCGGCTCAATACCTGATCCTCGGCGGCAAAGCACGGGCCTTGCTCTCCGGTCGAGCCAACGTCACCTGGGAGGATGTCCGCGCCTTGGCCGCGCCGGTCCTGCGGCACCGCATCCTCATCAACTACCGCGCCGAAGCGGCCGGCATGACCGTCGAAACGATCATCGGCAGGCTGTTGGAAACGGTGAAGGATGCGTGATAATGGCTCGCGTGACGGTCGCTCGATCGAAAGTGACCATCTAGGCAGATCAACGAAAGGGAGTCTGGTATGGAGCGAATCACTATCGACGATGCGAGCCGAGACTTGGGGGGGCTGATCGACAGCCTTGCCTCGCGCGGCACAACCATTGAAGTCGAGCGAAACGAATGCGTCATTGCGACCATTGTTCCGGTGACTCCCACGCCGCGAAAAATCTGTCGGTCGATGAAGGACTTCATCGGTTTGCTCAACTCTCTCCCCCCGCTCGGAGACGACAACGCGTTTGAACAGGACATTGCTGATGCTCAAAGGCAGCTGCCGTCGAGGACCGAACCGTGGGATTCGTGATCGACACCTCCGTTTTCATTCGGGCTGAGCGTGAAGGGGGAGTTCTCGACCCCAACGATTGGCCGGATCGGGGAACGCCGTTCATCAGCGCGATGACCGTTTCTGAATTGATGGTGGGCGTTCATCGAGCCAACACGGAGCCGCGCCGACTTCGGCGCCAGACTTTCATCAACGATGTCCTCAACTCTGTCGTCGTTCTCGCCATCGATGCGGAGATTGCCAAGGTCCATGCGAGACTGGTCGCTGATGTGCTCGGTCAAGGAACGCCAGTCGGGACTGAAGACCTGCTCATTGCGGCAACCGCACTTCACTTCGGCTTTCCGATTTTCACCGCCAATCCAAAGGACTTTGAGAAGGTGGCGGGACTCGAAGTGATCGAATTCAATTGAATGACATTCATTCCTGAAGGTCAGTTTCGTGGCGGTGAGCGTGAACGAAGTGGAGATTTAGGACTGTGGCTGAGCCGGAACGACAATCGCAAGCCGACCAGAACCCGCCGGGCAATCCAACGTCAGGGATGACGATGTTGGAGTTCGGCGAGTTCTTGATGTCATTGCCAGACCTTGGCGAAGATGCAGAAGCTTTTGCCCTCGACATTGAAGAGGCACGAAATTCTTATCTTCCGGAGACAGACCCTTGGGAAGAGTAGAGCCCTCAACATCGCCACATGCCGAACAGATCGCGGGGTTCATAGACCCGGCGACGCTCATGCATTTGAAGTCGCTTGAAATGCGGGCGAAGCATGTGGTCGAGGGTTTCATGACCGGGCTGAACCGAAGTCCGTATCACGGGTTTTCGGTCGAGTTCACCGAGTACCGGCAGTACACGCAGGGGGACGACTTGCGGCACTTGGACTGGAAGCTGTTTGCTCGCAGCGACCGGTACTACATCAAGCGGTTTGAGGACGAGACCAATCTGCGGTGCCTGCTGTTGCTCGACGACAGCCGGTCGATGAATTTCGGTTCGCGAGGCTACTCGAAGTCCGAGTACGCCCGCACGCTGGCGGCAACACTGGGGTACTTCCTCAACACGCAGCGCGATGCGGTCGGGTTGGCGAAGTTCTCGTCGGAGATCGACGACTTCATACCGCCGCGTTACCGAGTCGGTCATCTTCGGCGCATCTTGGTCTCGCTCGAACGAGAAGCAATTGGGACATCCACGCATCTGTCGAAGCCACTGGAGCAGATCGCCGAGCGATTGAACAAACGCGGTGTCCTCGTACTGATATCGGACTTGCTCGCACCGCTGGAGATGCTCGAATTGAGCCTCGGCGCGTTGGCCGCGCGCGGTCAGGAAGTCATCGTGTTCCACGTCCTCGATCCCGAGGAGTTACACTTCGAGTTCACCGCTCCCGAGATGTTTGAAGATCTCGAATCGCAGGACCAACTCTACGTCGATCCGGCCGCCATTCGGACCGAGTACCTCAAACGCTTCGGCAAGCATCTGGAGGCGGTCGAGGCAATCTGTAACCGGCTCGGACTGACCTATCACCGGATGCCGACCGACTCACCGCTGGAGTTGGCGTTGCCCGAGATCGTCCGCGTGCGAATGCAATCACGCGGCAACAGCAGGACACGGATCGCGAGGAGGGGTCGATGACACCACTCGCACCGTTCTATTTGCTCGGCGCGTTGGCGATTGCCGGGCCGATCCTGTTTCACTTGTGGCGGCGGACTCCGCGCGGGCGGCGCGAGTTTTCCACGCTGATGTTTTTGTCGCCGTCACCGCCGCGAGTCACTTCGCGCAGCCGGGTCGAACATTGGTTGCTGCTCCTCCTGCGCGGAGCCGTGTTGTTGCTGCTGGCGTTCGCGTTTGCGAGGCCGCTCTGGCGGACGGCGACTTCGGAACCGGAGCAGGCGAGTGACGAGGAACTAGTCGCGGTACTCGTCGATACCAGCGCGAGCTTGCGGCGTGAGGGAGCGTGGTCCGAGTTGATGACGCAGGTCGGCGCGAGCGTCTCGAAGTTGCCGACGACGGCGACGGTCGGGCTGTTCGCGTTTGATGACCGTTGGCGCAGCGTGGCCGATTTCACAGAGTTGAAGTCCCTTGAAGCGGGGGCGCGGCGGGAACTCGTCATTGCGAGACTCAAGGAATTGAAGCCGACTTGGGGCGGAACGAATCTCGGTGAGGCACTCGTTCGCACGGCATCGGCATTACAAGAGATTCAGACCGAGCGTGCGACGCCCGCCAAGTTGCGAATCATCCTCGCCAGCGATCTGCCGGTCGGCGCGAACCTCGACGCGCTGCGCGGCTTCGAATGGCCGAGCGATCTGCGCGTCGAGCCGCTCATCGTGCGAGCCATTTCGACGTCGAATGCGGGCCTGCAACTGGTCGAGCGGAACCTCGATCTGGGTGACGATCTGTTGCGTGTGCGCGTGACCAACTCGGCCGATGCGAAGCAGGAGACGTTCGTTCTCAAGTGGGACGGGACCGATGCGGCGAGCGTCTCCGTTTACGTGCCGCCGGGGCAGAGTCGTGTCCTCGTACCACCGAAGCGGCCCGACGGCGCGGCAGCGACCGCGCTGATGCTGACGGGTGACGATCATGACTTCGACAACCGGGTCTTCGTCGCGCCCCCTCGATTCGAGACGAAGCTGGTTGTGTACTGCGGAGCTGACAGGACGGATGACCCGGAGGGGTTGCGGTTCTATCTCGACGGAGTGTTTGCGGCGTCGCGGCGGTATCGGGTGGAGTTGGTTGGTTGGGATGAGAAGAAGGAAGATCCCCTCACCCTAACCCTCTCCCCGCAGAGCCGGGGCGAGGGGACAAAGCCAAAGATGGAAGACAAGCAGAAGGCTGAGCGGCCGTCGTTGGTGGTGCTGACTCATCTGGAAGAAGCGGCGGGTACGTTCGTGAACGAGCATCTTGCGGCGGGCGGGGCAGTGTTAATCGCGGCTCGGTCGGCGGAGAGTGGGACGGCGACGTTGAAGCAGTGCGGGTTGGAGGAAGTCACGCTGAGCGAGGCGGCTGTGCGGCGAGATGCGATGTGGGGCGAGATTGATTTTGAGCATCCGCTCTTCGCGCCGTTTGCCGAAGCACAGTTCAGCGACTTCACGGGGATTCGGTTTTGGAAGCATCGAGCGTTGGAGGTGGCGGGGAAGCGTGTCGGCGGCGGCAAACAGGAAGAGGGGCAAGCCGGAGGCTTACCCTACGGGGGGCGAACGCTGGCTCGGTTTGATGACGGCGCGCCAGCGTTCGTCGAGTTCAGCGTGGGCAAGGGGCGCGTTTGGCTGATGACGGCGGGATGGCATCCGACGGATAGTCAGCTCGCGCGGTCCTCCAAGTTTCCGCCGCTGGTCTATCGAATGTTGGAGCAGGCATCGGGAGCGGTCTCGCGCCCCGAATCTGTTCCGGTTGGCAGCGCGGTCCCGTGGCAGAAGTCGTCGGGGGATGTCGCCTCGCGCGGGACGGTTCGATGGCCCGATGGTCGCACGGTGACAGACCTCACGCTCGATGCGGCCTTTGCAGAGACAACTCAACCGGGCCTGTACAGTCTCGAAGTGGAAGGCCGTTCGGAAACGGTGGCGATCAATCTGGCAGCCGATGAGAGTCGCACGTCTCCGCTGCCGATCGAGCAGCTCGAAAGCCTCGGCGTTAGGTTGGGAACGGCCGAGCGCCCCGAGGAGACTCGCCGCGCGCAGGACCGCCAGCGCCAGTTGAAGCTGGAGGAACTCGAGCAGCACCAGAAGCTCTGGCGCTGGGGATTGCTCGTGGTCATTGGGCTGCTGCTGGCCGAGACATGGCTGTCCGGACGAACGGGTTCCGCACCAGCGACAAAGGCGGAGTGATGCCGATGCCAACGGAATGGCCCTCATCAACGCTGCCCATCGCCAACACGAGCCACTTCGGTTCGCACGGACCGTTGTCGGCGCATTTGATCGGCGTGTGCGGTGCCGGGATGAAGGCGCTCGCGGAGTTGCTCGATGGGTTGGGCTGGCGGTTGTCGGGGTCGGACTTCTCGCCCGCGACGATGGCGATTGAGGCACTCGTGCAGCGCGGCCTCGTGTTTCATCACGGTCACTCGGCCGAGCATGTGCCGCGTGATGTCGAGTGCGTCGTCTACAGTCCGGCCATTCCGATGGAGAACGTCGAGCGTGTTGAGGCCGCGCGGCGCGCGGTGCCTCAGTATTCGTACAGCCAGATGGTCGGGAGGTTGATGGAGGCGCGAGCGGGCGTGTGCATCGCGGGGACGCATGGGAAGAGCACGACGACGGCGATGGTCGGTTGGGTGTTGAGTCACGCCGGGCGCGAGCCGTCGGTACTGGTGGGTGCGGAGTTGTGCGGAGAGCCAGTGGATGCGACGCGCGTTTCAATGGATCTCGCGTCCTCCTCCATTTCCTCTGAGCGGGGTGGCGTCAGCCCCCCGGTTCTTCGGCGTGTTTCAGACCCGCAGGAACCGGGGGGCTTACGCCACCCCGCTCAGACAGGCATAGCGGGGGCTGACGCCCAAGACAGCACTGCGGAACTGTCGGAAGCTCATCGCAGCGGATGGGCTGGCTCGGGCGAGTTGTTTGTTGTCGAGAGCTGTGAGTTCGAGCGGAGCTTTCTCGATTTCTCGCCTCGTTACGCCGCGATCCTGAGTGTTGAGCCGGATCACTTCGATTGCTTTGCCGATCTGCCGTCGCTCGTGCAAGCGTTTGGTAAGTTCGCGCATCGAGTCACTTCTGACGGGGTGTTGCTGGTGCGCGGCGACTGTGAGGCGGCTGTTGAGTGTGTGCGAGAGGCGACCGCGCGAGTCGTCACGTTTGGAGTCGGGGCGGGTTGTGAGTGGCAGGCGGACACGATCCGCTCTGGACCGGAGGGCGTGCGGTTTCGAGTCGTCTGTCGCGGTGAGACGTGGGGCGAGGTCGAGTTGAAGTTGCACGGCGATCACAACGTTTTGAATGCACTCGCGGCGACGGCGCTCTGTGCGGAGATCGGTCTCACGGCGGAGGAAGTCGCGGCCGGGTTGAGGTCGTTCCCCGGCATTCGTCGGCGATTTGAAGTCGTCGGCGAACGGAACGGCATCACGGTCATCAGCGACTACGCTCACCATCCGACAGCCGTGGCGGCGACGCTCAAAACGTCGCGCGAGGTGTTTGGCTCGCGGCGCATCTGGTGCGTGTTCCAGCCGCATCAGGTCTCACGCACACTGGCACTCATGGAGGACTTCGCGACGAGCTTCGTCGATGCCGATGAAGTCCTCATCGTGCCGGTGTTCGCGGCGCGCGAGCGCGTCCTTGATGAGCCGTTTTTGGCGTCGCAAGAATTGGTGCGACGGATCAATGCGTGCGGCGTGTCGGCTCGGTTCGTGGAGTCCCTTGACCGAATCAAGGCAACCTTAGACCATGCCGCCCGCCTTGGGGACGTGCTGATTTTGATGGGCGCAGGCGACATTGATCGGGCGTTGGATGCGAATTGAACGGGCGAGTTTTCGCTCGATAAAGAAGACGAAAAAGAGACGCCCCTCATCTTGGCAGCCGGTTGAAAACGTAGGGTAAGCGTCTCGCTTGCCCGGGATTGCGATTAGAAGACGGGCAAGCGAGACGCTTACCCTACGTTAGGCGACATGGAACGGATTGCTCATGACCTCACTCGACCAGTTTGCTGAGATTCTGAAACGCGACGAACCGCTAGCTCCTTACACGTGGTTGAAGGTGGGCGGACCGGCTCAATACCTGCTCGAGCCGCGCGATGCCGCCGAGCTGACTCGGGTGGTGCGGGCTTGCAACGACGAAGGGATTCCCGTTCGCGTGCTGGGTGGCGGATCGAACGTCGTCGTGCGGGATGAAGGTGTGAGCGGAGCCGTGTTGCGGCTGACGAGTCCTGCGTTCGCCCAGGTGCAGATCAGCGGCAATCGTGTCGTGGCGGGAGGGGGCGCGTTGCTCTCGCACGTCATCAGTGAGACCGTTCGGGCGGGACTGGCCGGGTTCGAGAACTTGGCAGGAATCCCCGGCACGATCGGTGGCGCATTGCATGGCAACGCGGGAGGCCGTCATGGCGAGATCGCTCAGTTCGTCCGGCGTGTCACCGTACTGACCGCCAGTGGCGAGACGCTCGTTCGCACCGATGACGAACTTCAGTTCGACTATCGCCAAAGCAACCTCGACGAGTTACTCGTGCTGGAAGCGGAGTTCGAGTTACAGCCGGATGATCCGGATCAAATCTCGCAACGACTCAAAAAGTTTTGGATCGCGAAGAAGGCCTCGCAGCCGCTCAGCTCTCAAACGGCGGGTTGCGTCTTCAAGAACCCACGCGGCCAACGAGCCGGCCAATTGATTGAACAAGCGGGACTGAAGGGGACGCGCATCGGCGGGGCGGAGATCAACGACCGACACGCCAACTTCATCGTCACGCACGAAGGGGCCTCGTCGAGCGACGTGCAGCGACTGATGGACCTCGTCCGCTCCAAGGTCTCTGAGCAGTTCGGAGTCGCTCTGGAGCCAGAAGTCAAAATCTGGTAAAGGCCCTCGCCCCGGCTGGGCCGGGAAAATTCAAACCTCAAGAACCAAGATCCAAACGAAGCAAACCGGCGCGTGTTGTCTTGGATCTTGGTTCTTAAGATTTGTCCTAGCCTTGGTCTCAACTCATGGAGGAGTGAGATGTCGATGACTGCATTGTGGTGTGGGTGTTCGTTGGTAATCGCGCTGGCGGGGGCGGACGCTCCCACGTTGGACGGGCCGCCGCTCAAAGCCGCCGCAACCAACTCCAAGGCGAAACACTATCTCGTCCAGATCAAGTTGATCGAAGTGGATGAGCAGGGGCGTGAGACCGTACTCGGGACTCCGCAACTCAAGACGACCGGCGGGAATGCCGGGCTGTCGATCGATCATCCTGATGGGCGACGGTTCGACTTCACGATCAACTTGCACGAGGGAAAGGCTGGCAACGGCAGTCCGCGCGAGCTGTCTCCCGTAACGAAACTCGGCGACCCTGAAGAGGAGTCTGTTGAAAAGCGACTCGATCAGAAGATCTCGATGAAGGCCGTGCAGCAGTCTCGCAAGGACGTGCTGCGCGAGGTGGCTCAACAGGCGGGAGTCAACATTGCGATCGACCCGGATAGCGCGAAGTCGGTCAAGGGGTTGCTCGATGCGCTGATCGACTTCAAGGTCGAGGACGAACCGGTCAGCGAGGTTCTGGATCGGATCGTCCAGCCACTGAAACTCGGTTACGCGGTGAAGCACGAGGTCGTGTTGATCGCCATCGCCGAGAAGCTGCTTCCCGATCCCGACGAGTATTCGGTAAAGACCTATGAAGTGGCCGATCTGGTCGGGCCGGTCGTGGGACTGGGCGATGGCAAGCCGGACTTCGCACCGGTCATTCAACGGATCAAATCGACGGTCCAGACGGAGACGTGGGATCGCAAAGGTGGTTCGGCAACGATCCGGCCGTTCAACTCGACTTCGTCTCTCGTCGTGAGACAAACGACGGCGGGACACGCGGCGATCGAACGGCTGCTCGAAAAGATGCGGCGCGAACGGCCGAAGGTGATCGGGGAATGAGTGGTGGATGGTTGATCGACTGTCACGCCGATTCCACGCTTGTCTGACCCTCAACCCTCAACCCTCAACC
>Ga0114966_10000548_pt1 | contig 35839 bp, 31 predicted proteins | sample M_130207_XF_Meta_FD_87029 | JGI IMG/M metagenome (GOLD analysis project Ga0114966, IMG submission 87029) | Freshwater microbial communities from Lake Montjoie, Canada to study carbon cycling - M_130207_XF_MetaG | ecosystem: Environmental > Aquatic > Freshwater > Lake | place: Lake Montjoie... | reverse complement strand
ACCTTACCGAGAAGAATTTTTAAAATTATATAATGAAACTAACTACACTGATTTGTATACAAATCTCATTCATTATTTTAGTAGAGATATAGATAATGTATCCAAGTTAAAAAATCTGGGATTATCTGGTAAAGAAATATTACAATTTATTGTTTCAGGGGATAAACCGTATGAATGGTATGGCAATGTTAAACATTTTTTTTAGTATAGCATATAAATCATATATTATATAATTTATATATTATATAATATATATAATGAAGAGTTCAAGATATAAAAAACATGTAAATAAGAGAAAAACTCATAAGAGAAAAACTCATAAGAGAAAGCATAAAGGAACTAAGCATAAAGGAACTAAGCATAAATGGACAAAAAAAATTTATAAAAAAAATAAAAAATATACTGGTGGTTTTGATTCGTCAGATGGATTTATTCTTGATGTAGACGAAGATGGCCTTCCCATAAACAATAGTTTAGATTATGAAAATGCTGAAATATTTATTAAAAAGTTTTTATTTACCGAAGAATTTATTAAAACATATTTAGAGCAAAATAAAGAAGATTTAGTCACCTTATATTCATTTACCTATTTAGATTATAGTAAAGTATATTCGGGCGATAAAAGTAAATTAATAACTTTAATTGATTCTTATATCAAAACATATCCAAAATTATTTTTACAAATATATGGAATAATAGATCCATTATCACAAAAGGAATATATTAAAAACTTGTATAAATCTGACATGGGCACGGTATCACCATTAATAAATTCTCCATATAGACCCGAAATTACCGTGTCTAGTGGTGGTGTTAAAGTGCCTGTTGCTGCTGCGGCGGCGGCCGCCTCATCGGATTCGTATAAATTTTCATCTATGCCAAGTTTACCAAGTGATCTGGATGAGGAAATGGTTGACGTGCCATTAAATGATGATGATGATGCCATACGTCCAGCACCAGCAGCAGTGGCGGCAGAATCATCTCCCGGTATTAGAGGTTATATTGAAGTAGCACCACCATCGGGTGAATATGTAATGCCAGAAAGAAAAAATAAATTACAGATGTTCGGTTTATCTATTTTATCATTATTTAAACCCAAAAAATTAGTTAACCGTGAAAGAGCTTTATTGGAACCGCCTGCGCCTGCACCTGCTCCTGCACCACCTGCGTATATGCCGGCACCTGCGCCTGTGGCACCCGCACCTGCGGTTATAGAAACACAACTAAGTAAACACGAACGAAGAACTGTGGTAACATTTAATTTTGTAGCTACAGTTAAACAATTTATATGTAAAATTACTGTTATTCCACATTATTTATTAAATTATACACGTGAATTTGACGTATATCAAGATCTTAGACAAACTTTATCAACACAAGGTGTTGATCCATCCACGAGATTGGAAAACTTTTTCAGATGGCAAACCGAATCAGTACCATTTGCAAGTCCAATACTCGTCACTTTAAATCTAACATACAATACACCGGTATATAAAACAATAAATCTAGTAAATCAAATACAAAATTTACACATGAATGTAACAAACAATGTCGTGCCTATTGTAAATAATAGACTAGTATGGGGGTCATTAAACGGAGTATTTAATCCACTTCATGTAGATTTTAAAAATATAATAACAAACACTCTCATCTATAACACTATAAATAGAAATGCAGCTAAGATTAAAACTGGACTAGAATTTATTTTCAATAATTTATATTTTTTCTACATAAGAACAGGATTTCTACATAGTGATTTTAAAACAGATAATATATTAGTAGAAACAAATAATACTTTAAGTGCTATAACAAACTCATACATGTTTGATTTGGATATATCTTTTCAACTACCTGCGTCTATGTATATTTATAATCCATCCATAAGTATTTTAAACAATAGAAAAATTTTAGATAATACCATGATATCATCTGGGTTAAATGTTTATTTAAAAATAACAAGCTCTCTCAAACCTAACACCACAACTGTTAGTGTTGGAATGTTACATTTTTTTGATTGTTATTTTGCAGCACATACACTTATCGCAGATGCTACTAATTCTGGAAAATTAGGTCTTATGGATGATGTTATCAAAAATATCAAATGGGTTACTACTGATCCGTACCATTCATTAAATATATTTAAACTAAGTTATGAATTTATTAGAGTAGCTGGTATAACTAGTACTCGTAAATTAGGAGAAACCTGGGGGTATACAAGATATGATAGTATAATAGACGTAATGTCACCAGTAAATCCAGCAATAAAAGCATTATTTCCTAGTTTTTCAGAACAAAAAAAACAAGTATATCGGTGGGTATTGGATCATTTAACTAAATAACTAAATAACTAAATAATTTCCAAATCACTCACATTCCAATACTCAAAACAACCATTTGGCAATGGTCGCTTAATAATAAATGGAATCTTTTTCTGTTCCAATTCCATTTTAGCAATCAAATAACCGTCGATAATATTAGGTGGAACCACTACAAACGTTTTTGCCCCGGCATTGATTTGCCTCGCCCGTTGACCCAACACTCGTGTCATTTCATATTTGGTCAAGAAGGGCAATGTTTTATGTAAGACATCCGATACAATTCCACTACTATTGCGTCCTACTCTAGACAATGCATTAATTTCTTCATAGTTGTGCGTTTTACTTTCAGGATGATAGGTTGTTACAAAATCTTCTCGAATATCTTTGTCAAATTTTTGTAAATAATCCTCGTCATCTTCTTCATCCTCTTCGTCTTCTTCATCTGAAGATGCTGTTATAAAAGATAACTTTGTATTTTTTGGTTTTACGGTGGTTTCTCCTTCAATAACGGGTTCAGTATCTTCAGCATCGGGTTCGACATCGTCTTCGGGTTCGACATCGTCTTCGGGTTCATCTTCGACTTCATCTTCGTCTTCGACATCGTCTGCGTTTTCTTCTACAATATCTTTTTCTACTGTTTCGTCCGTTTCTGATTCTTCTTCTGAATTAACAGATTCAGCATCTTCTTCCTCCTTTTTCTTTTTTGATAATTTCATAGATAGTTCTGGTGAATCCGTCATTTTATCCATTAATTCGTTATCACTGACTTCCTCTAAATCACTCATTATATTATATAAAGACTATATTGAAACTTTAAATTCTTTCAATTTTTTAACTTTATATAATATTTTATATATATACACCTTTGCATCTTTATGGATATAAAGAAAAAAATAAGTCATTTGTAAATGATAGCGTTAGGTCTTCTATACCATTTCACTTGTGCTGATCCGTCTTCCACATTGTATCGCAATGCACACATAAATAGATATACTTCATATTAATATCATCATAACGAATGTAAATGACCTCTCGTTTAGATTCTTCACCCGGTTGGTTGCTAATACACTCTTGTGTGGGACATTTAATACTATTAATCCGTGGCAAGGTCGGGTCAAACTTGGTATACTCGTTAATAGTATGGTTGTATTTTTGTTCACTACGGCGAAGTTGAGTATTGGAAACACAAATATTGTCAGCAGTAAGATGATCATCTTCGTGACCACAATTGCGACAATAGTAGATTAAACTATTGGCGTCTTCGGCAGTAACCTTGAGATAATACATGTTATGGCACTCGGAACAGAAATGCATCTTTTATATAATATAATTTAATATTTATATTGTTATATTATTTCAATTTTATAGTATTATAACAACAATGATTCTCTCAACATAATTATTTTCGATTTTAGTAGATTATAATCTATTACAACCGACATATTGAAGATGGTTGTATGAATTATATATTCTTCGTATTTTGCATTTGCTTCGGAGTGCTTTGCATTTGTTGCTTTTTGTGCTTTTGCACATGCTTCTATACGTTGTATAATTGTATCATAATTGGTCAGGAAACTTTGTTTCATGCTATCCATAAACATAGGAAAATGTTCTACTGTTGCTGGACTTTGAATCATACTACAGATTGCCACTTCAATATTCTTGTATTCTATTATTTTATTATAAGTATCGTAATCTTTATGCGTTTTTTTTATACCTGGTTCATTTAAAAGTGGTGATTCATTTAACACAGTGCACATGACTAGTAGAATACTAGAAATTGTTTGACAACCCGTCCACTGCTCTCCATTCCATGTATTTAAAACCGATAAACATACTTTCCCCGTTTTATAAAGATTGGGATTAAAGCGCGTTTTTCCATCGCCCGTGCAAAATTTAACCTTGGGAGGCGAATGCGGATAATTTGTAGGGAAATTAAATTCAAATAAATAAAAACCGCCTTCATAAGGAGTGTTTTTAGGACCAATAATCATCGCTTTGCCTTTCAACATGTCACTCTCATTATGTTCGTAATATATCCCATGCGATGTTAATGGCGTCTTAATTAATTCTTTCACATCTTTAACCAGACGCATTACAGTCTCTTTTGTTAATATAATTATTTCTTTTTTGTCAGCAACACCGTGAGTATCGGCATCGGTTATACTATCCATCCGTTCTATTTATATAATAATTTAGATATGTTTATGTATTTATTTAAATATATAAATAAATTAAATTCATCTACATAAAACCGACATTTTATATTAGGCGGAGTATTAATATATTAAAAAATTGAGATAAAAATATATGACATATATATATTAACATATATAAACAATGGCAAGTTCTTCCATTGATGAATACTTACGAGACCATAATGCTGTCAAAGGCGAATCTTATACACATACAAGAATTGGTGATAAAGACCAAAATTTATTTGGCGGTTCGTATAGTATCCCGCTGGAAGAATGGTCGGATTTTATGAAAAAATATTATCAACATGTTTTCATAAATGGTAAGAAAGAATATCTTACAGAAAAACAACTGATCGAAGATGGACCATTGATGATTGACATGGATTTTCGTTATGATACGTCCATCACCACCCGTCAACACACGGAAGATCACATATTGGATGGCGTGATGATCTATGCCGAAAAAATAAGAGAATTGGTGACCATTACAGATAAAGCGGTTATTGATGTCTTTGTCATGGAGAAAAAAGATGTGAATTGTATGAATGACAAGACCAAAGACGGTATTCATATGATTTTCGGTATTAAAATGCACAAAGGATTGCAAGTCGTCTTGAGAAATGCTGTGATGCCCGAATTAAAGGAAATTTGGGAAGATTTACCCATTACCAACAGTTGGGAAGATGTTCTCGATGAAGGCGTCACCAAAGGTTTTGTCAATTGGCAAGTCTATGGATCCCGCAAACCCGGACACCAAGCCTATACTATTAAATATCATTTCACTCTAGATTATGATGCCGAGCAAAAAGAATGGTCCGTCACTAAACAACTTATTTCTACATTCTCGGTTGAGAAAAATATAGAAAAATTGTCTGCTAGATATACTGGTTACCCCGAGTTTGAAATAAAAGAAAGTGTTGCCGAACAAGTTGAACGTGCCAAGGAAACACTCCATCGCCAACAACCCAAAAATGGAGCGGGAGCGGGAGCGCGTAAATATAAATTAAAAATAATGGGTGGTAATAATATTAATTATGGTGATATTGCTAGTGAAGAAGTATTGGATACAATGCTAGAAGAAATGTTTGAAGAAGTTGGGACCACCAATTATCGTATTAAAGAATCGCATCAATACACGATGAGTTTACCACCTGCTTATTATGGACCCGGCAGTTTCACGAAATGGATTCGGGTGGGGTGGGCACTCGCCAATACCAGTCCAAAACTGTTTCTGTCTTGGTTGAAATTTAGTTGCCAAGACAATTGTCGCGATACTTTGAAAGGTGCCAATGGTAAATTCGATTGGCGCAATGTAAAAGATTTATATGAGACTTGGACTAACTTTAAATCCAACAACGAAGATAGTTTAACCTATCGGTCCATCATGTACTGGTCAAAAAATGATGCGCGGGAAAAGTATACCACGATTCGCAAGGAAACGATTGATTACTTTATTGAACAATCGATTAGCACCGCAACAGAACACGATTTAGCGGTCGTGCTCTACAATATGTATAAAGACGATTTTATTTGTGTTAGTATTAAAAATAATGTGTGGTATGAATATATTAATCATCGCTGGTTTGAGATTGATTCCGGTAATACTTTGCGGTTGTTGATTTCTAAAGATATGTACAAGATTTATTTTGATAAATCCTTGGAAGAATTGGTAAAGTTGAGATCTATTGCCGACCAGTCTACACAAGCATTTGATATTATTAAAAAACGGCAGGCAAAACTGGTTGAGATTTGTATGTTTGTCAAGAAAACCAATTGGAAAAATAATATTATGCGTGAAGCCCGTGAATTGTTTTACGATAAGGACTTTTTGGAAAAGTTGGATCAAAATCCGTATTTGTTGTGTTTTAACAATTACGTGATTGATTTTAAAAACAAGTGTCATCGGCGTGGTCAACCAGATGATTATATTTCCAAGTGTACCAATATTGATTATATACCCATTAGTGTGGTCAAAACCAAAATGCCCCATATTATTGGAGAAATAAATCACTTCTTTGAGCAGTTGTTCCCCAATACACAATTGCGTCATTATATGTTGGAGCATCTCGCATCATGTTTAATTGGAACCATTATCAATCAGACTTTTACGATTTATAAAGGCAGTGGACGCAATGGGAAATCTAAATTGGTGGAATTGATGGGGCGCGGATTAGGCAGTTATAAAGGCACCGTGCCGATTACTCTCATCACACAGAAACGCAATACAATTGGTTCAACCTCGTCAGAAGTGGCACAATTAATGGGGGTGCGCTATGCCGTGATGCAAGAACCCAGCAAAGGTGATAAAATCAATGAGGGTATTATGAAAGAAATTACGGGCGGTGATCCGATTCAAGCACGCGCGCTCTTTAAAGATACCGTCACCTTCATTCCCCAATTTAAATTGGCAGTGTGTACCAACACAGATTTCGAAGACACAAGCAATGATGACGGCACGTGGCGGCGTATGCGTTATATTGATTTTGTGTCCAAGATGTTGGACAAACCGTATGAAGATCCCAAATTTCCCAAGTCTGAATTTCCGCATCAGTTTCCTCTCGATAAGAATTTAGATAAGAAGTTTGATAGTTGGGCGCCCGTATTAATGAGTTTACTGGTCGAAAAAGCGTATGAACTCCAAGGGGTGGTGAATGACTGTGACGTTGTTTTATCGAGCAGTGATAAACATCGTGAAAAGCAAGATTTCATGGCGGAATTTGCGCGTGACAAGATTAAAATCAAGGCAGATGGTCGTATCAATAAGTCGGGTTTGCTGGAAGAATTTAAAAAATGGTATACCGCCAATTATGGCAAGAATGTGCCCAAGGGCAAAGAGGTCTTTGAATTTATGAATCAACGGTTTGGAGAGTATAAAAATGGGTGGTATAATGTAGCATTTATTATAGATGAAGAGGAGGAAAATGAATAAAAAAGGGAACCCAGGTTCCCTTTGGATCCCTCCTTGTGTTAACAAGGGAACCCAGGTTCCCTTTGGATCCCTCCTCACGTTAACATAGGTTTCATTTACATGTTACAATAAAATTGAATTATAATTAATATTTATTTTTTTAACTATAAATATTAATAATGTCAGAAGTGAATTTATTTATTAATGATGATAATGATCGTTTAATGACCAAAGAACAGCGTTTATATACTAAATGCCAACATTGTGATTTAGTAGATGCAGTAGATACTCTCCGTTCGGATAGACAACACATTTTTATACCTAAACGTAAACCAACTCTACTACAAAAAATCGGCGCCGCCTTATTCTGCTGTTGACCGGGTCTGTAGTTTTGCGCAAAACTATAGGTCGCATCTATAAATTCTCATACACATTTTTATACGGGCGCGTTGTAAACAGATCATGAATATAATTTTTTAAATGGTAAAACTGAACCACTATCCGATTAAGCAACCAAGGGAAAATCAGATAACATACTATCATAACCCATACCATTATATCCTTGTATTTTTTAGTGCTGAAATAATCACTTACTAAAATGTAGAGAACAAACAAGGCATAATAGATATAAGTTAAAACTGTCCTGACGGTAGATATCCAGGATGTTTCCATGTTTTCATAATCCACTTTACGCGCAGATGTTTGTGTCGTGCCAATATACGTATCTATGTCCTCTTTCAATTGCTTATTTTCTTTTTTTCTTAATCTTAGTAAATCGTACATTCGTTTGGAATAGATGGTTTCAGCGTCATAATTCGTCATTAATATTTTCAGTTCATTCAGTAGAGTTTTGTGTTTTACAATAGACGACTGTTTCATTTCTTCTGCGGTTTTTGAATAGCGATCAAAGAGAATATTCCGATATTCCCAACTACCTTTGTCATATGTATAATAATTTTTCTCAGCATTTTCTACTTGAACAGATGCTGTCGTTAAATTGTGTTCGGAATTTTCCCATATTTTTTTTAGTCGTGCTGATTCACGTGCTTTTTGACAATCTTTATTACATAAGAGATGGTCTTTTGCCATCGAAATAAGTCCATTTAATTTATTTTCGGGTAATCCCGCACCTATAAGCGCGTTAGTTAGTGCCTCTTGCTGTTTAATATCATTCGGCGAATTACCTAAATCAAGTTTTTGCATACTGGAATTTATAGTTTTGGTCAATAAGTCTTGTTGAACTTTATCACTCATTGTTATTTCAACTAATATAATACAACTTTATTTTTTACTTTATTCAATATACTTTATAGTATAAATACTTTTTTTTGTAATAATTATAAGTGTATTACCATACTAAACCCACAAGTATGAATAAATAATAAAATAATAGTTTTATGTAGACAATCAAAAATTTTGTTAAAAAAAGCATGTTTTCTGTCTCGAACGAAAAAACGGGATTTGGACATTTATAAATGTCCAAAACTGGGAAATCGATTGGCAACCCAAAACAGGAAAAATGTGAAAAAGTGGTTTTAGAGCATAATGCTCTCATTTTCGTTTTTTTTTGAAAAGTTTGTGATGGTAATATTTTTTAAAAATTTTAATGTTTTCAATTTAAAAGGGTTTAGGCGATTTTTATGTTGTATTAATATACAACAAATGACAACCGATTTATCGCCAAAAGTCGCTAAAAAATATGTATGCGAAAATTGTGACTATATAACGAGCAAAAAATTTGATTTCAGCAAACATCTGGGCACTACAAAGCATAAAAATACAACAACATACAACATTAATGTCGCGCAAAATTTCAAGTACGTGTGTAATTGTGGTAAATCTTATTCTCATCGGGCATCATTATTCAATCACAAAAAAATATGTGACAATCATGAAATTGTAGAAATCAATAATTCTATTAAAATGAATACTATAGATAAAGATGACGATACCCCCAGCGAAAATATGATTGTTCCTACTACAAAATCAGAAAATGAAATCATTCAACTGACCAGTTTAGTCATTGAAGTAGTGAAAAACAACAGCGAGTTTCAAAAACAGATGTTTGACATGTGTAAGAATATGCAGGCATCCATTATAACCAATAATAATAATACAAATTGTAACAATACCAACAACTTTAATCTGCAAGTCTTTCTCAATGAATACTGTAAAGATGCCATGAACATCAGTGAATTTGTAGATTCCTTTGATCTCCAAATAGATGATTTGGAGAATGTCGGACGGGTAGGTTATATTGAAGGGATATCCAATATAATCATCAACAAAATTAAAGACATGGATGTGAACAAACGTCCGATCCATTGTAGTGATTTAAAAAGAGAAGTCATCTACATTAAAGACGACGATGTGTGGGAACGGGAAGACGCCAACAATACCAAATTTAGAAAGGTGGTTAAAAAGGTGGCAGGGAAAAACATTGGTATGCTGACCGACTGGCAAGACAGGTATCCCGAATGTTTGGATATAGAGTCGGATTACAATGACATTTATATGAAACTCATGCAAACCGCCATGGGACCGAATGATACCGAAGGCACGGAAGTAAAGATAATGAAAAAGATATTGAAATATATTGTTATTGATAAAAAGGCGTTGGGATCGCCAGACGCGTCCACCATCTAAACCGCGGATGCGAACTGCATACCCCCCATACTGTAGGGTTCCGGATCGCTTTTGCCCATATAAACGGTATCATTCGCCCCATTAAAGACCCCTTGTGTGAGTTGACCCGTCACAAAGGTTTCTTTGGCCACACTTTTAATACATTTTCTTGCCGTTTCATCATAGGTCATGCCCTCGGAACAGCATTTCGCACCGACACACGCAAAACCCATGTCCAACCCTAAATCGGAGAGAGAATCCGTCACACCCAATAATTGCGCCTTGTTATATTCATACACCGACGGTTTCTGTGTCTCGGGATTAAATTTCCAGTTATAGGCATCGTAGTCCATATTATCACGAGAATTTATGTCGACTATATTATATATTAACGAATATCCACCGACCAAGACAATTAACGCCGACACGCCATAGATTGCCATTTCAGGAATAATAGCAGGAATCAAGTCTTTTTTCTTCAATATAGCGATAATCAGCAGTGGTATACAAATGAAAATAAGTTTTTTAACTAACAAGGTATGTGCCTTGTAGCGTTTACCGTAATATGTATTAATTTCTACCATTCTCATTTTATTATGTTTATTTGATTCCAACAGGTTTAATTGATTTTTGGCATTGTTGAGTTCATTTTCAACCACACCCACCACCGTGAGTTGGTCTACTAAATTCACCCGCGAATTTGCTATACTAGACTGGACTGAACCATATATATGTTCAATTGTTTTGAAGAGGTTTATTCTTAATTGAGACAACTCGTTAATTTTTTTAATAATGCTTGTTTGCTCTTCAGCATTAACATTATTGGCAACATTAGATTCCAGTTTACTATACAATTCTTTTTCCATCGCTTGCAATTGCTGAATATTGTTTAAAGATTGTTGTTCACTTTCTTCATTTTTCTTTAAAGTGGGTTGTGATAAAGAACCATCCATTTATATATATATTAAGTTTTTTAAAATAAAGATAAAGATAAAGATAAAGATAAAGATAAAATATAAAAAAATAAGCGGACTTTTTAATTTCGCGTTATTTTAATCGCACCAATAATAAAAAGTATTGCTAAAATAGTCCATATTAAATGTTTATAATTTTGACTAACCATATTAAGATCAGTGTCATCTACCATTGCATTAATATTATCATCATTCGCATTGTAATTATCTGATTTGTTCCATACATCTGTATAAGAACCAATATCTGTGCTCAGTTTACTCTTGTTAACTTGCATGGATTTATCTATTTTCGCCTTTTCCTGGTTTAACCCCTGGAGTTTAGTGTCTAAAATACTCGCAATACCCGATAAATTAGTGTGTTTATTTTCCAATTCTCTTCGTTCCTTTTCTGTTATCGCACCTAAACTACATAATGTATCCATGGTCATTTTCTCACCCATCGGTAATAATTCCCAGTTGGACACGGTCGTCTGTTCAATCGCTTTGTTACATGAATTATTATTTTTCACTATTTTACTCCGTGTGTAGAGTTCATAATCATCATTGGGTTGTCTTAAACCACTGGGATACATGCCCGCATTTTTTAACGAACACGTTTCTACGGTTGCCATGCTTCCCAATGCTACATCAAATGTCTGAACTGTATCGGCGGTTAACGTCAATGTTTTCAACACTTTTTTAGCACCGTCCATCAACTCGACCAACATACCGTTGGCACGATCAGCACCATAATCTCCCCGATTATAATATACAACTTTCTCAATCGGATACTCGCGTTCTAAATCCAACATCCAGAAATCGCCTACTTTACAACTGGAATGATATAAATTCGGATAATTTTTTTGTGATAAGGTACCATCTACTGCATAGTTGGGCGAGGTAGTGCCGTTTGTGTCGGAGTACACATTGGCAGCAGATACCGGTTTGCCCTTCGCCACATTCACACCATTGGAATAAATGGCGAGTTGAGAAATTTGAATACATTCAGCACGTCCTTCCGGATAATGTATTTTAACATACTGCACACCACCACTTGATTGCTTGGCAGATTTATGAACAAACCCATAACACTCTTTTAAATCATTGCACGTTTTTTTACATTGATCCACAGAACCATTCATTTGTTTAATATCATTGCCGACTGAATCATATTTGCCCAGCAAGTCATAACTGGTGCCTTGCTCGATCATAGATGCTGGGTATTCATGTAATTCGCCATTATTGCTAACATAACCGACCTTACCCACATTAGCAATATTAACTGGGGGAATGGAATACGTGGCATAGGCGTTTTCATCCGTACTCTCGCCAGTTGCCGTGCAACTAGACATGTTATATTTCAGTTGTAGACCCGTGTCTTTTACCATCATTAAATAACAGTTGCCAGTCGGGGAACCAATAAATTCACCAACATTTAAAACTTCGCCTGCTAACAAATAATTGCGACCATATTTACCTTTTTTCGCACTAAATTGTGGCAATGCTAAACCGGTTTTAGTAGTATTACTCGACCAGATGGTGCTATTATTACTATTGGTGACAATCATATTGCCATCGTCGCCTAATGTTAGGCGAAACCCCGCACACAATTTTGCTTCGGCAGTGCAATCAAACAGTCCGGCTTGTCCCCAGGCTTCTGGGGCAATATTGACTTCTTTCGGGGCACCCGTCCCACATTGGTAGGTGGCGGTAAAGCGTTTTTTACATCCATAAGCGGGATCAGTGGTGCCACCGCCACTGCGACCGACAATAAATGAAGCGCTTTCTTTTCCATTAATTTCTGATTGAACATACGGCGACCAATTGCCGATTGCAATATTATGAGTCATTATATAAATACTTTTATAAAAAGAATTGGAATTGATACATTTCTAAAGTCATTTTTTATTTCTTATAATGTCTACTTTTTCTACTTTTACTTTTTCTTTTTAATTTCTTTGTTGATTTCCGTTTTTTACTATGCTTTGCTCTACTTTTATTTACCATTCTTCGTTGTGTTTTATTCAAAAACTTATTATTGCCTTTAGAATAATATCCGCCTTTAAAGGTTTTAACGTTAAAATTGCTCATATCTGCTTCTACAAATAGTGGATTAAAATCATCTTCGGGCGTCAGTAGACAATCTAGAAAACCATAGGTTGCTTTATTGTAGACATTGGTATAGGCGAGAGTAAGCGTATCTAACTTAGTTATTTCTTGACCGGGTTTCAGTAATGATAAATCTACATCTAAATCTTCGAGTTGGCTACCCCCCGTCCCCGCTACGTACTGTTTAACCAGCACTTCATCGGTCGCGGTCGACATATGAATATCCCCTTCTTGGTATTGATGTAAATCGGCACATAAATAAAAATAATTAATTCTTTTATTCTTTTTTAATTTATTATAAATAGAATTAAAGTAGAGATGGTTGAGTTCATTCATCACGAGTGTTTCAGTTTCTTTGGTTTTGACAGTGTCTTTCACTTCGTCCGTTTTAAAACAGACAAGTGGGTGATGACCAATAACAATAATATTTTTTAAACGACCTTCATCAAGCGTGTCTACAAATGCTTCTACTCGCTTCTTTTGTAATTCACGAACATTTTTAATGGTATCTCTATTGGGATTATCTAAACCGTGTAGTTCAAACAAACGCTGATAACAGTGTTCTACTTTTTTCAGACTTTTATCTTCATTAGAATACATCGATGTGTCTAACATAATAATAATAGTAGAGTCTGATAGTTTTGTATTCATGATAAAAGGACTTTTCAAATCATCCATTTCAAAATTATTGGTCGGTTCTGCTTCAAGTTCTTTTTGCATGTCCAAGATTTGACAGGCGGAGGGCGCACTAGCACTAGCACTTGCAGGCACCGGCGCCCGATTACTAAGTTTTTCTAAATCGTGATTCCCCAACAGGAGATATTTTTTCAACCCTTTTGGCAAACATTCAAATCCACTGAGTAGATCTTCTTCGTCTAATAGTTTGGTTTTAATTTTTGTAACCTTGTCTTTTTTAATAATTGGATAATAGTTGTCACCAGCAATAATCATGAATTCGGGTTGAAACTTGCTGGAGGTTATATTTTTTTTTATTTGTTTTATGACACGGGTTAATGCTGTATCGGTTGGATTAACTTCTATGCCCATGTCATTACATCCAGAATTATTCCAACACCCAAAATGAATAAATCTTTTAAAGTGCGACATTAATTTTTAATCTATATTTTAGTGAGCAAAAAAAAATAATAAAATACTTTTATTATACAAAAGTATTTTATTATTTTACTATTTCTTTTTCTTTTTTCCTTTTTCTTTTTCAAAACAAAATCATTGAATCGTCATAAACACGCGCACATTTAAACATGAGAGTCGTAATCATCCCTGACACGATTTGCATTAATGTCTGATTAAGAGGGCAGATGTCTAAAATAGTATCTATGCTCCATTATATAGTTATTTAATTTAATTTAATTTGAATAATACATAAATACTTCACGCGATAGGTTTGCCACGCTTTTTTCAAAAGCGGTTCATATTTCTTATCACAATCAACATTTCTCGTGAGATTTCCATAAAACTTCCATTGGGGTCTACCATTGGAAGGTTCATAAACTCTTCCACTTTCACTTTCAAAACATTGCGAAAATTATCATGTATTGCAGTGTATTCCCGACCAGATGGTGTGAGTAGATATTTGTAAAATTCTTCCAAAATAACCAACCGCTTCTCTGGCGTATTGTTTTTATTGCTGAAATAATCCATTTTAATCTGGAGTGAATGAGTAAAATCATTGATCTCTTGGGCGTTCATTTTTTGAAGTCCGTTTGTTTGTTTATTTGTAATTGTTGTATGTGTTGAAGATGGAAAAGTATTTCAATTTTTTCTATATATTTTTATAAAAAGTATAAATATAATTTACTCTACTTTATTAAAAGAAGTAGATGGACTTGCATAGAAACAAGAATAAATATACCATTGCCGAATTAGAAGCAAATATCAATGCGTTATCATTATGGGATATACTACAGACACAAAAGTTGACGGCAAATTTTTGTTTTACTTATTTTTGGGATCCAACCGACGCCTATGCCAAAGATAAAGAAGATAAACAAATTTGTGAACACGATATTCTCTATTGGCAACCGCATTTAACCAAGGCAGAATTGTTTAATTGTGATGTTTACAAGGCGAGGTTAAAGAAGTCATAAACTATAACAAACAATTTTATTTTTAATAAAAGTAAATTATAAATGGAAAAAAAAAGTAGTAAAAGAAGAAAATACACTAGAAAAAGTAGAGTTGTTGAAAAAACATTTAATAAAAAATTTATTATTGTAGATGGCACGAGTTCATCAGGGAAAACAAAGATTTGTAAGTTTTTTACGGTAATGAATTACAAATGTATTATGACCGACGAATACCAACCTATAGTATTGGTCCAATTTTATAAAGACTTGCATAATAATTACATTGATAACGAATCAAAAGAGGAATTATTTACCGAACATCTTTGTAATGCGATGGTTAAAGATGCTATTGTTGCTAAAAAAGCATTAATAGACGATATATCGCAATCTGGTTTATTGAAAGCGTTTAATAAAGCAGGTAAATCTGACGACGTTTTTGTTATAATACTATACGCTGGATTAAAAGATTTAGCAAGAAATATAAATTCAAGACGTCTAGAAGGTGATTATCGAGGCATGTTTGTATTTACTCAATTTGCGGAGAGATATATAAAATGCGAGAAAACGGATGATAAAAATATAGATTCTATCAATAAACCAGAATTTATAACTTTGCTGAAAGCACATTTTAAATTTGAGTTTGCCAACGAAGCAGACTTGGTTACATTTGCCAATGAAGTGTTTACAAAAATGAATATAGATGACGATTTAGAGCATTCAATTAAATTGCGGGATGGATATAGATGTGATTATCTACTCAATACAACTGGCAAAACACCAGAGATGATTAATGATGAATTGAAAATTAAATTCAAGACTTAGTTGTTTCGTCAAATGTGTGAGAAGCACCCATTACCAAAGAATATTCCTACTTAAATTATTTGCCGAATATTTATTATTTTTCCAGTCTCCCCTCATAAATTTTGTTCGGGTTAAATAGTTTTTGCGACGATTTAGGTCACGATGTTTTGTATAGTCTTGGTAACCAATCTGCCCAAAGTTTATCCATTTTTGATGAACTGGGTCAAAAATACTGTATTTTTTTTGAGGATTACGAGCAGGATATAATTTTGCTGTCTTGCCTAAATATTTATACGCCATATGTTGTGCTTGTTTTGGCGATGAATATAAACTCAGTTTTTTAGTAAACTTTTGTTGTTTTAAAGTAGTATTCTTTTTCATTTATTTATTTATATAATAATAATAATATTATATAAATTAATTTAATTTAATTTAATTTGATTTAATTTAATTTAATTTAACTTAATTTTTCTAAGAAACCCACAAAACCCAATTGTTGGATGATGGAGCATTAAACCATGCTTCAAAAACGGTCTTTCCACCTGCCCCCACCAATGTTGAACCAATAGGATATGGAGCACTACTTATTGCAATCCAATCGTATTCATTATTAGCACCATTGGTTACCGCAACCCATTGATTAAAATCTGGAACCAATGCTTTGCCAATCTTTTGTATATATGCTATTGCTTCCGCATAGGTAGGCAGACGTCCACCTTGACTTTGCGCATATTGTAATGAACCCATCCATGATACACCAGCGACTTGTGTTAAATGATATGGGTCCTTTGGCACAGGCAGAGGTGCAGGTGCAGGCGTTGGCGCAGGCGCAGGTGCAGGCGCAGGTGCAGGCGCAGGTGCAGGCGCAGGTGCAGGCGCAGGTCCTGCGGGCCACTTACTTTTATCCGCCCCATAACATTTCGTCCGATGACCATCATCTTTCAAGGATGCCCAGTCACCCATATCCTTTATCATACCTTTTTTACTATAGTTGACCCAATATTGTTCATTAAATGCTGAATCAGTTAAACAACCTGATTTATTCCATAATTCTTGAATACATTGATGTGGCAATTTGGTATCATTATCACCAAACTTACTACAATCTACCACTGGCGCTACTGGCACGGGCCACTTACTTTTATCCGCCCCATAACATTTCGTCCGATTGTCCGAATCCGTTGCCACAGCAATTGCTTTCATACTTTTTCTGATATCTGTCGTATTTAATGGGAAATAATTTTCTCTCAATGTTTTATCCGCATCATGCATAGTGGTCGTACACCCTGCTTCTTGCCATAATTGTTGCATACAACCATATTGCAAATGGGGAGCACCAGTATCATACCACGATTTTTTACAATCTGTTTTTGCCCAACCTTCCGGTGTATCAGGATCATAAAAACTATTACCTTTATTAATTTTACTGCCATCATAATACAAATAATTTCCGTCATTAAATCTATTCCAATTACACTTTTTATTTGCCTTTATTCCGTTCAATAATTCCTTAGAAATGTCATCTGGAGTAGTGCTATCACAGGTGCCTGCCGCAGTGCAAGGACCAAACATATAAGTATCATAATTATAGTTAATGCCTGCATAATTGGATACTATTATGTCTGGATTAGTCTTATTCGGGGGGCATAGTTCGCTCAATTGTTGCCGGACGGTTTTTTGTTCATTTACCCAAAACACGTATACATTATAGGCGGCACCTGTTGATAGTGTATCACCCCATCCGGGATAACCATAATTTTGCACATGGGACTTTCCTGGTGTATGATAACCCGGATTACCGACCTGTTCCCAGTCCCGTTTCGCCCCGTTATAACCATCTGTAACTGCTACCCATTGGTCTTCATTCGGGACCAGGGCAAGTCCACCTTTTTGTCGTATATAATCCAAAAGTTCATTAAAGGTGGCGAGACGCCCACCCTTGCTTTGGGCATATTTGTCAGAACTATCCCATGTCATGTGTTGTCCGGTATTGTCCAGATGATATTCTAGGGTGGAAGGCGGTTTCGGTGGCACATTGCAATTCATTCCATAACTTGCCACCGTATTTTTGGCATTAATAGAACCACCCACTCCGGCGTCACACCCTGCCACTGCGGGTAAATCCGTGACCATATTCGTCCCCACATAATCTTTATAGGTGCCGATTTGCCCGTTTTTCAGCAGACCGCCCATCGTCGCATCTTTGTTGGTTTTAAACGCATACGATACCATGGGAGTATGTGCTAAATTTGTTTCGGGTTCGGCAGCATTACCGGCGTAGCATTTCCCACCGGCGATCGCAAAATTACTATACCCCAAATCCGAGGCGCGGGTTTTGCATCCCGCCAGTGTGGCACTATTGCCCATATCGTCTTGATAAATTAACCCTTTGCCACCGGCATAACACCCTTTCCATTTGGGATGAATATCGGCAGCGGGTTGTGATTGATTGGTATAAATATTTTTATTGCGTTGGTTATTGCTGGATGTGTTTTGAATATAATTTTGGGTTTTATCCATCAAATTCTTTTGTGCACCGGCATAATCACTTAAACTTTGGTTAAACCTATTCTCCATAAGCGTATGCTCGATTGCTTCATTACTATTTTTAACATTAACTTGTGTTGGACCCAACATACCTTCAAATCCTTCAATGTTTTTATATAGGGTAGTAGTATTACTTGCGATACCATTTGTATCATTAATTAAGTGTAGACTGGGTGACAAGTAATTTATTTTATCACGTTTATAACTTTTATATTGTTCGCCTTGATGGGTAGCCACACTATTAACTTTTTTTGTAGGAACATCATCATTTTTCCATACACTGTAGAGTAAATCACCTAAACCCATTTATATATTAATAATAAAAGAAGTGAAAATAAATAAATGAATAAATTAAATGTTTACAATAAATAAACACCACCCATTGCTTTCCGAAACACCATTTTAATGCCATCCGTTCCGTATTCAATAAATGTGCCCATAAAATGATATGCTATCAATGCTACTGCACATATAAGAATAATCATATCAACCGAGTCGTATCCACCATATAACATATAAACCATATATACACCTAAAATAATAACAATGACAAAATAAAACATGTATTCATAGTATGTTGAATTTAATTCAAGAGTTAAATGATTATTCTTGCCATCTAAACTATTGTATTCATTTATATGTTGCTCTAATTCATTTTGGTCTTTATATAACTTGTCTGCTATTTGTATTAAATGCGTATTATTCATGCGCACGACATTTTGATTGGTGATGCCTTTTGGGTAGAGAATTGCTGTTTTATTTTTAATGGTCGATAATAAACCGAGTATTTTATCACTGGTTTCTTTGGCGGATAATGATAATGAATTTGAATACTGACCTTTTTGAATATCAGCAATACTTTGCTTATGTAGATCTTCGTAATGTCTTAATAATAATTGGACTTCTTTTTCGAGTGATTTAACTTCTACTAATGAAGAATCGGACATTTATTATATATAATATATAATTAAAATATATAATATATAATATCTACTTACTGGTTTGATATCTATTGTATGATATCTATTGATATCTTATAAACTGATTATTAATCCACACCGAAACAAAATAAATGGATAATAAACTCACGATAAGCACCATACTATTTGGCACATTATCATTGCTAATGGTATACAGCAGTATGGCAATAATAGTCAAACCTAAAATAAACCATACTAAATAATGATATTTATTAGATATCAAAACCAGTTCGGTATTTTGTTTAAATCCATCTACATCTTCCACGCTATTTATTTTAGTTTGCTGGTCTTTTAACTGAGTAATATAATTCGCGAGAGACGATTGTTGGTCACTGATTTTTGCCTTTAAAGTAGCATCGGTGACTTTTAAATCACTGATTTCTTTATTTATTTTATCTGCTAAATCAATAAGTTTATTATTTAATGCTATTAAACGTTGTAAAACAACTGGATCTATAGTGATGGGCGCATTCGCACTGGCACCAGATTCAGAGTTTTTTTTAAGAGACTCTTCTGAAAAGGTATTATATAAAGTAGTATACTCTACTAATGTTTTATTAAATTCATCTTCATTGACCGAAATTGGCGTTGTTGTGGTGGAATTGGTTGACACAGTAGAGTCATTGCCCTGCATCGCTTCAGAAATAGATGATAAATAAGGAGCAGAGGTCAGTTGTAAAGGTGCCATATGTATCCTGCCAGAGTCGGTAAAACAACGGTTGACTTTTTTATAATATTCTCCTTGTTGGATATTCATAGTCATATCATGGTGATCTTCAGTGGAACCAAAAAGAGAAAAAGGCATTTATATATACAAAATATAAAATGTTAATGTTAGTGTTAGACCGTCGACTTTGCGCCCGACATTGCCGACGACACTGTCTCCCCTAATGTAGACAAAGTTGCCCTAGCAGTTGCCCTATACTTGTAAACCACACCTATTACTATAAAAAACATTAACCAGTTGCCAAATAAAAGTTGATTATAGAGTAACTTGGTGTCCTGTAACATGCCATGAGAAGCATCGTTACTGTTGCGCAGTGATGCCAGTCTCGCACCTAATGTCTTATTTTCTTTTTCAGTGTTGGAGATGCGTTCATTAACACTTTGTATATCTTTATCTAAATTATCAATATCCGATTCTAAATTATTTTTAAATAAAAAAAAGTCGGTTTGTATTTTATTAAACTCGCTTGTTTCTTTGTTAAAGGGGTCTGAATATGCTTTATACTCGGGATACAACTTGTTTCTGGGAAAATATTTCGCTAGATTTTCAATGACGCTATAATATCTTTTATTCAAGTCTTTTAAAGTTGTATCATAGTAGGAAGGTGGGCGATAACTGTTCATGTATATATACAACCAACCTTTTAAAAAAGGTTCAAGCGAAGCAGATTGCGCCAAAACTCAACTCTCAACCTTTTAAAAAAGGTTCAAGCGAAGTAGATCGCGCCAAATCAACGTAAATTGATAGTCTAACATATATATAAGAAAAACTACTTAAAGAGTTATTATTACATTATAATGTCCTTGGTGAGGACACATTACACTCGCGGTAGTATAGTGGCATTACAAGGGATTGTAGTTGGATAAACATAACTCCCTGGGTCATAGGTTCAATTCCTGTCCGCGAGATTTTTACTTGTAGAAAGTTCATTGGAGAATGGTGGCGAGAAGCCGTCGGGTTACTGGGTTCGATTCCTAGCTACAAGATATTTGAATAGTTATACTTATAAATATTCAAATACTTTTAACACATAAAAAAATTACATATATTTTATCTCATTTTTGATACAATCTGCTTCGCTTGAACCTTACAAACTTGTTTCACGGCGAAATTTTACCTCAATTTTGGTCCAACCTTTTAAACTTGTTTCACGGCGAAAGGTTGTGCTTAAGTGCAAACCCTATAAAAGTCCGCCGAAATCGCCGTTTTACTCGGGCGCACGATATGGCACATTTGTCCCGGTCGCAGACCAATCGCCTGCGCCACTGGACTAAAACGGGAAATGTCGGGAATTTGTTCATTGGTCAATATATTATATTTGGTTTTAATGGCGTTGCCTTCTTCTTCCGTCAGCGCATAATGCGGTGGTACGAGGGAATGTTCGAGCACATTATATTGGAGACGCTTAATATTATAAATCGTGACAAATACACCATCTTGCTCCCAAATATTACTGAGCGTTTTTTCCGTCGTCTCGTTGGGTTCGTCTTTCATTATAATAATGAGGTCGTCTGTTTTAGTCAAGACTTCTTCTAAATTAAATAAATCATCTATATATTCATATATATTGACTGGACGCAGACTTTTTGAGAGATGGTATTTCACATATGCTTTTTTCGACCCATCTTGTTTGGTAAAGAGCATGTCCAATTGTTTGGCGTGAAACATTGTATTTACCTCGTGAATACTAAATTCACTATAATTTGACACGTCATACTCTTGCCGTTTCAATAATGACACCAGATTTTTTCGCGATTTATAAATCTCAACAATTTGTCCGCTTTGCGTCATTTTCCCTTTATTTATAGTAACATAGAATATTTTTAATTAGTTTCAATTTTATAAATATAGTTATGTAAATCTACGACGCGTTTTAGTTTTCTTACGATGCGTTTTACTTTTTCTACGATGCGTTTTACTTTTTCTACGATGAGTTTTAGTTTTTCTTCGCCCACCACTTGAAACCATATCTTCCATAGAAGTCTCGGGTAAAGTCTTACTGCGTTTCTTTTTCCAATTGCCATAACAAATATTATAATTAAAGGGTTGATCTCTTTTATTTTGAGTATAATAATAATAATTTGATAAACAACCCGGACAAGCAAGTGCTATTGGTTGAACTACATTTTTCATTATGTTATGAATAGTTGTAGGATCGTATTTATCTCTTTGCGTAGTTATTATATCATTATATATATTACACGTGGGAAGATCATTTATATTTAATGGCGGATTATTTAAAAAACCAATACATTCATCGAGCATTCCTTCTAATTTACGATTTTCTTCTGGGTTTTCATCACCACTTTTATAACAATAAGAACCAATAATATGGTTAGGTGGTAAATCGCCACCTATCCAATAAGATACAAACCCTGCTATATCCTCAAACTTTAAATGTAATGTATCGTAAATATATGAAAATAATTTAGATTCTACACAAGTACTGCCATTATTACAATATATATAAGGTTGTGGTTCTTTAAGATTTGGTGGAGTAAATCTACGAATAAATGGAACAAATGGATTTTTATTTTGTGATGCCATATCTAAATTGGATTTTCTTATGTTTAAATAATCTAAACTATGTATTAATTTAACTTCATAGTAACAATTAGTAAGTATTTTATTTAGTTTTATTTTGTTTAGTTTATTATCTACATTGTCAATAAACATTTCTTTAAAAACAGTTCCATAATCAACTCCTTTAGTGCTTAGATTTGCAGGACTATATATATAGTTATTTGATTTTGATTCATGCCAACCTTCGCCAAATTGTGGAAAAAGATTTGATGGTATCAAAGATGGAAATTTTTTTCTTATATTTGCTTCATTTTCTGGATAAGTAACATTTATACCACCATTTTTTAATAAACTATAAAAATCCATTATTTTTTTAGGATATTCAGAATCGTTACCACCATCATAGGGTGATTCAGATAGTGTTACGTATATTTCTCCATTTGTAAGTTCTACAATTCCACACATCATTTTAGAACAGTCTTTTTTCTCATATTTTCCTTTTAATACTCTAAAAATATTCTCATGGTATAGTTTTATCATAATGTCCATTATTTTTGGTGTTGGTTTTCCATATAAAAATATATCACCATTTTTTTTTTGCGCTGCTCTAATTTTACCAAAAATTTCTTCATTATTTTCTAAAGCATCTTCTATTGACAGTGGATTTGTTGTTTCTAATAATTTAATCTCTTGTTGTAATTCGTTACTCCATGGAAATTTTTCTTTTATAGACTCATTTGTAGTAGAAAGTCTATTTAATAGACCTTCTTTATAATGTTTTTCGTCATCTAATGTCCAATCAAATTTGTCTGATGTTTCCCACATATATATATAATATATACATTATAGTAACATATAATAAATTAAATTATTATATGTATACAAACTGTTTAAACTTTTACGCATGGTATAAATGTGCGAATGTGAATTATCCTACATTGATTTTTTTACTGTCTGTTTTCGATTTTTCTTCTTCTGTTTCACCTTCTGTTTCAATCGTGGTTAGCAGTGGTTCTGTGGGATATGTATAAGGTATTTCTGCAAATTGTTTGGTGGTGGGTGGTGTTACATAGGTGGGACTCGTTGGGTTGTATACGGGACTATTAGGCGCGTAGGTGGGACTCGTTGGGTTGTATACAGGACTGCTAGGAGCGTAGGTGGGACTCGTTGGGTTGTACACGGGACTGTTAGGAGCGTAGGTGGGACTCGTTGGGTTGTACACAGGACTGTTAGGAGCGTAGGTAGGAGTCGTTGGGTTGTACACGGGACTGTTGGGAGCGTAGGTGGGAGTCGTTGGGTTATAAGAAGGAGTTCCTGGTGCGTAGGTCGGGCTAGAAGGATTATACACGGGTGATGTATTTGCCCATTCTTTTCCGAATTCTCTATCAGCAATTGGATTAAAATCATAGGTTGGCGATATATTTGCCAATATATCAGGTTGAGATTTTTTCAATACCAATGGTTTCGGTGCGGTTTTCTTATAACTTCTACTGGGTTGACCAGCAGCAATACCCCACGGTGTATCTGCTCCGGATGGTTCTGCCCTTCTCGTCCGTTGTTCCCTCACCGGTTTAACCTCTAACCGATCATCCCACTCTTTATTAATGTCCATATTCAATGCATTTATTTGTCTAATAGTGCTGGCACCTGCAACTACGCTTGTGCCTGCCAGTCGCGCCGCATTATCTGAAAATGACATACTGGTGAGTTGGTCTATATTATCCTCTGTAATCAGTCGCATTTGTATATTCATCGACTGTAATTCTTGAATAAGTAATTTAAACGCATAAGGAATGCGCAATATACTAAACGATCTCCCAAACTTGCTAATGTTTTCAATATTTTTCTTATTATCGTCCGTGAGTGATCCATTAAAGGTAATAGGACCATCCGCAAAGGGACTCAAAAACAAATTATAACTTTCATTATAAATAGCAATAGTGCCACTTTTATTGCAGATCGCCATGTAATACTCGTCGCCGCGCACCAGCATGGATTCTTGTAAAAATTTGGTTATACCATGGGCAATCAAACCATCGCGTTCCATCTCACCGATACGCAGACCGCCATCGTTCGCGCGTCCGCCGACGGTTTGGCGGGTAAGTGCTGTGCGCGGACCTTGCGCGCGATAATTGATTTTGTCTTTGACCATGTGTTTCAGACGCATATAATAGGTCGGTCCAATGAATATTTCACTTTGTAATTGTTCCCCCGTTTGCCCATTATACAAGAGTTCACTCCCACTGGAATGATATCCCATGGTCGTGAGCATGTTTCCAAATATTTTATGCTTGGAACCCTTGTTCACAAACGCCGTGCAATCGCCAAAAGCGCCATACATAGTACATGCTTTTCCCATCAATGTTTCTACCAATTGTCCAATGGTCATACGCGACGGAATCGCATGCGGGTTAATAATAATATCAGGACGTATGCCCTCCGCGGTAAACGGCATGTCCTCTTCCGGAATGACCAATCCCACGGTGCCTTTTTGACCACACCGACTTGAAAATTTATCACCTATATTTGGGACGCGTTCATCACGGACCCGCACTTTCGCAATGCGAAATCCTTCTTCGCCTTCGGTAATAAAGGATTTATCTACAAAACCCATTTGTCCTTTTTTGGGAAAGGAAGACGCATCCACCGAAACATCCGGATTTGCCAGGTTGGTCATCACCTTGCCAATGACGACGGTTTTATCGGTCAGTGGCGTATTTTCTTTAATAAGACCATACTCGTCCAAATGCGAATAATCATAACCCGGTTTTAATCCAATCACATTACCCTCTTTTTCAATATTGGTAAAATGAGCATTGAGTTGTGTTTTTGTCACTTTGGAACTTTCCTCTCTATTTTCATACATACCGTAATACGTCGTTCTAAACAGACCTCTTTTAAGTGACCCTTCATTAAATAAAATAGAATCTTCCACATTATAACCATTCCACGCCATAATTGCTACGATGGTATTTTCGCCACACGGGTGCTCCTCATTATTAATATATTTCAGATAACGACTCTTCACAAGGGGTATTTGTCCATTATTCAACATAACTCCCAGTTTATCAATACGTGCGGGGAAATTAGTATGATACAATGAAATTGCTTGCTTTGCTTGACCACAGGCAAACAAGTCACGCGGCAATTGATTATTTTCAGGGAAAACAACTTGATTCCCCATAATTCCTAAAATAAGTGAAGGATGTATTTCCATATGGGTATAGGATTTGAGATTTACAGGTGCTACTTCGTTTGCTGCCGAAGGCACCCCTGCCGAAGGCACCATCTGGTCTTCCCGAAACGCAATCAACGCCGCTTCCGTTTCCGAAGTATCAATAAAATCAATTATTGCCTTGGATTTATTTACATCTTTCATAGTTGTCGCATTATATAAATCACTTACTGAATCGTATACCTTGTATGTGTTATGATTAAACGTTTTATCCTTCTTTTCAGCAAAACCAGTCACCAGTTGTTCCCACGTAAAATTATTCGCTGCGATCTTTTCCAATATTGCCTCATTGTAATAACTTGGTTTCTTCGTTTCGCTATCAATATAAAATATAGGACGACACATGCGTCCGGCATCTGTATAGATGTATAAAATATTCGCCTCAATATCCCAAGATATACTAATATAGATGGGAATCAGGGCAATCCGCCGATGTTCTTTCATGACCAACTCTACTTCTTGGGGGCGGGGCACCACTCCCACCCAAGATCCGTTGACAAAAACCTTGCACATCGCCGAGACATATAGCGGCGTGCATTCATTTAAAAATTGGAGATTGGTATTTAAAAGTTGTAATTTAGTATTTGTGCGCAACCATTTTATAATAGGATAACCCGAAGAACCCGTAGTAATATGGGCAGTGATTGCCATGTGTTTGTGTAACCCCGCATTGCCGCCATCGGGCGTATCAATAGGATCCACAATGCCCCACTGCGACGGGTGGAGTAAACGCGGTTTAACAATCTTGGCACTCGCATCTATCGGTAGATTGATTTTTCTGAGCAGCGATATGAACGAATTATAACTTAGACGGTTCAAGTCCTGCACGACACCGACGCGTTTGGTATGGGCTTCTGATCCCCAATTGCCCTTGAATGCTTTGCGAATACCGACTTCTACAATGCGTTCCGAGAAATAGTCTTCAAAATGGTCTTTGACCAGCGAAATAAAATTTTCATTTTGATAAGACCCCTGTTTGTAGAAATATTCTTTATCTATTTTTTGAAAGATATTCTTTTGTTGTATGGTATAGTATTCCTTAAATAAATCATAGATAAGGTTGCCGGGCAAATCAACTCTTTTAAAGCGAAAACTATCGCGATCCGTCGGTTTTATTTCTTTAGTAAAGACCATTAATAATTGTTTGACCATATTGCCGATAAAATAGGCCTTGTCTCTAAAGTTCATTTCTCCTACATGCGGTAAAAAATAATTGGTTAAAATATCCAACGCATGTGGAATGGTCTTGTGTTTTGTAAACGTGGCGATATACTTCAAGGCGACTTCTTGACTGAAAATATGTCCTGCATCATGAATGGATGGAATAAATAAATCTATATAAGAGGCATATTTATCCAAGTCGAGTAGACAATATTCAATAATTTCTCGGTCGGATTCAATACCCAATGCCCGCATAAGAATAAATAGCGGCACTGGTTTGCGCACGTTAGGCACATTGACCACAATTTGATTGTTGCTTAACGTAGTCGTCGGGGTTACAATACGAATGGATAAGGTGCGCACGGGTTTAGAGGCATCTTCCGACACGGAACGAATGTCTGCTGAATGACTGTATAAATCATTGACCGAATCTTTGGTATAAATCATATTATCAGCAAACTTTTCTTGCGAGATGATACATTTTTCTTTGCCGTCTATAATAAAATAACCACCGCGGTCATTTTTACATTCGCCCATTTCAAAACGCACCATGCGGTCGAGTCCGCGTAATATACATAAATCCGACATTAACATGACAGGAAATCTTCCCAAGAAGATTTTATTTAAAGTAATGCTATGCGTCATGGGCACTCCCTCATCATTTACTATGGAAAATTCCACGTCCACATCATAATGAATGGTAATACCATAGGTCATATTTCGTAGACGCGCTTCATTTGGATACATAAAATGCGCACGATTATCATCATAAATAATAGGTTTACCATAATACAATTTATTACCTTCTTTGCCACCCAGATATAAATCGCATTTTAATTTGAAATCATCTAATTTTTTATCATGATTCTTCATAATTTTTATGGGATTTTTCTCTTTGAAAATTTTCTTAATGTCTTCATTGAAGAAAGCATTGTAGGAATCCAAGTGATGGGCAACAAATGTGTATGGATTATCATTAAAATATTTATCAATAATTAACCAAGGCAGTTGTTCATTCATTATATACTATTATTAGTATATTTTTTTAGACTGTTTTTACACTATCAAGTTATATGAATTAACAAGTTATATGAATTAACAAGTTATATGAATTAACAAGTTATATGATATAAATAATGATTTACATTATTGATATCCGACTTTTACAAAGATAATAAAAAACTTATGCCATATGGGCACCTTTAGTCAATAGCAGCACACCAATAGCAACAAAGAGACTGAGAAACGGCAACAACACTAGAAACCACGAGACTTTCTTATAGCCTGCCTTGCAAATATAATTGAGCACAAAGGTCCAGAAAGCAATATACAGAATTTTAAGAATAAAAACCATAGCAGTGCTAGGAACATTACAATGGAAGCATCCGACCGAATATTTATTCGTATTGCCACCATTTTGGATCATTAGAATAATCATAGCAACAACTGAAATGACTAAATAAACATAGGCAGGGGTACAAAGTTTCTTAATAGTTTCCAACATTATTTTATAATATAATAAAAGATAAAAAGATAAATATTAATAGTATAATAATTAAAACGCGGCGACAGATTTTCCGGCGTCTAAATGAATATTCTTAATATTAGCATGACTATTATCAATATATTTATAATTATCATTTATTCCAGGTTGCGTTGTCGGCGATGAAAAAGTAGAATAGGGACGATCTACACCTTGAAATCCATAAATTGCACCTTGAACACCACCCGTTAATGAACGACCAAAATTAACTATATCTTGAGGCACCAAGTCCATTAACCCACCACCCAGCATTGATTTATTAGTCATATTCGCTTCACTGGTATTCATTGGTGGTTCAAATGCACCAGCGGGCACCCCGTATTTACTCAATGGTAAATAATTGGATTGTCCGTCTACACCTCTCACGCCGGGCCAGGTGTTTACATCTTTGCCCACCCAGGCATAACCTAATGGTCCAGCGCCCGGACCGTAACCACCGCGATGACGTGTACGTCTTTTGCTTTGCTTACGCGATTTTCTATTTTTTTTGTGTTTGCTTCGCATACTCTTACTTCGCATACTCTTACTTCGCATACTCTTACGTCTTGTATGTTTTCCCATTATATATATACTACTCAGAAATTTATTATATATCATGATTATTCGATATTAACATGCGTTAACATATGGCGTCGGCAACACATCTTATTTAATTTCAGTAAATCCATAACATCACCTTCGGGTGTTTTATCCGTGTGTGCTTTAGTTAAATAAATGACTTCATCCACTTCCATGTTTTTAGACAATTTGCGTTTACGCACTTCTTGTTCATAAAAGCGATACTTATCCGCTAAAACTTTACCACATGTAAAACATTTGACTGGAATCAACATTCTTCTTTAATATAGTATAGTATATAAGTATTATTTATATTGTATAAACTAAATCAATTTTAGGGGGAATTCTTCCCCCTGACCCCCTTCTATTATTAAGTCAACTAAATAGTTTATTTTATGTTTATTTTATGTTTATTTTTTTAAATACTTTTTCAACAAGGGGGGGGGAACCCAATTATTTTACATAGATCAAATAATTTATATTTTTTATTTTTTATTTTTTATTCTTTCTTGTTTTTCTAGACTTTTTATTTGTGTATTGTAGTTTTAACATTGATTTTAAACTCTTTATCGCATTTTTAAAAGGATTGCCTGATAATTCTTTATAGGCATTATCCACATTTTTATTTGCTTTTTTTTTCATACTCATAAATTGTTTATCTTTTTTTATATATTTTAATAAATTATGGTTAATCATAAGTTCGCGCATTTCATCGCGAGATGTAATTTTATATTTATTAAATAGTATTTTTAACTCTTGTAATGTTGGTTTTTTTTGCTTAACTTCTTTAATTAATTTTTCAGACATTATTATTATATATATTAATATTAGATTTTTATATAATAATAAGTGTTTGTTTGTGATGTAAAAGGATAGGGTCTAAGGGGGACCTGGATTATCTTTAACCTTGGGACAATCCTTTCCAAAACATTTATCCTTATAATAATAATACGCCACATCCACATCCACAGTTGTGTTTTTATCTGTTTTAGTAGTCAAAAAAGTAGGACCGCGTTCATTGCCTGCCACACATTGTTTTCCATTTAACCATACACAACAACCCGTTGTATTACAATTATGTTCGGTTAATTTATTACATTGTTTATTTAATACATCCGATTGTGATGAAAATTGAGTGCAAAAATCATCGCTCAAAGAATTTTTATTGTTATTATCATTAAACGATTCAACTACTACTTCTTTTTGGATTATTTTATTCTGGGGTGGATTAAAATTAATTCCTAAAATAGCGAATAAAGTTAATAATGTTATAAAAATAATAACGACAGTTAAAATAATAGGCCATTGTTCTGTTAAAAATTCTGTAAACATCACTTTATGTTATATAGATAAAATATAATATCCGCATTCTTACTTACAGCGATGAACATTTAAATCCGCACACAAAGTGTGCGTTTTAATTGATTTATCGCCAACATTGCCCTTATATATATAAGGGCGTAAATTTGCGTAAAGTTTTCCTATTGTATTTATGCTTTCTGCGTCTGGTCTTCTTTTTTCTAATACTTTTACCGCCTTTGGCGATAGTTAAAGTAATAGATGCTGGATGGGTAATAGCAGTATCGATAAACATAAATAACCTTTTAGAAAAAGGTTAGATAAAAAAAATAACCTTTTATATATATTATTTATATATTAAAATTTGATACTTCCGTTGTTTCATCCATCAACATTAATGCCATTGCCGCATAATTATGTAAATCCAATAATGTATCTCGCAATCCCTCATCATTTATCAAATGCACCCCATGTGTGGTAATAGACAATGCCCGTTGAATTTTATCTTCTATACGCATCAACACCCCAATAATACCATACTTGGCAAAGGCATCTCCATAATCGAAATTCTTTCTAGCAAATAATTCCAATGCGGTAGTTTGAATCGTTTTCAATTGTTCAACTCTACTTGTCATATAAAATAAATATAAATGGTTAGGTTTATATTTATTTTATTTAATAATATAATTACATTATTTCCTTTTTAATTTTCTGTAATACCTTGCCCCCATTAATCGTTTTCACTACCTTGTGTTGTTCATCTGTCTGGTGTAATTTTTGGTGACACGCCTCACAAATGTTCAACAGGTTTGCTGGGTGATTTTTATGAAAGGTGTCAATATAATTATTAACTGGATTGGCATTCTTTTGGTGTTGTAGATGGTGCACTTCTGATGCCTTGTCGCCTTTACAAATTTCGCAGTTGGCCACTATTTTTTGCGCATTGAAATGGGACGCTGATAATGCCAGCATATTTTGCGTAGTCTTGTTGTATTTCATACGAATATCATGCGCCCGCTGTAAGAAGGCATCGGGTAAGGTAAGTGATTTACATACCTCCAGTCCATACATACTATCCCCCGGTCCATCTTGCAGTTTCCGATCATAAATCAACACACTATGCTCCACATCATATTTCACCGCCATGTGTTTCATCTGGAGACGCGTGAGGGCTTTTATTTCGTCAAATTTGACAATTTCGTGAAAATGCGTGGCAAAAAGAAAGGTGCTTTTCTTTTCATGAAGATGTTCCAATCCGGCAGTAAAAATACTCAGGGCAGAATCGCTTTCTGTGCCGGAACACAACTCGTCGCCCAACACCAGACTTTTTTCATTCGCTTGTAGCAAAATAGTTCGCAGTTCCGACATTTCGGCAGCAAAAGTCGAGAGACCTTTAAATAAATTGTCATTGCCGAGAATACGGGTAAAAATATAAGAGTAGGGTCTATAGGTAAAGGTGGTACAGGGGACATAGAGACCTGCTTGCGCCATGATGAGTGCAATGCCGACGGATTTGATAAAACTGGTTTTCCCGACGGCGTTGGTGCCGAACAGTAACATCCCAGCAATTCCGCTTGCGGTCGGAGGCAAGGGGGCAACGCCCCCTTGGGAATTGTTGTGCAATAATGATGAGGGTGCCATAGGCACATCGCCCCCTATATTTAAATCATTCGTCACATACAATTCATTGGTTTGTATGTGTTCAATCAAAGGGTGGCGAATACCCGTAAAATTTATAAACGGAGCATCAGAAATATTACCACCCGGGGGTGAGGGGGCAGCGCCCCCAGGGATTGCAGGGCGACAATAATTATACGTATGCGCTATATAACACTTACATTGTAACATATCGAGTAGAGAAATATAATTTTTAATCTGTTCCAAATGTGTTTCAAACTTTTGAGCAAAGTCACTACTATAATTATTAAAGAAGAGGGTTAATTCTTGCACCAATTTATCTTTTGAATTTAAAACACTACTTGCGATTTGATTAATTTGTGAATTGCTGATGATTGTATTATTACTTACATTATCATAGGTCAAATCTTCAATTGAAAGAGCAAATGTCAGGTTCTTGGTGGTGATATTAACGTATGCCTTCGGGACCGTTTGATGCTTTTTCAATTCACTTTTCAGCAGCATCATCCGACGACTGGTGCCCATCAAAGTCGAATTACTCTTTGCAGTAGTATGAATTTTAATATATTCAGTTTCTTTTTCTTTGGTCGACGCCTTTTCTTTGGACTTGACAATATCGGAAAAATAGGCACGAATCGCTTCCAACTTGTCTTTACTTTCTATACTATCTATGGATAAAGCATCTATTTCTGATGAAATGCCTTTATTAATATAAACAAGGTCATCAGATTCATCGTTTAGATGAAAGCATTTCTCTAGAATAAAGGTGCGTTCTAAATCGGCAATAATTTCAGCACAATATGTGAATATATCATTGCTTGTGGTTTGCTTATTAATAGAATTACTGCGTATAGAATTACTCCGTATATACTCATTAAGCACCGCATCTTCATTCAATGTCTTGTACAACTCGCCAATAATCCGCAAATCATAGACCAGTAGAGCGAAATCTTTCGGCACAATTTTACCGAGAACCAGTTTGCGTCCTAACTTTTCAATATCTTTAATAGTAGAGATTTCTTTGCGGATGTGTTGCCAAGGGTTTGCTGCGCTTACGCTTAGCATATGCTCAGTAATAGCATACGATGCGTTCAGCACTTCGCAATTGGTCGTCGGGTTATTGAGATTATACATAAAGGTGCGTTTGCCCATTGATGTTACACAATTGTTGAGTAGACTACTCACCGACCGAAGTTTACCGGTATGCCGGGAATCATCGATAATGTTCAACTGCTTGAGCGAATGATTCGCCAAGACCAATTTATCGGTATGATTTTCATAGATGGGCATATTTAATTTTCGGACGAGATTAGGACTATGTTGGTAGACAAAATCCAAAAGAAAACAAAAAGATTGCGTAGCAATAGAATGAGTAGAAAACGATTCCATTAACGTGGTATCAGACATGGTCGGATAGAAACGCGTCAGGACTTCTTTTTGGTATATTTGCTTTTCCGCATTGAGAGCACATTTGACCATGGTGGATTGTCGTGCTTGTGTTAAATCTACTTTATGTACCTTTCTACACGTATCCAATCCAATATAAGAAATAATATCATTGGCAATTGCGCTGGGGGCGCTGCCATCTGTTGCACTTGCCCCTTGCCCCATCTGCTGTGCTTGCCGACCGTAAGCGGAATTGCTGACGGCAATGCTAGTTAAATTCGATACGAGTAAACACTCACTCGGTTTATACACAGATACATAACGTTCCAATTCATCATAAGTGAGAGGATTGTGATTGTCTTCAACACTAAACTGGAAAAGTGATGTTTTTCCAGTAAAAATGTCAATGGTGGCGACGCCGATAGCAATTTCGCTTGCGGTTGGCAAGTGAAGCAGATGGGGCAAGGGTCCCGTAGGTATAGCGCCCCCTGAGAAATTGCCGAAATATTTTGATGTTACACCCCGACCCCTCCGCCGACCATTGCTCTCTATCCATATACACATAATATTATTGGATAATTCAGGTGTTTCTTGTCCAAAGAAGGTGCCAGGAGATATTATTTCCGCCAACGATCGGGTGGTGTTTTTACCATTGACATCTTGCTTATAGATGACGATGGTATAATCATGTTCTTGTAGTTTCCGGACATATTTATCGAGTTGCGCTAGACCGAACCCTGCCATCCGCACCGGCAATTTTCCCACACACGTGTTTTTATCAGCAATAATAAAATCATTTATGGCGGCAAATTCTTCAATATTACTTCCGCTAGTGGTGCCATCAGGGTTTTTCACTCCGTACACTTCAAAAAACGATCCGACCTGAATTAGCACTATTGTTTTTTCGCCATATTCTTGTTTCCATTTTTTTGTATAATTTAAATAGTCTTCGACTATTGACATTATAGTAGAGATATATAATGATAGTAGACACTCTTTATAACCTTTTCAGTAAGTGTTTGTTATACGAAATACTCTATTTCTCTTTATCATTATAAAAATTATGAATCAATGTATCTTTACTTTTATTTTCTACATCCCCTGCTAATATACTCTGTTCATATATTTGACGCAACACGTCATTCGGTGCGAAACTCCCCACCTTGAGTAAATTCTTTTCTCGCAAGTGATTTTTAATATCCATAATAGGTTTCTGTTTAAGTAGACCAATTTCATGTTGGACCTTTTTTCTGGTTTGATTATTTTTAATTAAAACCGATACTTTATTACTCCCTTTGGTTTTACCAAGTTTATATTTGGTGGTTTTGGTAATGCGGCGTTTTGCATGCGTAGCTGTCCCTGTATGCGAAGGCACCGTAGGCACAGCAACCGTCGGCACCAACACTTCCGACACCGGTAAATTCACCCCGACATTCAATTGTGGGGGTGAAAATGTCGGCAGATCATCGCCTCGATCTATTTTAATAAGCGGTTTAGATTCATTTGCAGGATAATGTAATTTTTGTGTGGTATTGTGCCATTGTCGGTAGGTTGGTTTTGTGCCTTGTTTTAATATTCCATAAGGTGGGGGTAGAGGTTGTGTTTGTGACAATTGAATTTGCGGTTGTATATATGCTGGTGGCGGTGGTTGTATTGGTGGCATTTGTATTGGTGGCGGTGCTTGCGGAGTTGGCGGTGCTTGCGGAGTTGGCGTTGCCATACGTAACTCCATCGGCAATTCCGTAGCAATTTGCATATGCACCTGATTTTCAATCTTGCCCCGTTTAAGAGTATTTTTATGTTCTTTTTTTTGTTGATGTTTTTCGCCTTTTTGTCGAGATAACTCTTGTAAAAAATTTAATGATTTATTAAACTCATCGCTAAATCCTTTATCAAACTCTTCTACTTGTTGTTTCTTGCTTTCTTCATGTGTCAGACCTCGCTCTTCGGCAATGACCTGAAAATCTTTTATTTTTGCCAAGAGTTTTTTTTTAACTTTATTTGGCTTAATCAACGCAGAAGTTGTGACGACGGGTTTTTCTCTTTTTAATGTTTTTGATGTGGATGCAGATGCTATTTTCGCTTTTGAAGCGGATGTATTCAGAAATACTGGATTTAATTGAATGGTTTTATTACTCATGTATGTAAAACAATTAGAAAAAGTATCACAAAATGTTACGAAAGAAAAATGTTTATTTTTTTATTTTTTTATTTTTTTATTTTTTTATTTTTTATTTTTTTTT
>Ga0114966_10000547_pt1 | contig 35882 bp, 36 predicted proteins | sample M_130207_XF_Meta_FD_87029 | JGI IMG/M metagenome (GOLD analysis project Ga0114966, IMG submission 87029) | Freshwater microbial communities from Lake Montjoie, Canada to study carbon cycling - M_130207_XF_MetaG | ecosystem: Environmental > Aquatic > Freshwater > Lake | place: Lake Montjoie... | reverse complement strand
CTGATATAAAAGCAATATGGTTTTGAAAATATTTCGGACTCTGAAAATAACCATGAATCACAACATCTTTTTTTTGTTGTAATTTTGGTAGCGGCTCAAAATGGAAACCTTTTTCTCTCAGACTATTAGAGGCAGGAAGTGTAATAGATGTATATTTCTTTAACAAAAGAAAGAAATTGTCCCAATACGCCGGACGTTTCCCAATCATTTTCTGATACAAAAACGAAAATCCGGTGTTATTATCTATGGAATAAGCAATAGTCGTAAAAATTTGAAATAATTGATTACCTAGACCGCCCATTAAATTGCATGTGATCATCTTTATAAATATTATTATTTATATTTATATTTTATACTTTATAATTTATATATTTTTTATAAAAAAAACAAGTACTCTAAAAATCCGTATTGAAATCAAAGACATCGGCATCCATTGTCTTGTTCGCCAGCGCATAATCACTGACCCGGCTCTCAAAAAAATTGGTCTTTTGTTCCATAGATATTAATTCCATAAAGTCAAAAGGATTCGTCACATTATATATTTTATCATAACCGAGTTGAACCGACAACCGGTCCGCCACAAATTGAATATATTGCGTCATCATCTTGGAATTCATGCCAATCAATTTGCACGGAAGTGCCTCGCAAATAAACTCAATTTCTATATCCACCGCCTCTTTGATAATCTCATGAATGCGCACCTTGCTCATCTTCTTTAACAGTTTCCCATAAAGCAAAATGGCAAACTCTGTATGCAGCGCCTCATCGCGCGAAATGAGCTCATTAGAAAAGGTGAGTCCCGGCAACAACCCGCGCTTCTTCAGCCAAAAAATAGAACAAAAGGCTCCACTGAAAAAAATGCCTTCTACGCACGCAAATGCGACCAACCGTGTCGCGAAACTACTCCTGTTATCATGTATCCATTTTTGCGCCCACGACGCCTTTTTTTGGATACACGGAATATGCTCAATCGCATTAAACAGGCGGTCTTTTTCCACGGCATCTTTGATATACGTTTCAATCAATAAACTATAGGTTTCCGAGTGAATATTTTCCATCGCAATTTGAAACCCATAAAACGCACGCGCCTCCGATAATTGCACGTCAGCCATGAAGCGCATGGCCAGGTTCTCCAACACGATTCCATCACTCGCCGCAAAAAACGCGAGGACCATGGAAATGAAATATTTCTCATCTGTCGTGAGAGCATCCCAGTGTGCCAAATCCTTGGTCAAATCAATTTCTTCCGCGCGCCAAAAGCAATCAATCTGTTTTTTATACATGCTCCAGATTTGCTCGTCTTGAATTGGAAACATTACAAAGCGTTTATCGTCTGGAGTGAGTAAAGGCTCTGTAACATTCTTTGACATCCTAAATAATATATAGCGAAGATTTTATATTTGAATTCTATGACCTATTTTTTCTTTTTTCTTATAATCGTTTTTTCAAATAAAAAATAATAACATTATAGTGTAAGCATGCAAAATATCCAATTTGAAGCGAACCGCCGCAATAGCGAAGGTTATAGGCGCAGCGAAAAGCGCCTGAACTCCGTAACGTTAGTGAAGGAGTTCGAACTAACATTACCTCAACAAGATTCTTATTTAGTAGAAATTGAACGACAAATTTCGGCAAAACGTCAATTTTTATTGCAACGGCGGCATCAACTGGAACATGCTTCCAAAGAAAATCATTTCTTGAGTACGGTGAAACAGGATTATCAGAAGTACCATCATTTTATTATGAAACAGAAGCAGGAACAAGTCCGCGCGATGCAAATTTTGGACCAATATTTAAACGATTTAATGGTGAGCGGAAAGCTGACGAATCATGATATTGCACAAACAAAGAGGGACCAGAATGAAATATTGGGAGAAATTGGACATATTAAAAAGGATTTAGATGGTTTAATGCAACAACCAAATATGTAAAATAATATATGCGTATTATATATATTATTATAAATGAATAATTTATTTGGACCAATAAGACAAAAAATACAAACCATCGGACAAAATCTAGGTACAAATAATGGTTTCATTGTCCGTATAAAAAATGAATTAACTGGAATACGCGCCAAGTTGAATCAGGTGGTACAAACAAGAGCAGTTCTTCAAACATCATTAAACGAAAAACAGAAAACAATTGATGATTTAACAAAACGGAATAACGCAACTCAGATTTTAATACAACAATTGACAGAACAACGTAACGCATCAGATAGAACGGTCAAACAATTACAAGGTGAAAATCAAAATGCGCAAGGCAATTTCCAAAAAAAACAGCAAGAATTAGATCAAGCAAAAACACAAATGGACCAAATAAATGTGCAATTAACTGCTGCTAGAACTGCAGCATCACAGAATAAAGAAACAATTGAACGAATGACGAGAGAAAGCCAAGGACTGGAACAAACAATTCAAGCTTTAGACGCACAAATTGAACAAATCGCTGCTGTAGTTAATACACAAACTAGAATATTAGACCCCGCGAATGAAGGTGATGATAATAATTTGTTTAACCATATTAAAGGAATCAATGATACATTAAATGGTATATTAAATTCGCCTCCTGGCCTAAATCTTGGTCCTGGACCGAGTCCAAATTTTGGTAATCCTGGAGGTGCAGGTGGTTTTCCTCCAGGAGGGGCTGGTGGTAATCCAGATGGTAGTCCGGATTCTGATTCTGATTCTAGTCCAGGTGGTCCTGGTTTTGGTCAGAATCTAAATATACCGCGTAGGTTAGGACCAGTTTCACCACCTTTACTGCCTGGTCAAAATCCAGTTTCAATTAATTCTAGAGTTTTTCCTGGTCCAAATAATCCTTATCAACAACCGCAAGTACGACCACCATTCGGTGGAAGAAAAACAAGAAGGAAACGCCGAAATAAAAAAACCAAAAAGGGTGGTAGAAAATCTATGCATAAACGCGCCCATAAGAGGAAATAAAATTATTAACAGTCGCTTATAAGTCGCCGCGCTTATAGCTTATAGGTCGCTTATAGCTTATAGGTCGCTTATAGCTTATAACATGCCTTTAATTTCCGGCAATCTAGCACAATTCGCCGGCCACGAACCATGCATTTGTCTAAAATAAAGTGCATACATTGTTTTTCGTATATTTAATATATTACAACGTTCTCGGAATACTCTCTTCCAAGTACGCTGTACAATCCGCAACCAAAATGTTTTTAAAATAGCCACCGTTTCATTTCCTGAAAGAATGATACATTCCGCAATTTCCGGCCGAATATAATTATTACGTGATGCAATATTTTTATAATTCCGAATCCATGGATGCTTCCGATAATTTGGATACAAGAGGAGTTCGCGAATATTACTGTGATAATTATTTGTTACATCTCTTATCAAAGAATTATTAAAATAAATTGAATCCACCGGATATTTACCAATTACTAAATAATGTCCTATTATATTCTGGTCACTTTCTGATGTGAATCCATGCATGCTTGGATTGAAAATTTCACATAAAACTATATTATTTTTTCCATTCTGTAAAACTATATTAACAGACTCAGTGTCAGATTCTGATTCTGTATCAGACGCAGAATCAAACTCTGGTTCTTCATGTGAATCGTAAAAATATCTAATAAAGTCGGGCATATTTCATTTAATAATATAGTTCTTTTTACTATTTATTTACTTTCTAATCAATTTTTTTTACATGTATTATATATAATACGAACCTGATGAAATATCCCAAAACGATTCAAAAAATGCTAGACAATAAAATTGTTCTATACGTGGTTATGTTTTTCGCAATAACAAATTTTCTAGGATATGCTATTTTAGGAAATTATATGGCATTAATATTATTCTTAGTGTTTGGTAGTTTAACTTATCTGGTTGAACCAAATAAAGTGATGGTTCTTTTGGTCCCATTGGTTTTAACAAGCCTTTTAATGATTGGAAAAAGGGTGAAGGAAGGTTTTGAAGGTGATGCTACTGATGTTCCTGTTGTTGTTCCTGATGATTCCGAAGACCCTAAAAAAAAAAAAATTACAATGGCTGATGCTGTAACGGCTGATGCTGCAACGGCGGATGCTGCAACGAATGGTACTACAACGCTGGATACTGCAACGACTGGTACTGCAACGTCTGGTGAGCCATCGGGTGAGCCAACAGGAGAAGGTATGTCAAACAAGAAAGCCCGCAACAGAATTGATTACGCTTCTACGATTGAAGACGCATATGGTAATCTAAGTCAAATACTTGGTTCTGATGGCATTAAAGGTCTAACGGACGACACCCATAAATTAATGAAACAACAGCTACAACTGGCAGAAGCAATGAAGAGTATGACACCCATTGTTGAACAAGCGCAAAATATGTTGCAAGGGCTTGATATTAAGAATCTGGGGGGTTTGGCCGATTTAGCCAAACAATTCACAGGCGGAGATAAACCGCCCGGAAATTCATTAATTCAAAAAGTCTAAAAACCGTTTCAAATTTCTAGTTACAAGTTATAAGTTACAAGTTTCACAATTCTAGTTTATATTATTATCAATAAATAATATATACAAATCCCAAATTAAAATGAAAATACAAAAAAAGTGTCCTCCTGGAATAATATGTATAGAAAATTTAACATTCGGATTAATCGTTGTAATCCTTGTTATTATATGTTATCTAGGATATGTTAGTTTTTATAAAACACAGAATACCAACCAATCTACCAAAATTATTATTAAACAACGTGACCAAGAAAGAGAATCTAATCCCGCTTTCGGCGGATTAGGATTCTTTACCCGGCCGAATTATGCATATACGAATCTTCCTGGGGACGTTTTGATGAATCCATATATACCGCCACTACGAGATGAAAGATACTTAACACCCGAGCTATCAATAGGTCGCGTTCCCATAAATGTAAGCACCAATGTCGGCGCGGTTGATACAAATTATAGGCAAGTCGGTATTATGACACCATTAAATGGTAATAATTCAAAAATTCTACCATTAATGGGGCGCCCGCTTTTTGTGAATCGCGACAAATGGCAATATTATACGATGAGTGACCAAAACAATAGTATTAAATTACCGGTGAGCCGTAATGGGCGCAGTTGCACGAATGAATATGGATGTGATAAAGTGTATAATGGCGATACAGTATATGTGGAAGGATATAATGAGGCATTTAAGATAACCATATATGATAATGATACTATACGATATTTGCCTTTTTTATAATTTTTTTATAAATATAATATAAATGACACATAGTAAAGAAAATATACAAAAGTTCGTACAAAGTGAAGGCAATATTCCTCTTATGAAAAAAATGTTGGATGACGGAACAATAACTGATATTAATATCAAGTTTGATAACGGTTTAAGTACAAATACTGCTCTAATGTTTGAGACTATGTATGGAACACTAGAAGGGATGAAATTTCTCTTAACCCATAACCCACCAGCGGACCCGAATATTAAAGATAAAAATGGTTGGACTGCTCTTCACAAGATTTCGTGGGCATGGGAAATAGACAAAGAAACCAAGGTTAAGCAACTTGCTAAACTTCGTCTTCTATTAGCCTACGGTGCAGACAAATCTATCAAGACAAATAAGGGTAATACCGCATTAGATTTCGCAAAAAGCTCATTCGGTTGCCAAAAATTATGTATAAAAGCGCTTGAATCAAAGACTCTATTAAAAAACAAAACTTTTCTTAAAAGAAAACCAAAAAGAAAAACAATGAAAAATAAAAAATAAAAAATGAAAAATAAAAAATAAAATTACAATTAGCATTTGAAATGTTAAAAAATATAAAAAAAATTGATTTATATTTTTGATTTATTGTAAAGAATAAATCAAAAGCTTATAAAAATTAAATCATTAATCAAAGTATTCTTCCGAACTCCTTCACTAACGTTACGGAGTTCAGTCGCTCACCTTCGCTAGCGCTTCGGCTCGCTTCAAACCATCACAAAAATCATGTTGTCTATTTCAGAGGCAATATCCGATTTTTCGTATAAATTGAATGACTGTATGACAAACAAACCCACCAATAAATGCATCATTCATGCCGAGTTGAGCAACCGAAAGGCTTGTACCGTAACTCTGTATAAACATCAGTCATTGGCACACTTGCATCATATTTTGGCAGAAGCACTTAACCCGACAAGTAAAAATGTAAGTATAGAATTGACACCTATTAGCAAAAAGAATTTAGATAACAATTCCGTGTTCCAAAAAAGTGATTATATACCCCCGGCAACACCTGTAGAAATATATGACGTCTTTGTATATAATAATCAAGAGATGACTCAAATTGTATCTATCCCGTATGACTCTAATACCACGCTATTAGAGTTTATGTTAGAAAATCCATCACATACTAAAAAGGTCTTCTCTATGACTGCCATGGCGAATGCATATAAAATATATATTATTGATAAGGCATATTTACAACAAGCAAAAACACTTTTGAAAAAAGTGTAGCAAAATACACTTTAAAATACACTTTTAAAAAAGTGTAGCAAAATGCACTTTTACACTTTTAAAAAAAGTGTAGCAAAAAATAAAAAATAAAAAATAAAAAATAAAAATGTATATTTGTATTTTTTTGTATAGTTAAAAATTGAAATAGTTTATCGCAATTGTATTTGTAATAAACGTATAATAAGTCTATAATAAAAGTATAAAAAAATGAGTTTGCGATTATTAACCGAGCCACACGATTTCTCATATGGCGATACAGTCGCAGTATATGAAAGAACCAATAGAACTTTTTCATATACAGGTACGATAAGTCATATTGTAAAAAAACTGATAAATGAAGGTGACCCTGCATCATGTTATATAGATAATATTTACGTCAAATTCTCAACAAACGTATATAATCATTTACTAAAAAGAGGTTCAAAAATTTATTATAATGGTAACCCGCAAATTATTGGCGATATGATTCGCGATGATAAGACCAACGAGATAGAACATATATTCTTACAAAATTTTACAGAATATAAAGGTCAAGAAATAAAATTAGAAAATATAAACAGCATGCTTATATGGAGAATAGCCTATGAAATTGTAAAATATGTATGAATATTTTACTATACGTGTTTATCTGTTAAAACGTGAATAATATAATTAACTATTACAAATATATTTAATATAATACTAAAATTGAATACCAATTGATTAGATATTCTATCTTGAACTAACTCAGCAATAGTAGAAAAATTAGTTATTTTAAATGCAGAAAATAACAATAATATAAGCGAAACACCAAAAATTAACCCGGATTCTATAAATAAATTTTTTTTCAATGATCTTTTTAAAGAAGTTATAATAAATGTATTCACACCGACTAAAAAAGACACACTTAAAATACCACTATTAATATCAGTAATTTTACTTTTTTCAATTTCAGAGGAACCTATAAACTCATTAGAATGTAAAAAGTAAAGTATATACATATTTGTAACTAATAAAAATCCAAGTGGTTTTAAAATGGATGAAATACTATTATTTCTGGTATTTAATTTATATAAAACCAGGGTTACTGCAAATGTCAATATACTGATCACGATAACATATAGATAGTGAATATAATCATAATAATAAAATATATTTGTTGAGGATAAATCTTCAACCGCGTAACCCATACCAATGACCCCCGTTTTATCTATTTTTTTGCCGTCCCACTTATATATTATGCTATTTTTTAGAATTGTTTGATTCTTCCCCGTTATTGTATTATACTCCGTCCAAAAATAAGCTATTTTATTTGGTATTGTATAACTACCCATATCATACATATGAAGTATTAAATCGGGGTCAGTTGTTTGTTTTACAAAAAGTAAATTATTTTGCTGGTCGTTTAATATATTAGACCATTCTAAATTAATATATTGTTTATTTATATGAACTCTTGTAATAACTGTGCGATTATCTTTTTCTACTTCATATAAAAAAATATAATAGGTATGATCTTTATCAAATGCAAAACTATTATTCTTATTATTATAATCAATCCATTCTTGATAACTTAATTTACCCGATGTTAATAATTCAATTCGTTCTTTTACTGTTTTTTTTATAAATTCATCAATTTTTGTTACATTTTTTATATTAAAATCAACATCTAGATCTACCGAATTATCTACATTACGTTTTTTATAAATAATATATAATATTTGTAATATTACAATGAATATATAAAACCCGAATAATTTTATTATATTTAAAAAATGTTCCGCCATTCTATAATATAATAATATTAAAAATTGTAATAATGTTGCATACTTAATATATATTATTATATAAATATAGTATATGGATTTTAATAACCTATTTTGGCTCATTATTGCGGCAATTACACCTGCCATGCCAGTATCATTTATGAAATATTATATAGAAACGAAAAATATCAAATGGATTATTTTTTCTATAATGAGTTATTTATTATTGATATATGCATATTATATCATTTTGAATAATAAAAATATAATTCTTATTTATACCATATCAAAAGCGTTATCTATATTAGTTGTTGTATTTTCTGGTTATTTTTTATTTAATGATAAATTAGATGCAAAATCTATAACTGCTATCTTATTATTATTTGCGTCATTATATTTATTAGAAAGCAGTTTATAATTTATTTATTTATTTATTTGAACTCCTTCGGCTCGCTCCAAGTTAAGTCACTTTTCGGCGCCTTTTACTTCGTTTCCGGTGCCTTTTACTTCGTTTCCGGCTTCGGCTCGCTCCAAGTTGTGGAGGTGGGATTATTGCAGGTGGGTTTATATTATCTTTAGCACTAATTGTATTATCGGTTATATTTTTGGGTTCTTGAACTGGGTTAATGACTGGATTCGGGTCTTGGATTTGTTCTTGAATCGGTCCTTGAATCGGTTCTTGAACTGGGTTAATGACTGGATTCGGGTCTTGAATTTGTTCTTGAATCGGTTCTTGAATCGGTTCTTGAACTGGGTTAATGTCTTGATTCAGGTCTTGTGTTTGTTCTTGATTCGGGTCTTGTGTTTGTTCTTGAACTGGGTTAATGTCTTGATTCAGGTCTTGTGTTTGTTCTTGATTCAGGTCTTGTGTTTGTTCTTGATTATGTTCTTGACTTTGTCCTTGATTCGGGTCTTGGTCTTTGTTTTGGTAAGATAGATTTACATGAGAACCAGAACCATTATCAGGTACAGTATTTGCACCATCTGGTATTATATTACTTGAACCAGTGGGTCGCGGCGGCTTCGGTGGAGGATTTGAACCATCTGGTATTATATTGCTCGTTGCGGTGTTTGGGTCGTCCGGTATTATATTACTGGAACCATCGGGTATTATATTGCTCGTTACAGTATTTGAACCTGTGGGCCGAGGCGGTCGCGGTGGCCGAAGCGGTGGCGCCGGACGCGGTGGAGGATTTGAACCATCTGATATTATATTGCTCGTTGCGGCGTTTTGGCCGTCCGGTATTATATTACTTGAATCGTCCGGTATTAAATTACTTGGACCGTTATTTTGGAGCGAGCCGATAGCCGAAGGAGTTGAATCAGATGCTTGATTAACGAATTGTGTTTGATTTGTTTTCTGGTCATTATTATTATTCGGACGCTGGGGAACGACCGAATTCTGTATGCGAGGACGCTGGGGAACGACCGAATTCTGTATGCGAGGACGCTGGGGAGCGACCGAATTCTGTATGCGAGGACGCTGGGGAGCGACCGAATTCTGTATGCGAGGACGCTGGGGAGCGACCGAATTCTGTATGCGATAGCCGAAGGAGTTTGGTGGTTCATTATTAGATATATTAGCATTAGAACCAGCATCAGAATCAGACCCAGACCCAGACCCAGAATCAGCTTCCACACTTGCTTCTTTTTGAGAGGCAGTAACCATCAAATTTGGTTCCTGATGCAATTTTTCAACAACCTTATCCGCCACCATATTTGCAAATGCATCATCACAATCTCCGCCACCCCGCATAGTTCGTTTATGTAAATCAAGATGGCGCCCTCTTCTAAATGTTTTTGTTTTTATTTCACCTAGCGGTTTCTTATATTTCCGCCTAGTTTGCCTTTTCTTCGCATACATTTTTGATATTTTACCTTTAGTCAATTTCATTTTATTGTTGTATATAAATAAATAATATTTTTATATTATAATTATGAATATTTCACCAGATAATATTTCCGGAGACTGTAAATTAAAATGCGCCTATTCATTCAATTATCCGGTAAGTAATTGTGTAACAAGAAATAATTCTTATAGTGTTACAATGCCTTATGATAATTCATCCATACCAGCAGTAAAATTTAATAATGCACAATATAATGTTGCACAAATTTTAATTGTTACACCTTCCATGCATAAGTTTAATGGTTCTGTTGCAGACGGTGAAATTATTATTATACATACACCTACGGCCGGAGGTAATAATTTTATAGTCTGTATTCCGATTATTGCAACAACAACAACAACAAATCTAGTACAAACCATTATAACAGAAACAATAAAACAAGCACCTGGAAAAGGAGGAAATGCAAAAGTCGCATTAAATAATTTTACATTAAATTCTATCGTTCCTAAAACTGCTTTTTATTCTTATATAGATTCAACAAATAGATCGTTTGTAGTATATGGTATAGATAATGCGATTCGTGTAAATTCAGATGCAATGAAAGGATTAAAAAATATTTTGACCCAAACCCCAGCATCGGTTGGCATGACTTTTCCTGGCGGCCCCTTGTTGTATATAAATAGCGCAGGGCCGACCAATAGTCCAGGTCAAGAAGGAGATAATGAAATATATATATCTTGCCAACCGACCGGAAATTCAGAAGAAACGGAAGAAGTAAGCTATGCAAAACCTTCTATCACAAACGACCTTAGTATAAACGGAATTCTAAATAATCCGGTAGTTGTCTTTATACTCGCTTCTTTATTCACGATTCTAGTTCTATATGCATTATATACTTTAATAAATTATGTATCAAATGGTAGTGCCGCAAAAATTGTTTCACAACCGATTAATAAAAAAATAAAATAAAAAAATAAAATACATTTGTAATATATATATTAGAATAATAAAATATATATCATTCACCAAGCGCCTTCGGCTATGGGTCGCTCCACAACAAATTTTTACAACTGTTATTTATTTTGTAAAAATTAAACTACCCCGGGGTAACCGATTGGTGCGGCATCATAAATATTACCTAAAACCGGCATGAAATTTGCACTCGCGTTCGGGTCCGTCGTATCATTAATAGGAGCCATTTTGCTCACAATCTCCTGTTCTAAAGTATAAGGAAACTGATTCATCGCCGTTAAATTAGAAAACTTCTTTTCCTCCGTCGGGTAATAAGCAGCTAATGCAGCACTCCCAGTAGTTATTGTTGAACGTTGAACAAGTAAAAAGGCAACAAATAATCCCAAGACCCCTAAAATCGGATTACTGCAAGCAAGAAGCGCCAAGGCGATAAATGCAACAATTAATTTTCCAAACATTGTATCAACAATATTGGCAACTGGTTCAGGTGTCTTGTATCCCATAATAATGTAAATGAGAAATAGGACAACAAGGATAACTTGACCCATGTTTTCTTTCTTAAATAAGTCCGAAAAATAATCCATATATCATAATGGAAGATTTTATTCTAAACTTTCGCAAAAAAGTCAAAATAGCGCCCCAAACCATTATTAAAATATACTCAAAAAATTGAATATAAATACATTAAAACAATAATATGTAATTTATATTAAAACCGAATTTCATTGAATCATGTCATATTTAGGTCAAAAAGGTTATAGCATTTCAAAGCAAAATTTATCGGAAGAGCAGCAATATTTTATTCGTAAAGAATTGACAATCAAACCGTTTGTGCAAAACTCTCCGGCAGCGCAAACTGTTAGTTTTCCGGCATATCGTGAATCCCCTCAAAAATTTTATTTGCCACGATATTTCGGAGAAGAACATTTTGGCCCGCCTTCACAAATAAAAATTAGTCAAGGAGATGATATTAATGTCCCCTTTATCGGCGAGCTGAGAGAAAATCAAAAGCCGGTGGTAAAAGCATATATGGACCATGTGCAAGGAACAGGTGGCCAAGTGGGTGGAGGTGGTGGTTTGCTAGAACTCCCGTGCGCATACGGCAAAACGATTTTGGCCCTGCATATATGCTCGCTACTTAAGAAAAAAACGTTAATTATTGTACATAAAGATTTCTTGTTAAATCAGTGGATTGAACGCATACAGCAATTTCTGCCGACGACAAGGGTTGGCAGAATACAGGGGCAGACCCTAGATATTGAGAATAAAGATATTGTGATTGGTATGTTGCAATCCTTGTCCATGAAAGATTATCACGAAACCACATTTTTAAGTTTTGGTTTGACCATTATTGACGAGGTGCATCATATATCTAGTGAAGTATTCTCTTGCGCTCTATTCAAAATTGTGACAAAATATATGCTTGGCTTATCGGCCACGATGAATCGTAAGGACGGGACAACAAAGGTATTCAAGATGTTTTTGGGAAACGTGGTATATAAAGGAAAACGCGATGAGCAGCATGATGTTACCGTAAGAGCGATTGAATACAAGGCAAATGATACCGAATTTAATAATGTAACGCTAGATTTTCGCGGTAATGTGCAATACAGCACCATGATATCCAAACTTTGCACATATAATCATCGCACGGAATTCATTTTAAAAATTTTAAAAGACATGCTCCTAGAAAATGAGAATCAACAGGTAATGATTTTAGCACATAATAAAAATATTTTAAAGTATATGCATGATGCAATTCAAACAAGAAATATTGCAACTGTTGGATATTATGTGGGTGGTATGAAAGAAGCCGCGCTTAAAGAAAGCGAAGCAAAGAAAGTGATTATTGCGACGTATTCCATGGCGGCGGAAGCATTGGATATTAAAACGCTGACGACATTGATTATGGCAACGCCAAAGACGGATATAGAACAGGCAGTGGGGCGAATTTTGCGCGAAAAACATAGTAAGCCGATTGTGGTAGATATTATAGATGCACATGCACCCTTTCAAAATCAATGGACAAAACGAAAAGTATTTTATAAAAAACAGAATTATAAAATAATAAAAATTACGAGCGAAAATTATACAACGGATTTAAGTAAATGGCAACAGGTTGGAATAACTACAAAGTGTCCTGAGGATTTGCCAGGCAAATGTTTGCTAAAAATCAAATTGCAGAAATAATTAATATATTATAAGATTACCTGGTTACCAGAATTGGAATCCTTTATTCGTAAAATGATTATAATTATCTGTGCAGTTACCTGCCCCACCATTTACTGAATAAGGTGCTGGATTCGCAAGCGCCAAATCAGATGGTTCTACTTTAAAACCAGGTGTAGCATAAGACGGTGTATTTGGAATTTGGCTACCAAATTGGTGATAAGCACCGCCACGAAATTTTTTGGACCCGCGACCACGTGCGCGACCAGAACTACTACTACTACTTCTTCTGCGTTTATTTTTTTTTGATTTTGAAATAATATATCCTCCCTTAAGATTCTTTATCAATCGTTTTTTCATAGACCTGCGTTTTCTTGGTGGCATCCTATACTTATTCGCTATATTTTTTATTTTTCTACGCATCGTTTTTCTTCTGGAACCTCCGGTTAAAGCAGAGGCTGCCGCTGCAGCAACATTATTTCTGACAGCCGGGAGACCAAATTGGAGAGAGGTTTCGGTGCTGCCAAAACTTCCCGGCCAAGTAGATGCATCAATATTCACCAATTTTCCATCCACATTTTCAAATGGAGCAACGGTATTTTTTAACGAAAATGGGGATAAAGATTGTTGAGTCATATATATTTAATATTTATTTTTTTCTAAACGAATTAAATCATTTTTTTTAATTAGAATATTATTTGTGTTGTTTGTGTTGTTTGTGTTGGTATTTGTCTTTGTTGTATGTAAGCGGGTTGGCATCCATTTTTTAAATTTATGATTATACAAACACACCATATGAAATGATTTTTTTAAATCTACAAATTTGTCTATTTTATCATTTTCAAATTCTTCTTCGTCATCACTTTCTTCTAAAGCATCTAAATTTATATTTTCTTTAATATTTCTAAATAGCCCATTCATCATAACACTTGTTTTATAATCCGATATGTATGCAGTATCGTACAAAAATTCTTTTTGGGTCATTTCATCAAATGCGTACAAATGATAAATATCATTTTGCAAATCCGGTTTCACCATAAAAATAACATCTTTCCTATTCGCCTTATTTTCTGTAACTATAACTGTATTCCGATTTATAATTGTATTCGTATAAACCCGGTATTCATATTTCATAGTATAATGATTTTTCGGACGATCAATGCAATGAAATTGAATACCACTTATTTTGTATGGAAGATTTTGTATTTCGGCATTCATCTCCTGCGTAAAATTTGGAAAAATAAGAGGGAGTCCAAAAAAAATCGTATTATTGTAAAATGGTACTTGGAACAATTCTTTCTTTGTAGAAAGCAACTTGCATGTATCCATTAATTTTTGGTCTAACGTTTTATGAGATACATTTTTGCCTTCTATATAAAACACATTTTCAATGGAAAATAAATGTTTAAATGTGGTGTCTTGAAAAACCGTCCCATAAAAAATAGTTCCATTATACAATTCGGAATCCTGCAGATTCGCAGAAACCTTTTCTACATTTATATTTTGGATACTGTTGTTTTCCGAAGAAATTTCCAAAAAAATGCACACTGGACTACCATTGTATTTGGAAAACCAAGCAAAAAATTTTTTTCCTAAAGGAATGGCAAATGCAAATTGACATGAAAAAACCTTCTTATGAGTAATGGTTTCATAAGAAAGTTCTATATGTGGGAAGGTGCGTAAGATATCGGTTTGTTCTTTTTCGGGAAACATTTTATATATTTATTATCGCCATATCTTTATTAGGATTTACTAAACATTTATTCATATTTTCTCTCTTTGAAACGATAATAAGGATTTTATAATGGGGAACCAAGTTCTTGTGTAGTTTGTCCTCCGTAAAATTCTAAAGAAGAAATATCTGTGGTATCATCTTTTTTGAGTTGATTTTTTAGAAACATTTTGAGTTCATTTTTCATTGCATCTCTGTCTGGTTCGGTTTTATGTGTATTATTGCTAGACATGTTTTGAATTATATGTTCATACTTTTGTAAAGGTGAATGCACTAAATCTTTTATTTTTGGAATAGTGAGGGTTGATTTTAAGAAATAAATAATGTGGTGTATTAAAAAAATTAAAATAACTGAAATAAGGATAATTTGAATTGACCACATAAACATTCCGTGTTATTTTATTGTAACAAAAGAATCTTCCTTTTTTAACCCTTGAAATAATTAGAAAGAGAGAAAAGATAATATAAATATTTCTGAAAAGGCTTAAACCTAAATATTCAGAAATATTATGGTACAAAATCTAACAGTTATTATTATTGAAAAAACGGGTACAATTAAAACCACCACGATTAAAGAATTCAAGGAGGAGGATTTATTTAAAAAATGTGGTTTTAAAAAGAATACTGATTTTATACATCAGACCGATTGGTCTATTAAACTAGATGGTAAGAAATATAAGGTAGGTTTATTTGCAAAAAAAGATGGAAAAGCCAATAACGAAAATAAATATGATTTCCCGCCGCCAGTAGATAATGATTTGTATTTTGGTAGTTGCGCTCTTGTCTGCAAAGTTTGTGTAAAAGAAAGTGAATACGAATATATCTCTTTTACGGTGGAACTATGGGAAAAAATGTACGAGAAATTGTTTGGCGGTTTTGAAAATTTGGCACTTACATCATTGGAAGATGAGAATGAGGAGGACGAATTAGCAAATGTTCCGGCAGAAAAGAAGACAAAACAAGGGTATTTGAAAGACGGATTTGTGATTGATAGTGAGGAGGATGATTTGACAGGAACTTCTAATAGTTCGGAAGATGAGGATGAGGACGAGGAGGAAACCGACTCTCCTGAGGGGTCTCAACTGGAAATTGAAGATATTGGTTCTGAATTGAGTTCAGAGGAATACGATTATAGTGATACAGAAACCGAAACCGAAACAGAAACAAGTAGTACAGAAACAAGTAGTAAAGAATCAAGTATCAAAGAAACGAGCAGTGATTCTGACAATGACAATGAAAAAGACAAAGACAAGGAAAAAGAAAAAACAAAAGACAAAGACAAAGACAAAAAATAAGGTTAAATCCGGTTATTTGTAAATAAAATATAATGCTAATAGTGTAGTATTTATAATTATGGTAAATATCCCTGTTATTATCAATGGATAATCAAATGTATAATAACCATGTAAGAACCATAATAAATTTGTGATTAAAATAAGTATTATGGAATAAAAAGATAAATCAGTAACTCTTTTTGTTATATATGTTTTATATATTTGAGGTAATAGTTGAATGCAGGTAAAAAAAGGTGCTAATACAGCAACTATACTGGGTATTTGTATCATTTATAAATACTAAAGATAATATAAAAAAATTGATTATTAATAATAAATATGAATAAGATATAAATAATAACTGCTATTTACATCTTATAGACAATGCGAAAAATTGATAACCCAGAAATTTTTAGAAAAAATATTTGCAAAAAGATGCAAGAAATTTTGGAAAATGAAAAGCACGCTGCTAATTTAGAAAAAGGTATCTTTAATTATTCCTTAAAAGAAGCGGATAATAGGAAAGTGGTTAAAAAATGGGACAATCAACATTTTATTCAAATTTATATAGACCGGCTTCGTAGTATTTATTTGAATCTTCAAAAACCGAAATTATTAGAATTAATCAAGACTTCTCAGATAAAAGCGCATTTAGTTGCATTTATGTCACATCAAGAAATGGACCGTGAAAAGTGGGAACCACTCATTCAAGCAAAAATGAAGCGAGATTTTCATAAATACGAAACAAAAATGGAAGCAGCAACGGATACTTTCAAGTGTAGAAAGTGTCACTCTAATAAATGTACATATTATCAGATGCAGACGCGTTCAGCAGATGAGCCGATGACAACATTTGTTTCTTGTATTGATTGCGGCAATCGCTGGAAGTGTTAGAAAATTATTTATTTATAAAAAATATTATTTATAGAAAAAATATAAAAAACAAATATATTTATTTTTTATATTCAACATTTTTTGATGTGCTTACGCGCGGCGCCGTCGGCTGTGCTTAGTCCCACCAGAGTTTTTTTTAGCCGTTCTCCTTCGCCTTGATGCGTGACGTCTATTTTTTGATTTTTTTGTAGAATAATTAATCCTTTTACCGCCTTCAGAACCATCATCTTCCAATATACTAACAATATCAGAATAATTAATAATAATATCATTATTTAATTTATCATTATCATCAGTTTCAAACTCTAAAATTTTTTGAGTATAATGATTACCAGTCATTTTACCTTTATAAATCTTCCCATTTTTAGTCTTTATTGTATAAATTTTATGCGGGTCGTTTATCTCTCGTGCATTCGCTAGCAATTTCCCCATTATATCATCTGTATATATTATAATAACTTCGGCTAAATTATCCAAAATATAAAATTTTTAAAACCCAATAATTTCTAGGTCCCGCAGTTTCCAATATTCACACCCACCGCCAGGAATCGGTCTTCGTACAATAAATGGAACGCGTTTTTGCAGAAGTTCCATTTCTGCGATTAAATATCCGTCAATCACATTTTCAGGAACTTTGACAAATGCTTTTGCACCGGAATTAATTTGTTTCGCACGCTGACCTAAAACACGAGCGCGTTCATATTTTGTCAAATAGGGTAAAGTTCTGTGTAATTTGTCAATAATGTTATTGTTGATATCCCGAATAACAATTGAAAGTGCATTGATTTCATCATAATTATTAATAATTGATTCGGGGTGAAACTCTGTTAAATACTGCCGATTAATATCAGTATTAAATTTTTGCAAATAGCCATCTGCCATTTCTTCGTCGTCGTCATCATCATCATCCTCTTCGTCAGCATTTGAATTTTCAACTACGTTTTCATAATCAGGTGTAGCGCCGCCAACTAGTGGTGTTGTTGATGTTTTTTTTGTTTTTGTTTTAACGGCTTCTGTGTCTGAATCTGGGTCCGAGTCTGAATCCGACACTGATTCTGCAACACTGTCGTCGTCGTCTTCTTCTGCGTCTTCTTTTATATCTTCATCTTCATCTTCTTCATCTTTTATATCGTCTTCTTCGTCTTCGTCTTCATCTTCGTCTTCATCAATTGGTTTCGTAATACTACTTATTTTTTTTGTAATAGTAGAAGTTGATTTTATCTTTTTCTCTTCTTCTTCTTCGTCAGAAGAATCCTCATCTGAAGAGGAATTAATTGATTTTTCGGATTCATCATCGCTTCCTGACATTATATTATTATCTGTTATTTATTTATATATATTATCATTCAATTTTATTTTTTAAGTCGTTTCCGCATATAAAATAAAAAATCGCATTTTCAGGTACTTTCTAAATCTACACTAAAAATAATAAATAACCGGTATATTTATTATTTTAAATTATTTTTTTGGATTTTTTATTTTTGCAGCATTTATTTTTGCTCGGAGGATTTCCATACCTTATCACATGTAGAACACATATAAATATATTTCATATTTACGTCATCATAACGAATATAAATAATTTCTCTTGGGGTATCGTGCGTATTTGTGTCACATTCAGCATTTGGACACGGGATTTTAGTAATTCTCGGCAATGTCGGGTCTAACTTTGTATATTTATTAATAATATGGGAAAATTGTTGTTCATTTTTATTGACTTGCATTTTTGAAACACTTACATTATCAACAGTGAGTAGGCCGTCTTCATTACCACAATTGCGGCAATAATAAATTAATTTATTGGTATTTTCGCTATCAATGCGAATATAATACATATTATTGCATAGATTACAGAAGTGCATTTTTAAAGGAGTATAATATACTTTTATATTATTTATTTATATTCAATTTTTTTCATAAAGATTTTAGAATAGAATAGAATATAATTTTAATTTATTGTATTTCTAGAATAACCATCTTAAAATTATCCAATAACCGTTTATAATTGATATTTACATTCATATTGTACATGTTCGTTTTAATTGTTTCTATTTTTTCGGTTTTTACCTTATCTTCAATATATTTTTGTATTGCTTCCTGATTCTTTTTAAAATTCTCTATTACATAACTGTAAAACATATCAAACTTTTTCGGATAAATATCTGCCTTTTTCTGCAACATTTTTAAAACGGCGATATCAATATTTTTATACTCAATAATTTTTGTATAATTATCAAAATCGGGGTGATTTTTTGTTATACCAGGTTCATTTAATAAAGGGTCTTTGCATAATAACGTACATAACGTCAATAAAATGGTAGAAATTGTTTGACACGATGTCCATTGTTCTCCCTTCCATGTATTTAACACACTTACGCATACTTTTCCATTGCAATACAAATTTGGGTTGAAACGAATGGCATCGCCGTTTGTGCAGTATAAAACTTGTGGAGGGCTATGAGGATAATCCGTCGGATAATTAAATTCAAAAAAAAAGTTCCCTCCAAAATAGGGTGTATCGGAGGGACCAATGATGAGTGCATACCCCTTCATCATATCTTCATCATCATGCACATAATAAATACCATTATCAGTAAGGGGATTTTTAATTACATTTTTTATATCATGAATCAGTCTGGAAATTGTTTCTTTTGAAATAATAACATTTTTATTTGACATTTGAAGTCGTTTATATTATAATATATTACCTACTTTGGTTTTATATATTTTACAAATTATATACTATCTTTCATATTTTTTTTTATTTTTTCTACATTTTTTATTTTTCTAATGTTTTTTATATTTTTCCAAGGTTTTTTATAAGTTTTTTATTTTTTCTAATGTTTTTTATAAGTTTTTTTATATTTTTCTAGGTTTTTTATACAAGGTCATCACCGATAACAACTGCTTCCTGGGTAAATGTTACAACACCAACATCATCTTGCCCCAGTTTATTTTCACTAAAAGTCTGTTTCCCGGGAGAATAACCATCGGCATGAGTAGTCCATTCCTGACCCCATCTGTTTCGCGCCCATGAAGCAATTTCAATGGCATTTGATGTCGCCAACATTTGTAAATCATCTGGCAACACGTCATTGGACTGAATATACCAGTTTGCTGGGGTATAAATCATATCCATTACTCCGTCCGTTGCTACAACGACTTTTACATGTTGCGACGGTAAATAGGGTATAGAATAACGCGAAACCTTGTATCCCGTAATATTATTATGACCCAATGATTGTGACGGGGCTAACATTGTTTCTACACGGCGTCCATACTGGTCAAGATGGAAGAATAATGTATATGTGCCATATACTTGTTTAATATCAGTGGGTGATGTAACTACTAATTTGGTTGCAGGATCCACGCGATAATTCGCAGTTCCAATTGTGCTGTCTAATCGTTCTTTTTCTTCTGGGCAAGTTGGAATGTGATGTTTATTCATATACACTAAATTACCGTCTAGATAAATCAATGTAGTTGCATCACCGACATTAAAGGATTCAATACGGTCAGAATAGATGCGTGCAAAGGATGCGACTGCACCGGTACTATGATGATACAAATTCTTTCCGGGTCCGCTGAAATAATCAATTAATGCTTCCATTGGATTCTCTGCGCAAAAGATGGCCTCTTTTATTTCAGCAGAAAGGTTTTCCACCGCATCCACAAAATGCGTACATGTGGAGCGGGATGTTTCGTACCGAGGAATAGTACCGTGACCGTCTAAAACCCCGATGAAATCAAACGGGTTTTCTCCTTCGTGGTGCCAACGAATTGTTCTATCCTGACCAGAGTCATGAAGATTTAATAGCGCAGACACCACCGTATTCTTATTATTAATATTATTTTCATCTGAAAAGAATTCCATTATGAAGCGATAGCGATTGAGTTTAAAATTTTAATTAATTATTGTTTAACGAGTAAAGTTGCTTTTATTGTAAAGGTATAAAAGCATTTCAATTTTTAATTCAAAACTTTTATTTCAAAACTTTTATTTCAAAACTTTTATTTCAAAACTTTTATTTCAAAACTTTTATTTCAAAACTTTTATTTCAAAACTTATAATTATATTATTATATAGTATTATGACCCCAATTATTATTGTGTATATTATTATATTAATTTTGGAATTGTTATATATATATTATTATTTAAATAATTGGACTGCGTGGAACAGTGGTTCATTAGAAGCAGAAATAAAATATAATATTGAAAATCAAGATGAGATAAATGAAATATTGCATAAAGAAATAAATAGGCGTATTAAATTATTAGAAACAATGGATTATGATGAATGGTTAAAATACAATAATGAAAATATATATATACAAGTTGGTCCATATAAGCAACATTGTTTTATTTGGGAACGTACAAAATTATATATAAGTAATGACAATTATAGTGATCAAAATGATTCATCTTTTATTTATCGGTGCACCCCGTTTAAAGAGTATTTAAATTTATCTAGCAAAAAAATTTACGAACGAGTTAATTATTTATATTTAAATGGTATTTATAAATCAGACCAAAATGATTTAGATGATATGTGGGATTTAAGTGCTACTACCTCAGAGTTAGATATTATTAATAATTTAGATGTATATTGGTTAGACGATTTTACAAAAACAAGTATTAGAAAAAAAATGGTATTTAAGAATTTTGCAAAAACCTTAAAACCAGGTCACGCTTCTGATACGAATCCGGATATAAATGAAGGTATTATTGGATTTGGGTATATAACACAAAACGTAGAATTAAAATATGCACAACCATATTATGCTCATTTAAAATTTCCGTTTTTTTTTATGATAAATATTTTATTTTTGTTTATTAGTTTAATGTTATATTATTCTATAGATGATAATAAAGATATTACTAAACCAATTCTTTTTTTATTTGTTACAAATGCATATTTAATATATTATTTATCTTCTGTTTCAGCTTTAACCGATTTGGAATACGAACAAAATAAAACAATTAATATAAATGCCGGTATAACTGCCATTTCTTTTTTAGTTGCTGTTAATATTTTTATTGTTCAGACTTTACGTAATAATAAATCAATGAAAACTTCTTTTCTACACAATGAGAGTGCATTTTTATTCTGTATTTCTCTTATGTTTCTTTTAATTTCATCTTTTAAAGAAACTAATTTTGGTACAATTGAACAATTGCGTAAGTATAATATTATCAGTCAATTCTTTTTTAACATGTCCATTATTGTTAATTTAATCATTTTCTTAAATTACTTATTATATGTTATAAGTGGTACCAAAATTTATAGGAATTATTTAAATTTTTAGTCATTTTTCATTTTTTACTAGGTTACCCAGATAAAATAAAACCAGCTGGGTAATAATTTATGAGCATCATGTAGCAAGATATTTTTTTTTATTTTTAACAATTAAAAAAAAATGAAATAGAAATATCCCCTTATAGTATAGTATATAACACTATAATATGGAATTAACATCACAATATACCGATTTAAATGCCTTTTTGGCAAAGCATAGTATCAAGACGGGTGGTGATACTAGTCTTATTACTCATACAAGAATCGGAGATAAAACGACAAATATTTACGGAGGTTCCTATGCAATTCCCAAAGAAGAATTGCCAACCTTCTATCAGTTGTATCATTCAAAAGTTTTTGAGAAAAAACAGATGGAATATTTGACGGAAAAACAACAAAAAGAAAAAGGCCCGATTTTAGTAGATTTAGATTTCCGTTATGCTCACACAGTGACCACCCGCCAGCACACCAAAGAACAAATCCAAAACATAATATGTTTGGGATATCTGGAGAAACTTAAGGAACTCCTCGTTTTTGAAGGAAATACGAGTTTTCCGATTTATGTAATGGAAAAAGCTAACGTAAATCGTCTGGAAGATGGTTCATTAACAAAAGACGGCATTCATATAATTATTGGTATTCAGATGGACCACGTTTTGCAGCAGATATTGCGTGACAAAGTATTGGAGGAAATTCCCAAAATTTTGGAGCTGCCGCTAATCAACGATTGGCCTGGAGTACTGGACGAAACTATCAGCAAAGGGACAACCAATTGGCAGGTATTCGGGTCCCGAAAGCCCGGAAATAAGGCATATGAATTGAGTCAATATTATAAACTCAGATACGACGAATCAGACGGAGAATTTATTATGGAGGAGCTCCGTGTGGCAGATGTAGAAATAAACAAAGACTTACTGTTAAAAATATCTGCGCAATATGATGAGCATCCGAATTTTAAAATACAGCCGAATATTAAATCCGAATATGAAGACCGCACTAATAAAAAAATGGTAAGACCAAAAATGCAAACAAAGACAAAATTACGATTATTAACAACCGAGAAAGCAGAAGAGGAGGAAGAATATTCGTTGCAAGATATTATAAATGAGGAAACGTTGAAACGCGCTGTAGAAAATAATTTTAAAAATTTAAAAACGGATGAGCGCATATTAAAAGAAATCCATGATTATACGCAAGTATTGCCCTCGCAATATTACGAACCCGGTTCTCACGATAAAAATATCAAAGTTGCCTTTGCTCTTAAAAATACAGATGAACGCCTATTCTTGTCTTGGGTAATGTTGCGAAGTAAGGCATCCGATTTTGACTATGCATCCATTCCTGGATTATACGACAAATGGAGCCGCCATTTGAAGGGAAAACCGGACGGTATTACAAAACGGTCTATTCCTTATTGGGCGAAACAAGACGCGCCGAAAGAATATGAACGCGTCAAGAGTTCCACGATTGACCATTTTATTGAAAAAACATTAACTACACCGACAGAATGGGATTTCGCGATGGTCTTGTATCAAATGTTTGGAGATGTATTCGTGTGCAGTAGTTATGTAAATAAAACGTGGCATGCGTTCAAAAATCATCGCTGGGAATATGATGAGGGACAAACGCTGCGATATTTAATTTCGGTGGATATGTACAATATTTATCAGGAAAAAATGGTGTCTATTATGAACGAGATGAACCATTATGAAGCGAGCGATGAGCGATATGTCGCCAAGCAAAAGCTAGTAAAATGGGTGAGCGAATTATCTACGCGATTGAGGACGACCTCCATTAAAAATAATATTTTCCGTGAAGCACATGAGCTGTTCTTTGATAAGGAATTTACCAAGAATATGGATACAAATAGGTATCTCATGTGTTTTACGAATGGCATTGTAGATATTAAAAATAAAACATTTCGTGACGGTTATCCGCAAGATTATATTACGAAATGCACGAATATTCCTTATTACAAACTGGACCCCGAAAAAGATGCAAAACCGATGGAAGAAATTCAACTATTTATGCATCAATTATTCCCAGTAGAGGAGCTTTATACTTATATGTGGAATCATTTGTCGGCCGTGTTAATTGGTGAAAATATTAATCAGACATTCAATATTTATCGTGGAAGCGGCAGTAATGGTAAATCTATGCTAACCGAATTAATGAGCAATACACTAGGAGATTATGCTTGCACCACGGTGCCGATTACAATGGTAACGGAAAAGCGTGTCGGGCAGGGTCAATCATCTTCTGAAATCATGCAATTAAAAGGTATCCGATATGCCGTTATGCAGGAACCGACGAAAGATACGTGTCGGTTGAATGAGGGTATGATGAAGAATCTAACGGGTGATTCTACGTTACAGGCCCGTGAATTATATTGCAAATCGGAGACGTTTCAAATTCAATTTCATCTTGCGGTTTGTACGAATAATATGTTTGAGATTAATAGTAATGATGATGGCACGTGGCGCCGCATTTGTCTCGTAGATTATTTATCAAAATTCGTAGATCCTGGAGAACAAGTGCATGACGATACGCCTTATCAATTTCCCAAAGATAAGAATTTAAAAGAAAAACTGCCGAAAATGGCGCGCGTATTTGCGAGCATGTTGGTGCAGCGAGTCTTTGAATCGCAAGGTAAGGTAGAAATTTGCGAGATGGTGCGCGCGTCATCAAATAAATACCGACAAGGGCAAGACCATATTGCGGCGTTTGTTTCTGAGATGATTGGCAAGAAAGAGGGCATGAAGGTGTCAAAACGCGAATTAATGGAACAGTTCAAGATATGGTTTCAGGACCAGCAAGGTGGAAGGCGTGCGCCCAAAGGTGTGGAACTACAAGAATATATGGATAAAAAGTTTGGAAAGGCAAAAAGAGATGGATGGTATAATGTGGAGATGTTGTATCCGGAGTCGGACGCGATTAAAGAAATGGCATAAAAAATATTGTTTTAGAGCGACCCGAAGCGCTAGCGAAGGTGAGCGACTGAACTCCGTAACGTCAGTGAAGGAGTTTTAGAAATTTTATGAGAAATTTATTTGAGAATTTTTTTTATTGCAAAATAAAAATATTTTGTATTTATATTAGTATTTAGATGCCAAATACCGGATATACTATAACTGGTGGAACCGATTTGAGTACTATATTTGAACCGTATAGTTCAGGCACTAAAGCGGCCGAAACAAATTATAAAATATCTACTGGTGCCGATTTAAATACAGTATTTAAACCGTATAATCCTCTAAGCACTCCGGAGGTCACAACAAATTATAAAATATCTACTGGTGCCGATTTAAATACAGTATTTCAAAAAAAATATGTAGTTCCTTATGTAGCAACTGGAGGACATTTTACGGCACTCCGAAGTGGTGATGATTATGTTATTCAATTTACTGGAACTGGAATTCTTTCGTTTTTTGTTAATGGTATAACAGTAAATTTTTTGGTAGTTGGTGGTGGTGGTGGTGGGAGAGATACTTCGAATTATGCCGTTGGGGGCGGCGGTGGTGGGGGCATTACTCAAGGAAGTTTTACGTCAGACAACACCCATGGTAGTTATACTATAACTCAGGTTGGTGTTGGTGGTGCAGCAAATACTTCAGCCGGACTCAGCGCTTTTACTCAAACTACCCTCATCCTTGCCTATGGTGGTTCAACTCCTAGTGGTGATGGTGCTGGTGCTGGTGGAACCGGAACGTCTTCTAGTGGTGGTGATGGTGGCAGCACTACTGGAATTGTTGGTAGTACAGGAAATACGCCTACTACGGCCGGTTATAACCCTTTTTATATTAACTTACCAACTCTAACGTTAACATATTATATCGGGAATGGTGGAGGGGGAGGGGGGGGGACTTTTACTGGTAGTTATATTGGTTTTGCGGGTGGTGCGGGTGGTGCGGGTGGTGCGGGTGGTGCGGGGGGGGTTGGGCTTTTTCCGGTTGGTGCCGGTGGCGGAGGCGGTGGCGGTGCAAATGGTGGTGCAGGCCAATCAGCAGGTGGCGGTGCAAATGGTGGCGCAGGTGGTGCAGGTGGATTAATAACAGATATAAATACTCAAACAACACTTAGTTTTGGAAATGGGGGTGGTGGTGGGGGTAGCGGCGCTATTCCGGGGGGGGTCCCTGGCACCGCCGCAGCCGGCTCACAAGGTGTCGTAGTATTTTATTTTACATATTACGGATAACCGAAATTAATTATAAAAAAAATCTATAATTAATAAAAAATTTAAACTCCTTCACTGACGTTACGGAGTTTAGTCGGTTTTCGCTACGCTTACAACCTTCGGTATCGCTTCGCTCCACTTCAAATCGTCTTATAAACGTTTTTGGGTAACAAATGATACATTTTTTTAAACCAATCTATTATATAAAAAATCATAGGTGTAATAAAAATGGGATAAAAAATAAAATAGACGATTAATAATAGTTTCATTATTATCCCAGGCTGTTTAAAAATCACAAGTAAGATGAAAATGATGGCAAGTATAATATAACCTATTTTAAAATAGTAATACCAACTAGATAGCTTGTCAATATGCTGCTGTTCGTAATATGTTTTACGGTCATTCGTAATAATATCCCCGCGAATTTTTTTTAAACTTTTCGCCATCTTAATATTTTCTCCCGCATATTCAATAGATAAGTCATTCATGTAGTGATAATTCGTTAAAAGGCTCCCGTAAGTATCAATTAATTCTGTTACAATTGCCACCTCTTTATCAAATTTTTCTTGAAGAGAATTCACAACTTTTGTAGCATTTCTGGTAACGGTGTCCAATACCATTTGATTATGTCCTGCAATACCATCTTTCGCAATATAATAATTTTTTTTTGCCGTTTTTAATTGTTCCGGTGCAGTTCTTAAATTGTTTTGCGCATTTACATAGGTGCTTTCCAAGTCAGATAAAGACTTTTGCGCTTGACACGCCGGACCGCACATTAAATTTGCGTTTGATTGTGCAAGTAACGCTTTAATTTGCGCGGTAGATGCTGCGGCTTGCGCTTCAATAGATAGTGCTGGTGCCGATGGAACTACTGGTTTGGGAAAAGAACTTGGTAGATTACCCATAATACTATATTATGCAAGGATAAGATTTTTTAGAATCCTTCGGCTAACTCCTTCCGCTATCGCTTATAGCCCACCGAAGCCCCCTTGTGGTAATTGGAACCGGGAACTGCGACCGGAGCCCCATCTGGAACCTTTTTTAGAAGTAGCAGCCGCAGCCGCAGCCGCTGCAGAAGCAGCCATAGACGCAGCGACCTCATTCGGCACACATTGATTCAAAGTATCATCATACGTTGTACCTTCATAGCAACAATTTTGTCCTAAACAATCAATCGCCAATGCACCACCCCATGGATCCGAGCCATTTCCCGTTCCACTTGTATTATTTGTTGGTGCAGTACTCTTATCAAAATTCCAGTTATACTCATTATAGTTCATTTTATCCCGATACGAAGCATTTATAATTTTATATCCAACCGATATACATCCCCAAACAAGGATAATAATGATTAAAAAAGAATAAATAGACGAAGGTATAATATTGGCTTTATGTAAAATGGTTAGAATTAAAACAGGTATGCAAAATATAATAACACTTTTTAAAATATCGGCATGATTACTGTATTTTTCACCGTAATATGTGTTTATTTGAATTTGTTTCATTGTGTTATTTGCATCATTTTGAATATCAGAAAGACGTTCTTTGGCCGAATTTAGTTCTTGTTCCACGATACCGATTGCAACAGTTTGCTCAGCTAAAGCAGCATTTGATGATACTACATTTTTACCAAAAAAAGAATAAACACTATCTAAATTTTTATATAAATTGATTCTCATCTGAGACACGTCGTTTATTTTTGAAATAAGACTATTTTGTTGGGCGGGGGTTAAAGTTTTTTGAGTTAAACCATTATTTAATTGAGTAAATAAATCCTGTTCAATCGTCTGTAAGCCCTGAATATCTGTTAATGTCTGTTCATTACGTAATTGCATATCGGTAAAACCTGGATTAGGTGGTGACATAAATATAGGTGTATAATTTATACGAATATTATAAATTATATAACAATAACAATTTCTTAACGGCGAATTCTTAACGGCGAATTCTTATCGCGAATTCTTATCGGCGAATTAATGCATTTGAAGTTATAATTATTATGGTAACTGCTAAAATTCCCCAAAATATATATTGAAAATTATCGTGAATAACTAAATTATTACTATCGCTTATCATGGAATCTGCATTATTATTTACGAGGTTCTTATATTCTCCAAATTGTGTGCTAATTGTAGTATATAGTTCTACATTTTTTGCCATCGTTTTCGCATTTGTATTCGTTTGAGTGTCCATCTGCTGATTTTTATTTTTCATTTGGTTAATCAAGCGAATCATTCTATCAGCAAGCGCTGCTAATTGACCTTTCACCAGATTTTCGGCTGCTTGTGAAGCATCAATGGCGGCAGATAAACCACACTTTGTTGTAGCGGTCATTGGTTGCCCACTTTTTTTTAATTGCCCCCATGCAATACTATCAATAGGCATCGCATTTTGAACACATGAAGCATCTGCATTTTTAATAGTTGGAATACCACCGGTCGTAGAGGCGGGCTGAATCATAGAAGAAGGATACTCTAATAATTCCGAGTTTTGATTGACATAGCCCATTTTTCCCACAAACGCCGGATTAGAATTCTTTTGGGTCAATTCATAAATCGCATTTGCCCCAGAAATACCATAATTTTTAGAATTTATTATTGCCGTTGGATTGGAAGAACCGTATTTTGTAGCATTTTGCAAAGAATTACTTACCGCGCACTGTGATGTGCCTTTGGTGCCATTCAATAATCCAAAATATTGATACCGATTATCCGCCGCATATTTTTGACATGTTGGCACCGTAAAATTAGAACCATTGATTATCATTTGTGAAACAGGAATATTTGTAAATTTCCAGTCTGCGTTCGTAGTAAATAAAATATTTGAATTATTATCTATAACGGCTGCAAGTAATCCTGCAGGCCCACCCGCGTTGGAAGCACTGCATTGAAGATAATTTATACCAGGGGACAAAGTAATTTTAAATTTATTTCCCCCAGTACCCCACCCACCTTCAGATACACCAATTTGGTTTGAATTTAAATACCATATTCCGCGATTATCATTTATTGCAATAAGAGTCACGGGTAAGTAAGATGTACTCGTATTATTATAGGCATAAATAAATGTAACCGGACTCCCCATATTATATGGAGCATCTCGTTGCGCATTTGGAGTGTACCATATCCATTTTGAAGGGCCGCCACCACCACCCCACGGACCTATTCCATACGGACCCAATACATATACATTTGAATAACTATTCATGTTTGGTCCCGTCGGAGTCATAATAGGTCCCGTATTTAATGTGTTCGGTGGAACTGGCGAATTATTATAACAGCCGTTAAAAGAAGACCCTGCAGTAGTATAGATAGCCGTTTTATTTGAATTAAATGCACCATAATTTAGACCATCTGAGCCGATTTGACATCCGCTTGTTGCAGCACCAAATTGCCTCGCCGCATCCAAATTATTTCCTAGATTACATTGAGCCTTATTTGTTATTGTATCTACATTTTCTAAACCAAAATAAGTATTTCCTGAACTAATAGCTGACTGCATGCAGCTATTAAAATCATAATTTTGCGCGCCATTACTTAATCGTGGCATAGAATCTCCAGAGTCTTTATATACCCCTAGGTAGTTAGCACTTGCACCATTAATGATTGAATTAACATATACATTTTTTCCTTGTTTTGTGTTATTAAACCCGGATACATAGGTATTTGTATCTTTCATTATTAAGGTGTGTCCGTCCTGATATTGTTTTAGTAAAGCATCAAATTCTTTTTGCAATCTATTTAATTCTTGCATTTGACCTGGGCTGGATGCGGTTTCTAAAACGGTATGAACCGATTGCATCGCTATAGGCATATTTTTTTGCGATGATTGAAACATATTATCATATCCGGTGAATTCTTCTTTTATTTGCGGTCTTTCTCTTTCTCTTTCTAGTCCATTTCTTTTCCCTTTCCCCTTCCATTTTTTATTGTCATTTTTTTCTAAACTTCCGTCAAGTATTTTTTTCTGCAAATCTTGATAAATTTTTCCCTGTTTTAATGTTGTTGAAATAAGTGTATTTGAGGATTCGTTAGTCATTACACTATGTAAAGACAAAAAAATCATCAAATTCTACAAGCATTCTAAATTACAATTTTAAGGTGACGGTAAAATCCCTATAAGCGTTAAACCAATATATGCCGCTATACTACACGTAATTAGAAATCCGGCCGGTAAATATAAATATAACATGGAAACAAATAAAAATGAAAAAATAATAACCCAAAAAAAGAATTTACTCGCATTGAATGGGAAATCTGGAAAAATCAAAAGCTTCACGGTTAAGAAAATAATAATGCAAAATAGAATAAACCAAAAAATATACTGGGCATATTGATGCGTCACATTTTTTGTTTGAACATTATTTTCTTGTTTGATTGTTTGAACTTCTAATTTCATGTCATCAATATTATTTTTTTCTATGAGTAACTGCGCATATTTTTGCGCCACCATAAATAATTTCTGCTGATTCTCTGCTGTCAAACTTTCTGAATTTGGTTGAATAGTATCCAATTGTGACTTTATTAGTCGATTAATAGAAATTAGTTTTGTATTTAAAGAACCTATATATGCAATGGTAGTTGCCAAATTTGAATCGGGTGATAAAACTTGTTGATAGCAACCATAACTTGTTTTTGTTCCTTGGACTGCAGTAACGCCTGGTTTATATAAATTACACCTATACTTTCCACTAGAATCTACGTTAGATAAATCATATCCACCGCAATTCGGAGAGGCACTACATAATGCCTCGCATTGTGGAGGCGTAAGCAGAGTACCTGGTTGTACAATTGTATTTTTATTTCCGGTGCAATATGTTTTAATATTATGATTTAAATTTAATAAACTATATACTTTTGCGGTAGGCGCGGATTTACTTAATAATGCAATATAATTTAAATATGCCTGTTTATATTGCCGTAATAAATTCTCAAATTCACCTTCCAAATTATACAGTGTAATTATTGCGGAATTTGTATTTTCTATTAGAATATTATTCGTAACAACCATTATTATATAATATATATTTTATATAGATATTATAATTATAAACACTTGTTGATTTGCTAGATTTTTATAAAAAAAGGTTTATCGTTTCCTGTAAAAATAAAAATAAGTTGATGTAATGATGGCAGAAATAGAAATAAATCCACAAATTAAAATGGTATCTGAATTATAAACGATTTGATGCAAATTTATATTTGGATTTAGATTTTGTTTTTTATTTTGAGTTGGTTCAATCAATAATTTATTTTTACAAAAGTCATATTTTGTTATATCGGATTCGCGTTTTTTTGGTTCATTTTTAAGCAAAAGAGTTACAAATAACGATGTGCGTTTTTTAAAATAAAAATCACCAATATTATACATTATTTGAAACATTTGGATTACCAAAAGAAAATCATTTATATCATTTTCCGAATTTTATTTTGTATAGAGGCGATATATTAAATATATTAAAAGCAAATCTCCTGCAATAATGGTTACATTTTTCATATATTGATATTTATAACTTTCTTTTGATTCGTGAATTAAATGATGAGCACTACGCTCCTTGCCTTTTTTTTGAGATATTTTATCATGTAATGTAGTATATGATGTCTTTTCTGTTTGCAGTGTTGTATCCAACGTATTTGTTAAACCATTTATTGTATCGGTTTCACTTTGAACAGCATTTTTGAGTGTAAAAAGAGCAGCATTGGCGGCTGTTATTTGACCCTTATTTTGAGCATATATATTTGCAGATTCTTGGGCATCTGGGTGTGTATGATGAACAATATATGATTGGCGAAATGTTTCAAGTGTTGTAGGAAAGGAAGTTTTTAATGTATTTAACTGTGTTGTATAAGTAGCCGCGGGTAACCCCATTATTATATTATAACTATATGATAAAATAATGAATAAATTATTTTTATTTTTTTAATTTTTTTATTTTGTCTATATTTTTACAATTTTTTACACACAAATGCGATAATACATACTTTGAATGGCCGTTTTACTTGGGCGAATAATTTCACATATTTGCCCTGGTCTAATTCCAATTATTTGGGCCACTGGATCAAATCGCGAAATCTCAGGAAATTGAACATCCTCCATTATATTGTATCGCTCCTTGATTTTTCCCATTTCATCATTATTCAAAACACGGTGTGGGGGAACCAAAACATGCTCCAAAATATTGAATTGAAGACGCTTAATATTTTGAATGACGATGAGTATTCCATCCTGTTCCCAAATATGCTTCAACAAATTAATGAGGGTTTCATTCATGTCCTCCTTGGTAATTATCATAAGTGTATCGCTTTTTGTGAGAACCTCTTCTAAATTAAATAAATCGTCAATCATTTCATGCACATTTTGTGGGCGAAGAGTTTTTGCTAAATAATAGCCAATATAAATCTTTTTCTTTCTTTTTTCACCGGCATCTGCCTCTTTTTGTTCTAATAACATATCCAACTGTTTATTCTGAAACATAGAATTCACATCATTGACACTAAAATTGTCATATTCATCTACATTGTATCCTTGTTTCTTCATTAACTGTAAAACTATTTTCCGCGATTTATATACCGAAGAAATATTACTACTTGCATTTTGTGACGCCATGTTCTATGTATAATATATACATATTCATTATCATTTAATTCAATTTTTTTATTATTATTTTCTATTTTTCATTTTTTATTTTTCATTTTATTGTAAAAATAATAAAAATTTAATAAAAAATCTATTTCATTTCATATTTTCTTTTAGGTCAAAAAGTACTACTTTTTTTGTTCCCGAGGAACTTGATTTTGATTTAGTGTCAGATCCAGTTTCTAACTCGGGTATTTCTTCTTTTTTCTCGGTTTCAATATCCAAAATGGCGGTTCGCTGTTTTTCTTCCGATTTACTTTGCGCCTTCGCTTCTTCTTGCGATTTTATCGCTTGTATCGCAGATTCTTTGGATAATTCTTGACGTTTTTCGTCCAGCATATGTTGCAATAAAACTTTATCTCTTTCTGGTAGGGCCTCAAATTGTGCTTTCACCTCCGGGTTCCGTATAGGGGGTGACCCTGATGGTCCTATTTTTTCGTCAGAACTTAACGGATTATACACCGGACTATTCGGATTATATACAGGATTATATTCAGGGCTATCCAACATACTTTCAGGACTAGAACTTTTATTCGGATTATATACTGGACTATTCGGATTATATACAGGACTATTCGGATTATATACAGGACTGTTCGGATTATATACAGGACTATTCGGATTATATTTTGGACTGTTACCCTGATTTACCTCAGGAGTTAGATACGGCGACTGATATGCCGGCGACCCGGTTGCATCTGCAGGACTAGAACTAGAACTTGCATTCGGATTATATTTTGGACTGTTACCCTGTTGTACTTCAGGAGTTAGAACATCCGAATCATACGGCGACCTATATGCAGGCGACCCAGTTGCATATTCCGGACTCGTTGTTGCCTCATGATATTCTTCTCCAAAAGTAGGGAACTCGGGTGTTTCATTTTTCGGTATTATGTTATCTTGTTTTACATATCTTTTTATTTCCGTCATTTCTTTTGTTATCTGACCGATTAATGCAACCATATTTGGATCATCATTTTTCAACAATTGATTGATATTATTTGAATAAGACATATTCATCAATTGGTCTATATTGTCTTCCGTAATAATTCGCATCTGGACATTCAATACTTGTAATTCGTGAATCATTAGTTTTAACGCATAAGGAATACGTACAATACTAAACGACCTGCCAAATTTGCTAACGTTTTCCACATTCATTTTGCCATCCAGCGTAGTATTAAATTTTATCGGGCCATCCGCAAACGGCGACAAAAATATATTTAATGCCTTGTTATACACCGCAATACATCCGGTTTTATTGCACACCGCCATATAATATTCGTCGCCGCGCACCAAGAAAGACTCGTTCAGGAAGGCCGATGCACCGTGCGCCAAAATGCCATCACGTTCCATCTCGCCGATTCTTAAACCGCCATCATTTGCACGCCCCTGCACCGTTTGCCGCGTTAAAACCGTTCTCGGACCGCGCGCTCTATAATTAATCTTATCTTTCACCATATGCTTTAGACGCATGTAATACGTAGGTCCAATAAAAATCTCCGAGTACAATTGCTGCCCTGACATGCCATTATATAAAATCTGGTTGCCAGACGAATGAAACCCCTGTTCCACAAGCATTTTCCCATAGACCTCGGTATTCGGTCCCTTGGTCTGAAATGCAGTACAATCTCCGAATCCACCATATGTAACGCATGCTTTTCCAAAGAGCGATTCTATTAGCTGACCAATTGTCATACGCGATGGTAATGCATGCGGATTAATAATTAAATCGGGACGCACTCCATCCGCCGTAAATGGCATATCTTCTTCCGGAATAATTAGTCCGAGCGTACCTTTTTGACCTGCTCGGCTCGCCATTTTATCGCCTATTGCAGGCATTCTCTCTTCTCTTACACGAACTTTGGCTATGCGAAATCCTTCTTCCCCTTCGGTAATAAATGATTTATCTACAAAACCGAGCTGCCCCTTCTTAGGAAATACAGAACCATCTATTGATACTTCGGAATCCTCTGAATTCGTGGTCGTCTTTCCGATAAGAACCATTTTATCATCTAATGGCGTATTTTCGCGAATAATGCCATATTTGTCCAAATGACTATAATCGTAACCCGGCTTTATACCCGCCACATTTCCACGCGAGGCAATATCCGTGAAAACGGAATTGTTCATGGACCCCTGCACCTTGGTACTCTCTTCGCGCGCTTCATACATGGAGTAATAAGTCGTTAAAAATAGCCCGCGTTTTATAGCTCCCTCGTTAATTAGAATCGCGTCTTCCACGTTGTATCCAGTAAAAGACATGATGGCGACGATTGCATTTACACCATATGGCTGTTCTTCCTTATTCACATAATCCAAATAACGCGATTTCAAAATGGGAATCTGACCGTAATTTAATATCACACCCATTTTATCTATGCGTGATTGATAATTTGTATGATACACACTGACAGCCTGTTTGCTTTGACCGCAAGAAAAAGAATTACGCGGTAGCGGGTTATGTTCCGGATAAATAACGAGATTTCCCATGACGCCAAAAAGAAAGGACGAGTTGATTTCCAAATTGGTATAGTATTTATTTTTCGTAAGGTCCTCCAAAGTCGTGGCAATTAAAAGACCCTCTTCTTCCGCCACATCCAAATAATCTACGAGAGCGCGATTTGCATTCAGATTTTTTTCCACTGCGTCCAAGCTCTCCGATTTAAATTCCG
>Ga0114966_10000542_pt1 | contig 35966 bp, 32 predicted proteins | sample M_130207_XF_Meta_FD_87029 | JGI IMG/M metagenome (GOLD analysis project Ga0114966, IMG submission 87029) | Freshwater microbial communities from Lake Montjoie, Canada to study carbon cycling - M_130207_XF_MetaG | ecosystem: Environmental > Aquatic > Freshwater > Lake | place: Lake Montjoie... | reverse complement strand
TTATAAATTAATATTATAAATTAATTTACCAAATTTGTTAATACTTAAAGTTTTTTACACAAATATTTTTATGAATTATAAAGAAGCATTTGAAATATTAAATATTGATTTAAATTTAGTAAACTATAATGATATTTCATTAGAATACTTAAAAAAGCAATATAGAAAGTTAATTCTTAAACATCATCCAGATAAAAATGGTAATACCCTAGAATCAAATGATAAATTTAAACAAATACACGAAGCATACCATTTTTTGAAACCAGAAATACATAAATTAAACCCAAACTTTTTTGACGATAAAGAAGAAGATGATATAGATTCCTCTATATATGTGAATATATTAAAATGTTTTATGCAATCTGTGTTTGAAGGTAGTTATACAGATTTATTATCTAAAATAGTGAATGATATAATGAACGCAGGGAAAAAAATATCTGTAAGATTATTTGATGACTTGGATAAAGACACCGCGTTACATATTTACACATTTCTCTCGATGAATCGTTCTATACTTCATCTAAACCAGGAGATTTTGGATTTGATTAGAGATATTGTAGTAAAAAAATATGATAATGTTGAAGTGTATAAATTAAACCCAAGTATAAATGATTTGTTAAATAACTATGTATATAAACTATATGCAAACGATGAATTATTTTTAGTTCCTTTATGGCATAATGAGTGTTATTTTGATGGTTCTGGTTGTGAAATCATAGTGTTATGTGAGCCTGAATTGCCAGATGATATTAAAATAGATGAAGACAATAATATTCATGTGATAATTACTATAAACATTAATGAATTATCTGAACTGATATTCAATGATAAATCGATTGATGTAATAATTGGAGAGAAAACCCACCAAATAAAACCTTCAAATTTATACATTAAAAATGAACAATATTATAGAATCAAAAATCAAGGATTATCTAAGATTAAAAAAGATATATATGATATATCTGAAAAAACAGATATTATTGTTAAAATAAATATCCTACAATAAAGAACAATAATTATACTACAATACGCAAAATATTATACTACAATACGCAAAATATTATACATATTTTATAATATACATAATATATATATAGCATGAACACAAGAGTTAGTAATAAAAATAATAAAACTAAAAAAATAATCTCCAAGAAAAATACTATAACTGAAACAAAGACTCCATTTCCCATTGATATTGTTTATACGTGGAAAGGAGAATCAAAATCAACAAATGTTAGATTAGGATATAATCATGAGTTAAAATACAGTTTACGGTCTCTAGAATTATATGCGCCATGGGTAAATAAAATATTTATTTTAATGAACAAAAAAAAATACCCTAGTTGGATAAGAGAAAATGATAAAATTGTGGTTGTAGAACATTTAGAGACATTTCCTTCTAAAGAATATTTACCAAACTTCAATTCGAACGCAATAGAAACAACTATTGCAAACATTAAAGGCTTATCGGAACATTATATATATTTTAATGATGATATTTTTTTAGGAAACAAAACCAAATATACTGATTTTTTTACACCTAGTGGTAAAGCTGTTTTAGATGATTATACTCTAAAAAATGCAACGAATATAGTAAAAGATGAAAACAATACTTTACATATAGAATTTCCACCTAGTTCTGATAAGATATATAAACATATTCCTATTCCTCAAATCAAAAGTATTGTATTAGAATTTAACAAAAAATATGCTGATTTTATACATTGGATACGTTTAACAAAAAAAAGAAAGGATAAAGGTTTTGATATATGTGAAAAAAACAACCTTGAATCTCCGTGTCAACAATTACATTATCCTATCGCTAAATTTTTAAATCTAAACAATATGGCCGTTTTTAAAAAAAATAATAGTAAAAATAACACGTACATTCCTAATATAGATCCTAATTTTGCAAAAAAATTACAATATCTATTAGTAAAAAAACCGCTCTTTTTTTGTATAAATGACGTAGAAACGAACCCTGATAGAAAGAACAAATTATATGAAGAAGTATTAGAGTTTTTTAATGATTATTATCCAGATAAAGCAGCTTTCGAAAAATGAGAAAAAAATTATATATTTGCTTTTTAGACAAATATATAATTTTATTTTTTGTTTATTTTTGTATTTATTTAATTTTTGTAGTGTTTTTGCTCCACTTTTTCTAAAAGCTGATTTAATTTTTGTAGTGTTTTTGCTCCACTTTTTCTAAAAGCTGATTTAATTTTTGTAGTGTTTTTGCTCCACTTTTTCTAAAAGTGGATGATTTAGGCTTCAGCGGTCTTCTTTTTGGATACAACACGCTTTTTCTTTGGTTCTTCAACCGCTACAACAACTGGTTTTGGAGGAGGTAACTCCTCTTCCTCTTCCTCTTCCTCCTCTTCCTCTTCCTCTTCTTCCTCAGAATCTTCAACAATAGTACTTGCTACAGCTCCAGCCAATTCGATATCCTCGTCTTCTGGTGGAGGTAATGACCTTAATTTTTCAACATCAGATGCCTTTGGTCTTAAGAAACATGTTCCCTCTACAATCGAAGATGTTCTCAATTTTTGGACGATGGCTTGTTTTAAATTCCAAGTAATAGAAACCTTACCATTTACAAACCATAAGCCTCCACATTGAATCAAACAAATCACATGTGTTTTTGACTTTATAAAATCAAGAGGAGTTAAATGACTTTGACTTTTTCCCTTTAAGAATAAAGGATTTCCTTCTTCGTCATAAATTTCTGGTTGCCAAACTCCTTTCCAACATGGTATCTTAACGGTAAGGGTAGGAGGCTTATTTAAATCAGGTTCAATACTGCCCTTCTCCTTCTTTGGATGTCTTAACATAACATTAAATTTCTCGTCCATAACATCAGCACTAGTAATTGTCTTACCAAACCATTCCTTAGAATATGTTAATGCATCGGCCTTAATTTTTGCCTCAAGATTTCGCATAGAAGTTAAGAACGATTCTGCATCTGCGTTTGAATATTCTTTATTTGGAAATTGTAAGGACATAGTAAATTTACCTGTAGGATTTTTTGCTTGGTCTAAACCTTCTTGAGCTCCCCATGTTATCATTAATGGTGTTGCAATAGTAATTGTTTCTTTAAAATTTTTATTGTATAAATTTACTACTTTTCCACCAGAAGGATTTGCCTTTGGTGCAGAGTATGAGAATAAAGTGGTATCAATATTAGTTCCGTCGATTATTGCGCTTGCCATTCTGTTTGTATAGTTTATATATACGACGTATCTTTATATCAATTTTTTTTTATTATAAATGTGTCTGTGGTATTCGAAACAAAAATGTCTGCATATTGTGTTTATAAATAAAATATATAAATAAATAAAACAGCTCAAAAAGAAAATATATTATAATAATATATGAACAATACTTTAAAGAAAATTAAAAGTAATGAGACGTTGCTTTCAGAATATATGAATAATATCACGAAAAAATGTGAGAAAAAGATGCACGTAGTTAAGAAACCTGTCAAAATAAATGGTGATAATATTATAATTCCTACTATCAAAAATTATAATGATTTATCAAAATATAACTATAATTTATCGCAATTGAAAATAATCGCCAAAAATTATAAATTAAAAATTAGTGGTAATAAAAACGAATTAATCACGCGTGTATATTCATATTTATATTTTTCATCGTACATTATAAAAATTCAGTGTATTTTTCGCGGTATTATTGCCAGAAAATATAAAGAATTGCACGGTCCAGCGGCAATAAAACGCTCGTTATGTACAAACACCGAAGATTTTGTTACAATGGAACCAATAGAAGAAATCGATTTTCATCAATTTTTGAGTTACAGAGACACTGATGGCTTTATATATGGTTTTGATATTATTTCTCTCCACAATTTATTTTTAAAATCGAAAGATATTGCATCCATTAAAAACCCATATAATAGATCATTAATTCCGGAACATGTGGTTAAAAATATAAAATCAATTATTAGATTTAGTAAAATATTGAAAATACATATTAATTTGCACTACGAAGATGATACACAAAACATATCAAGTGAAAAGGCCGTCGAATTGAGAGCGCTAAGTTTATTTCAAAATATAGATGCATTAGGTAATTATTCTAATTCACAATGGTTTCTCTCGTTAAATCGAATCCAACTGATAAAATTTATTAGAGAATTATGCGATATTTGGAATTATAGGGCTCAAATAACAATGGAAACGAAACGTAATATTTGTCCCCCACATGGTGATTTATTCAGACATTTAAGTATGTCTTACATTCACACTGAAGATAATTTATATAACGTTAAAAAGGTTATTTTAGAAATTTTAGAAAAACTCGTAAATAATGGTCTCGATACAGATAGCAAAGCACTAGGAGCTTATTATGTACTTGGTGCATTAACCATCGTAAATGATTCAGCTGCTCTTGCGCTGCCATGGCTTTTTCAAAGTTTTGGATATTTTTAGTTCCACTGCCACCTTATCAACCTTTTCCAAAGGTGCAGCCAAAGTGGAGCAAAACCTTATCCTTCTTTTGTGAAAAAATTGAGCATAAAAACAAATAAAAACAAAGATAAATTAATTTAAATTTATAGGCAAACCCTAGTATTACCATATTATCGTAACAATATATATTATTTGGGTTAAATCACTTAAAAAGTAGTTGTTAGTATATAGTATAATAAGATGCCAAAGAAGACCACATCTAAAACCGAGACTGAATTAGTCGCTGCTCCTGTTGAAACTGCTCCTGTTGTTGTTGAAAAGAAGGTTAAAAAGACCAAGGTCCCAACTGTTGAGACCGCAACCACAACTGTTACCGAATCTGTTGGTCCTGTCGTTGAAACTGCTGACGTTGAAACTCCTCTTGCTGAACAATCCGTAGAGTTCCTTACCAAATTACAACAAATCGGTGTTCTTATTTCTTCATTAAAGACTGAATACAGAAACCTTGAGAAGAAATGGTCGCGCGAAATCAAGACTGCCCAAAAGCAATCCTCCAAGAGAAAGAGAAAGACTGGAAACCGTGCTCCTTCTGGATTTGTTAAGCCAACAAAGATTTCCGATGAACTTGCCTCATTTTTAGGAAAGGACAAGGGAACTGAGATGGCACGCACCGATGTAACACGCGAGATTAACACCTATATCCGTGCTCACAAGTTACAAGACAAGGAAAATGGTCGCAAAATCAACCCTGATACCAAATTAGCAGCTCTTCTTAAGTTAAAGAAGACTGACGAGCTTACCTACTTTAACTTACAAAAGTACATGTCTCCTCACTTCGCGAAGGCAGTCAAGGAAGCAGTCAAGGAAGCAGTTGTTGTTTAATCCACCAAATCCACCTTTGGAAAAATTGAACCAAATAAAATCCACCTTTTAGAAAAATTGAACCAAATCCACCTTTAGAAAAATTGAACCAAATCCACCTTTAGAAAAGGTGGAGCCAAATATGAAAACAAAAAACAAAATAAAAAATAAAAAATTCACTTTTAGAAAAAGTGAAGCAAAATATAAAAACTAAAAAAAAATAAATTATGTAGTCCAGTTGGACTATATAATTGTTAGAACAAAATAAAAAACTTATCCATCATTATATTTTATTCACTTTCCACAGACTGTAAGTTTCTAAGTATTTCAACTTCAGGATAAATATTTTCAAAAGAATCATAATGACCATGACACCATGGTTTGTGACAAGCAAACGCTATTTCAGAAAACACTTCATCTACACAAAATGTGGTCGCTTTTTGAAATTCGGGTTTTTTTAGTTCTATAGTTTCATATTTTTTACTAAAATACAAATCTTCGTACCGAAGGAAAAAGGGCTCAATACTATACCAGTCAATTTTTGAAACAATTTCTAATAATTTACTCTTCTTTCTCAAACTAAACCCTCCATTTCCAATAAAACCGCATTGTTTCGTAGGTATATATTCAGTAATCAGCCAAGGGGCCCCTACATAATCATACTCTAAAAAATCATTCAATAGATGTTTGTTTTGTTTCAGTATCATAGAATCGGTTTGAAACACTAAAAAGGTATCGCTATCAATATGGTCATAAATTATACTTTTAGTAGCAAAAAGCTCACTATAAGAGAGAAGGTCTAAATTGTCAACATGCAAATTCACTAATTTTATTCTATCAATTCTATTTTCAAATAAAGTATTTATTTTCGCCACAATATTCGTAACATATTCCACATTATTTTTACCGTGAAAAAAAACGATGTTCCAATCATCCGTTAAACATTCACAGACATTGTTTAACACAAATTCAATTGCTTTATGTTTACGAGGTTCAATTATAATAGCAGTATATTTACCTGACATTATACTAGGAAACGATATTATTTTTAAATTCTAATATTTATATTATAATATTTTTATAGTATTATATAATATTTATCTATTGTATAATGAGTAAAGAATTGGCTATTTATAAAAAATATCGAATTGCCGAAGTACAAAATATTTTTAATATAAATGTCGCGCGTTTATATAATACATTGGTAACAAATGTTAAGAATGTGCAAAATTTGTTTCAAACACTAAGAATAAAACAAATCAACATCAATAATTTAATCAATCAATATAATACAAATGTTGACATATTGACGACCGAATTAAATAAAATCATTAAAAAGATTCAAAATTTTATTCCAAAACAAATATCAACAAACAAAACTAAAAAGGCTCTATTAATTGGTATAAATTATACTGGAACAAAAGATGAACTAAAAGGCTGTATCAATGACGCAAATTCTATAAAAGAGAGAATTTCTAATAAAGGATTTAATAACATTATATTACTGACTGATTTAACGAGTAAAAAAGCTACCAAGGCGAATATATTAGAAGAATTTAAAAACCTACTAGCAAATTCTCAAGAAGGAGATTTACTATTTTTTTTATATAGCGGCCATGGTACATATTTAATAGACAAAAATAATGACGAAACCACAGGTTATGACCAATGTATAGTTCCATGTGACCTTAATATCATAGTGGACGATGAGTTAAAAACACTTATTCAAACTTATTTGAAAACAAATGTTACATTATTTGCGATGTTTGACAGTTGCTTCAGCGGTACCGTATTTGATTTAAAATATCAATATATGGACAGTTTAAATTATGATAATTACAGTGAAAACACTAAAGAATTAGAAACCAATGGGAATGTATTTATGATAAGTGGATGCACTGATTACCAAACTAGTGCGGATGCATTCATCAATAATAAAGCGAATGGAGCGATGACATGGTCATTTTTAGAAGCATTAAAACAAAACCCAAATTGTTCTTGGAGAGAATTAGTAAAAAAAATGCGAGATTTGTTAAAAACATCCCAGATAAGTCAAATCCCTCAATTTTCATCTGGAACTTTTGAAAATATTGATGAACAAGTATTCATATAGAGAATCTAATGAGTCGCTCTACTATAGTGGAAATATAAACCCATCTTGTTTTAATATATTATAAATCTCTTTTTTTTGAATGGGTCCATTTGCAATTTTAATATTGTCTAAAATTTTAATATTAAAATGATTTCTATTTAAATCAAATATATCATAAATTTTTAATAGTAAATCGTAATCTTTTATGTAGTCCGATTTTTTTATTAACCAATAATAAAATCCGTTGTTTTTATTTTCATTGTTTTCATCATTTCCACCATTTAATTTATTAATACTATTTCTTAACTCACCTATTTTTTCTTTGTGATATTTTTTGAAATGTTTCAATGTTGTATAAAGTGTAGGCGTGTTTCGTAATTCATCATTAAAACTGTTGTAATCAGTACCGGATAAAATACAAATTTCTCTTAGCTCTTTTTGGCTAACCCCTAAATTTTCGAGAATATCTTTCATATCATATAATACTACCGTATGATTTAATAAACTGAGATATCGAATTACTCTAGGACAACCATAGACAAACATATCCATATCTTCGCTCAAGCAAGCCCATACTTTCCCTTTCACCGCTAATAACGCACATAATTCATCTGCTTCCCCTGGTGCATCATAATAAGTTGCTCCGTAAAACCGAATTAAATTTTTAACATTTTCTATATCCTTTTTACTAATATGAACAAATTTTCTTTTCAACATATCCATATTATTCATTAGTTCTTGTTTCTCGATTTCATCCATATTGGAATTATTATGGAGTATATTTTTTATATTATTATATTCTTCTTCGGCTTCCTTCTTGTCTTCGCGACGCTTCAATAGTAGTTCCTTTTTTTCAGCAGGAGGCTTTCCATCAAATATAAATATGGGAATCACATTATAATATCTAAATACGGATAACATAAGATACATATTTTCTATCAAATTATTATCAGACGCATATTTATACATATATATACTTATATCGACGGCTACCTTTTTGCCAGATAATTCTGTAATAGATATAAATTTTATAGCGTCGGATGCATTATCCTTTAAAAATCTATTCAAAAATCTTATACCCATTTTACTATAATGATTGTTTCGAGAAATATATTTGTTGTCGGTTATATATTCAACTATGTAGATTTAGTTTTATCAATTTTATTTAGAATTACATCGTTGAAACAGAGTAAAAATAAAACCATCATAGATTCTCTCAAATGAAATACATATGTAGTTCTGAATATTTGTCTATAGTTGCGTTGTAATTTTTTTCTAAAAATACGAATAATTATTTAGAAATTTTACATAAATCTTTTTATAATAAATATTATAATATTTGCAATATTTATAAAAGAATGGATATGTTTTCAAGTTACGATAAAAATTTAGAGTTAGCTTGTATTCCAATGAATAAAAACGGTGAAGTCAAAAAGGTAAATGATCGTGTGAAGTACATTGAAAGACAATACGTTAAAATAATACAAACTGTAGTTCCAAATGAATTGAAAAGTCTGGGCTATCAAGCTACTCGACCAGCGTTTAAATTTTATGTGCTAAAATCACATGCAAATAAGTTAAAAGAAGCAACAATTAAATCAATAAATGTTACTGATTATTCCAAAATGAACTCAGACAATGAGCCAACATCTAATAAAAAATTTATTGAGATGAATAAACTTCAAAAACTAGTTAATGTTGATTTTGAATTATCAATGCCAGATGGTAAAACGTATAGAAATGTTGGAAATAACCTTGCTTGTTATCACGACAAACTGTTTTTTTTAATGGAACCATCTATGACCTCAAATACTGGTGGTAAACTATTCAAAAACAAATCAAGAAAATCAAAAAAATCACGAAAATCAAGAAAATCAAGAAAATCACGCAGAAGAAGCACTCGTCGTCGCATGTAATTATAGATATTATTTTTAGAAATTTAATAATATATATTTCTATCTATTGACACTACATCATGTAGTGTCAAGTTTGGTTCCACCTTTCTAAAAAGTGGAACAATGACTCCATTCAAAATTATCAAAAATATAATCTAATCCGTCTCCATTATTGGGGTTAATTGCAATATAATATTCCCAATTGGTAACGACGCCATCTCCATCAGTGTCGGCGAATTCGGAAAATCCATCTAGCAAAGGTAAAGATGCAGGCAACACCGGATCCGTTGCATCATGTCCAACACATGTATACGCTTCAGGCCAATACACATTCTCATTTTCTTCTAATGAAAAATATGAAAATGAATACCATGTTTCTTGTGAGCCATCAATCGTACGCCATCTATAAATAGGGGTCCCCCCATAATCTACATAGGCATCTACTCTTTTTGCCGCTAATAAACGTTCAATCGTAGGATGTATCACCCAAAACAAAATATCTATAGGCGAGGATGACTCCAACATTTCACCTTCTAATGATGACATGGTGCTCAGTAAATATACCATATCAATTATAAACTCCTCTGGAAATATTTTATTAAATACTATTTGACTACGCCCTGATAGGATACAATCATACACATTTTCCCAATCCGTCGTTCCGTTGACCAACGATTCTACTTGACATATGCATTCTTCAGATGCATCGCAATTCTCGGGGCAAACTAATAAGTTGGGCGTGCCATCCCTAGAGCACATATGGGACCTCCACAAAGATTTATACACATGGAAATATTCACCCATGACCATATTTTCCAACATAGTTCGTCGCGGTCCTTGGGTGCCCCATTCCCATTCATCCATAGTGAACCCATGCGACATGATTTCTTCAGCCGTCATTTCAGCGTCCAATAAATAAGACCAGGTCTCGGTAAAATTTTGATATGATTCTATACATTCACCGCCCATTCCGCCTAATTGCACATGCACCGTTCCATGTCCGTCATTTGGAGACAATATTTGAAATTCCGATAGTGTCGTGACATTTATAATATCAAAATGGGTTTGACAGCTGGGTAGGCGTTTATTTTTTGCTTCTACCCCACAAATATCGAATAAATGTCTTACGGCATATTCATCATAATTATTATTCCAATAAGACCGTATATATCCATACGAATTCGGCTCGACAATCGATTCATTTGTTATTTTGGGCATTTTCATAAAGGCAAATTTAGAGTCTTGCACATGACCATCTTCGTCCGTACTACCAAACCATTTATCATTGAGAAATGGAGTTATTTCTAATAAATATGACGGCGATTCATTCGCATCTTTAATCTGCTGTCCCTCGATAGTAAAATCCCAATAGGGTAGCGTTACAGAGGGGTCTACGGACCGTAATGCCGCCTCGAATGTTTGTGTAATTGCGAAATGATGCGTAAAAAACCCACTCCCTTCGTGGAATTGATCGCATTTAATATCGTTCGATGCGAGAGCGTGTTCTTCTACGAGTTCATTGATTCCAGTGAATTTTTCGCCATATTTTGCACGACCTTCGCTAGATGTATATTTCCATATTTTAGAAGCCGCGTGTAAAAATTTGCGACGGTCTTCATTTGTTAATGCACGCAATTCACGTTTCACATATTTTACCACAATGGGTATCGTCTCAGTGGTCAACGTTTCATTCTTTGCATTCATAGCATCTAAATAAATAGTGTATTCACCAGGAGCACTAAATATTTTTTCAATAGAATTACCCCATGTTTCAAGACCACTGTCTGATTCTCTCCATTTCCAATACCGAATATCTGAACCTATAAATACATCGTCCACCGAAAGAGTCGTAGTTTTATAAGGCTCTGCTAAATATTTATTTGTTAGCCATTCGTAATTAGCACCACTGTATATACCGTATTCATTTGATACCATTATATTTATATCACCGTTGTCATCATATAATATGGATGTAAATTCATTACTGGTTTCACTACTCGTATTCTCCAGTGTAATCGTATCCTTTGTAGTAGTGTAATATCTTTTATATAATGCATACATTGTGCCTGAAACGGTCATCATGAATAAGACAAAGACGAAGACCGTAAAAAAATTCATTTTACGAAAATAGTTGTGGTAATCTTTGTCAACCATATAGGGAAATGTTTCTATTCCGAGAACATCTAGTTCATCTTGATTTTCAATGGAATTATAAATTCTATTGACTCTTCTCGCATCATTTTTCTTTTTTTCATCTTTCTCTTCATTTTCATCATCAATCATCAAATAATCCGGTTCAGCTTTATATCTACAAAAGGCCGACATATGGGGTGTTGTCTATATATTTATAATAAAATATTTTTATCTATTATTTCATTATAATAAAAAATTGATTTTGAAATAAACCCAACCACGATAAACCCAACCACATAGAATAATGCTAACAAGAAGTCAAAGTAAACAACAATTATTCACGATTGATTTTGATGAAGCCAGTAAAGCTTGGAAATCGAATAAAAAAAGCATCGGTAATGGCTCGTATAAATATCTTTGTTGCGCAGTAAAAAATAGGAAACAATGCACCAGAAAATGTCTAGCTGGAGAAAATTGGTGTAAAACACACTATACAAACCGAATATGCAGTTCGCAAAATATACTAAATACAACGTCCAAAACAACACCTAACCCAATTCACAAATAGTCATACGCATATTATTCATTATAAAATTCATTTCTTTTTTCTTATGAACTCCATTTTTTGTTTTTTTCTCTATGTTATTTACGAATTGTTTGGTGTCATTTATACCATTTATGATATTCGTTGACTTATAATTTTTTTTGATAAAATTGCAATACTCGTTTTGATTGGATAATGTTTTTTTAAATTGCAAAAGAGACAAATTATTCGTTTTACACCAATGTAATAATCCTTGGTAGTTATTTATTAAAACAGCCTTGATAACATAATAAGATAGTACATTTGTTTTTTCTTTATATAAATTTTCCCTAAGAACGTTACTACGGTGTGAATCAGAATATAAATCCTTATAAGTCAACCCCATAAATTCCAATGTTTTATTCAACTGAAAAAAACTATAGGTTATTTCAAAATCTATAAAAATTACGGCATTGGATATAAATTCATCAATGTTCGTTTTATCTTTTAACGAATAAAAACTACAAAATAACGCATTCATAATCTCGGCCCAAAACTCGGTATATGATTCGTATAAATTAACATCTGAATTCACTTTGAAAATATCCAATACGCACTGGTGAATATCATTGTTATTCATATCTGAAAAATCCAAGGCGAAATTATGAAATGTTTCATGAATGAAAACCTTGAACCATTCTTCTTTTCTGAATACCACTATTTCCGAATCTTTTGGACACGTCGTCGTAAATGCGGTATTCACATTAATTTCATCTAATATATGAATATTTGAGCTAGGTAGTGTTTTTTCTAATGAAGTAAAATATAAGTAAATGACTAGCGATTTAGAACATTCTTTGGAAGCATATTGATTTACTATATATAACCACATAATAATTGAATCTATGTATTTATGGAACGTCTCTAATTTAAGCTCTATGTGGTCTTCCTCCACCATAAAATGAACTTTTATATTTCGTCCATCGAGAGAAAATGTGTATGTTAATTCAGACATGGTTAATTCGTCAATGTGATTTCTCACCATTTCAGGAAAACTTTTGCTGTTAAATATTTGTGGTTTTACGATTTGGCTGGCCGCCATTATTTTTTTTGTTGTAACCGTAAAATAGTTACCTTTTAGTTTTAACTTTAGCAAATCATTATATGCTTCAAAAATATCATTATATAATTCACTGAGTATGTTTTCCGTGCGATTGGTAATAATTTTTTTAATAATATGTTTATTTTTTGTAAAAAATGTCATCAACCGTTTACTATTTTTTGATAAATTCATCCTTATTATAATAGTGTAATAATTTTTATTATATTTTTTACAAAATTGATTTATTATATTTAACCATTCCCTATATACAAAATATATCTATACAAAATATATACAATATATAATATGAATATTACTACTTTGATAATTATTTTAGCAATCATTTTAGTTATTGTAATTGCTCTAAATAATATACAAACGGATTCTACACCTTCTGAATCAGGTGAAGCGCAAGCTTCGTGTTCAAAAACCGCGTTTGGTTGCTGTCCAGACGGCGTAAATTCAAAAATTAACTTTTATGGCACAAATTGTCCTTCTTACAATCCAGGTCCTGGCTACCAATTACATCAGTTACAACCACCTCCTCCTCCTCCACCAGTTCCACCAGTTCCACCAGCTCCACCAGCTCCACCAGCTCCATAATTTGCAAAAAAAATGATTAAAAATTATTATCTTTTTGAATTGTATAAAACATAATAATAAAATGAGTCGTTTTCAATTTCAAAATCATCAACTACAAACATATTTACAAACAGAACATCAAAAAATCGTTAACAAAAACAAAAGCAAAAACAAAAGCAAAAACAAAAAAATAAATTTCAATAAAACGGTTTCTGTAATACTCATCCCAAGTATAACAGATATGGACCATGAAATGCGGTGTAATTTATGGTGGAATAAAGTGGATTATACAGAATTTTATGTTTCAAGTAAATCAGAAATTGATATGTTTCTAAATATTCATAAGGACCTAAAATACAGAGACGCCACCAGATTACTCTATCAACATGGTATTATTTGTTATGAACCTTATATAGAGTATGTAACCCCATCCTCAAACTATATATCTATGTAACCTTTATTGTACATTTATAGTGATTATAATTATAGACAATACATTTATCGTTTTATACAACTGTCATATACCACGGATGTTACTAATACCACTTTTTCGTTTTTATTAGCTATTATATTATGAAAATATTCGTTATAATATTGGGAATGAATATTTTCTATCATTATATCAGTTGGTGTTATATATGGAGCAAACAAATTTTTAGTAAATACTAGAAAACAAATGAGTCGATGTAACGATGCGAATTGATTTCTCTATATTGCTCTAAATAGGACTTAATTTTTTCATTTATTTTTGTTTTATTTTCATTTTTTATTTTACATTTCACTTCGTCTAATTTTATCACGAACCAACATCAACTCGTCACATATATCAGGTTCGGCACCCTTCACAAATTGGGTTATTTTTGCATCATTGGTAGCCAATAACAAATGTTTCAGCTCTTCATTTTGAGTGAATCTCGCATATTGCGCCGCATACAACTCCTTCTTTTGTCTGGCCGCAAAATCCGCATCAACCGCCACTTCAATCGGACGTAATAATTCTCCTTTGTATTTACCACTCTTGCCACCAGCACCTTTTGCCATAGCAGGGTCTTTGGACAAATCTGTTCCAGAATCTAGAGCGAAACTCAAATAAAAATCTGGATGCCCCTTTTTAAACTTGGACCCCTGATAATAATGTTCAATAGAAGCCCATCGATGGTTATCTAAACTAAAGGGTGCGTTTACACAAAAATTCGACAATTTTTTTCGCCATTGAGGGATAATAGCCAATTCAGAATATTCCTTTATGCGTTCGTTGGGTATTTTCTCTCCATTTCCTTTTCCAGGAAGTGGTTTATCTACAGATTTGGAATAAAATTGTAGCACGATTTCATCATTATATAAACCTCTTAATTTACTTTCACTTATATCTTCGTATTCGGTTTCCTTTATCACAGATTTTACTTGTCCTGATTTAAATTTCTGGAAATCAGGAATAATATCAAAAGGACCAGCGTTTTTTTCCATACATTTTTCGGTAATCATTACTTTCATATCATAGGGTATTTCACTAAATTTAAAGATGTGTTTTTTCTTGTAACCAATTAACTTATAATGGTTGCCCATGTGTTCGACAATAATATAAAACTCTGGAGTAAATCTACCCCGTTGTTCTAATATAGAATCGTTTAGATGACCACATTGTAATACATTTTTCGTATCACCAGATTTATATATTTCACTAGACATAATAATAAATTTGATATTCAATATTCTCTCTAAGGTTGAAATTGCCCACGTATCCGCCCAGAAATCGCATTTTCGAATTTTACTTTTAAATGCTTCCAGGGTCTCCACACCCTTCATAAATTTAAATTCTTTGAGTATTTCAGCGGAAACCTTTTTCTCTTCTACCAATCTATCATGTTCTACTTTCACATTTTTAGCTTCGTTAGAAATCATTTTTTGTTCATTTCTATCAATCACTTCGGCGAATCGTTGTTTTAACAAAATATATTCCGATTCTAACTCCTTGATTTTATTCGTGTCCTTTATTAAACTTGCATGATACATATCGTATTGTTCCTTGTAATTTAAAAATATTTCATTCGATGCTTCGTTGGATAATTTTTTTCTAATTTTATTCACGGACGTTTGTTGAGCAATACTTGAAAAAGCGTCTCGAACCGTAGCAAATAAACAATCGCCTCCACCTTCATTATCAGTAATAGTATAATGTTTATTTTTCATAAATTTTTCTATCCAGGTATCATTTGGCGAAACGTGATATTTCTCTCTAATATTTTTGGCGTGTTTTTTGGTCTCTTCTTTTAGTAGGGGCGGTAAAGGAACTCCTCTGGTCATAATAAATATCTCTTCGCGGTCTTTGGGGATTTCATAATATTCATTATATTCGGTTTCTTTTTCTTCGTGGTGAGAATCACTGTCTGACGAGTCGTCATCCGACTTTTTAGTCTCATTGTCATGGTCCAATCTTCGCAACGGAACTTCTGGTAACAAACGGTATTTGTTCAAAAACTCCTTTGTGGCAAAGGAATAAATTAGCGGTTCAGGAATATTTTCTACGTCTAGGTTATTATGCTCATCTAAATAAGTTAAAAAATCCGATGCCTTTATCTCATAAACGCCTATTTGCACTACTTTATTATTATGTTTAACTAAATAAATAGGAAAATACAGTATATTTTTATCTTCGAATGTATTTTTTGCATTTCCAATAGCAATAATTACGTCGATTTCCTTGATTTCTAATTGATATAAATTGGCTTCTTTTTTTAAATCTCCTGAATCAACACTTTTCAGTTCAGGATAACTAACATCGCTATCTATTTTTGATAATACCATATATTTTACAATTATTAAAAAATAATATTTATACTTTTTTACCAAAAAATATACTTCTTCATAAATTTATCACTTTTTAATTCATTCATATAAAACCACATGTTTTTTCTTTTACATACTATTTCGGCATTGGCTGTTTTAGATTCAAAATCGACTAGAAATTTAATGATTATTTCTTTATTGCATTTTTTAGATTTCAGCTCCTTTGCTATACCATAATATTCACATATTAACAAGAGTTCTTTTACAGTGTAATTCTCAGTGTAATTTATTATTTCTGGAATTTTTAAATCCTCTAATTCTATATCTTGTAATTCCCCAAAGTCGCCAAAGTCGCCAAAATCATCAAAATCATCAAAATATTCCAAATTATTCATTTGTTTTAAAATATCGTGAATGTCAGATTCATTATTGTTCATAGCATTTTCATCATCAAAAATAAAAGTAATATTTGTATCAGTCATAATATAATATATATTATATTATTCAAGTTTTTATATGTATGTAAAAAATATATATTATTTTTTATTATATATTTTCCAGGTTGAACAATGCATCATAGATTCTCTCGTTGCCCAGTATGTTTTTCTCTACTTTTTCCAAAAGTAGATTTACATATCAATCAAGTCCATAAATTTAAAAAGCGTTTTATTAGTCAAACTCTTATAATCCTTTACTTTACTGTTCGCAATACGCTCTATGACTTCATTAATATCATATCCATCTATTTTATCATAATTATCATCATCACAATTGGCATATAATTCCTTCTTATATAAAATCGACACGGTTTCCGTTAATTCGTCCACTTCATTTTTTTTATCATCTTGTGATATAAAACTGTAAATTTGTGAAAGCAGATTACGTGTTATTTGCATAATTTGCTTTTCTGAAATAATTCCATTCAACATTAAATTTAAATAGAAAGCAGCCAATGCCTTTCTCTTTTCGTTTATCTTGTTAATTTCGCAAAATCTATCATAATTTACATTTGGGTCAACATATTCAATATTATTGAATAAATCCGTAAAATTCTTAAAATTGGCTTCAAATGTAGTCTTCATCACTTCATATTTTGTAGATAAATCTGAATACAATTCAGCATATATTTTTGAATAAAAACGGTTGGTAGATGCGATTTCAAATATTGTAGAACTAAACTGACACATATCTTCAAGTGAAATAGATTCATTTATCACATTATCAATAATTTCTATAATTTTATTATGTATATCAATATAATTTTTATCTGTTAATTTATTCAAATATACACGTATGGAATCAATTTGTGCCATAATACCACTTTTTTCCTCAATTTTAGTTGTTTGAAAAGTTCGAAGTGTGTCCCAATCCGCATGATTTATAATCTCAGTAGGCTTAATACGTCTATTCTTCTTTAAGGTATCCTTCGGCGGCTCTACTTTCATAGGGTTTTCGCGTTTTTGAAATACAGGTGTTTTTACATAATCTGGTGAGCCTACCTGCAATGCTAAATTTGAAATAATTTCTAATGTCTCTTGTGGTAATTTATAATCAAAACCATTAAAAAGGATTTCATTAATACTATCTAAATTATATATCATTGCGGCTGTAGTCATAATATGTAGTATAATATACGAGATATTATTTATATCAATTTTATTAAAATTATAATAATTACAGCGTTTTAATTTACAAAGGGCTTAAATAGAAATAATGATAATATATTATAAATGATTCATACAGATTCGGTATCTGGAGCGCCAAACGAAGAAATATATGATTCTTCGTTTGAAATAAACACCTGGGATGAGTTAGATTTAAATCCCAAACTATTAAGAGGTATTTTTGCCTATGGGTTTGAAAAACCAAGTCCTATTCAACAAAAAGCAATCAAACCCATTATTTTAGGAAAAGATGTCATTGCACAAGCTCAATCTGGGACTGGTAAGACAGCTACATTTACTATTGGAGCACTCGCAAATGTAGACATCAATGATAATAACACTCAAGTTTTAGTATTATCTCCTACTAAAGAGTTAACAATTCAAACGGCCAAAGTATTTGAAAGTATAGGAACGATGATGGATGGTTTAAAGGTTCAGCGTATGTATGGTGGGTCTGTTATTGAAGAAGGAAGTAGTTTTTCCAATAAAAACGTTCCACATGTTATATGCGGTTGCCCAGGTCGTATTCATGACATGTTGCGTCGTAGTAGAATTTATTCCAAAAAAATAAAAACAGTCGTTATTGATGAAGCAGATGAAATGTTATCATCTGGGTTTAAAGACCAAGTGTATAATATATTTCAATATTTTAACAATGATATACAAGTGATTTTAGTAAGCGCGACATTACCAGAGAGTATAAATTCTATTATTGATAAAATTATGAGAAATCCTGTAAAAATTTCAGTGAAACGTGAAATGTTGACATTAGAAGGAATTAAACAATTTTATATTGCGGTTGACGATGACCGTCAAAAATACGCTACGTTAAAAGATTTGTTTTCATATTTATCCGTTTCACAGTGTATTATTTATTGTAATAGTATTAAAAGAGTACAAGACCTATATGAAGCAATGAAAGAAGATGAGTTTCCGGTATGTTGTATTCATAGTAATATGGATAAGAGTGAACGAGAAATTGCCTTTACTGAATTTAAAGGGGGTAAATCACGTGTTTTAATATCATCAAATGTTACTGCTCGCGGCATTGATATACAACAAGTTAGTATCGTCATCAATTTTGATTTACCAAAATGTGTGAATACATATCTTCATAGAATCGGCCGAAGTGGTAGATGGGGTAGAAAAGGTATTGGTATTAATTTTATTACCAGACGAGATTTAGTAAAATTAAAGGAAATTGAGAGTCATTATGCAACACAGATAAACGAGATGCCATCGGATTTAGGCTTTTTAAAAACTTGTTAAAGCGGAGCGAACCGCATTCGTTAAAAAATCATTATATTTCTATGATAAATTTACATATAATGATTTATGAATTTTTACAAAATCTGAATAAAAAAGATATACAAGAACAAACCAAATCACCAGAACAAACCAAATCACCAGAACAAACCAAATCACCAGAACAAACCAAATCACCAGAACAAACCAACAAAACCCAGGAAAACGTGATTGTCAATAACATAAACGATTACTTTAAGACGCCAATTTATTATAACAAGGACAAGGTTGAATTAAAAAAAAATATAATAACAGATTTAGAACTTGTGAATACTATAGATGAATCATGTGCCCCCATATATTCGTATTGTTTTAACAATGACAATGACATCTCAAAAAAACTAACAGAACAAATTGCCACATATTATACAACCGATGTTAGCTTTTTAGAAGATAATCAAAAACTTATCAAAGAGTATAAACCGTTGGACACAATGTATACCAAACTATCAGCCAATTATAAAAACATCCTTGATATATGGTGTGAGCTAAAAATCGAATCTGGATTTAAGGAAAAATATTATTACATAGATTGGGAAATGATTGAATTTTTGAATAAATCGGAAATTTTTTTACAGTTCATAAGTATTTATAATTTGTGTTCACCGCTTTTTTCTCTCATGGTACCCATAATAATATTAATTGTTCCTTTTTTAATTTTAAAAATGAAAGGTCTACCTCTTAGTGTATCTGAATATGTAGAAGTATTAAAAATAGTGGCTCAATCCAACGCAATTGGCAAGCTATTCACCGTAAATTTCGGAGAATTATGTGCGCAAGAAAAAATATATATTTTCGTTTCAGCGGCGTTTTATTTATTTTCCATTTATCAAAATATCATGGTTTGTATTAGATTCAATAATAACATGAAGACGATTCATAACCATTTTAAAGAAATAAATTTGTATTTAGACCATACCATAATGTCCATGGATAATTTCCTCAAATATTCGACCCATTTATCTAGCTACACACAATTCAACGACACTCTCAACACTAAAAGACAAGTGTTGGAAAATATAAATAATAAAATAAAATCAATCACCGAATACAATGTATACAATATCGGAAAAATCAAGGAAATCGGTAGAATATTAAAATACTTTTATGAATTACATAGCGATACGGCTTATGAAGAAGTAATCATGTATTCATTAGGCTTCAATGGATATATTGATTGCATCGAAGGACTTCAAACAAATATTGTTGAGAGAAAAATGAACTTTGCATTGTTTATAAAGGAAAATAAGAAGAATGTATTTAGAAATAGTTATTACGCGTGTTTAAGCAAAGCAACGAATCAGAACAAAGACAAAATTCAACCAGGTAAAAATACCGCGAATCAACCAGTAAAAAATACTATAAAATTTAAGAAAAATCAGATTATTACAGGCCCAAATGCTTCAGGAAAGACGACGATTCTGAAATCAACTTTAATTAATATTATATTCACCCAACAATTCGGATGCGGCTTTTATGATTCCGCAAAATTTGCACCATTTAATCACATCCATTGTTATTTAAATATTCCTGATACTTCTGGACGAGATAGTTTATTCCAAGCAGAAGCGCGTAGATGCAAAGAAATATTAGATATCATAAGTATTAATAAAAAGGATTCTCATTTTTGCGCATTCGATGAATTATATTCAGGCACGAACCCAGAAGAAGCCGAAACAAGCGCTACATCATTTATGCTTTACTTGCAGAAATATAAAAATGTGTCTAGTTTATTGACCACTCATTTTATAAAAGTGTGTAAAAAATTAGATAAAGTAAAAGGAATTCAAAACTGCAAAATGGTCGCCGAAAAAAATGGTCATAAAATAAAATATACCTATCAATTGGCGCCAGGAATTTCTGAAATAAAAGGTGGAATAAATGTTTTAACTGAGATGAATTATCCAGAGGAAATAATTCAAAACACAATTCTTCAGTGTAAAAGGAATGGCTAACTTTTTTGGTAAAAATAAATTTAGAATCTTATATTAGCCATATGAAGGAATTTATTTTGTATATTTTATACCACGACTTTTTTTATTATTTCACACACAGGTTATTACACAGTCGATACTTCTATCCATTACACAAAATACACCATAAAAAAATCAATCCAGAATATTATGATTTCTATAGCGTCCACATAGTAGAAATACCTATTAGCAGTATAGGTGTCTTTATCGCAATATATTTACATAAATTATACATGTATCAAGTGTTATGTGCAATCCTATATATACATATACGCGGATTGATGGCGCACGAGACGAGATGCTCACAATTCGTAGGTGACCATCATTTATTGCATCATAAGTTGATAAAGTGTAATTATGGGGAATATTGGTTAGACTATATTTTTGGAACTTTACAAACCAACAACATTCATTCAAAAAATGCAATTGCAGATGTGGACGAATTCGTGAAAATCGAGTAAACAGTTGTTTTAGTTAGGCAACGGTGTAAAAGAAATTCGTTATTACAAAAATAATTTTATATTGTCTTTTTGTAATAAATGCCCTTAACTGATTTATTTAACCCAACTTTTTTAATGTGTTTAGGAATAGTATTACTTGCTATAGCACTTTTGGTGGTATATTTTGAAAACAAAATGAGAGAACAAAATCATAAAATATCGTCCATGTTAAGTCTTGTATCAACTTTAGCAGAAGATATGAATGGTTTTAAAATAGGTTTAAATCATTTAGCGATAAATAGTATGGGTGGTGGTACTGTGTATGCTGAACCACAACAATTCGACGAATTAAATACCGCCTTTATTTCTAACAGTCACCATAAAATTACTGTTTCAGATGACGAAGATGATTCTGAAAACGAGAGTGACAGTGAAAGCGAATTTCTTGGGGACGAAATAGAGTGTGGTTCAGATGATATAAAGGTTTTAAACTTGAATTTTAACAAGGAAGACTTGGAGGAAGATGATGACGATGCTAGTGAAACAATGGATTTTGATGACAACATTGAATATTTAGAGCAATTAGACGAATTAGATGATACCAATTCTGAAACTTCAAATGTGAACACGGAGTTTGTAGCAGAAAAATTAGATTTGAATTATGAAGAAAATTTCGAGAACCAACCTGGTGAACAAGGCAACACAGAACAATATGTAGAAAACATTTCTAGTTCTGATTTAAAAAAAATAAATATTAATTTAGAAGAAACAAATTCAGAATCCCTTGATTATAAAAAACTACCACTACTTAAATTAAGAAATATAGTTGCTGAAAAGGGTTTGACATTGGATACATCAAAATTAAAAAAGCATGAATTACTAAAATTGCTTGAATGTGAATAAAGATTTTATCTAGTGATTATATAAATGAGCTGGCAAACTTGTTACAGTGGTTCTAATAATATTAATTTTAATTTCCCTCCAATAATGAAGGACGGTAGAAATTTTGCTTCGTGGCAGCCAGACGCTGTAGTCAATAATCGTATCCAAGCAAAAGAAGGAATTCAGACCAATTGGGGATACCGTCAATACCTCCAACAGCACGGCATACAAATTATGAATTATAATACGATGGAATCTTGTTACACATTAGGAGTTGACCCACATACAAAAACGGATAGAACACCTTCCGACAATGTGCCATATAAATTTAATGGAATATTTGATACAAGTAAACCAGGGTTTGGATATTGCAATAGTGATTTAAAGAACCCATATATGAGTCGAGAACAATTAAATTCCAGATTAGTAGCGCCATCGATTCATCCAGAAAGCTATAAAAACATGGTGCCTGGTGTTAAAATGTAAATATACTTTTAGAAAAAGTATAAGTATAAAAAGATTTTGTTATAGTTTTATAAAGTATATCAAAATGAAAGTCTTGAGTATTGATGTAGGTATAAAGAATTTAGCATTTTGTCTTTTCGATAAATCGCCCACACTGCACCAGTTTAAGATAACAAAATGGGACATTATAAATATATCTGAACAAGAAGACAATGCGAAATGCTGTTTTGTTGAAAAAAGCTTAGTTTGTAACAAACCTGCCAAATTTAAAAAAGACGACACATGTTATTGTTTAAAACATTCCAAGAAGCAAACATTACAAATACCTACCGCTGAACAAAAGCCTGCTTTTATCAATAAACAAAAAATTCAAAAACTTTATGAAATAGCCGAAGCGCATAATATTAAATATGAAGCCAAAATAAAAAAAACAGATTTAATAAATTTGATAAATGATTACATAAAGAATAATTATTTTCAAACTATCGAGAGCAAACATGCTGCCGACGTAGATTTATTTAATATTGGCATCAATATAAAAATTAAGTTTAATAAATTATTTGAAGGCGAAGAAAACATTGATTATGTTATTATTGAAAATCAGATTAGCCCTATTGCTACTCGTATGAAAACAATACAAGGTATGATTGTTCAATACTTTATTATGTCAAGTATGAAAGTAACGCATATAGAATTTATTTCTGCTGCAAATAAGTTAAAAGATTGCTCGACTAAAGAGACGACTGAACATAACAATAACAAAGCACAAGGCGTTACAAATGGAAAATTGAATTATAGTGATAGAAAAAAACTGGGTATAGCAAAATGTTTAGGAATAGTAACATCGGATTTTAGATTTAACGAACATATTGACTACTTTAATCAACACAAGAAGAAAGACGATTTATCTGATTCATTTTTACAAGGACTATGGTTTATCAACAACAAAAAACTATAATATATTTATAATTCGTAATACTTAAAAATAAATGTTCTTATTAATGAATAGATAAATGGCAGATATGATGGATATTACTGAGTTGGACTTTAATGGCAATGATTTTGTTAGTAATAATGGATTTGGTAAATCTACCAATTTTGGAGGCGGTCTGGAATTGTTGATGAATGATAAAGTTAAGGAGAAAAACCCCACTAGCGATATTGATTTAGAAGATTTAAACAATTTAGAAAACGAATTAAACGATTTAGTTGACGATATTCCTAGTAGCAGTTTTAAACCAAAGTCTGATTTCTTTAATAAGCCCAGTGTGTCTTTTCAGGAAGAACCTAGTATTAAATTTGGTAGTGGTAGCGATAATACTTTAGGCCAATCTACCGCGCAAACCGAAAATGAGAATAAAACCTGGGATGGATTTGGAAAATTTAATAATATTCCGTTGAACCCTGATAAAGCAGTTCCCTTAGAACCAAAATTGTCCAGAGACGAAATGCTGCGAGAAAAATTCAAATATTTACGAAAATTAGAGGCATTAGAAAAGAAAGGTGTAGAGCTTTCCAAAAAATACAATATGGAGTCTTCTTTGCAAGAAATGATGGGAGAATACGAAACCATTATGGAAGAAAAATCAAAACAAAATTCAGTTAAATTCCAAGGGAATATGCTTATGGCGGTGATAAATGGCATGGAATTTCTAAACGGAAAATTCGATCCATTCGATGTTAAATTAGACGGATGGAGTGAGCAAATCCAAGAAAATATTACGGATTATGATGAGATTTTCGGCGAATTACATGAAAAATATAAAAGTAAGGCATCCATGGCACCTGAATTAAAGCTATTATTCCAATTGGGCGGTAGTGCAATGATGGTTCATATGACGAATACGATGTTTAAAAGTGCCATGCCTGGTATGGACGATATTTTGAGACAAAACCCAGACCTCATGCGGTCATTCCAAAATGCGGCGGTAAATTCAATGGCCCAGTCCAATCCAGGATTTTCTGGTTTTATGTCGAATATCATGAGTCCAGAACCAAGACCATCGCAAGGAATGGGTCCTCCGCCACCCTTAGCGACCCAAGGACCCAATGCAGTTCCGCCACCTATGGGACGCCCAGGTAATAATAACTACTCTAGACCTGATTTAAACATGAGTCGTAGTGCCTTTGTAGATGATGGAATCAGTTTAAGAGAGAATTATGAAACAGCCGATGAGGTGCGTCAAGATAGAAGTAGCAAACGTCAAACAACATCATCTCGTCCAGAAATGAAGGGACCCAGTGACATAACAGATATTTTGTCTGGATTAAAAACAAAGACCATTAATATTCAAGAACCAAGTCAGTCACAACCACCGTCGACCAATGATAACAGTACCATCAGTATAAGCGACTTGAAGGAATTACAATCAGAAGGGAATATGCCAAAACGTAGCGGTCGTCGTAAAAAATCAGCGAGTAACACAGTTTCGTTAGACATCTAAATCCATCTTTCACTACGTAGTGGAAAGGTGGCGCCAAATCCACCTTTGGAAAGGTGGAGCCAAACCCTCTTCTACCTTTGGAAAGGTGGAGCCAAACCCTCTTCTACCTTTGGAAAGGTGGAGCCAAACCCTCTTCTACCTTTGGAATTATTATATAATAAAAAATTGTGGTGATTTTTATTATATTTTTATTTGTTAGTTTTACTCTTACTTAGTTATAACTTTTGCTCCGCAACGGCTTAAGCTTCGCGGAAGTCCCTTTGGACTTTTTGAAAAAGTGGACTTTTACTCTTACTTCGTTACAACCTTTCCACTACGTAGTGAAAGGTGGATGTGGATTTATTCAACCGTGACTACTTTGGCCAGATTTTTTGGCTTGTCAGGATTAATCCCCTTTTTGACAGAAAGATAATATGCGAGTAATTGAATCGGTATAATTCCCAACAACGATGCATACGATTTATTCTCTGGAACTAAAACAACATCACAAGTGACTTCATTCAAAATACTTCTATCATTACTAATCATCACAATAGGCGAATTGCGCGAGTTAACTTCTTGATAACAATTCAGCGTTTTCGCTCGATGACTCTGGTCTAAATTTAAAATGATTACAGGAAAATTCTCATCCAACAAAGCAAACGGACCATGTTTCAAAGAACTCGAGGAATATCCTTCACAATGTATATAAGAAATTTCCTTTATTTTTAAAGACCCTTCTCGTGCTATATATTCGTCACTTCCCTTTCCCAATAAAAACAAATGATTCGACGCGATTTTTTCCGATATATCGTACACAACCGTTTTACACAGTTCTAGTGTGTTTTCTACATCTTTTGATAAATTATGTAGGTCGCAAACCATTTTAGTTCTTTTTTTTAAGTTGGTGGCGTGTAAATCGGCAAACCAAATAGCAGTCATAGATAAACAAACGACTTGACTGGTAAATGCCTTGGTGGAGGCAACACCCACTTCTTTTCCAGCGTTACAATATATCCCACAATCTACTTCTCTCGCTATTAACGAATCAACTACATTTATGATGCCGATGGTTGTTATGTTTTTATGTTTGGCAATTTCGATGCACCTATGTAGGTCTTTTGTTTCTCCTGATTGCGATACCAATATAAAACAAGTGTTTCCTATGTTCGGAATATCAAATTCATTGAATTCAGCACCATCGAACACCTGAACTGTATTGAAGTTACATAGTTGTTTAAAATAATACATCCCGTATAAGCCTGCAAAATAGGATGTTCCACATCCTAAAATAATAATGTTATTCATTTTTATAAGTGTCTCATTATGCAGTTCTAATCCACCTAATTTTACTTCTGCGTTACCCTTAATACGCCCACCTTTGTTTATAGAATTTAGGATAACGTTTGGTTGTTCATTAATTTCTTTTAATGTCCAGTGTTGATAAGGAAAGGGTGTCAATTCGGATTCTATAATAGTAACATTTTTTTTGGTATAGGAATGGGTAGTAGTCGTTGTTATTCTAGAATACGTTTTTTCTATTACACATATATCGTCATTGTGTAGTGTTATATAATGATTAACCATATTACAAAACCCACTCTGTTCAGAGGTAATGATACATCGGTCTTCGTTTTGTCCGATTAATAAAGGCGAACCATTTCTAACACAAAATAATTTATCTGGTTCGTATACACTTTGTATTAATAGTCCATATGTGCCTCTTAGCTCCTTTATTGTTTGCTCGATACTCTCAAATATGTTTTTACATTTTTTACTCTTGTTATAATTATATTCAATCAGATTCACGATGACTTCTGTATCTGTTTGAGAATAAAATGTATAGCCGCTTTTGACAAGACGTTGTTTAAGTTCATTGTAATTTTCAATAATTCCATTGTGTACAATAGAGAACATTTTGTTATTCGATAAATGAGGATGTGCGTTGATATCATTTTTAATACCATGTGTCGCCCACCGATTGTGGCCCATGATGGAATAGATTGCATTGTCGTTATCCTTTGCTAAATTTAATTTTTCGAGTTTTTCTAATGCATTTTCTTGATTGGTAGAGGCATATTTATAAACATTGATGACATCATCTTTTAGTATAGATATTCCAGCCGAATCATAACCTCTATTTTGCAATTGAGCCAGTCCATTTATCACCAATGTATATATATTTTCATTGCTATTATTTAAGATGATACCAAATATTCCACACATATCTAAAGTAAATATTTTTTTTACGATATTTATCCCTAATCCACCTTTATCCACCTTTATCCACCTTTATCCACCTTTATCCACCTTTAGAAAAGGTGGAGCCAAATCCATATCCACCTTTAGAAAAGGTGGAGCCAAATCCATATCCACCTTTAGAAAAGGTGGAGCCAAATCCATATCCACCTTTGGAATTTTATATATAATAAAAAATTATGGTGAATTTTTATTATATCTTTATTGTTAGTTTTACTATTACTTCGTTACAAATTTTGCTCCACTTTTTCTAAAAGTGGATTTATTCAAATTCGATTTTGTTATTTTCTAAATACTTATATTTGGTTTGTATGAGTTCATTCAATTTCTCCACACGAATCAATTTGTCCTTTTTCAACATTTCAGATGTTTCTTCAATAAAATCTTTGGCATTTTGAATCATAACATGCGCGCATTTGTAAGCATCGTTCAACAAATTCACGACTTCGTTATCAATCAATTCTTTATATTTTTCACTTAAACTAGGATATATTATATTACTACCCATACCATAAAATATGATCATTTTTTCGGATAATTTCAATGCTTCTTCAAAATCGTTGATTGCTCCAGTGGTTACCGAAACACCGTAAAACACTTCCTCGGCAATTCTGCCAGCCAATAATATCATTAAATGTTCAAATAAGGCTTCACGTATATAAATATTACTGGTAGAACCTTCAAATACGGTATATCCTGGACTTTTTGGCGAAGATAAATTAATGACCACTTTGGAAACCTTTGAGTGGTGTTTGGATAATAAACCTACTACGGCGTGTCCCATTTCATGTATAGCAATATGGTCGATAATATCTGAAGTGAATTCATGGTCGTTTGGTTGCCAACCAGCCATCATCTTATTCAATACAAAATCAAAATCTTTATAACAAAACTCCGTTGTATTCATTCTTAGTGCGTTCAACATGGCTTCATTTAATAAATTTTCTATTTGCGCTCCACTAAACCCATCCGTTACTTCTACTAATTCATCAATGCCAATCGAAGGACAATAGGGTTTACCTTTTATGTGGATTTTTAGAATTGCTTCTCTAGTAGCACTATCTGGGAGTCCAATAGAGATTTTCTTGTCGATTCTACCAGGTCTCACTAAAGCGGCGTCTAGTAAATCAATGCGGTTGGTGGCAGCGACTAGAAAGATACCTGTATTGTTTTTGAAACCATCCAATTCCACCAACAGCGAATTTAAGGTGCTGTCTCTTTCATTCGATGAACTTTCGCCGTCCGTTGACCTTTTTCTACCAACCGCGTCAATTTCATCAATAAATATAATACATGGCACATTTTTTTTGGCCAATTCAAAAAGTTCTTTTATTCTCGAAGAACCAACTCCTACATATTTTTCTTGAAAATCCGAACCAGATAATGGAATAAAGCTGCAATTGGCTTCCCCTGCTAATGCTTTGGCCAATAGAGTTTTCCCTGTGCCCGGTGGGCCTTCTAAAATCAATCCTCTAGGTATTCTTACGTTATATTGAGCGTATTTTTTATAATTTTTCAAAATATCGACGCACTGTTGTAATTCTTGTTTGACATTTTCATAACCACCGACATCTTTGAAAAAGACATTGAAGTTTTTAATAGCCTCAAAATTTTTTGATTTCGCGTTTTGTCTTTCTACATATCGAGACCTACCAGTTTGTTCATCTTCCTCAAAGAAACCACGCTCGTTGTTATTGTTGTTGTCATTATTGTTGTCATTATTGTTGTCATCGTTGTCATCGTTTTCGAAATCACCAAAAATGCCGGTGTTTTTAATATTACCATCATCGTCTAATTCAATGCCGAGTGATTGTAAAATACTTGACTTGTTTATAATAATGCGTATTCTGGGCGGATGCTCACCGTTTTCATTATTGTTGTTATTTTTGTTATCTTCATTTGTGTTATCCGTTTCATTGTAAAATTGATTTTCTACACCTAAAATACTATTGGTTTGAATTGTAATATTCTTAGAATTTAAACGACGCAATTCTTGTATATAATCAGGACGAGTGATGGGATAACGCTTAATTATTATATTTTTTTTATTTTCATTCGTATTTATATTTGTCTCGTTACGAGGCAGTCGTTCATTAAAATATTTTCTAGAAAAAGGATTGTATCTATTCTTATCATTTTCTATGTGAAGACGTCTGGTGTTAAACTGATTTATTTTTAATCCATGTGTACTCGTTTTTATTAGAGAATAAAAAAGAAAAAAATGTAAAAACAATGTAAAACAATGCATATATAGATTTGGAATAAAAGGTTTTTATATTATTATTTTTTATATAATAATATTTTTTCTACAATATTTCCATATTCTTATAGTTTTTTTTTATTTGAGCTATTAGTGCCATAAAAGGCGTTTGATCTTTCCCATACAATAATGAATCGTGAACCAATTTCATATTACCCGCCAAGCTTTGCTGGTTCAAGTGCAACCATAAGACAAACACTACAAATAAAATGCACGCAAAATAAACATCTCTCGTTTGAATGACTTCATTTCGTAGATAATAAAGTGGTACTGCTTTAATGAGTGTATTGATAACGATAAAATAAAATATGGTTCGTCGACTGGTTCCATATACTAACATCAATAGTAACATAATTAGATTATCAATGACTCCTAATATAAGGGCAATTTTGGGTGAATACATGGTAATCTTGAATGCATATAATATATACCACACGTAAATCCAATATGAAAATACTAAATCAGCGCGCAATGCCGCCATTATATATATGAGCGGATATTTTAACATATGGCCAAAAGAAAATTAGGTATATTAGTGTAAAAAAAGCTTAAAATATTATCAAAATAATAAAGTAATAAAGTAAAATGCGACAAAGACCGGCTCTGAATAAAAATATGAATATTGATATAAATAATACCATACATAAAAGCAACGCGAATGCGAATGTTACCATGACCAGGTGTAACAAAGGAGGTGTCAAAATTAAAGAAGCTGGAAATGGTTACGCGAACGACCCTTTTGCAGGAGTAAATCCATTTAAAGAGGAGCCTACCGAACGGATAACATACGACACCGCGGCATACGATAGAATTGATTTAAATATAGCAAATTATTCACGTAATGATTTATTTAGCCTATTTGGTTTGAAAAGTATGAGTCTTACCGAAGATGTGATGAAGGAATGTAAAAAAATTGTTCTGAAAACGCATCCAGATAAATCACAATTAGAGCCCAAATATTTTCTCTTTTTTTCGAGTGCCTACAAAAAATTAAAAGAAATTTATGATTTTCAAAATAAAACAAATAGTAAAAAAGCGACCGACAGCAATGAATATTACGACTCGAGTAATCGAGATGTATTAGACATGGTGTTTGATACCAAAAAAAATTTAAAAGACCCCAAAAATTTCAATAAATGGTTTAATGATCAATTTGATAAACATAAATTAGACGACCCGAATGAAACTGGTTATGGCAACTGGCTAAAATCAGACGAAGACATTGTTTATACGCCCAATGTAACGAAATCCAATATGGCGACCGAAATAGAAAAAAGAAAAAAAGAGGTTCAAACGCTCACGACTTATTCAGGGGTTGGAGACACCTATTCGTCCACCTTTGGCGGTTCCTCCTTGATGGTCTATGATAGCAATTTTACATCTGGTTCACTATTTAGCGGTGATGGTATGGGTTATACTGATTTGCGTCAAGCGTACGTGGAATCAGTCATTCCTGTAACGGAAGAGGATTACAGAAAAACAAAACAGTTTCACAGTATAGACGAATATAAACGTCATCGCGAGTCAGTGAATACAACGCCTCTTAGTAAAGAAGAAGCGATGCGACAATTATATAGGGAAAATAAGAATAAAGATGAAGAATCAGCAGCACTTGCGTTTTATTATGCAGAGCAATCAGAAAAAGCGAAACAAAATCAAGATAATTTTTGGTCAGGGTTGAAGCAAGTGACCAACTGGTAATTCCACCTTTCACTACGTAGTGGAAAGGTGGAGCCAAATCCACTTTTAGAAAAAGTGGAGCAAAACCATCAGTGTAAATCATATTGATAGTTTTTACATACGAAGATTTCTTTTACCTTGTTTTCGTTTGGTTTGTTTTCTTCGTTTGGTTTGTTTTCTTTGTCTTCGTTTGGTTTGTTTTCTTCGGTTGGTTTGTTTTCTTCGGTTGGTTTGTTTGGTCCGTTTTTTGCCACCGTTTTTCCCCCCTTTTGCGTTTTCCACATCATCTACCATTTTAATTCGTAAACAATGCTGTTCGATAAGCATTTTGTTTATATTTTGCCACGCGAGGTCTTCAACAGCAATACCACTACCTTCAACATCAATTGGTAATATTTTATCCTCTTCAAATTTACGGCTACAACGCGTATTTATTTTTTTATTATTTAACAAAAAAGTACGCAAATCTTTAAATTCAGTATCCCAAAGTTTACCCCCTAGTGCTGCACTAATTCGTAGCTCCGAATAACAATTGAAATAACCATTTATAAAAAATCTAATTCGCAAGTTTGTTATAGAAGACGGTAAAAAATCACAAATTGTTTCACCTGTAATGGGGATGGTTACACTACTCATTTTTTGGTAATGCCCTCTAAAACAACTTAAAAATGGGAAATAAACACCTTCATATACACTTGAAACAGCATTATCATTGGTGTCTATTAGACTCTTGGTACTATTTATCGTTTTTTGTAGCATATCCTCCAACTGTAAATATTCTTCGTAATCACGATATTTTGGGTCACTAGGTTCTGGGGGGCTATGTTGTGAGTAATCTCCTATTCCATTAGCTTTGAGTTCTTCATAACGTTTGTAATATGGTTTAACATTATCGGGGAATGATTTGGCGGAAAATAACCCTGGATTTGATGTTCCGCTGCTCTTAAAAAATGCAATATTTGGTCCAAACACTAATTCATTCTCTCTTATCCAGTTTTCGCCGAGTTCTGCATCTAGCTCGCACCCAATATTATCATCAGCTTCTCTAGAAACTACAACAATATCTCTAGCAGAATGATATCTTTTGAGTAATTTGTATTTTGCATAGGGTTCCATTATATACTATATATATATATTTACATTATATATTTTTCCAAAATATTCAAAAATATAGTATTTTATAAATATAAGTATATCTATAAAATGTCTACTAAATTTGAAAACGGATTGTTTATTTTTAGAAGAGATTTAAGAATTGTCGATAACAATGGTCTTAATTTATTAAATGAAAAATGCAAAAATATTTACACTATTTTTATTTTTACCCCTGAACAAGCAGGAAATGGGAATAAATATAAATCTGACAACGCCCTACAATTCATGATTGAAAGTTTGGCAGATTTGGCTTCAAATATTAGAAGAATGGGCGGACAATTGCATACTTTTTATGGTCATAATGACCAAGTGGTCGAAGACTGTATTAAGGCATTCGATATAAACGTGGTTTGTTTCAATCTAGACATCACCCCGTATGCGCGAGAGAGAGATGCTAAAATAATCAAGTTGTGCGAAAAGATGGAAACGTATGTAATGTATGATCACGATTATTACCTTTGTGAACCGGGGTCGATTGTGAATGGCTCAGGAAATCCGTATGTTAAATTCACCCCTTACTACGAAAAGGCTTCAAAAAAGAAAGTCGCGGCGCCTGCAGGACCAAGGAAACTTCATTTAGCCAAGAGTAGTGCTCACGTGCCTAACAAAATAACACTGGATTTAGCTATGAAAAAGTTTGTAGGGAAAGAAAATCAAGATATATTGGTACACGGTGGGAGAGAAAATGCTTTGAAACAAATGCGACAAGCGGCGAAAAATATAAAGCATTATGCTCAAACTCGTAATGATTTGGCAAAACCAACATCGCAGCTTAGCGCCTACATCAAATTTGGAGCCGTATCGGTGAGAGAAGTGTACAAAGTATTTCGTTCGAAACACGACTTTATTCGTCAGCTATACTGGCGTGAATTTTACGGAAATGTGTTATACAGTTTTCCTCGCGTATTAGGTCACAGTTTGAATCCAAAATATGATAAAATTAAGTGGCATCATAACGAGCGATGGTTCGAAGCGTGGAAGAAAGGCGAGACTGGGTTTCCAGCAGTTGATAGCGGAATGAGGCAACTAAACGCCACAGGATATATGCAAAATCGTGCAAGATTGATTGTTGCTTCATTTTTAGTGAAAACACTTTTAATTGATTGGAGAGAAGGTGAAAAATATTTTGCAACAAAGCTTACTGATTATGATGTGGCCAGTAACAACGGAAATTGGGGCTGGATAAGCAGCGGAGGGGCTGATGCGCAACAATACACAAGAATATTTAATCCCTGGATTCAGGGCGAGGAACACGATGCAGACTGTATATATATAAAAAAATGGATCCCTGAATTGGCTTCATTAGAACCAAAGATAATACATAATTGGGAAACTGAATGGGAAAATTATAAAAATATAAAATACCCGAAACCAATCGTGGATTATAGTGAACAAAAAAAATTAGCGTTATCTATGTATGCAAAAGCTTTGTATTAAAATAATTTAAAATCAATATTATATACAATATAATATGGATATTGAGGCTATATTAGAAGAAAATAAACAATTAAAAGTACTAGTGGAAGAACTTGAGGAAAAATTAAAAAAATACACGAATCCTGCAGCTCATAAAGCATTTTATGAAAAAAATAAAGAAAAAATTATTAAAGAAAGCAGTGAACGTCTAAAAAAATTAACAGAAAGCAACCCGGAAAAAATTAAAGAATACAGAAGAAATGCATATTTAAAAAGAAAGGAAAAACTTAAAAAGGAAAATATTAAGGAATTTTAAATAATTTAATTGTAAATAATTTAAAATTAATTTCTTTAGTAATTGTATAAATGGAAGAAATAAAACCTAAAAGAATATATACTAAATGTGAACATAATAAGAGAAAATCACGATGTGAAACTTGCGGAGGAAGTGAAATTTGTATTCATAAAAAAATAAATTCTAGTTGCACAGAATGTAATAAAAAATTAATTTGCAAACACAATAAAAGAACATATTTTTGTATTTTATGTAATGGTAGTCGAATTTGCGAACACAATAAAAGGAAATCAATTTGTATTTTATGTAAAGGAAGCCAAATTTGTCAACATAATAAAGCAAAATCTCAATGTAAAATATGTATTGGGGGGTCTATTTGCAAACATAACAAAAGAAAAGCTCAATGTAAGCTATGTTTTGGTAGTCAAATTTGTGAACACAATATAATGAAATCATACTGTAAGTTATGTGACGGCAGAGCATATTGTATTCATAATAAAATAAAGGGACGATGTTATATATGTTGTGGTAGAGATTTATGTATAAGTTGTAAATTAACATTAAAATCAAAAAAATACAACAATCATTGTCTGCGATGTTTCATTCATCTATTCCCAGACCAACCTGTATGCCGCAACTACAAAACCAAAGAAACGGCTACTGCTCAATTCGTAACAGCTAATTTTCCAAATTTTACTTGGATTTTAGATAAGAAGGTTGAAGACGGGTGCTCTAGAAGGCGTCCAGATCTTATATGCGACTTGGGTTATCAAGTAATCATTGTAGAAGTAGACGAAAATATGCATGAAAACTATGATTGCAGTTGTGAAAATAAACGTATTATGCAACTTTCGCAAGACGTTGGTCATCGCCCTTTAATATTTATTCGTTTCAATCCAGATGATTATATCAACCTAAATAACGAAAAAATAACGAGTTGTTGGGGTACTACACCTAAAACAGGAATTCTTAAAATCAAAAACAATAAAATAAATGAATGGAATAATCGTTTAGAAGAATTGAAATATCAAATAGAGTATTGGTCCAATGATGAAAATAAAACTGACAAAACTGTAGAAATAATTCAGTTATTTTATAACCAAAATAATTAGCGCGTCGTTAAAATCAATCAATTTATTATTCACTACTATAATAAATGGATTTAGAAGCAATATTATATGAAAAAGACGGTTTCATATTTTCACGTATAGAAAAAAACAAATATACCATGAATTTCGCCATGGAAAATAAAGATATAATTCTAGCAAAGGTTATCGATTTCAATTTAATCAAACTCATTTATGATTTAAATGGTGACGTCTATGAAAAAGTCTCCATGGA
>Ga0114966_10000541_pt1 | contig 35982 bp, 24 predicted proteins | sample M_130207_XF_Meta_FD_87029 | JGI IMG/M metagenome (GOLD analysis project Ga0114966, IMG submission 87029) | Freshwater microbial communities from Lake Montjoie, Canada to study carbon cycling - M_130207_XF_MetaG | ecosystem: Environmental > Aquatic > Freshwater > Lake | place: Lake Montjoie... | reverse complement strand
TATTTATATTTTTCTGGTAAGGATGCATTTGGCGTTCCAAAATTAGATTCTCGACTTTCTGAAAAAGATGAACATTCAACAGCTAGCGCAATGAGATTAATGGATGTTTTTATTCAGTCAGCGCCACAAATTATTGCAAATATTGGAAATCCTTTAAAAGCTCCTGCGTGCACATTAGCAGGAGTGAATAAATCGATGTTTGATGCTAGCGATGGTAGCTGTGTTGAAGAAAGCGTAAGTTGTCTTATTGGGCAACCTGCAACTGAGGATCATATGCTGCTTTGTAATTTAATTATTCAAAAAGCTAATTCAAGTGATCTAACGGATATAATGAAAAAACGTAATATTGCAGTTGCAGTGTTGTTAAGTGCAGCTCATTCTTGTCAATGAAAAGAGAATTAAAATGACTAATTGGAAATTAAAAGATCTTCGTAGTGATCGCCGCCGCACGTTTCTTAAGATGTGTACAGCAACAGCTGCTGCTATTGGTATTTCTAGGACTGATTTATTAAACTTTCTTTCTGATGAAGGTGGGTATGGCATTGCAGAAGCTGCCGGATCTACATACGGTAGATCGCTTATTATTCCGTCTCCGAATGGTGTGTATGCATGGTTTCAGGAGTTGTGGCCTGTTGCTGATGTCGCTTTAAAGGCCTGTCAAAACGCAAACGTTCCAAGCCAGTCTTCTCAGTTTGGAGGATTCTCTTCTTATCTCTACACATCACAATATGGGTATAACCCGGGTAATGGATATCGCGGAACATATACGTCGGGTAAAGGTAATGTTATGCCATCACTTCCAACAGGAGTTAAAGGGTGGAGTGGCGGTGATAGATCTTTCTTTTATGGGCCTCATGCGCCTTGTTTCGATCATACAAATGGAGTTCCTAAATATCCTGTGACTGCGCTGATGTCTGGCAAGGATGAAACGCATACTGAGTTTCCAACTTCGGCAACTGTACTTTCAGGAAATTCATCGATGCAAGCAGCGCTAGCTGCATTGGGTTCAGCGGGTTCCGGCGCGATTGTTCCTGTTCTAGGTATAGATCCCGTTAAATATGGGCGAGCGCCTGGTGCTCCCGAAGTCGCTACCGTTCCTAGCGCTAACGGTATGATTGATTTATTTAATTCTGCAGCAAGTCAATTTACGCTAGCTACGAAGGTAGACCAAGAGCTCTTTGAGGTTTATTACAAGGCGCTGGTTGGCCTTAGAAGATCTTCTAATAAATCTACCTGGTTACCACAGATGGCAATTACAAAGAATTCTGCACGCATTGTTGGTCTTAATTTTGCGAGCCAATTAACGCCAACTAGTCAAGATCTAACTGACTTTGGAATTCAGGAAATGATTGATGGACTTAATACTAGTTCTGCATATATGACTGCCACACAAAGAAGTGGAATAGAAGAGTTTAGCAAGGTTCTTATAGTAGTTGCCAAGGCATTTGCATTAGGTCTTAGTAAGACGGCGATAGTAGCATTATCACCGGGTCCAACAAGTGACACAACGTTCACAGATCCGCATGTAACATTTGATTCGGCATTATTGATGAATCAAGGTCGAAATACTACAAAGCATTTAGGAAAGGCAATAGATGGTTTCTATGGGTATCTTTCAAAGCAGGTAGATCCTGAGAGTCCTACAGAAAAGTTAGATCAGAACACAGTTCTTGTTGCTTATGGCGATACTCCTCATACGCCGTTGCAAGGTAATGCTTGGCCTGATGCAACACCTGATGCATGTAATTGGTCGTATGTTATGGACCCTAAAGGAAATATCAAGAATGGGTGGTTTGGTCATTGTTATGCTAACAAGATAAATAATCGCAATGGAATTGGATATGATCCATTAACGGGGCTCGATGACATGAATAAAACGTCTGACCAAATGTCATCATTCTCTTCAACTGCTGCAGTATATGCTACAGCTAGGGGTGACAGTAATAAGACAGCAGAATTTGGCAATTCACCTAATATTATATCAGGATTAATTAATTCAAAATAACTGCTTTGTTTGATAAGCAGGGCAGTAGAAAATATCTCCCTTTGTTTTTTGTTGGTAATAGCCAATAATTTAGTAATTTTTTATATTTAAACTCTGGGTTATATGAAGCGTCGAACATCAAATATGAAAACTTGTTCACAATGTGCGATGCATCTAGTCAACAAGAATTTTTATTTCTACTATTGGCCAGAGCAATGCAAATTTTTAGGAATAGAAAATTTAACGCCTAGCACTCACAATAACACTATTAATATAAAGATTTTTAAATATAAAAAGAAATTACCCGAATAAATTTCTTGGATACTTAAATAAAGTAAAAAAATGATAAAATTAACAGAGCTACAATTACGTAAAATTGTTCGTCAAGAGATTCTTCGAGAAGCAGAAGACGCAGCAATTGCTGCAAAAGGCGAAAAAACAGACACAAAAGGTCAACTTAATACCAAAGAGCTCGCAACTCAATTAAGCATGGATGAACCAACCTTGAAGATTGCAGTTCTTGCTGCTAAAAAAGGTGATGCAAGTAAGGGAGCTGCTCTTTTAGCTTTTGTGAAGGCTTTGCTTGCTGCACCGCCTGATGTTTCTAAGAAAGTTGGTCAGCTATTATCTAAGATTGAAGAAAAATAATTTTAGTAGTTAGTTTTGAACATAGGCTTACCTCGCATTAGTATAAGACATATAAAAGAACCACTGGTTCTAATATTGCAGAGGTAATTTATGACACGACAAAATAACAAGAATACAAAATCAGCTAATCACAACTCCACAATCATTACTCGTCAAGATCGTACTGGTAAGTTTCGAACTGAGACAACACGTAGAGATAGTGGAATCACAGTTGCAGTGAGCACTAATCCGCAAAGTGATGCAACGATGCTTTATGTTGATTCACCAAATGGCGATACTTTTCATTTTGATGGTCGAGAAGCTCGCACAATCTATCGCGCCCTTCAGAAGCATTATAAATTCACTAAAAAAACTTGGTGACTTTTTAAAAGTCTGATCGCTAACCGTAAGACCTACAGCAGTAGGTCTTTTTTTTTATTTTAACGGCTTATAAACTAGCACAACAGATTGTGTATAATAAAATGATGTTAAATTTAACACCAATAGAAATATTTTTTCTTTATGAGAATTTGACTCATACTGTTGTTAACGGTTCTGAACAGCAAGAACTAAAAACAATGATTTTATCAAAAATTAAGTCTTCAATAGTTGAAAAGTTAGAGTCTTTACAAGCTGAAACTAGCAAATCATTATATGAAGTTTGGAAGTCTAAAGAGGCACAAAAGCTTAAAGATCTTTCACAAAAAAATGAAGTATTAAAAACTGTTAATATTACGTCTTTATCTAAGCCTAAGACTACACTAAAGAAGGTCCCAAAAAAGAAAGGCGGCCGTTAATGTCTGCGTCAGCTGAAAGAATATATCTACAAATTATTGAGTTAGAGACTAAAATTCAAGAAGATAAATTGGCAGGAAGAAGTACAGATTTGCTTGAAGAACAAGTTTTTTCTCTCAGAGCAGAACTAAGTAATTTAACTGAAGCACTAACTAGACCCAACTTTGTTTTAAAAGGTTAAAAATGAATAAGGCAGATCTTTATCAACCTATTGTTGCTGACAAGCCAGGACCGCCACCTCTATCATTACGAACTATTATAACAGTTCATCAAGATCATTTTGTAGGAGGTGTGCCTGAAACAAGTCAAAAGGGAGAAGTTTATGTACTTCTTTCCGCATTACCAAGAGAATTACAAGAAAGAGTAAAGACAGCTATTCAAGCGCTTATCTCTGGGATGTGATTATAAAATTTTATAGGCTTCGAAATGCATTCCATCTGGGCGATTAGGAAACCAGCCACCCCAGTAAAATCCATTAGTATATGCGATTTCAACTAAGTCTCTAACGCTACCTTCCTTACCTTTTAATGAAGGAATAGTTCCAAGCATATTCCATTGCACGTTTATATCAAATGCTGTTCCCCATGCATGATTTGAAAGATTTGTTCTAGACCCTCTGACAAATCTTGGCACCCAAGAACCACCCCATGTTTTTAAGTGTGATGTTAAACACTCAGCCTCCCACGCATCAAATAGTTGAATAATTTGCTTTTCTAGCTTTTTATGAAATTGTATTTTGCAATTTGAAGGTGCACCTTTTATTGCTTTTAGTTGTTTTACTTCAACTAATGTTATATTGTCTTTAGCCCAGTTATCAGTTATTGTAATTGCCTCAGGATTACTTAATGTTGGTGATACCACATAGCTGAAATTTCCAAATAATTTTGTTCTATCTTGGTAAACAAGCGATTTTACCATGGGTCTTAGCGGCCAGTTTGGCCCATAAGCATCATTATTGTCATCAGTTAATGCATTATAACCGACTTTAAGCGCTGCTGCTACAGTTGCAGGTCCAACAATTCCGTCATTAACCAATTTTGATTTTGCTTGAAATTCTCGTGTTTCTTCATGAGTAATATGATCAAATATTCCTGTAACTACTACACAGCTGTCTTTCTTCCTTCCTCGTAGAAAGATCTGCCATTTTTCTACATCAATGCCTAAAGAACCAAGACGTAAAGTTTTCATATTGTTTTCCTTAATTTTAAGTTTGTTAATGAATTATAACCATTCTCTTTCATAATGATATTTATCGTTTAAAGCAATATGAGAGCTTAGATGACAACTTTTAGTACAACAGTAAGTCCCACGCCATTTAGTTTTTTTGATTCAGATGCCCAATTTCAATCTGAAGCTGATAATATGATCAACTTTGTGAAAAGAAAATTAGGTGATGACGTACTTTCAGTTGAGCTGACAAAGAAAGAGATCTGGGCGTGCTTTGAAGAAGCTTGTTGTGAATATAGCAAACATATTCATGAGATGAAAATACTTTCTGAATTATCAAACATTTTAGGAATGCCTACGGGATCAACAGATCTAACAAACAAATACACTAGAAACTCCCTAGAGTTCTTATTAAGAATGTCAGATGCTTATGCAACTGAAGCTTATGTGGGGGGTGCTTATAATGCGCAATTAGGCTATTTTAATACTGAAAAAGACAAACAAGATTACGACATTTATAAAGAACTTAAAGACGCAACTACTGATGCTGTAATCTATCAAACTATCGCAAGCGGATCAAAAGGAAAACTAAAAGTAGTTGAGCTATTTCATTTTGAGCCGATTGCAGCGCAGCATTTCTTATTGAATGCGTCAAATACAACCAACTATCTGGCAACCAACTTTAATTACGAATCGTATGTTAATTCTACAGTCTTCCATGTCCTCCCAGTTTTTGAAGACGTTCTTAGAAGATCCATGCTAGAGACTGCTTTTAGAGTGAGAAGATCTCAGTACAGCTATCAAATAATTGGAAGCAAGCTTCGACTCTTTCCAATTCCTACATTAGAGTCACAAATCGGAAAGGTTTATTGTAAAGTCATGGAGGGGATAAATCCCATAAATCCTACTGCTTACACTGATGATAGTATTTACGGCGTGTCCGGACCTGAGAATGCGCCATATGGAAACATACCATTTAAAAACGTAACCCAGCCAGGCCGACAATGGATTCGACAGTATACACTGGCATTATCAAGAGAATTGCTTGGGTTAATACGATCAAAATTTCAATCTATCCCTATACCAAATGCAGAGCTACAATTAAATGGTGAAAGTTTAGTTACAACGGGCCGAGAAGACAAAGACAAATTAGTAACACAATTAAAAGAATTTTTGTCCAATCTAACTAGAGCAAAGATGCTTGAGTCCGACGCATTAACTGCTGAGAATATGAATAAGAATCTTCGCTACATTCCCATGCCGCTTGGTAAATCTATTGTTATAGGATGATGAAAGAACTTAAATGGCTCGCTTATTTATAACACAAAGAGAGTTAAACTTTATCTCCGATATAACCAAGGAGATAATAAAAGATGTCGTAGGACAAAAGATCTATTATTATCCTGTCTCAGAGAAAAAAACAAAGTCGCACCCTGTCTACAATGAAGCTCTTAAAAAATTCTATGATAATCCGATAGCGATCGAATGTCTTGTTGATGCCAACTTTCAGCAGTCTACAAAGATAGATAAGTTTGGCATTGACAAACAATTTATGATTGAAGTTTTCATTCAATACAGAGATTTAGTTGATAAAGGGCTTAACATTAACATAGGTGACTTTTTCTCATTTGACGAGATGTTCTACGAGATATCTGAAATGTTGACTACAAAAAACATCTATGGCATGCCTGAACATAAAAATGGAGTTAAGTTAATTGGTTCCAAGTCTCGTGAAGGCCTCTTTAAAGCACCAATTAAAGGACCGACAGATATTTCTTTTACTGATGCTGATGCAATTCAAGTCGATTTTGAACAGCAACGAGGTGATTCTCTGGACTCTGCTGGCGATCCAACAGGCGATAAGCGAGACCTTCGTGAGTCAGGTGTTCTTGAACCGCCTATTGATGGTATTCGAAAAATTAAAACTTCATTCTATGATGAGTAAGCAAAGTTATGCCAACTAGGTTTAAGACACAAAGTAAAAAGAATTATGGAATTTCACCCATAAAGTCCGGTTATGAAAAAGAAAGCGGTACACCTGATTTTTATATAAATTCTTGTGGATTAGAAGATGTAGATACAGCTATCTTTAATTTATTTGACAAAGAGATCGCACCGCAAGTTGGAAAAGATGAAACAAATTTGAGCAAAGTACCTGTAATTTTTGCAGCTGGCGAAAAATGGTCAATGCTTAAGACCGGTCGACCTGTTAGGGATCAGATGGGCAGTTTAATACTTCCACTTATTACAATAATGAGAACTGACATAACACAAGATATGGCAACTGATATTGTTGGCCGAGGCATTAATCAGCAACAAGGTGAGATTGTAATTAGAAGAAGGTTAAATAAATCAGATAGAGATTATCAGAATCTAGTTAATAGACTGTTTTTAAAGAACCAAGTTAATCTTGCAGTTAATACAACAGATACAGTTGTTAATGATCAAATAACTGTAGAAAGAAAGATAGGTGATAGAACCCAAGACAAAGATATTGTTGATGGTGCGTATCTCAAACCAAATCTTCTTAATAATATATTTGAAACAATTGTCGTACCAACACCTCAATTTTATTCTGTTAAATACCAGGTCACAGTATGGACACAATACATGCAGCATTCAAACCAAGTCATAGAGAAATTTATCTCTTCGTTTCTCCCACAAAGTCAGTCGTGGCGTTTAGACACACAAAAAGGTTACTGGTTCGTAGCAACAGTCGACGGCGGCGCATTTACAACAGAATCAAGCTTTGAAGATATGTCTACGTCAGAGAGATTTATTAAACATAATTTTGTAGTTAACGTTCCCGCTTATTTTTTTGCAACTCAAACGCCAGGTGCGCCTGTACCGCTAAAACGATATGTCTCTTCGCCGTCTATTCAATTTAAGAATTTTTCTATGGAAGATGACGTCTTGACAACAGAGGTAGCTAGCAATAAATATTTATTAGGTTCAGACGATCCTACACTTCCGCTTGATGATCAGCAAAATTCGCTTGATGATCAAAGAAACGTAGGCTGGCGACAACAAAAGGTTTCACCTTTCATAAAGGAACATAACCCAAACAATCCTGGCGGAGGTGATCCTAATGATCCTTCTTATGCTTCTGTGCCAAGAGGCTACAGATTTCTAAAAGTTAAGTCTAAAAATGCAAAAGGCGAGACTGCCTATACTGGTTACAGCCTAGATGATATAGAATGAATTTTCTTTTTATTAGTGAATTCTAGCACGATAATTATTGATCGGTAAATGTTAAGGAGCTAATCCATGTCAGAACAAACGTTTAAGTCGCCAAATTTTTATGAGCGCGAAATAGATCTTTCAGCACCAGCAACTTCAGGTCCAACAGGTGTGCCTGCTTTAATTATTGGCACTGCGAATAAGGGTCCGGCATTCGTACCTGTAACAGCTGCTAATTTTAATGAATATACTGAGGTATTTGGCAATTTAGATCCGGATAAATTCGGACCCTATGCTGCTAATGAATTCTTAAAAAATAGATCATCACTCTCTTATATTAGAATATTAGGCGCAGGCGCAAATTCAACAACTGCACATATAGCAAACACTACATCGTATGGTATTGTTGAAAAGGCAGGCTTTGCATTAGCAGGAACTTCAACAACAGATAACAGGCATGTAGGTGCAGTGCAATTCCTAGTCGCTAGACACGACATAGGAACTTATGAAGGAGCAGCTTCTCCTCTGTTCTCTGATAACGACACTTTTGCAGGTTCAACCTATGTCAATCTAGTGCGCGGTCTCATTATGACCCCTAACACATCTAGAATTATGGTTACTGCTTCGCACGGAAGTATTGCGGCATCCTCGTTTGCAGTTGCTACAGCAATTAATGACGATGCTGATCTTATATCTGGCAAATTTAAACTGATTATTTCATCGTCTCTAGGCGCTAGCTTTGCAGTGACAGATGGAATCGCAGGCATTAAGGTCTTAACAGCATCTTTTGATCCATCTGACAGTGATTATGTTGGCAAAATTCTCAACAGAGACCCTGATATGTTTTACCAAGATCAACATTATCTACATGCTGACTTTGCTGTTGATAAATCAATTGTATTTGCAAGCGGCAGCGCTCAAAGTAGAGTTGGTATTCTCTCTGGATCAGCAAATACTTCAGTTTCAGGTGATGCTTCAAAGACATTCCGTGAGGTCTTTGGGTCATATAACACAAGATTTACTGCTCCAAAGACAACAACTTTTATCTCACAACCATTTGGTAAGACAGAATATGATTTGTTTCATATTGAATCAATTGATGATGGAGAATATGCAAATCAGCTTTATAAGATTTCAATCTCAAATCTAAAAGCCTCAACAAATGATGCTGATCGCTACGGCACATTCACAGTTCAAATTAGAAACTGGGACGACACTGATCAAAGTCCACAAATCATCGAGCAATTCTCAAATTGTTCACTAAATCCTGATGCGCAGAACTACGTTGCCAAGTTAATTGGTGACAGAAAAGTTCAATTTAGCTTTGACTCTGTTCTTCCTGGTGAGCGTCGTTCAATTGCAACTGGCAAGTATCCAAATCGTTCACGTTATGTTAGACTTGTGATGAATGCGCTCGTTGATAATAAGCAAATTCCTGAGACTAGCTTGCCGTTTGGTTTTAAGGGTATTCATGCGCTTAATGTCAACCCTAACCTCGTATCATCTACAGAACTTAGTTCTGCAAATGCACGTTTAGGCGGAAAGCTTAGCACATCATTTGCCAACCTTTCATCTTCATACATTCCACCTGTTCCAATGAGATTTAAAGTGACAAGAGGCGAGGTACCAACAAGCCCAGCATTCATTGGAGAACCAGGCAACTCTGAGGTCACAATGCCCAGTTTGTACTGGGGTGTTAAGTTTGAAAGAAGCAGCACGTCATCTTCACCTACTGATACAACACTGCTTAATCCAAACGTTGTTCAAGAAAAGAATGAACTTCTTGCATCACTTACTAAGTTCGTTGGAATTGAGAAGCTTGATGCGCTTATGACCGGTTCTAATGCTGATCTTCTTAATAACAACAAGTTCTCATTATCAAAGGTTGTCCTCTACAATGATTCTATTGGCGACTTGACAAGTTCAGTTAACGCTCATATAAAAGAAGCCGCATATATTAGAAATGCTGTTCTTGATAGCACTAAATATACTTATGCTGAAAGCAACCGCAATAGAATGACGCTAGCAACAATCTTGTCATCTGGCTCTGCGTCCGACTTTAATAGATTCTCCACATTCACAAAGTTCACAAACTTTATGTGCGGAGGATTTGATGGTTCAAACTTCTTAGAAAGAAATGCACGAAGATTTAACGATAAGTCAGTATCATTTGATTCCGGCGGTGGTGCTTCTCCGTCTAATTCAATTCCTGGCTTTGCAACCAATCCATCGGGTCAGGACGTTAATAACAACGGCGTCGCTTCTTACATGATAGCAATTAATATTGCTACAGATCCCTTAATCGCAAATAACAATATCCTTGCGATACCGGGTATCAGAGAGCCATATATCAATGACAGTGCCATGGCAAAAGTTAAAGACTACGGTTTAGCACTACATGTTATGGATATACCCACATATGACGATAGTGGCAACAGATTGTATGATGATTCTTTAGCTAAACCAAATATTGGTTACGTTTGCAACGAACTTGATGCAAGATCTATTGATAACAACTATGTTGCAACATACTTTCCTGATATTTTTATTGATGATGCAACAAATAGAAGAAGAGTCAAGGTGCCTGCTTCAATTGCGGCGCTTGGTGCGCTCGGATTTAATGATAGAGTATCTTATCCGTGGTTCGCTCCTGCAGGTTTCAATCGTGCAGCATTGGACTTCGTCACAAATGTTGCAGTTCGTCTTAATGTATCTGACAGAGATAGACTTTATGAGTCAAGAATTAATCCAATCGCAACATTTCCAAGACTAGGATTTGTTGTGTACGGTCAAAAGACTCTGCAAATCAACAAGTCTGCTCTTGACAGAGTGAATGTTCGAAGACTCATGCTTGAGATTAAGCGCGTGATTATTAATATCGCGAAGAGAATTGTCTTTGAACAAAATACAACGGCAGTTAGAAATAAATTTGTGGCAGATACTTCATTCCAGCTTGGTCTCATTCAAGTTCAGGCAGGTATTGAAGGATTTCAGGTCGTCATGAATGAAACAAATAACACGCAAGAAGATGTTGATCTTAACAGACTCAATGGAAGAATCGTTGTGATTCCAACAAGAGTTGTTGAATTCATCGCAATTGACTTTATCGTCACAAATAGTGGTGTTCAGTTCGTGTGAATTTGAGTCTTAAGTAATAGTTAGCTAGTAGTAATTGGAGAGCTTAAATGGCAAAACTAAAGTTTGGAAGCGCAGGCGTAACAGCTAGAGAGATAGATCTCACAGGACCAACTACACAGGAACCAATTGGAATTCCTGCAGGTATTATTGGTACATCATTAAAAGGACCGGCATTCGTGCCAGTAACAGTAGGAAATCTATCAGATTGGACTGCTAAGTTCGGTGAAACAGACGGCAAAAAATTTGGTCCGTTAGCAGTTCGTGAATGGCTTAGAAATGCACAAGCAGTCACTTATTTAAAAGTACTAGGTACTGGTGATGGTAAAAAGAGAAATGATGCAGGAGAAGTCACAAATGCAGGTTTCACAGTAGGTGAACAACAACCTAGCGATCAAGCAGCAAATCTTGATGCGCTCGGTGCAAATGCTTATGCAAATGCAGGAGGCCCACTAGGAAGAACATACTTCTTAGGTTGTTTCATGTCAGAGTCTGCAGGTTCAAAGCTATTTAGTGAAGCAGGCATACAAACCTCAGCAGCAGCTATTCCAATCATCAGAGGCGTTCTTATGGCACCAAGCGGTGTTATAATGAGGCTCTCTTCAACAATCCCAGGCGCAGGACTTTCATCTAATGGACCTTCTGCCTCTCTCGTTGCTACTGAAGCCAATTCAGCAGGAACTTCTTTAGGCACTGTGGTTTTTTCTCAAAACAATGCTGTCAAGCAAGATTTCGTTTTAATTCTCAATGGCCACAAAGGAACAAACAGCACTTATCCCAATGTGATCACAGCATCGTTTGATGTAAATTCAAATAATTACTTCTACGATGTATTAAACACAGATCCTCTAAGACTACAAACTGCCGGACATTATCTCTATGCACATTGGGATATACACGGTTCACTTGCTGTTTTAACAGGCTCAGGGGTTATTAATGCTGCATCAGGTTCAGGACCCATTGGTGGTTATGAACCATCAGCATTCATCATCTCTGGTTCGACAGCTAGAAACGTAGGCAGTGCCACAGCGCCTGATTATGAGAACTTTAACGACAGATTTGCACACGCAGCAACACCATTCTTTATATCACAAAAGTTTGGCGGAGAGGCTATTAATCTCTTTAAATTCCATGCACTTGACGATGGCAGCTCTGTTTCTGATAAGATTAAGATTTCTATAGAGAATATTAATAAGTCGAATGATCCGCTTAATAAATATGGCACTTTCGATGTGATGCTCCGTCTCTGGGACGATAGAGATCTCGACAAGAAGGTTCTTGTAAATGAAAAGTATACAGGCGTTACTCTTGATCCAACATCTGACAGATACATTGCAAAGGTCATTGGTGACCTTCACGCCTACTATGACTTCGACAGAGAGCTATCTTCACAAAAGTTAGTTATCGAAGGCAGCTATTCGAACCGGTCTAACTATGTTCGCGTAGAAGTTAACCCAGATCTTGAGAACGGTTACGTTGATCCCCTCGCCTTGCCGATGGGTTTCAGAGGTATTAACCACTTGGTAACATCTGGTTCAGCACCGCTCTCAACAGTAACACCAGCAGCTGTTGCAGATATTATGTCACAGGTCTATAGCTTTGGCACTGGAAGCTATCTCAAAAACTCTGTCACACCTCCCCTACCATTTAGATCCAAGATAACAACAGGTGAAGAATGGTCAGTTAAGGAGCTTGCCGAAAAGGGATTCTATTGGGGTATTCAATTCGAGCATCCTGAGGGACTTACAAAGAGAAACAGTTCTGTGCTTGTAAATAAGAGCATCGAGTCATTCGCCAAATACTTCCCACAATTCGCACTTGGTGAAGCAAGATTTATAACAGGAAGCAATGCAGGACAAGCTAGCACTGCAGCTAATGGTATACTTGATTCAGACGTATTCTGTAACAACGTGTTCACACTGGAGAATATTCAGGTCGTCACAGGGTCCACAGGAAATGCTGATCCTGAGAAATGGTCAAAGGCTGTTTATGTAAGAAATGGAGCTCCGGCCGGCGGCGGCTATCTCGCTGACAGTATCGGTGCAACTGATTCTGCTAAGACAAGACCCTTTAAGATAGACGATCTTGCAGATAACAAGCGCTATGCAAAGTTTACAGCAATTATGCAAGGCGGCTTCAACGGCGTCAACATCTTTGATGAGAACGAAGCAGAGATTACAAACAACGCAGTCGTCGCTGATATGACAGTACAATACGGCCGTGGCTTAAGCAATGGCCCTAGCGTCGCCTCTTATCTTAAGGCTATTGAGATTATGAAGAACACAGTCAATGTGGATATTCAGCTTCTCGCTATCCCAGGCATTAGAGAGCCACTCGTAACTGACACAGCAATCCAAGCCACTGAGGAGCGTTTCGATGCGCTGTTCATTATGGACATCCCACACGAGGACGAAAACGGTGTCAACGTGAGAGATGAAAACGATCAGCCTTCTGTTACAAATACAATCAACTCATTTAGAGATCGATCTGTGGACAGCTCCTTCGCAGCAGCATACTTCCCAGACGTGCTCTACAGTGATCCGAAGGGCATCAACCTCTTCGTGCCACCGTCAGTTGTGGTACTCGGCGCGCTCTCTCTCAACGACGCCGTAGGTCATCCTTGGTTTGCTCCGGCAGGCTTTACCCGCGGCGCTCTACCGCAAGAAGCCCTCGAAGCAAGAGTGAAGCTCAACCAAAACGACCTTGATGCGCTTTATAACAACAGCATCAATCCACTGGTCGCATTTCCCGGTGCTCCACGAAGCGGAACCAACCCCGCTTCAGGACTCGTGGTTTGGGGTCAAAAGACACTGCAAGTTGCTGCTTCAGCACTAGATAGAGTCAACGTAAGAAGACTCCTCATCGAGATTCGACGTCAGGTAAGAGATATTGCTCAAACAATTATCTTCGAACCTAGCCGCGAAGCAACATTGTCCCGTTTCTCTTCAGCTGTGACCCCACGGCTCCAGAGAATACAGGCACTTGCAGGTCTCGAGAGATTCAAGGTGGTCATTGATTCGTCAACCACTACACAGGATGACATTCTCAATAACACCCTTCGCGGAAAGATCTTCGTGCAACCCACAAAGACCATAGAGTTTGTCAGCCTCGACTTCGTGGTGTCTAATAACATTCAATCGTAATACAATCTGACAACACGTAGACCAAGCAGAATATTATTCGTTTAACTCTTAATTGGGTAAATGAATATAATAATGAAAAGATTATCGGAGCTTATCTAAGACAAATGGATAAGCTCCGATTCTTATTTTGTGCATGCACTGTGACTATCGCTATATGTCTACAGAATAAATAACGTTTTCACAACCCCATATCTTGACAACACCCGCTGCACTAGCAACTTCAGCTTCTGACTTTCCTTCTTTGGCATTAGCTTTAAACTTAAATCGATTAAATCTATTATCCAAGTCAGTCCACCACCATCGTGCAACTGTTGTACCTGCACGTTTTAAACCTGAGATCTCATAACCTTTTCCTTGACCACCCAAGCGTGTATCAACGTAGGTCATCAAACACGTTTTGCCTGTTGACTTACAATATTCCTTAGCTACTTTTACCAATCTGCTTAAACCACCTTGCACATTGTATCCGAGACGCGGACAACACCTAGATATTTCTAGACCACCCAAATACTTCTTGTGAAAAGGCCTTCTAAGAGACAATGCATAGATAACTGCTCCTTCATATTCGAGACCCCATGCTATTTCTGCTGAAACATCGCCATCTAAGTGATTTTCTTCAAAGAAAGTTTTTCTTTCATTTGACGTCAATATTCTTACTTCACATTTTCTAGCGCCTAATGTGCTTGCTGAGAATCCAAGCCGGAATGATATAAGCGACTTAACAATGCTCTTTTTGTCTCGCCACTCGTCTTCAAAAATATGTAGTAGCTTAACACCTTGCTCTTTTGCAAGTCGTGTTTTGTTCTCATGATACTGCGGTGGCTTATTAATATGACTATGCCAGAATAAACCATTATACTCTACGGCGAACCCCACCGCGGGAATAAAAATGTCTAACTCCAACGACATTGTCTTTCTATCATTTCTTTTAATGACTACACCCAAACGCTCTACATACCGAGCAACTTCTTCTTGAGCTGCTGATCCTCCCGGGGCACACTGAAAACACCTTCCCTTTCCCAGCATTCTAAGCGATCCCTGAGAATGCGTACCACACATATTACACTTTACAACAATAACACGAGATGCATCACTAACATAATTTTGAAGCCCATCAACAACTACTAGATCACCCGATGCTTCAATTCGCTGTTTCACTTCTTCAATAGACAACCGCTTAATCTGATCCAACCTGTCTCTAAGCGACTTGTGCTGCGCAGTTATACGAACAGAAGCTGCCATCTTAGACACTCGCTCATCAGACTCTTTACTAAGCCCTTTTGCCCACGGCACAAGCTCACCTATCGCAAACTTCTGCTTTAAATCAATAGCAGCCTTTAATACTCGCTCATCTGTCGCCACAGTTAAACCACTGTTCCATGCTTTTATTCTGCCTTCACTAAATGCTTCTTTTCTTCCAACAGAAGTCGCATCTGCTCTTGCAGCAATCCGCACATCATTCTCTTTTGTAAGCCCCTTGGACCATCCTACTCTGCCTGTCAATGCTGCAGAACGAGCAGCTGTTATCTTCACAGCTTCTTCAGGACTATACACAGCATAAACACTAGCATTGTGCCCGTTAATAACTTTACTGTAACCTTTTCCCCACCCTCGCCACGTTGTGTTACCCCCACACCCACATGCACACAAAGGCCTCAACCCATTCTGCAAACTCCACACTTCTTCATCATTTTTATTATGAACTTCAACAAAATGCTTCGACAAAGTTGTAAGTCGCTTCGTAGCTAACTCGCTACATAATGGACATATATGCGTCTCTAATTTTTTACCTTCAACAGCACCCATCTAATCTTCCTATTCCGCTTAAACTATAGGCAGATATCTTTAATTGTAAAAAATAAATTTATTTTGATAGTAAAAATAAAATTTACTTATAATTAAGAGTGTTCTATCTAAGGATAATATAGGAGAATTATACAATGGCTGCTGAAACATTAGACGTATCATCAATGCTACCCGCGAAATTCGAACCAAAACGTAAAAATCGATGGGTACTCATGATTGAAGGCATTGATGCCTACATCATTAAAACAACATCTAGACCCACAATCACAACGGAAGAAGTTGAAGTTGCCTTCATGAATTCCCGACGTTACCTTGCGGGCAAAACATCTTTCGGAACAATGGCAGTAACACTGCACGATCCCATCGCACCCTCCGGCGCTCAACAGGTTATGGAATGGGTTCGCACACACTTCGAATCAGTGTCCGGACGCAGCGGCTACGCTGATTTCTATAAGCGAGATATTCAGCTTAAGCTGCTCGATCCCGTCGGCACAGTGGTCGAATTATGGGACATAAAAGGTGCTTTTATAACAGAGGCAAACTTCGGCGAGGTTACCTACGAAGACGGTGGTCCAATGGAAATCTCTATGACACTTCGCTTTGATAACTGTGTGCTACAATTCTAGAAAAAAAGATCCCACTGGATTAAACAACTTCGTAGGTTATGGTATAGTTAAGCCATGACCTACGAACGTATTTGTTGCCCGAAGTGTCAGGTGACTTTTGGGCAGGAAGCTAAATTTGTTTTACACTTAAATGAAGCTCACGATATAAGTGATCCGCTTAGTTTGTATTTAGAAGTGTATCATAAAGGTAGTCAGCCTACATGTCATTGTTCGAATCAGTGTATAGCTAAACTGCCATGGGCAGGCTGGAAGAAAGGGTTTTTGTCGAGCTATGCTAGAGGTCACAATGCGCGGATAGACTCATCTTATCATGACAAAGACAAACAAAAGGAAATGGCAAGAAAACGCTCAGAAGGGTATGCTTCTGGCAAATATGCTGTCTGGAATAAGGGTCTGACAAAGGATACTTCATCTAAGCTAGCTGTAATCAGTTCCACAATTTCTAATACATTGCTTGAAGGATATGCTAGCGGAAGATTGACTGACTGGAGAAAACTGGCCCCGGAAAAGGCTATTATAGCAGCGTGTAAGATGTCTGAGACAAAAAGTCGTTTATATGCTTCTGGTGAACTTGTTCCTTGGAATCTTGGGCTGACAAAAAGTTCTTCATTGGCTTTATTAAAATCTTCAGACTCAATTAAAAAGAATTACGAGACAAACCCAGGTGCTTCTGCAAAAAGGTTTAAACCTGAGCAAGTAACTGCAATTGTTGAAAGCATTGGAAAGTTTGAGCTCTTAGACGATCCTGCATGTTACAGGAACAAATATCACAAGTTGCGATTAAAATGCAATGCATGCGGCCAGATTCAGCTAAAAAATCTAATGATGTTAATAGGCTCACCCGTTTGTTTTTCTTGTGCACCTAAAGAATCAAAAGGCCAGCTAGAAGTTTACGATTTTGTGAGATCTATTTCACTTGATGCTGTTCTTTCTAGCAGAGATCTGATTGCACCAAAAGAGATTGATGTCTTAGTTCCCTCAGCTAAGCTTGCTATCGAATACAACGGGTTGTATTGGCATTCTGCTGCGAACATATCAAATAAAAATTATCATGAAATGAAGCGAAAGCTTGTCGAAGAAGCTGGTTATAGTTTCTTCATGATTTTTGAGGATGAATGGCGCGACCGCCGTCATATTGTAGAAAGTATGATTAGACATCGCCTAAAGTCGCGCGGTGAGATACTAGACGCTCGAAAGCTTCGTATAACAGAGATTGACAATAAGACTGCAGCGAATTTCTTTGAGGCGTCTCATCTCGAAGGCCACGCGATGTGTTCTTCATGTCTTGCCCTCGTTGATAGCAGTGGAAGGATTGTTGCTGCAATGTCTTTGCGCAGACCTTTTCATGCCTCGCGAGCATCAGCTTCTATTGAGGTTGCTCGTTCAGCATGTCTTCCAGGCATTACTATTCGTGGGTGGATCGGAAAATTGACTGTTGCAGCTCTAAAAAAAGCAAAATCACAAGGGTATGAATCACTCGTGTCATACGTCGATGCAAGAATAGGAAATGGTAAGGGCTACTTGTCTGCTGGCTGGGAGCTTGAATCCATGCCTCGAACGCCACGATTCTGGTGGACAGATTTTCACGATAGATTTAATAGATTTAAATTTAAAGCAGACAAAAATTCTGGTCTTTCACAGTTCGAAGTTGCAAATGATGCAGGCGTCACAGAGATTTGGGGGTGCGGAAATTACGTTGTTCGATGCTCATAGCGCAACGGGCAGTCAGTGTTGTGTCTTATGTTCCGCAGTAGTTAGCTGTAGATCATAGAAATAATCTTGGTAATCTTTGCAATAGAAACTGCCTATGATTATTTGTTATATAAGTAGAATCAGCCGACGCCGCTGTAGCCATTGCTGCCGGTGACAGGAAGCATAGCAGCGCTAGGAATAACTGTTAAGCCGGCTAAAACTGAGAAGCTAACGTTGGCACCAGCAGAGCCTGAGATGAATATTCTATCTGTCTTTACTTCTGTAGTTATTGATTCTGATCCGCTAAGAATAAAGTAATTTGATTTTGAAGTAGCTAATCCATTTGACGTAAAGGATAATGCCAGAGTATTTGCAGATATACTATGATTTTTGATTGTCACAAATTTAGATATGTGACTGAATACAACTTCTTTTATTTGTCCCAAATTGACAATCGAAGATGTAACAAATGGAATGCCAGACATTTGGTATGCAGGTGTGTAGTATTCTCCGACTGAAGGATTCTTTAGAGTCATTGTTTTGCCTTGCTGTTGTGGATGTTGTAAATATCAGACAAGAACAATTATAACTTAATGATAAAGTTATTCTTAGTGCCAATTAAATTAGGTTAATAGTTTTTACAATGTCTATTTTAGACATAAAATCTGTTAACAGGAGAATACTAAACACATGTCAGAAGATCGTGATACAAAAAATGCAGTTTTTTCTCAGGGACAACCAGGGCCTGCCGGCATTGATCCCCGCATGCCACGTCAGACAGCTGCTGAGAAAATCAAGGCCGACTTCGGTTTAGATATACCGCAGGAGATCGTTCCGTTGCCATCATTGGGTAAAGTCTATCACCCAGAGTCGCCGTTATATTGTCTTGAATCAATTGAGATTAAAGCAATGACAGCTCGCGAAGAAGATATTCTTACATCAAGAGCATTGCTTAAGAAAGGAACAGTTATCTCCGAGCTGATTAAATCTTGTATTGTTAATCGTTCAATTGATCCACTTCAGCTTTTATCAGGTGACAGAAATGCTGTCATGGTGGCGATTCGAATTACAGGTTACGGGCCTGAGTACAATGTTGAACTTGAGTGTCCTGAGTGTAATATCAAGTCACCTCATGGATTTGATCTTTCTTCTTTGCCTATTCGACGTCTTGAGATAGAACCTGTACAGCCAGGTGCCAACATATTTGAATACCTTCTTCCTTATAGTAAGAAGAAGGTGCAATTTAAGTTTATGACCGGCCGTGATGAAGAAGAGATCATGGTAATGTCTGAGAAACAAAAGAAGCTTGCGCTTGGTACAGAGACGAACGTTACAACCAATCTTCTTTATTCGATTGTATCTATTGAAGGTATCACAGACAGAAGCAAAATCTCTGGTTTCGTGAAGAATATGCCTGCAAGAGATTCGTTAGCCTTAAGAGAGTTTATTAAAGACAGTGAGCCTGGCATCGTAATGCGTCAAGATACTACATGTCCTGCGTGTGGTCATTCCGAGGAGGTGAATATGCCGCTTGGAGTTTCATTTCTTTGGCCTCAGGCCCGAAGATAGAGAGCAGCTGGTTTTAGAACCGGCATTCCTCCTGATGTATTATGGCGGGTGTCTATATGAAGAAATCATACGGATGCCCGTTGCTTATAAGCGTTGGTTTATCCAAAGAATTAATGCAGAGATAACTAAAACTCACGACGCAGGACAAACGCAGTCACGTGCAGTTCACCAAAATCAACCTGACGTGCGGGAACTTCAGGGCAAATTGAGAAGTCAGTCGCCTTCTCGTCTTAGAAGATTCACATAATGACAAGTTTATTGAAATTGTGTGTTCTTCTTTTTTTTTGTCGTATTATTTATACTTAGCTGAGGTAAGTAAGTGTCTAAAGATTCTAATAAAAAGTCTGTCTTAACTGAAGATCTCTATTTTAACACCACGGGCAAGATATTTCTTGCATCTTTGGGTGCATGGATGGTAGGTAAATATGTCAATACAAAGTTGAAGGGTAATAGAAATGAAGTGTCTGCAGTGGCTGACGCGCTGCTTTCTTCTAGACGATTTCAAGACGAACTTAACAGACCAGGTGCATCTGTTGAGTCTGTTGTAGAAAAGCTTAGAGTAAAAGAGATGTCTGCATCTACATTCGAAAGAGTTTTTGGCGTTAAATGGCCTATGTAATCAGGTTATAGAATTAAGTAGGGATTAAATGGCAGAAGGTGGCAGCGGTACGGGAGGACCTAATCCGAAGGAAGTAAGTGCAGTTAATTCTGTACTTCAGCAGCAGCTTGCCATTATGAATCAGCTGAAGGACACGATTGCGTTAATGTCGACGCAAATGTCAGAATTCTGTGAAATCTCTGATAAATGTTTTTCTTCTGATAAGTGGCAGCAAGTTACAAAGTCCGCTCAAAAATATAATACCCAGACTAAGACTACGACACAAGGTACAAGTCAGCTTGCGCAGAAAGCGAAAGATCTATCTACGACTTTTAGTAAGCTTGCACCGACGATCGGCGGTTTAGCGGGAGGCTTTGCAGGTCTTAAGCAAGGTTTTGCAAGCTTTCTTGCTGTTCTCAAGGGTGGTTTAAATGTAATAAAATCAGCTGCTACGTCTATCTTTAATCTAGGCGCATCTGTAGTCTCTGCTCCTTTTAAGATGCTTAAAGGGCTGATTAGTATGGCGGGCTCTGCGCCAGGCGGTGATAGTAGCCTTGCAGAAGCCATGGAAGACTTAAGAAAAGAATTTGGTTTCTTAGGACCATCATCTTCAGCAATCACTGATGTTGCTAAAAACATGCAAGGATTTGCTGATACAGGCTTGAATGCTATAAACGTCTTTGGCACAGCCGCAGAGAGAATCAAATATATGACCGCTCTTGCAAAAGAGATGGGTCCTCAATTTGCTGCAAATGCAGATGAATTTAAGAAAAATGGCGGAGCTCTTCTTGCATATCAGAAGGGTTTAGGTCTTACAGGCGAGCAGATGGGTGTTATTGGCATCAAGGCAAAGTCCATGGGCGCTGAAATGGGCGATGTTTTGAATGACATGACCAAACAGGCTCTACACATGGGCAAAGCATTTAATTTAGATGCCAAAACAATTTCTAAAGATATGGGTAAGGCCATGTCCGACGTCGGGCATTTTGGGCACTTGACAACACAACAACTTGGTTCTGCTGTTGTTTATGCTAATAAGTTAGGTGTATCAATTGATAAACTGACAGGGCTGATGGATCAGTTTGATACCTTTGACAAAGCTGCTGAATCAACTTCAAAGTTAAATGAACAATTTGGTACAAACATAGATGCCATGGAACTTATGGCAGCACAGACTCCTGCTGAAAAGATGGAGATGTTAAGAAAGTCATTCCAGGCTACTGGAAAAGATATGTCTCAATTATCATTTCAAGAAAGAAAAATGATTCAGCAGCAGACAGGTTTAGATGCTGCTACATTTGATGCTGCAATGTCGCAAGATGCGCAAGCTGATATTCTTGGTGACATTAATAAAGAGTCTAAGAAGGCTGAGGACTCTACTCTAAAGCAAGCTGACGCTATGAAGGAATTAGCTGTTCAGATTGAAAGAGTTGTTAAAACTGGCAGCGGCACAGGAGCGACGAGCTTTCTTGGTGCGCTGACAGGCGGCTTCGTAGAAGGTATTACCAAGACTCAGGAATTTCAGCGCGTAATGATGAACATTAAGCGCTCGTTGCACGAAATCGGCAAATTGGGATTCGCAATGGGCCAGCTGTTCGTAAAGGCTTTTCCAGGCGTTAAGCAAATTCTTGATGGTTTAGGTGATATATTCGATCCCGCTAGATTTAAAAAATTGTCTAATGCAGTTATGGGTATTTTCAAAGGTTTTAGTGATGGTAGTATAAAATCATTTGATGAGCTGATGAGTAAGCTGAAGTCAGCTTTCTTTGACTTTTTCAAAGCCGGCACGCCAGGTTACGAGAAAATAATTGCTGGATTTAAGAATTTTTTTACGGCTGTTATTAAAATCATTGCAGGAATTGTTGTATGGGTTGCTGATAATATAGAAAAAGCTGTCAAGAGTCTGATTGATAGTCTTAAGAATGTTAAAGGGCCTGGCGCGGGCTCATTTATGAAGATGTTTCAGCCTCTCATTGATGCCGCGATCCATGTCTTTGAGAAGCTCGTTCCGCTTATTATGCCACTGCTTCTTCAATTAGGCAAAAAGATTTTTGAAGTTCTTACAACTGATCCGTTCTTAGGCTTTTTGAAAAAAGCAGGACCGATGATAGCCCTTGTGCTGTTTGGTCCTGCATTATTAAAGTCTTTGACAGGAGCACTTACAGGTGCACTCACAGCAGCAGCGACAGATGCAGTTAAAAGTGCTTTCTTGGGGCCTGGCTCTAAGAAGATTAGTGAGATGTCAGGAAAAGAATTTTCCAAGCTAATGTCAAATGCAACGCCACCTCCTGGCCCGGCTCCGACAGGAAGTATTATTCCACCAGGAACACCAAGCCCAGCTGAAACAGCAAATGCACAAGCTACTGGTGCTATGATTACGCCTGGACTCATTATCAAGCTTCTTTTAGCATTAGCTGCTATTATTACAATAGGTCTAATTGCTTTTTTTGTAGCCTCCAAAATGGTTGCAAATATGGACAGAGCACAGATTGAAAATGCACTGTTGGTTTTGGCAGGAGTAGCAATAGCGATTGTCCCTGCAGCGTTTGCATTAACTTTATTATCTGGCATTCCTGCAACTGCATTGCTGGCAGCGATTCCTGCGCTTATTGCGCTGGGACTAGTTATTCCTAATATGGCCATGTTAGGCGTAGCAGTTGCAAAAATGGTAGCCGATGTTGAACTATCGTCTATTCTTAAAGCGCTTCTTCTAATTTTAGGAATGTCTATTGCGCTGATACCTGCATCAATGGCACTAGCTCAATTGGCCGGTGTTGGTGGCGCGGTCGCAGCCACAGCACCGCTTATATTAATTGGGCTCTTGGCACTAATGATACTTGTCCCAGCAATGGCTGATTTAGGTATCGAGCTTGCAGGTAAGGTTGCTGATATTGAATTAAGTAGCATTTTAAAAGCACTCATCTTGCTTGGTGGCATGTCAGTCAGTTTATTGGCAGCATCCGCTGCTCTAGCTGGTTTAGCCGCTGTCGGTCCTCTCGCAGGTTTAGTTGCCGTTGCCATCGTGGGTCTTGTAGCTGTGGGTCTATTAGCACTTGCAATGTTTGAGCTTGCACCCACGCTAGCAGACGCTGCACGTGCAATTTCACTACCTCTAATTCTCAAATCACTAGCAATATTGGGGTTGATGGCTGTCGGAATCGTAGCAGTTATTGGTAGTATGGCACTCTTAGCGGTAGCGGGTGTGCTGTCTATAATATCAGGTGTCATTTTAGCGGGCCTTGATGCCGTTCAAGAAGTGGGTGTCGGTTTGATAGCCATGGCTAGAGTATTAGTAGATGCAGGTCAAGGATTTAAGCCGTCAAAATTAGGACCCATCTTGGTAGCACTCGCACTGATGGCAGTTACAATAGCTGAAGTAATCCCGAGCATGATCTTACTTGCAGCTGCAGGCGCACTTACTATCCTAACCGGATATATTATTCTTGGTATGTTCGCTGTCGAAGAGGTTGCTGCAGCACTCTTAGAAGCTGCACCTCGGCTGGCAGCAGCTGGGGCGGGAATCGATCAAGGTGCAGTAATAAAATCAATGGTAATAATGGCATTGATGTCAACGGCAATTGCTCAAAACATAGGGGCCATGCTCTTGTTAGCGGCCGCGGGCGCGCTTACTATCCTAACCGGTTGGATTATTCTTGGTATGATCGCTGTCGAAGAGATTGCTAAAGCACTCTTAGAAGCTGCACCTCGGCTGGCAGAAGCTGGGGCTGGAATCGATCAAGGTGCAGTTGTTAACGCAATGGGAATAATGGCACTAATGTCTCTTGCTATAGTTCAATCTATCGGTAATATGTTGCTTTTAGTTGTAGCTTCACCGCTCTATGTAATCTATAAATTAGTCAAGGCTGGTCTAACGGCAGTCACTTGGACTGCTACAGATCTTATTAACGCAAGTATTATAATTTCTAAGGCTGCAGCTGGAGTCTCCGCAAGTAGTGTTATCGAAGCGATGGGTATGTTAGGACTAATAGCATTGCAAGTCGTTAAACTTGCAGGAATAGCAATTCTACTTGCAGCGTTAAGTCCATTAATTCTCTTATGGCCTTTCATAAAAGCTGGAATGAAGGTAATGCAATGGACTGCAGAAGAACTAGCTGACAAGGCACCCAGCATCGCAGAAAGCGCAAAGAAAATAGGAACAACAGGTCTAGCAGAAGCTATGCCAGGAATTAAGAATTTTAGCGAATCGCTAGATCAATTCGTAAAGATTATGGGCGCTGTTGCTAGCTTATCTCAGCTTGCCGAAGGGCCTATTAAAGCGATGGACTTTAGCTGGCGCGATTCTGCTGAAGATAAAGCAAAGGCGCTTGATAGCATGAAGGGTGTTATGGACTCCATGATGTCTGGCGTCACTAACATCTTAAATGTAGTGCTGAAGATGGTGCAAGAAGTAGGCGCTTCAAGTGAAGCGCTTGAAGGTGCTAAAGCAATTTCTGAAATATTAGTAGGTGTTGGTAAAATTGCTGAGGCATTGAAGCCGTCCCCTGATTTTATGTCAGCAGTTAAAGCAGCAGACAATGATGACATAAAAGATACAATGACAAACGGCTTAGCTGGACTCACTACTTTTATGAATGCAGCCGGCAAAAATATTCAGGATATTTTAAAAATTATTGTTGACTCACTCTTACCTGGCATTGCGGGTATATCACCTCAGCAATTAGAGGCAGCTGAACATTTAGCTCCGCTACTTGAAGGAATTGGGAAAGTTGTTACAGCAATGCAACCTCCTGACAACGTTATGGACGCTGTTAAAGAATCAATGGGAACTGCGACGTCTGTGAGTTCTGTTATGAAAGGAGTAAGTGATTACATGGTAGCTATGAGCCCTGTTATTACTTCACTCATATCAAATTTAGCCCGTATAATTCCAGTCCTAGTTAAAACTGTTCAGTACGCCGGACTTACTCCTGATCAAATTGACGCGCTAAAAGCGATTGGTCCGCTTATTGGATCAATAGGCGGACTTGTTGGATCGATGCTCGGGCCGATGGCAGAGCTACTAACAAAAGCTGATATTGATCTCAGCGATACTGACGAAGTAAGAAAAGTTCTCAGAAATATAGGCAAGTTAATGGAGATGATGGAAGACGCATTAAATCGTCTGCTTGGCCCAGGCGGTCCAATGAGCAAGCTTATTGATCTTGTAAAAACAATAACACCAGAAAACGCTGAAGCAGCTTCAAAGTTATCAGGCATAATAACTGCTGTAGGTTCTCTAGCTAAGGGATTATTACCACCACCTGAAGTTTTAAAAGCTATTCAAGATGTAGCTTCCAATCCAGCAAAGTTAAAGAACTTGATTGATAGTATTACGACAATTGCCGACATGCTCGCCGGTACAGTTGGCAAGTTAATGGGATCTCTATCTGGTATGATCAGTGCAATGAGTGGTGTTTCAGTTACACCAGATCAAGTCAAGCTGATGGAAGTGCTTGCGCCTATATTAGGATCAACTACAAAATTAGTCTCTGATCTCATAGCTAATGTTACAAAGAAAGGCCCACCGAAGGCTGAAGATCTAAAACCATTGGAAGAATTCTTAGGTAAGTCAGTCAGTGCCATTAAGAAAGTCTTTAAAGCCATGTCTAGCACAGCAACAGACATGATCATATCTGTAGCTGACACAATAAAATCACTTTCCAAAACAGGCATTAAGCCAGAAGCATTAAAGAGTGGTATGGAGTCACTCAAGTCTGCTTTCGACATTATCACGTCAGTTTCTAGTGTAATGAAAGACATCTCAACGATGGCTACAAAGTCTGGCAAGCCAGGAGAGGCAGTCAAATTTGACGCTGGCGGTTTTGGTGTATTACTTGAAAAAGTCAAAGAGTTAATTTCATCAATCTTTTCAAAAGATGATTCTATACTTACAAAAATTTCTGAAGGGTTAGCAAAATTACCGCCAGAGTTTGGAAAGCAAAAAGATAAGATTGAAGTCTTGAAGCTTACTTTTGACATGATCAGTTCGATGACCGCTGTGATAAAGGGCTTCTCCGAAGGCGACGGCGCAAAGAAAAAAATAGTTATCGACCCTGAAAAAATGGCTGCAAATATTGCTTCTATAGCTGATATAGTCAATAAGCTTGCAGGTAAAAAAGAAATAACTAACTTGCCGGGGAATTTGGATAAGTTAGGTGCGCTTGCAAAACAAAAAGATAATATCGCAGGCGTGGATACAGCTTTTAAGGGTCTCGGCGCTCTGTCCAAGACGATCAAAGATAATAAGCTTGAAGACGTCACCGGCACCGCCGAAGGCCTCAAGACCAATATTGGTGCACTCGGCACTGTGTTTACAGATATTAGTACACCCTTAAGGACATTGTCACAAGCCATCGCTAGGGTCACAACAGACTTTCAGACCACGACACTTCAAAAATCTCTCAAAGAATTGCAAGGTGTCGTTAAGGCTGTTCAAAATTTAGATTCTGCATTAGGTTCTTTAGGCAGCATCGATCTGCAGTCTAGAATGACAGCAATTGCAGGTACAGCAGGATTAGGATCTTCCGGCATTTATACAGTTAAGAGTAAAGATGTTGTTGTGCAAATTACGCTTAACGTCACGATGGATGCCGGCGGCGTAGAGAAAGCCATCATCTCGAACGCCAAATCCGAGATACGCAAAGTAGTTAATTTCCACACTGACAATTTAGGCAGATCTGCAGAGGATTTAACCAAGAGCGGTTACAATCCCGAATCGCTTAAGCAACCTGGTCTTTTTGGGATGTGATGAGATTAAACGTATACATAAATAAATATAAGGACTTTTTATGGATAATAAAGAAGAATTTTTAAAGAAGCTCTATGCAAACGAAGCAATGTTAGCAGCATTTAATCAAGTTCAATCTAGCAAAGAGTCTAATCAGATAAAAGCATGTATTGATGAAGTAGTTGGGAAATTTTATGACAGTATTACTGCAGCATATGCACCGATTCAAAAAAATCCCGACATATTTAAGAATATGGTCACAGAAGAAGAGTCAAGCTTAATTAAGAATGAAGAGTCAATTAAAGTGACTAAAGACAAATGACTGACAAGAAGCTTGACACAGGTACGGGTGGCATAAACATAGACGAAAAAGTCTATACTTACGATGTTGGAATCGAAAGAGACGTCGCTGAAGATGGTGCCTGGTCTGGCGGAGATGTTAAAGTAGACAAACAAACCAGAGATATATCTAAGGGTACACGCCAAACTCTAGCTCAATATCTGAGTAACACGACACTGGGCAAGACTAATTCTGTTCCTCAGCAAGCGGCCGCAACGGGAAACAGATTCGTTATTCCCATGGCCGACGCCGGTCCAATAACATTTTCCACCACGACTGAGAAAGGCAATCCAATTGGGCCGGAAACCGCGCCTGATGGTTCATTCGATAATAAATTTTATAATCTTCAAGATCCAAGACCTAATTTGCCGCTAGAAACAAAGCTTGCCGACGTTTCTCGAGGTATGATTAGAGACGGTTCTAAAGCGCTTGATGGCAATGATCTTTTTAAATTTGAAGTAGAGCCTAATGATGATCTTGCTGCAACGGAAGGTCTAATTCTCCCCGTCGCTTATGTAAGCAAGAAGATAAATGTTGATCACCCTGTTGCTACTTATAGCAGTGCTATCATAAAAAATAGATGGACCGCCAGTAATCGATTCGGAAATGTACCGACAGAGGATACGCTTAGAAACAGACCGCTTGCTGCAATACAATATGAGCTAGGTGCATCATATTCGCCTGAAAAATACAGCAAAGAATCAGATTTAAAAACAGTTTCGCATGCTCAATTAGCGGGCGTTGCCAACACGCTTATGGCCCGAGCAAGCACAGAGATAACTGCAACATCCGAAAATTTTGATCCTGCAAATGCAGGCTTTCAAGCTGCTGCCTCGCTTCTTCCCGGATTTGGTCAGCTTGGTGTGGCTAGAGTGTCCGAGCTTGTCTTGCAGGCAAAAGACGTTCTAAACGATATGGATTTAACAACAACTGACAATGATGAAAAGTCTCCCGGCATCGATGCTGCAAATCTAATTAGTATCGGCCCAGGCATAACTACAGCACTGTTATTTGATGCTCCTTTACAGTCTTGGGGCGCACTAAACAATCCATTCGACGTATTTACAGGCTTAGGTGCATTAGGAATGCAGATATTGTCGATAGCATTTGTAGTAGCAATTACAATAATACCTGCAGCAATAAATCCTTTTGGTCTTAAAGGAAAAGCAGGACCTGCACAAGCGCTTGATGCCTTGTCGCGCTTGCCTATTGGTCGATACAAACAAAAAGGCAAATCGCTGCCTAATTTAAGTGTTGGCGCCTTGGTGTCTGGTCTTATCACAGGAGATCTTGATTGGACTGTTATTCTTGGTTTTAGTGAAACTGCTTTTCCGTTAGACACATGTATTTCTATTGGAATCTTGGCATTTTTTGGACTTTATAAACCTGCTAAAGGCGAATCGCGCGTCGCAAACATTGGCAAGACCCTCCTCGGCGCTACCACCTTAAGCGGAACAGAAGCGTATCTTGTATTTTCAAGAGCAATCTTTAGATCATTTTTGCTTATAGTTGATGAGGTTATAAAGGTTGGAAGAGCATTTGCAAATCCGATGGCAGGTGTGCAGCAGCTTCTGAGCTTTATTGAGTTCTTTAGATCTTCTAAGATAATGAGGTCACTAAGCACTTTTGCATTACTTGGTGATCAAATTCTCTTGTATGATTCACGGACTTTAGATGAAAATTCGAAGGGCTTTGGTCTTAGATCATCACCAATCGATGCACGTGCAACAGCAGGTGATGCTGCTTATAGAAAATCAAGATTAATAGATTTAAATAAACCTGCGCCGTCTTCGGCTGCAAAAAATTTAAGACTCGCATGGTCGTCATTTAGATCGCCTGACATGTTGATATTGCCTAAAAGTCTTTATGCAGTTTCTCTCGTTGACAAAAACCTTGGTGTGCCAAGACTGCTGCCTAAAATTGAAGCGGATGATCAATTCGGTACAAGAACCAAGGGTGACAATATCACCGGCGGTGTGTATTCAGTAACTGATGCAGATGATAGAATAAGTACAGAAGATAGAGTACGCTTTGAACGCGTTCTCGATGCTGAATACATGCCATTTTACTTCCACGATGTAAGAACAAATGAAATTATTAGCTTTCACGCATTTTTAGGAAGCTTAGGCGACAGTTATACGGCAGGTTATGACTCAACAGATGCTTTTGGTCGTGTTGAAGCAATAAAGACATATAAGAATACATCTAGAAAGATTGATGTAAGCTTTCATATTGCAGCGCTAAGCCCAGAAGACTTTGACTACATGTGGCTTAAAATCAATAAGTTAACGACGCTTGTTTATCCTCAATTTACTTCTGGCAAATTAGCATCAACAACGAACTACAAAGTAAACATACCATTTAGTCAACAAATTGCTGCTGCGCCGCTAGTTAGATTACGTGTCGGAGATTTAATACAGAGCAATTATTCAAGGTTTAATCTAGCAAGACTTTTTGGTTATTCATATGGCAATGATCGGTATTCCACCGACGAAGCCGTCGGAGGTGCCGACGGAAGTATTATATCAAGCGGCCCGCTGCCTAATGATATGATTGCAGAATTTAAAAAAGTTGGTAAGACATGCGTAACAAACGGGGAATTAAATTTTGCTTTTGAAAAAGTTGGCTCCGGCTTAAGAACTTTTCCTGGCACTCCAAAATATCTTCGACTAAAGATAGCTGCCGTCAAACAGATCGACCCAAAGACTAACACAACGTCATGTGAGTGCACTATTGAGATCGATGACGACGCTATCCCCGCCGAGAGCCCGACACGCGTCGCCGAGATCGCTGCACTCAGAGTACAGTACGGGTCCCCTGAGCAGCCACAGTCTAATATTCTTGGTAAAAAATGTGTTGTAAATTTCGATGATTTAATTCCAACAGACAAGACATATAATGAAGCCATTCGCGGTCAAGACGGTTTGCAATCGATTGCAAAATATCAAGCTGCAGTTGAGAACTTTATGGATCCCGTAAGAAATACTGTCGTCAGATCCTTTGAATCATCAGGCGGAAGAGGCATACCGGGTTTTATTGAATCGATGAGTTTTGATTGGTATAGTGGGGTGACTTGGGAAGAGGATCGCACCCGAGGTCGCGCCCCTAAAATGTGCAAAGTTACATTATCATTCTCACCGTTTCATGATATTACACCGGGTCTTGACGCTAAAGGCGCAAATAGAGCACCTATCTATCCAATTGGTCCGCTTGCACCTAGAAAAATTTAAAATTTTAAAGGTTATAATTCTGTATGGCTATATTTGGAAGATACGATGCTAATAGTAAGATAGATAGAGGTAACCAGCTGGGAACTTCATTTATCGTATCAAGGATACGTCAAGGAATAAGAAATGGGTCAATTCCCTTGGCTGGTCAAATTGTTGCAACGGGTGCGGATCGGCTTGACACTCTTGCAGGCACAATATATGGTGATGCCAGATATTGGTGGGTTTTAGCAGCTGCATCTGATATTGGCTGGTGCTTACAAATACCGCCTGGAACGTTAATCAATATTATTGATTTACGACTAGTTGAGGAGATTTCAACCTAATGCCTGATCCTAAATTTTTAGACGATTTGATGGATCTTCTTTCACCCAGAGGCTTAAGCACGAGTGCTATCCTTAAGGACACACCAATCGATGTGCAGGTTAGAACTATGCTTATTGACAAGTCAAAAACATTTGCAGATATTAAAGCAATTGTTGACGGTCATTTTAATGCTAGGACACCTGGGCCTGCTGCTAGCAGTGAAGATTTGCCTTATAATTTTCATGCAATTTCAACAAAAGCAGAATACACGCTCTCCGAGAAGCCGGGCTATAAAGACTCCACGTATTGGTTACAAAATGCACCAAAAGTAATGGCCGGGGTCCGGCGCACATTAATGAACGCTATTTTTGGTAATATTTTTGAAGATGTCAAGTGTGAAGTGGCAATCTTTGTTTCAACTGATCCTTACTTAAGTCCTGCTGCAGCTTCAACTGAAGATGTTGAGATGTTCTTAAACTATACACCGCCTATCATTGCCAATCAGATGCTTCCTTACCTTGAGGTAGAGTTTAGATCTAACAAAGCATACAATCATGATCCTTCATTTGGTCACTTAAGTTCACCATCACTGCTAAGATTTTTACTTGGATCTGTTGCGTGGCTTAATCCGGAGAGTAAAGGCCTCGCAGCAGGATTTAGCGCTGCAGATGCAGCCCTAGTAACAATTACGGCAGGTGAGAAAAATGCTAAAGGGCAAGCGACAAAGGATGTACTTGCTGGTATGGAATTATTTCTTTCACCTCAATCTTTAACAAATATGAAAACCATTAAATCATCAGCAACAAGGTTGATGGATGTTAAGCCGTTTATACCTTTTGCTTCAATAACCAATTTTGAAGTTACTATTGCAAACGCAGGTGCCGGAGCAATGATATCCAAGCAAGGGAAATTAACTTTAACCATTCACGATAAGGCTAGAATTTCTGAAATGTCAGAATTTTTTAGAGGGCCTGTAGGCTATTCAAGCTTAAAAGTTTGGACATCTTATGGCTGGTTAATGCCGAGGCTAGCTAACAGCAAGGATGACGAATACGCAAAATTTATTAATGAGAAGATGCATGCAGAAGATTGCTGGCAGATAAAGAACTCACAATTTAGCTTTGATCAAAGTGGCAAAGTTAATGTTACCATTGACCTTGTAAGTTTTGGTTCGTCACAAATAAAAAAAACCTCCATAACAATTGCTAAAGGATATCAATCTCTTTTAAATGGGTTTAATAAAATGTTAGAAGATATTCAAGACGCTACACAAGATATCAGAAAACTTCCATTAGGTCCTGACGCAAGAATTACTCAAGTTTTAAATGCAGCATCTTCTGGCGGTATGCTGCCCGCTGATTTAAAGCCCGAACAATTTAAAGACATTATGAACTCTGTTGCAGTGTATGCGATGGAAGCAGGTATGTCGCCAGAAACGAGCCTCGCGTTAATTAAACAAATGGATAGTGTTTTAGATCAAAAAAAATATAAGGCCGGCTTGGCAATAAGAAGAGCTAACTCAATAAAAGCTATGATCACAGACATTTTTAAACTAGGCTACGATCCCTTTATTGCCCGCGAGGCCGGCCCTGATTTTGTGCCTCTTGCAGCAGAGGGCGAACAAAAGAAATACTTCGATGACAAACTTGTCAAGGAAATAAATTATTTCTTTATGCCTCCACCAGCGCCTACAGCGGAAGAGAAGAAAAAAGCTGAGGAAGAAGCCAAAACAAAAAAAGACACCAATCCTCGCCCGGTTATCAGCATTGGCCCAAATGAAAAAGTTATGTCTTTTGGAAAGCTTTTTTGTGCGCTTGCTGTTCCTGCTATATTAGAAGCTAATCTAGAGACGCTTAAGGCTAATCCAAATTCAGAATTGCAGATCATATTTTATGTATTAAATGATCAATGTGGTCCTGTTAGTGGTCAAAGTGTTGCTGAATTTCCAATTGATATAGAGCGTTTAGCATATGCGCTAGATGATATTGTTAGGGCAAAGTCAAAGACGTCTGATCTAACAATTGAAGAATTTTTAAAGGTTATTATTAATAGTCAATTTGCAGATGACAGATCAATTGGCTATGGAATGTTAAGTAAAAACCTTTTTACACCATTTGATAAAGATAAACCCGGCCCTGCAAAGTCAGAGAAGAATACGGAATATGAAGCCAAGATGGCAGAATGGCAGTCGCGAAATCCTGTCTTTGCCAAGCCAATAATAGAGATGATTATTGAAACTGCTAAGAATGAAATAAATACAGCGTCTAGAGTAAATGCATTAACTTCTTCCACCCCAAAAGAAAACCAGGCCAAGGCTATAACAAGAATTCATATCTACGATAAACAAAATAACCCAAGAAAGCTATTTACACAGGTCGCGTCTATGTCTGGTAAACTATTTGTCGGCGCCTTTGATGAGCGCGAGCTGCGAAGAAAATTAAAATCTACGGGCGATAAAAAATTAGACGAAGTAGGTATAAGCAGTATGTTGGCCCAAATAAAAAGCGGCGAACTGACAGAGGAAGCAGCCGCCGAGCTCACCGGCATAAAATTTAAAGATGCCGGCGGGGCAGATACACCAATCCCACTTGACGCAAAATTATTTGGTGAAAATGGTATAAGAGCAAATCTAAGAAAATTAGCGCCTACGCTTGAGATTGGAACCAATGGAACGCTGATAAAATCTGCTACAGTCGCATCGAAGACAGATGATCTAATGGCAGCAGCTAACTTGGTTAACATAATGAAGCCAAAGTCCGGCGGTTCCACGAACGGCACTGATCCACCTGGAACAGGTATAGAAGGGCCCGGCGGTCTACCTCTTAGAACTATACCTGCGTCACTAAGCATGAGTACAGTAGGCTGTCCTGCTGCAAGATGTTATCAGCAATACTTTGTTGATCTGGGTACGGGAACGTCGCTAGATAATCTCTACACCTGCACACAAATAACACACAAAATTGACCCGGGCAAGTTCGAAACATCGATGACATTTGCATTCTCTGACGGTTACGGTAAATATACTTCACCTCCCACGATCACGTCGATATTGACCGGTGCCGCAAAGGGTCTGAAAAGAGCAAAAGAAGCAGCCGAAGCCGCGAAAGCTGCAGAGGATAAGAAGAAGAAACCACCAGTACCAGCCAAAAAACCAACCAAGTCTCCGGCAGCCGCAAAAGATCCGCCACCCACGCCTCCAGAATATCCGCCGGCGGTGGAAAACCCCAAACCGGAGCCGCCGTGATTTCAAGGTGAAGCACCCTATCCACCTAAGACCCAGATTAGTGCAGCTAGTTTCTTAGTTATTTGCACATTTGTAATATAGCAATATAAATTTAATCTGTGTCGTATTGCATTGATAGATCGTATCTCGGTTCTAGTGAAAATTTTTGTAAGAATTCTGAAGGTTTTTTTTGGTCAGATACTCAACCTCAACCAAGTTGGCTACTTACCGGCAAGCATAAATATAAAGACAAGTGTTTAGACACACTTTTGGCGCTGCAGCATATAGATCTTCCTGAACTTCCTGATAAATACGTAGCAGTTATGAATCAACTGATCACGGGTTCCAACGTGCAGATCCCATGGCAGCATGTGCTCCCTCGGAGTATCTACGAAAATTACTTTAAAAATACGGTGAAGGTAATTGAGGATGTATTTTCTGAATTACCCTTTGACTATTACGAAGCAGCCTGGGTACCCGGTACTGAACTTTTGCGTGCGTTAAAACCTGCAAAAATCAATGTTGAGGCTTGGCACAAATTCTTGGATGAAGCTAACATGAATGCGCCTGTTTTGGCTTCTTTTAAGTCTGATTCTCTGGGTTTCGCTGGCATACCTACTTACAATCGTTTCGGTACAAGAACGGGTCGACTTACTGTGACAGAAGGCCCCAATATTCTTACGCTTAAGCGTGATCATCGTGTTATATTGAAGTCGTCTTTTGATGATGGTTTTATTTGTGCTTTAGACTTCAGAGCCCTTGAACCTCGCATCGTGCTTGCTGAAGCCGGCTGTAGTAGTGATTCCGATGACATATATGGGGAGCTCGCCGAGAAGATCTTTGGGGACCGGTTAAACAGAGATAACGTAAAAGTGGCTGTTATCTCCGAGCTTTACGGTGCAGCGAAAGAGTCACTGCGAGCTCGTCTAGGTATTTCGCAAGCGAAGATCGATGCGTTCGTACGTGGTATCAACGAATTCTTTAAATTGGATGAGCTTAGAGCACGATTGTTATCTCAAGCAGTTTCTGGCAGGATCATTAATCGTTTTGGAAGACCTCTACGAGTCGACCCTGAAGCGAAGAACTTATTCATCAATACCTACGTGCAAAGTACGGGAGTGGATGTGTCAATGATCGGATTTAATAATATTATAAAGCAGCTTGGAACTGATGGCGTGAGGCCGTTGTATGTTCTTCACGATGCATTGATATTAGATGTAAGAAGTGATAGATTAAAAGATGTTGAGTGTATTTCGTCTGTAAAAATTCATAGTTACGAAGCTGCGTTTCCATTAAAGTTCGAAAAAATGCATTAAATCATCAGTTAACAATAACAATAATAATGATACAAGCGTTACATAATTACATAAACACGCACTTGACTAATTTAAAAAAAATAGAATCAACATGAAAATTACATTATCACAGCTTAAGAGCATCATTAAAGAAGAAGTACGACGTTCATTAAATGAAGTTGATAAAGATAAGCCAAATCGCCCTGGGCGATTTGGGCCAGGGCAGACGGCAGCCGACGCCGAAGCCGACTCCGCCGACGACGCCAAAGCCGCCAAAGCCGCTGTAGAAAGAAAACCTGTGCCTGATCAGGCTGTTAAGTATGTTGTAGATAATTATTATGACAAAACTGATGGAAAAGGAAAGTGGTGGAAGATGTCTATGGATGATGCTGTCGAGGAGTTGTTAACGTCATACGGTTACAAGACACCAGGCAAAAAACACGTGGATTTTACAGATTTAGATCAAGTCAAGGCTGTTCTACGTAAGGATAATCGCTACAAAACCACCGGTGGAGCGACATCAGAGTCAACAAGAAGTCTTC
>Ga0114966_10000539_pt1 | contig 36018 bp, 25 predicted proteins | sample M_130207_XF_Meta_FD_87029 | JGI IMG/M metagenome (GOLD analysis project Ga0114966, IMG submission 87029) | Freshwater microbial communities from Lake Montjoie, Canada to study carbon cycling - M_130207_XF_MetaG | ecosystem: Environmental > Aquatic > Freshwater > Lake | place: Lake Montjoie... | reverse complement strand
TGACGATCAAGCAGGCCGCGCTCGATATGAATCGCGCTAGCCGTGCTGCGGATGAACTCGCTCGCCAGACCGCCGAAGCGAAGAAGCTTCCCGTGCCCTCGCACGAGGAAGCTGAAAAAGCACGCCGCAGCAACGCGCCGCCATCCCCCGCTACCAAGGCAATGGAAAACCTGAAGCAGCAGGCCGAGCAAATCGCGCAAGCCACGCGTGCGCTTGAGGCAGATGCACTCGCGCAAGATGCCGCCCAAGCACTCGAAGTCGCGCAAACCGAAGCAATGCAGCCGCAGAATCAGCAAGACCTCGCGCAAACCGCCGCGCAGGCTAAAGCCGCCGCTGAAGCGCTCCAGCAGATCCCCGAGAAGATCAATCGCGCCCGCATTGCCGAAGCGATGCAAAAGACGGACCCACAGGCCGCGAATAACCTGCGTCAGGCCGCACAGCAGGCCAGCGATGCCTCACGCAACGCCGCCGAGCAGAACAAAAATCTCGCGCGTGAAGCCGCGCAACAGCAGCCCGGCCAGCCGTTGAACAATCAGCCCGCTCAGCAGGCCACCGCCGACGCGCAAAAGAAAGCGAACGAACTCGCCGCGCAGTTGCAGCCGCAGATCGACGCCGCACGCGCCCAGCTCGCCGCGCTCACGCCTGAAGTCAGCGAGATGATGAAACGCGTCGCCGAAGACCTCACCAAAACACAAAAGGAAACCCAAACCGCCGCGAATGACGCGAAGGCCGAGAAGCCCGTCGAGAAAGTCGCTGAGAAAGCCCAGGAACTGCGCCCCGAAGCCGCAGCGAATGCTGAGAAGATGGCTTCATTGCAAGCCGCGCTACGCCAGGAGGCCAACGCAGCCAACTTGGCGCAAAAACCCGAAGCGCAGCTTTCACGCACCGCAGATGTCGCGCTCGCGCAGATGCAACAGAAGTCGCCGCTGATCGCGCAGAATTTGAAACAGGCCGCGCAGGCTACGCAGAGCAAGCCGCAGGCGCAAAACCTCCAGGCCGCCGCCGATGCACAGCAGCAGACCGCGCAGGCTCTTCAGCAGCTCGCGCAGAACATGCAGAAGGCCGAACAAGGTGAGCAACTCACCGCAGCCGATCAGGCCGCCATGCAAAAGATGGAGCAGGAACTCGGCGTGCAAGAACCGCTCGATGAAGCCTATCAGCGTGCGCAGGAACTTGCGGAGATGGCCAGGGACGCCGCACAGAATCCGCAGGCTGTGCTGGAAGCATTGGAGAAGGAGCTGCCGAAAAATCCGTCGATGAAAAAAGCGTTGGCCGAAACCGCGAAGAACACCGCGCAGCAGGCCGAGCAGGCCGTTGCTAAAGAAACGCAGCAGGCCGCGCAGAACGGCATGGCGCAGAAGCAGGCCGCGAATGATCTCTCTAGAGTCTCACGCCATCAGCAGCGCCTTGGGGATAAGGAAGCCGCGCAGCAGACCGCTCAGGCCAGCAATCAATTGCAGCAGGCCGCACAACAAGCCGAAGCACAGCAGGCCAATCCACAGCCCAATGCGCAAGCCGCGCAACAAAGCCAGGCCAGCGCCGCTCAAGCTGCCAAAGCCGCCGAAGCCACCGCCAGCCAGACCGCGCCGCCGATGCTCGCTTCTCCGCTCGAACAATTGCAGGGCCAGATGCTCGCCCAGGCGCTCGATCAACTCGATGCCCAGCTTCATCCGATGCAGAGCGCTCAACCCTCGCAAAACGGCCAGCAACAACAGCCGCAGGCAGGTCAGCAACAAGGCCAGCAGGCCCAGCAGAGTTTGAACGACGCGCAGCAGGCCCAGCAGCAAAGCATGGCCGATGCTCGCAATCAGGGCCAGACACCGGGGCAAAAACCCAGCCAGCAGCAGATGGCGCAGAACAAACAGCAAGGCCAAAACTCGCAGGCCCAGTCCGCTGAAGGCGGCAATCAATCCACGCAGCTTCAAGACGGCGTCCTCGGCCAACTCACCGTCCTCGTGAACGGCGACTGGGGCCACCTCCCACAAAAAATGGCCGACGACCTCACCGAAGCCACCAGAAGCGAAGCCGCCCCCGAATACCGCGCCGCCATCGAGAGCTACTACAAGGCGATTGCGACGAAGGCGAAGCGGTAAAAGTAGGAGAGTTTAAGGTTTCAAGTTATTCTCGCCCTCGACACTGCGTGTAAGAGCAGGCATTTTGTGATTGCCTGACTCCAGCCCACGTGTGTAGATAGCAGCAATGAGTGCTGCACACGCATCGTGTGCGACACGCGTCAGTTTTCACTCATTCACTCACCGGCAAATGAAGCACGTCATTTTAACTTCACTCCTCCTGTTTGCTTCTCCTGCGGCATGGACCGCCGAGCCGACGCCCCCTTTCGTCGAGCATATTTCGGCTCTGACAGATAGCCGAACCGGCACTCCCGTGAAACTCAAGAAGAACGGCATTATCACCACCAAGGCCACGTTCAAACCACCCGTGGAGATAGTCGTCGAGGCCAAGACGGATTCCACCAACCTCCGGTTAAGTTACGCAGCAGACCAGCTCATCTTCAACTGGGAGGTGGACCGTACCCAGCTCGTCCTCAATGGCGGACCCGCTGGCAAAGTCCACAAAATCGGGGCCGGACTCATACCCACAAACAAGTATGTGACCATTCGTTGGCTCGTCACGCCCAAGAGCCAGTCCATCTTCGTCAACGATCAACTGCGTTTTGAACATTCCGGCGACTACTCGACCATTGACAAGCCAGTAACAGTTTTCAGCATTGATTCCGATGTTACCGTCAAGTCAATCAAGGTGCGGAAACTCTCCCCCTGATATCCGCAATCTCCAAAGAGCTGCCAGTCATGAATGGCACTAGCGGTGCTGGCGCAATTGGCGTGCGGCCAATCACTCTACTGAGCAAAGGTGATGGGTCATTTTTTCAAACCCCAAATCGGGCTCGCCAGATTTCTGTGAAAGGCCGCCAATCGAAACGATCTGCTGCTTCAAGTGCCGCGAAGTAGGATGCACGCTCCGCATCGCCTTCGGGTGCCAGAACCACGCCCGGCAAGTCCAGACGCCTCATCAGTTCCGCCAGGAACAAACGAATCGTTCGTCCATTGAAATCCCGAAACGGATGGATCGTCAGAAAGCGTCCCTCTGCGAAGGCCAGGAACTCCAGCGTCAGTTCATTCATCTCTCCAGTCGCCGCCTGCCAGCGGGCTTGCAGGTCGCGTCCATACTCCCGCATCAGCACGGGCACCTGATGCGGCAGCGGTGGTTGCAGGTTGCCGACACGCACCTCGATTTCGCGCCAGCGCCCTGCCCACTCAGGCACCAGATCATCGCAAATGCGGCGATGAAGCTCCATGAGCAGGCTGTCATCGAGAGAACGTGGCTCAAACTCGCCAGCGGTCAGCATGGCTTCCACCCGTGCCACACGCTCTGCCAGCAGCGGAGCCAGTTCCGTGTAGCTCAGGATGCCTTGCGTGGTTTCAACAAAGCGGGTGGCTCGATCTGGGCGAGTATCGCGCGAATCTTCTCCACCGGCACCGGTTCGCCCTCGAAGGCCATGCTCCGCGCCACATTCAGCGGGATCGCTTCCCACCGACTGCGCAGCTTCTCCTCCGGCGACAGGCTGCGCCAGCGGGCGATGTTCTCCTTCCAATTCATGCGACATATCCTAGTCTCAGACTTCCCATCAAGCAAGGCAAGCCATCTCATGCGGCTGACAACTCGCAACATCGTGCCGCCGAGTTCGTAATTCGTTCATGACTTCACGTCGCACCTTCCTGACCACTGGCCTCAGCGCCCTCGCCGCACGCAGTTTCGCCCAAACCGCCAGCGCCGCCGAACCGATCATCGACATCCATCAGCACACGCATTATCACGACCGTCTGGACGAGCATCTGCTCGCGCATCAGAAGGCGATGGGCATCACCACCACGATCATCCTTCCCGGCGGCACCTGGGTGGACCGGCCCTCGACGCACAACGGCAAGTCCAACGGTCTCGCCGCCCGCTGCGGCACCACGCAGGATGCCTTCAACTTCGCCAAGGCGCATCCCGACGCCTATCTTTGGGGCGCGAACGAGGTCACCGATCTCGACACGGCGCCTGCGGAAATCGAGAAATGGCTCAAGCAGGGCGCGTGCATCATCGGCGAGCAGAAGTTCAAGGTGGAGTGCGATTCAGCCGAGAGCCAGAAGCTCTACGAACTCGCCGCCGCCTACAATGTGCCCATCCTCCTCCACTTCCAGTTCCAGACCTACAACCTCGGTTACGAACGCCTGCACACGATGCTGGCGAAATTCCCGAAGACCAACTTCATCGGTCATGCGCAGGCGTTTTGGGGCAACATCGACAAGAATCATGACCAGAAGGTGAATTACCCGAAGGGAAAGATCACGCCCGGCGGTCTAACGGATCGCTACCTCGCCGATTACCCGAACATGTTCGCCGACATGTCCGCCGGCAGCGGCCTGGTGGCGCTCACGCGCGACGAAGCACACACGACCGCCTTTTTCGAACGCCATCAGGACAAAATCCTCTACGGCAGCGATTGCGCCGATCACCTTGGCCGTGGTCCCGGCTGCCAAGGCGCCGCCACCATCGCCGCAATCCGCAAACTCGCCCCAAACAAGACCGTTGAGCGCAAAATCCTGTTCGAGAACTCGAAGAAGCTGTTCCGGCTGGCATGACGGCTTGTGGTCTGCTATGCCACACACATGCTCGTCACCAGTTCCTCCAACGAACGCGTCAAACACGCCCGCCGCGTGCGCGAAGGCCGTGAGCGTGATCTGATCTTCGTCGAAGGCGAACGTCTCGTGGCCGAGTGCCTCACGTCCCATCTGAAACTGCACGCGTGCTTCGGCCCTGCGGAGCCTTCAGCTTCGATGCAAACGCTCTTGGAGCGCATCACCTGTCCAATCCTCCAGCTCTCCGAGTCCGTGCTCGAATCATTGAGCGACACGATGACCACACAGGGCCTCATCGTCATCGCCGAACGTCCCTGGCCGACACTCGACAGCATGTTCGTCGGCGAATCCCCGCTCATCCTCGGTCTGGATCGCATTCAAGACCCCGGCAATCTCGGCACCCTCGTGCGCACCGCCGAAGCAGCAGGCGCAGGCGGCCTGCTCTCGTTCGCGGGCTCCGCCGATGCTTTTTCTCCCAAGACCTTGCGCAGCGCGATGGGTTCCGCCTTTCGTCTCCCCATCCTCGCCGATGTCTCCGACAGCGGTGCCATCGAAGCGTGCCGTGCTCGCGGCATCAAAAGCGTCGTCGCCACCGGTGATGCCGAACTGCTTCACTACGACTATGACTGGCGTCAGCCCACGCTGCTCATCCTCGGCAACGAAGGCCGTGGCGCTAGCGACGAAATCATGAACGCCTGCGACGCTCGCGTGCGCATACCCCTGCACACCCCAGTGGAATCCCTCAACGTCGCCGCCGCTGGTGCGGCGATCTTGTTTGAGGCAGTGCGGCAGCGTCGATAACGCCTCGTCACACGATCTCCGGCAGCTTCCAATCGCCACGGAACGGTCGCGCATTCATCAGAGCATTTGCCGCCTCGTTATTCGTGAAGGATTCCGTCTTCGGATCCCACAGCAACTTGCGCTTCGCTTTCAAAGCCATGGCCGTGAGCTGCGGCAGCGTGTCAGAGCGCACCGCTGTCTCGATGTCACAGATTGCACGCTGTTTGGTTTTGATCGCATCCACGAAATTGCGCGTGTGTTCGAGGCTGGCGATGAGTTTGACCGGCATGCTGCCGTCCTTGTTGGCTGGATCGCGCAGGATGGCGTCATCGCTGGCTTTAATGTCGCCACGCACCACATGCACCCAGCCATTCTCACCGATGAAGCGGGTGCCGTGGCCGATGCCTGAGTTGCCCTGATCCACGAACGTGATCGGAGCCGCATTCGCATATTCAAAGCGCATTTTCCACGTCAGCACCGCATCGCAGCCGCCTTTGTCAGGATAGGTAGCCTCGCCCTCGACGCTGATCGGCCCGGTGTCATCGGTGCCATTGCCCCACTGGGCAATGTCGAGATGGTGGATACCCCAGCACGAGATCATGCCGAGCGAGAAGTTCGTGATGTTCTCGTGATTGTCGCGCTTAAGCTTCTCCGCGTTGAACGATATCATCGGCGCAGGCCCGACCCAGCGTTCCCAGTCCACATGATCCGGCACGGGTTGTTCAGGAAAGTCTGGACCAATCTTGCCACCGGGAACGCCGACTTGAATCTCCTTCAGTTTGCCCAACCGGCCATTGCGTGCGAGTTCGCAGGCCCACCGGAACTTCAAATCACTGCGCTGCTGGGTGCCGAACTGAAACACAACGCCCGTCTTCTTCACCGCCGCCCGCACATGCTTCGATTCCGCCATCGACATGCCCATCGGTTTCTCATGATAGATGTGCTTGCCATTGAGAATCGCATCCGTGGCCGGAATGCTGTGCCAATGCACTGGCAGCGCCATCAGCACGGCATCAATCGACGCATCGCGATTCAACTCACGGAAATCACGGAACGTCTTCACATCGGCACTGCCATAGCGCTCAGCAATGATCCCTTGAGCACGCTCGATGTTCTTGGTGTTCACATCGCAAAGCGCCGTCACCCGCACATCGTCATGATTGAGGAAGGCCCGCATGTCACCCGTGCCTTGCGCGCCGACGCCGATGACTCCGAGCGTGATCTTGTTCGACGGTGCGGTTTGTGAACGCAGCACATGTGCTGGAACGAAAATCGGAGCAACACCTGTGGCGATGATGTTGGAGAGAAAAGAGCGACGTGATTTCATAGAATACGAGAATACTTCGAACGAAGCGTGTTTGGCAATACCGCAGCTTGCGAACAGCACGCCTCCCCTGCACTTCTCCGCATGACAGAACATTCTTTCGACTTCGTGGTCATCGGCGGTGGCAGTGGGGGCTATGCAGCGGCACGCACTGCGCATAGCCTCGGCTTAAGCGTCGCCGTGATCGACGGTGCCGCGGAACTTAGCGGCCTGTGCATCCTGCGTGGCTGCATGCCGAGCAAAACGCTCATCGAGTCCGCCAACCGCCAGCTTCACATCCGCCACGCTGCGGAGTTTGGACTCAAAGCAACTTCACAGGGCGTCGATGTGCGTGCCATCCGTGACCGCAAACGCACGCTCATTGCCGACTTCGCCAGCTATCGCCAGGGCCAGCTCGAAGACGGCCGCTTCGCACTCTATCGTGGCTATGCACGCTTCATTGATGCTCACACACTAGAGGTAGTGCCACGCGATGGCACCGCATCGTTTCAAGTCACGTCACGCAGCTTCTGCATCGCCACCGGTTCCGAAGTTGCCGTTCCCAATGTCCCTGGACTCGCCGAAACCGGCTACTGGACCAGTGATGATGTGCTGGATGCCGATGCACTGCCCAAAACCATCGCTGTGCTCGGCGGTGGAGCCATCGCACTCGAAATGGCGCATTACCTCGAAGCCATGGGCTGCCAGATATCGCTCATTCAGCGCAATGCCCAACTCATCACCGGCCTCGACCGCGAATGCAGTGATGTCATTGTCAAAGCCTACACAGAACGTGGTATCAAGGTTCATTGCGGCACTCATCTCGACCGCATTTCCATGCACGAAGGCCGGAAGCGCATCGAGTTCACCAGCGCAGGTCACACGCATGCCATTCACGTCGATCAAGTCCTCCTCGCCATGGGCCGTCAGCCTGCGACAAGCGGTCTTGACCTCGAAAACGCCAAAGTAGCGCTGCATAAAACCAAGGTCATCGTGAATGACCGCATGCAGACCTCCCAACCGCACATCTTCGCCGCTGGCGATGTGTGCAGTCCGCTCGATGTTGTCCACATCGCGATTCAACAAGGCGAGATCGCTGCCCGCAATGCGCATGCCTTGCTCAATGGCAAAACGGTCGATGAAGCCATCGACTACCGCCTCACGCTCTTTGGGGTGTTTTCACACCCTCAAGTCGCCGTCGTTGGTGCAACGACCGATAAACTCAAAGCACAGAACATCTCTTTCCTTGAAGCCAGTTATCCCTTCAACGACCACGGTAAATCGATGGTCATGGGCGAGACTGCTGGCTTCGTCAAAATGCTAGCCCACGCGGAGACCGGTGAAATTCTTGGTGCTTGCGTCATTGGCCCGGAAGCCACCGAGTTGATCCATGAGATCGTCATCGCCATGAACTTCCGTTCCACCGTGAAGCAATTCATAACAATTCCACATTACCACCCGACGCTCAGCGAAATCTGGACTTATCCCGCCGAGGAGATCGCGGATCAACTGCCCTGAGCATCGTAAGGCTCAGGGCTTTTCCCATAGCAACGCCAGAAACAACGGGAACTCTTTGCGCGCACGGTTTTCAGCGCGCGCTCTTGGACCGGGCTGACTTTCCTTATGGGAATGCCACTCCTCGATACCTGCGAGGCGCAATCCGGCGCTGAAGCCGGTGCTGGTAAGGGTTTGCAGACTGCGATGGAAAGAAGTGGTGACCTCACTATCGGCTTTACCAGGGTGCATGATGATGGGGATGCTCAGAGTGCTGCTGTAGGCATCGGTGCGCCGATATTGGATCTTCGTTACCTCATCATTCCCCCAACTCGACTGACGTGGGATGCGGAAGGCCGGATGATTTACCACCCAGAGCATGCGACCGCCGGGTTTGAGCACCTGTGCGGCAGCGGCGCTCACGGCATCGAGATGCTCCATGTTCTGCACGCACAGAATCGCCGACGCGGCATCGAACTCGCCAAGGTCGGTGATCTCCGCGGCATCACGCGCGAGATAGCGCACCGGCGGCTTCACCGGATAGGTGCGCGCTTTTTGAATCAATGTCGGTGCAGCATCAATACCCGTCACCTGACAGCCTGACTGTGCCAGCGCACGACAGAAGACTCCCTGCCCACAACCGAGATCGAGCACGCGTTCGCCTCGCTTGGGCGCGAGTAGTTTCAGCGCACCAGGAATCACCACAGCCTGATACAATTCTGAGCCGCGCTCACCGATGATGCGATCATACCAATCCGCCGATTTTTCCCATGAGGTGCCGTGCTCTCGTTGTTGCGGAGGGCGAGGGCGAAATGGACGGCGTGGCGGCGGCATGGAGCATAATGAAGCAGGACGGTGCAATTGCCAGCGGCTCTGCACAAAGTCCTTACTTTCATCTTCCCATTCATGTGGCGTTGTGACAGCCTCGACCTTGCCCATGCCTTCCTCTTCCGTCTCTCGCTTCGTTCCTGGCCTGATTCTCGGCGCACTGAGTCTCCTCAGCGCGTTTCTGCTCTTTCAAGTGCAGCCGATCATCAGCAAATTCATTCTGCCATGGTTTGGTGGTAGTCCGGGGGTGTGGACAACGTGCATGCTCTTCTTCCAGATCGTGCTCTTTGCCGGTTATGCCTATGCGCATGCGCTGACTCTGCTGCCACGGCGGTGGCAGGGTATTTTGCACGGTCTGCTGCTCGGCGCGGCCATCGCGTTGCTGCCCATTGCTCCCAGTGAGGTCTGGAAACCGACTGGCGCGGAAGATCCCGCGCTACGTATCCTGCTACTGCTCGCGGTGAGCGTGGGCCTACCGTATTTTGTGCTCTCTAGCACGAGTCCACTTGTGCAGGTGTGGTTCACACGAACCAGCGGTGGTGGCAGCCCGTGGCGGTTGTATGCGTTGTCGAATATCGGTTCACTTGCCGCGCTGCTGAGTTATCCACTGTTTTTTGAGGTGCATTGGGATGTCGTGGAGCAGACCACACTGTGGTCCGTGGCTTTTGGTGCCTTCGTGATCCTGTCCGTCTCTGGCGTGTGGATGGACCGCCATCATGCCATCGCTGCTGAAACGAAACCCGCAGAGGTCATCGACACCGCCGCCGATCATCCCGGTTGGATACGTCGCATCCTCTGGGTGCTGCTGCCGGCACTGGCAAGCTGCGTGCTACTCTCCGCGACGAATCACGTCTGCCAGGATGTGGCGGTGATTCCTTTCCTGTGGGTCGTGCCACTCAGTCTCTACCTGCTAACATTCATCATCTGCTTCGAGCACGAACGCTGGTATGCGCGAGTGCCGGTGCTGTGGGCGCTACCAACGCTGCTGCTCGTCTTTGTCACCTGCACCGAAGACCGTCTGCAAAAACAGCCCTTCTGGAGTGCCTTCGAAAGAATGATGCACAAGCAGGTGGAGCCCTGGGCGGAAAAGCTGACCGGAAGACAATTTCATTTCAACAACATCGACCTAACGCCCGATTACCTCTGGCAGCTTGGCTGGGCCTTTGGCGCGATGTTTTTCGCCTGCATGCTCTGCCATGGCGAACTCACACGTCTCAAGCCCGCACCGCGGCGCCTCACCGAGTTTTACCTGCTCATGTCCGCTGGTGGCGCACTCGGCGGCCTATTCGTTAGCCTAGGAGCGCCCCATTTTTTCACCACCTTCGCCGAATGGCCGATCAGTCTCATCGCGGTCTTCGCACTCGCGGGCATCATTCTGCTGCGCGCCGTCTGGCAGTTGAAGAACAAGGCTTTTGAATGGCTGCTCATGATTTTTTTGGCCGTGTTTGTCATCCTTAATGGTTGGCTGTTGCTCAAACTCTGCGGCATCTCGCGACAAGTGATCAAAGAGTCTCTCAAGCTCAACGCCGTCGTGCCGATGTGGGCATTCTGGACAGTCATCGGTGTCATCGCGGCCTGCATTCTCCTGCTGATGTTCCGCTCCATACGATTCGGGCGTTTTCGCGTGGCGCTCATCTCCATGTTGCTGCTGGGCATTTTATTCACGCTCGGCATCCTCTTGATGTGTGATCTCGGCTTCAAGCACGAGCCGAAGCTCGAACGCGTGCGCAACTTCTACGGCATGCTCTCCGTCACGGAGGATTATGACAGTGGTCTCGACATGAAATACCGCCAACTCACCAATGGCGGCATCATCCACGGCATGCAAAACCTTGGTGCCGCACTCAGCGAAGAGCCCACCACCTACTACGGACGGCACACGGGTGTCGGCAAAGCTTTGGAAAGTCTCAAAGACCGCAACGACGCCCGCGTCGGTGTCGTCGGCATGGGTGCTGGCACAGTTTCCGTCTATGCCAAGGCCGGACACACCTTCCGCTTCTACGACATCAACCCCGATGTCGTGCGCATCGCCAAAAAACACTTCACCTATCTCGCCGACGCTGAAAAACGTGGTGCCAAAATCGAAGTCGTCATCTCCGATGCTCGCCTCGCCTTGGATCGTGAGCCCTCGCAGCAGTTTGATGTGCTCGTGCTCGATGCCTTCAGCGGCGACTCCGTGCCCGTGCACCTGCTCACTCGCGAGGCCTTCGCCATTTATCAGCGCCATATGAAGCCAGACGGCATCATCGCCGTCCACATCACCAATTCCTATCTCGTGCTCGCCCCCGTGATTGAAAAAATCGCCGCCGATGCCGGGTTCAAAACGACCCGCATCACCACGGATGCCGAAGGTGACCACGATTCGACCGATTACATCCTCGTCACCAACAACGCAGCTTTTCTCAGCGCCACGCCTACTAGCCTCCTAGGCAATGAAATCGAACTCAAAGACGATGTCCGCCTCTGGACCGACCGTTACCATAATCTGCTGCGCATTCTCGACATCCCGCAGAATACCAAGCCGAGCAGTGATTGATGCTTTCATGTCTGGGGCATGAAAGCAGATTTGCGAACTGCCGCGAACACGCCAAACTCGCGCGATTCGCCATGATCACGCTCGACCCCGTTCCCACGCCACAGCAGCTTTTCCGCTGGTTTGACAGCGGACGCATCACTCGTGAGGAGTTCCGCACTGCGATGGCTGTGCACACCAACGAGATCATCGAGGAGATGGAGCAAGCGCATGCGAATCCGCTCGTGGCCAAATTCAATGAACTCATGAACCGCCGCGAGGCCTGGAAATGGTCGCGCAAACATGGTGAGGCGCTCATCCGTGAAATTCTCTATGTACTCATGGATGAAGAGCGCTTCACACCCGCCCGGTGGTTGTGGAATGCCGCGCACCCGCACATCCCCTTGAGTTGCTTCTTCCGCACCCGTGGCACGCCCATGCTGCGCTTTCTCGAAATGAATGTGCGCCCGCAGATCATCACGGTCCTCATCGAACACGGCGGCAGCGAAACCCTCCAGCCCACCCGCGAGCAGTTCACACTCCGCCGCAATCGCCAGACTAGACTCATGGTCGAACGCCGCGAACTCATGTAACGCATTCCTTATTCTAGTTTCGTCATTCACCCTCCCCCATGCCTCCCCCTCAAAAAAACTCCCTCGGCTTGTTCGGCCTGACGATCTTCACCATCGTCTCGCTTGCCCTGGGTGCCTACTACCGCTTCCCCTCGCTTGGCGAGCGCCCCATGCACACCGATGAGGCGATCTTGGCGATCAAGTCCGCCGAGTTTCAAGAAACCGGGCATTTCAAATACGATCCGAGCGACTTCCACGGCCCCGGCCTGCATGACATCACGCTCGTCTGGTCAAAGCTCGCCGGTTGGGGCAATTCCTCGACCTGGACCGAAACCCAGCTCCGCACCGTGACGGTGATGTGTGGTCTGCTACTGCTGCTCTCGACTCTGCTCCTGCGGGATGCCCTCGGTCGCCTCGGCACCGGTCTCGCGATGCTACTCATCTCCATCTCGCCGATGATGGTCTATTACTCGCGCTACTTCATCATGGAGGCGCCGCTGGTGCTGTTCATCACACTCAGCATCGCCGCCATGTGGCGCTACTCACAGGGTGGTGGTCGCTGGTGGCTCGTGCTCGCGGGCTTGGCGCTGGGCATGCAGCATGCGACCAAGGAGACCTTCGCCATCAACGTCGTTGCCGCCATGGTCGGCTTCATTGTCGCCAAATCGATGGTGGGGAATTTTTCACCACGCCGAGGTGGTTTTGACATCGGTCCACAGCGTGGTCGTGCCGTCCGACCTTGGCTGTGGGTCATCATCGTCGCCGTTATCACCAGCATCGCGATTTACTCCGGCGGCTTCAAGGACTGGCAAGCTGTGAAGGACAGCGCCACCACCTACCTCAACTACCTCCAGCGTTCCACCGGCAGCGGCCATGAAAAACCGTGGCACTACTACTTCACGCTCATCTTCTGGCGCAAAGACGGCCTCATCTGGAGCGAGGCCATGATCGGTGGCCTCGGTATCGTCGGCATGCTGTATGCCTTCATCGGCAACCACATGAAAAATGCCCCGAGGCAGGCCTTTCTGATCTTCCTCTCGGTTTACACCTTCATCCTCTTCACGATCTACTCCTTCCTCGCCTACAAGACACCTTGGTCCATTCTCAGCGCTCAGCACGCGCTCACCTTGCTCGCCGGTGTCGGTGCCGCCGCCATCGCTGAATCACACACTGGCAAATTCTCCCGTCTCGCCTTCAAGATCGCCTTCGGTTTTGGCCTCTACCATCTCATCGCGCAGACCAACATCGCCATTCATCTTTACGCCGCTGATTCTCGCAACCCCTACGTCTATTCACACACCTCCAGCAATCTGCTGACTCTCCTGCCCAAGGTGCGCGAACTGCAAAAAATCGCCCCCGATGACAGCTTCGATGTTCTCGTCATCAATCGCGATGCCGGCTGGCCGCTGCCTTGGTACTGGCGCGACATCAAAACCGTGCACTACACCACCACGATTCCCGAAACCCTCGACGCCCGCGTCATCGTCGCTGAACTCGACATGCAGCCCGCGCTGGAAGCCAAATTCGCCGATAAGAAATACACCATGCAGGGCCCGTTTGGCCTCCGTCCCGGCGTCATGCTCAACATGTGGGTCGAGCAATCCCTTTGGGATCGCTTCACACTGCGCAAACAGCAGGAAGCCACCGCCAAGTGAGCGCCGCCGCACCCCAACACCATCGCTTCACCTGCAACGCGATGGCCACCACCTTTGACGTGATCATCAATCACGCCGATGCCGACGAAACCTATGCAGCCCAAGCCGCGCAGGCCGTTTTTCAGGAAATCGCCCGACTCGAAGATGAACTCAGCCGCTTCCGCGCCAGCAGCGACATCTACCGCCTCGGCCAGCTCAAGGCCGGTGAAAGCATCCTCGTCGGCATGGCCGCATGGGACTGCCTCTCGCTCGCCAAAGCCATGCATCAGGAGACCAACGGTGCCTTCGACATCACCATCGGCCCGCTCATGAGTCTGTTCATCACTCACGAAGGTGAACCACGACAGGTCAGCAAAGACGTGCTCGATCAAGCCCGTCAGATCATCGGCAGCCACCGCTTCGATCTCGAAGAAGATACCATGCGCGTCACCGTCCATGCCTCGAACATGATCTTCGATCTCGGTGCCATGGGCAAAGGCTACGCCCTCGATCAAGCCGCCGATGTCCTCCAAGATTGGAAGATCACCAACTTCGTCCTCAACGCCGGCGACAGCACCATCCTCGCAATCGGCACTCCCGCTGGCAAAGACGCCTGGCAACTCACCCTTGGCGATGGCACCCAAAAGCTCGCTCTCACCAACCGCGCCCTCAGCGGCTCCGGCTTCGCCGTCAAAGGTGCCCACATCATGAACCCGCGCCTCTTCCAGCCCGTTCCCATCCGCCCCCACCGCAGCTACGCCCTCGCCCCCACCGCCGCCCTGTCCGACGCGCTATCGACCGCCTTCATGGTCATGGAGAAGGATGAGATCGCAGCGTTGTGCCAGCGCTACGAAGGCGTGGAGGCATTGGAGTTGGAAACCTGAAGACTTTTTCCGGTCCTATTCGACCTCCAAACAGGACACGCCTGTGTCTCACCCTCTTGGGGTTTTGTCCTGTTGCTCATTAACACTCCCAGTATCCAGCAGTGGAGTGATATTCTACTTTTTTGTTGCCCGAATACGGCATAGGCGGCAAAAACGACACCATGAAGACAAAAACCCGTGATATTCCCGTCAAAACTTCGGCTATAAAGCTGCTTACAAAGCTCACGATTTGTGAATGATCTTCAATGTTCGGCGTATCTATGACTCTCACGCTGGTTCAACCAAATGGCGAGCAGACTCCCGAGCCGAGCACTGCTCTACTGCGGAGTATCGTCTTTGAGCGTGACGAGGCATACTGGCAATCAGGTTCAGCCGATGCCGGATTGTATTTCGAAAGCGACAGCATCAAGTCGCAGCTTATCATTACGCACCATTCCGGTCTTGGCTTCTGTGTTTTATTTGAGCCCGGCCCGACCGGAATGCCTCAAGTCATCAGCGCTAGCCCCGACGAATCACTCGTGGACGTCAGCTACGTGGGCAACCCATCCAAGATGCCGAAGTCTCACTTTGTTCCACCAAGGGTCGCTCTCAACGCCATCGTTGCTTTTGCCCAATCGGGGCGGCCGGTTGCCATGCCCGATGCTCAGTGGATTACGTTTTCTCCGAAAGAACCATGACGCCGAACCAGATCACTGCACACAACGCTGGATGGCGCTGTCAGTTCCGCTTCGCGGTCAACGTCTTCTTGTCCGGCGTGTGTGAGTTCTGGCGTTAAGTCTTGATCACTTCCACTCCCGCAGCATGCCATGCGCGTCACGATTCCTCGGCGCCAGCGCCAGTGAATCCAGCAGATGACGTTTCGCCTTCGTCGCGTCCTTCTCGCGTAAAAGCTGCGCCAGTTTGAAGTGCGTCTGCGCTCCACCGCCCGGATCGAGCAACAGCACACGCTCATAGGCTGCAATCGCCTCGTCATGCTCATTCAAAGCAGCGCATGCCTCCGCCAACGCTTGCTGCGGCGTGCGCAGGAACGGATTCAATGCCGTGGCACGCTGCGCATTGACTTTGACCTCGGCCCAGCGCTTCGCGGGCACATCCAGCTCGATCAAGCGCAGGAAGGTGCTCTGCGCGCTCGATGACTTCGCCGCGATCTGCCGCAGCACGGCGATTTCTTCGTCGGTGCGTTTCAACTGACGCAACGCCTGCACCTTCAATGCATAACCGCCATCGGCATCGGTATTCTCAGGCACCAGTTCGATGAGCTTGTCCGCGATCTTGAGCACTTCCGGCCATTTTTTGGCCTGCACCGCCGCTTCAGCCTCCTTATGCCAGGCCCAGAGATTGGTCGGATGTTGTTTCAGAAACCCCGTGAATGAACCTTCATCGAACGGGTTCAGTTCTTCGGGCTTTGGCTCCTTCCAATCCGCCTTCGCTCCATAATCCTTCGCTTTGGCCGTGATAAACTGCGTGAAGCCTTTCTCGATCTCATCCAGCTCTCCCACATGCGCGGCGATGGCGCTGTTGATGCGCTTCCCGTCGGCCAGATCACGCAGAATGCCCTGAAACTTCTCTTTGCCGAACTTCTCCAGCAGATACTCGACCACCTGACTTGACTCATAATACGTGAACATCACATGCTCCTGCGTCTTCGCGTTCATGAAGGCCCCGCTAAGCTGCGACACCGGCGTGAGCGTCTCCTCATCGAGCACCATCTCGCGAAACGTCGCATCCATCGACATGCCCCACGCGGGATCGCGCTGGCGCTCTTCATACACGCTGATGCCTTCGCTCAACCAGCGCGGCATGCGGTTCTTCGTCACGCTCAAGGTGATGACGTGGCAGAACTCGTGCCACAGCGTGCTCTCCCAGTTGTTGCGCCCATGCGCGAGGCTGCCAGGGCTGTTCATCGTCACCACCGTGCCAAAGCACACGCCGAGCATCCCCTGCCCGCCCAGGGCACCGAACGTGCGAATCGCAAAATCTTGCTGCGCACCAAAAAACTCCACCAGCACCGGCCGCTTCAAATCGAGACCGTATTTGGCACACAGCACCGTTTTGGCATCGCGCAACAAGGTCAATGCGCGCTCGCCATAGATCGGCCAGTCACGTTTCGGCATCTTCAAAGTGAAGTCCTCGAACGATTTGGTGACGTAGCCGTTCATCTCCTTTTCGAGCAGCCCGAGATTGTGCGCCTGGATGTTGTAGCCGTCTTCCTTGCGAATCTTCTCCGCCAGCTTCCACGCTTCCTCTTCCTCGCCCAAACGCAGCAGATCGTGGCAAAGCTGCATCTTCGCCGGCAGATAGTTCGGATCGAACTCGAGCGCCTTGCGCTGATGTGCCGCACTTTCGGCAAAGCGATACGCCCGCGAGAAACAGCGGCCGATGATGTGATCCACCTCGGGATTCTTGTCCCAGCGTTTTAGAGCCTCCGCACGCGCTACATCGAATTTCTTGGCGTCCGCTTGGAACAAGTGGGCGATCACTCCACGCAGAGACCACGCCACAGGATGATACTCATCCAGATCGAGCACCAGTTGGATCGCCGCCTCGGCTTCAACGAATTTTTCGCCACCGATGAGCAGTTCCGCACGCAGCAGATGCGCCGCCGCGTGATGCGGATTGAGTTCGAGCGCTTTCTTCAGGCTTTCGACCGCTTTCTCACGATCACTCGTGCCAAAGGCCTTCGCGAGACCAAAGCGCAGATGCGCTGTCTCACCATGCGCCTTCAATCCAGCGCGAAACACATCCGCCGCATGCTTCGCATCATCCTTGTCGAGCGCCAGATGCCCTTCCGCGAGATAAGCGGCCTCCAGTTTCGCATCCTTCGACTCCGCCACCTTGAAATACTGTGCGATGACTTTCTGCGCATCCGCGCCGAGCACTAATGCGGCACGACCAAGCGACACCGACTCCATCGCTGTGCGATCCTTCGCCACCTTCGATTTCGCTGCCTCATTGATTCCCTTCAATGCCTCCGCTGCCACGTCGGCCTTGCCCATTAGCTTCGCAAAATCATGCCGCAGCATCAGCAACTCAAAGTGCCCTGGAAAAATCACCAGCGCCTTACGTGCCTCTTCCAGCGCCTCCTCCACGCGTCCAAGCTCCACCAACGCCTTCAGTCGATAAATACGCCACTCCGCCGCCTTCAGGCCTTTCTCCGCTGCTGCTTCCCCAATCCGTGCCACCAGCTCATACTCGCCCTTCGCCAGCAACTCCCCCACCGGCCCCAGATTCCGCTCCTCAAAGATTTTTTCGAGATCGATCTGCTGCGCTCGAGCGAAGGTGGAGATTAGAAGCAGCAGTAGGGCGAGAAACGGGCGCATGAGTTCAAATCGTGTTCAAACACGCTGTTCTCGCACGAGTTGTGCCTTGTTTAGCGACGACGAGTCGCCTTTCCATCTTAACCAAACAAGCTCGTGACCGGCTGGCCCTTGTCGGTGACGGTGAAGGGGCGCTTGGTGCTGCTGTAGAGGACCATGTCGAGCGGGAGGCCGAGGGCGTATGCGATGGTGGCGTTGAAGTCGGGGACGCCGACTTTGTTTTCGGTGACTTCGATGCCTTTGTCGGTCTTGCCATAGACCTGACCGCCTTGGATGCCGCCGCCCCAGAGGACGGAGCTGAAGGCTTTCGGATAATGGTCGCGACCGTCGTTTTGATTGATCTTGGGCGTGCGGCCGAATTCGGAGGTGAGTACGACGAGTGTGTCATCGAGCAAGCCACGGCGATTGAGATCGGCGAGGAGTGCGCCGAGGGCTTTGTCGAGCTCTGCGGCGCGCTCAGGGAGGCGGGCATAAATGTCCTGATGCATGTCCCAACCACCAAGGGTGACTTCGACGAACTTCACGCCGTGCTCGACGAGGCGACGTGCGAGCATGCAACCCTGCGAGAAGGTGCTGTCGCCATAAGCTGTGTGCGTTTCATCGCTTTCTTTGCTGAGGTCGAAGGCGTCGAGGTCTTCGCTCTTCATGACCTTGATGGCGTCTTTATAGACCTCGGCATAAGCTTTGACGCCGCTGTAGTTGTAGGCTTGGCGGAAGCCTTGATCGAGCTTGGCGGAGAGGCCGAGGCGGTAATCAAAATCGCTCTCGCTGAGAGTAGCGGGCTTGTGACTGTTTTGCAGGCCTTTGGCAGGATCATTGAGGATGAGTGGTTGGAAGGCAGCCTCGAAGAATCCACCACCAGCGTGCTTGCTGTCGCCGGTAATGATGACGGAGCCGGGGAGGTCCGTGTTGCCCTTGCCCTGGAACTTTTGCAGCCAGGCACCCATCGTGGGATGCCGTGTGGCACCGCGCATGGTGTAGCTGGTGTGCTGGAAGTAGTTCCCCTGCGCATGCGCTCCCTGTGTGGAGCTGAGGGAATTGATGATCGCACCGCGATGCATCATCTTCGCCGTTTCAGGCAGGTATTCGCTGACCTGCACGCCGTCGGCTGATGTCTTGATGGCCTTGGTGGTGCCCATGGTGTCAGCGCCGTGCACGACGCCGAAGGTGTCGAGGTGCGTCATGCCGCCGGACATGTACAAATAGATCACGCGCTTGGCGGTGGCGGCCTGTTTGAGCTTCGATGAGCCTTCAAACGGCGCAGCAAAGCCACGCGGCGCAAGGGCGCTCATGACGCTGACGCCAAGGCAGGTCTTGGCGATGTTTTTGGCGAAGTCGCGGCGGCTTTGGTCGTCGCAGGTGTTGAGGAGGTCTTTCATGGTGTGCGAGTGTGTGGGTGTTGGACTTACTGGACGAAAAGGAACTGCGAACCGGTGATGAGCGCGTGTGTAACGTCGGCGACGGCTTTGTCGCCGCGTTCTTGGATGACGTTGCTGAGCACGCCTTGCTCATCGGCATTGGGTTGGCGACCGAGAAGAGCGAGGTAAAGCGTGTCGATCTTCTTGGCGGGTGAATCGGCCTTCGCGAGGTCTTGATTGAGCTTAGAAGCGGGGCTGCTGAGGATGTCGGCGACGGGGCCATTGAGCATCGTGAGCGCTTGCGGCACGGAAGCGTCTTCGCTGGCGTTTTGGATCTGCTCGCGGTCGCTCTGGCCAAAGGTGCGCAGGAAGGTGCCGGGGCGGGCTGGGCTGGGCTGTTCACTGGCGCGGGTGGCAAGGCTCACGTCTTTATTGCCACTGGTTTTGCCATCTTTACGATTGAAACTCTTCATGAACTCGCGGCGCTGCTCCTTGGTCATGCTGGCGAGCACTTTGGGATCTGGCTGTGCGGGTTTGATGGCGGGCTTTTTAGCTTCCTGTTTGGCGCTGTAGCCTATGCGAAGATCATTCGCGCGATCTTCACCGACGAGGCCGACGAGGAAGTCGCGCTCGGTTTCTCTGCGCAATTGTTGGGCTTGGCGGGCGAGATCTTTGGATTGAGCAGCGGTGTCGCCGCCTTTTTCCTTGATCGCAGCCATCTGGGCTTTCATCTCGTCGAGTTTCTTCTGATTGGCGGAGAGCTTCTCGGCGTTTGCTTTGGCGATTGTTACCAACCCTTCAGGCCCCTTTTCTTTGATGGTGCCGAGGAACATGCTCAAATCGTCGAGATACTGATGCAGGCGGGTGTTTTCTTCATCGACGGCATCATCGACATTGCCTCTAGAAAGGGTGACAAGGGAATCCCAAACCTGCTCGGCGCTCATGCGGCGGAGGACGGGGCCGGTGAAGTGATAGGTCTCTCCAAGCTGCACTTCCTGTGTGGTGGCAGCGCGCTGGTAGGTGTCGGTGTTATAGAGCACGCGGAGGAAGGATTTGAGCGAGTATTTTTGCTCGACCATCAGCTCACTGAGGTAATCCATGAGCGCTGGATTGCTGGCGACGGTGCTGTCGGTCAATTCATCGACGGGTTCGATCAAACCGATGCCGAAAGCCTTCTTCCACATGCGATTGGCGATCACGGTGGTGAAGCGCGGGTTCTGTGGATTGGTCATCCAATCGGCAAAGGAGTGGATGGTGGTCTGACCATCCTTTTGAACGGCATCGTGGCCGAACATGGCCTTGGCGGTGACCTTTTCGCCGGGCTTGCCGTCCTTGTATTGATAATCATGTGGCAGCGTGGGCAGCTTGCCCTCTTCCCAGTTCGCGCTGGTGTAGCGCAGCGGCTTCATGACGTCCTGCATTGCCTGTTTCACCTTTTGCATGTCCTCGCGGCTGATACTGGCGGTTTCGGTCTTGGTGGCGCTCTTTTGCTCCGCCTGCATTTTCTGCATGTAGGCCTTCCGCTCTTTCGGAGTCATGGATTCGAGCAATTTTTTGTCGAACTGTTGCTTCGATTTCTCCGGCTTGAAGCCGTAGTTTTTGCCCTTGGTGTCCATGCCGTTGGTGAAGGCGGCCATGTGGTAGTAGTCCATCTGCGTCCATTTATCGAAGGGATGGTTGTGGCACTGCGCGCAGACGATGTTGGTGCCGAGGAAGACCTGCACGGTGTAGGCGAGGTGGTCGAGCTTGTTCTCGTCCCGCTGCCAAAAGCCGATGCTGCCGCTGTCCCACACGCCGCCGTCGGTGGTGAGCAGGTTCTTGACGAACTGGTCATACGGCGTGTTGGCCTTGAGCTGCTTCTTGAGCCACTCTTCATACGCCTCGGCGGTGAGGCGGCCTTTGACGTTGTCCGAGAGGCGCAGGATGTCCGCCCAGTAGTTGAACATGTTGCTGGTGTAGCCATCGGAGGCCAGCAGCGTGTCGATGAGTTTCGCACGCTTCTGCGGATCGTTCGATTGCCGGTAAGCATTGGCTTCCTCAATGGTCGGAATGCGGCCCGCGATGTCGAGATAGAGGCGGCGGACGAGCACATCATCACTCGCTGGCGCATTGGGCTTCACACCGGCCTTTTCCCAGCCTTGGGCTAGGAGTTGGTCGATTTTCTGGCTCTCCGGCAGCATGGCAGCCGAGAGCGAGGCAGTGGTGAGTGTGAGGCAGGCGAAGAGAAGGCGGGGGGCGTTCATGGGCCCTTTAACGCGAGGTCTTCACCTTTCTTACCATAATATGTGTGCAAGCTCGTACCGGTGACGTTAGACTTGGACGTAACCATCCTGTCCAAACCATGCACAATCGCATCCTTCTCTCCTGCCTGACCCTCGTTTTCACGCTCTCAAGCTTACAGGCTGCCGCAGAACGAAAGCCGGAACCGAAACCGTCCCCTTCCAAGCCAGAGCCGGCCAAACCGGAGCCAAAACCAGAGCCTAGTAAGCCAGAACCCAAGCCTGAGCCTGCAAAGCCAGAGCCGAGCAAGCCTCAGCCGGTGCCTGTGCCCGTGCCTGGCAAGCCCGCTCCCACGCCGCCCGCTCCCATTGGACAGCCTGCTCAACCGGCACCAACCGCCGCACCTGCTCCCACCACACCGCCGCAGGCCGCCACGAAGCCAGCCGAAGATAAACCGAAGCGCAAATCAGTCGCGGACTTCACCAAAGGTTTCGATCGCGTGGATGGACTCTTCCGCATGTATTTGGACAAAGAGAAAGGCGGCGTGTGGTTGTTCATCGCGAAAAATCAGGTTGGGCCTGAGTTCATCTACTTCAATCACAGCGTGGACGGCCCTGTTGCAGCAGGACACAATCGTGGCCGTTACGGTGACTCGATCGTTTTCACCATTCGTAAAATCTTTGATCGGCTGGAACTCACCGAGCAGAATACCGCGCTCTACTTCGATCCTCAAAACGCCCTGTCTAAAGCCAAACGTGCCAACACAACGCCAGCCATTCTGGCCAGTGAAATCATTGTCGCGGAAGATTCTGACGGCGTGCTGATCTCCGCCACGAATCTCTTTCTCCGCGAAACTCTCACCAACATCAAACAAGGTGACTCTTCCAGCAGCCGTTCTGTTCTGGGCCGACTCTCGGAAACAAAATCCAAGATCCTTCGCATCAATGGCTATCCGAAGAACACCACGACCGTCTCCGAGTATGTGTATGAAAACCCCTCGCCCTCCTGGGAGGCCGAGGCCGATGTCACCGACCCACGTTACATCAGCGTGCAGGTGCAGCATTCGCTCATTGCCATGCCGGACAATGATTTCAAACCGCGTCTGGACGACCCGCGCATCGGCTACTTCACGCATCAAATCACCGACATGACGAGTGTGGACGTCGCTCCGTATCGCGATGTCATCCACCGCTGGAATCTCGTCAAACAAAAGCCCGGCACCGCTTTGAGCGAACCGGTGGAACCGATCGTGTTCTGGATTGAGAACACCACACCCATTGAGTTCCGCGATACCATTCGCGCCGCCGTTCTCAAATGGAACGAAGCCTTTGAAACAGCGGGATTCAAAGACGCGGTCGTCGTCAAACAGCAGCCTGATGATGCCAAGTGGGAGGCAGGCGACATCGAACACAACGTGCTGCGCTGGACAAGCAGCGTGAAGCCGCCGTTTGGTGGTTATGGCCCCAGCTTTGCCAATCCGCGCACCGGGCAGATCCTCGGTGCCGACATCATGCTGGAATACAGCTACATCACCAAGCGCCTGCTCACGAAAAAACTCTTCAGCGACCTCGGACTCGCCAGCGAACCCGAAGGTGATACCAAGAAATTTGATCCACACGTCTGCGATGCATGCAACTCGGCGCGCAACGGCATCTTGTTTGGTCAGACCATGCTGCGGCTGCAAAAGAGTGATCGCATCGAGGTGGATCGCCTCGTCAAAGAATCGCTCTACTACCTCGCGCTGCATGAAGTCGGTCACACGCTTGGTTTGAATCACAATTTCCGTGGCAGCCATCTCCACGATCCCGTGAACATCCACAAAGCCGAGATCACCGAGAAGATCGGCCTCACCGGGTCGGTCATGGATTACCCGCCCGTGAACCTCGCGCCCAAGGGCACACCGCAGGGCCAGTATTTCACGACCAAACCCGGCCCGTATGATCACTGGGCCATCAACTTCGGTTACAGCGAAGCCTTGGAAGATCCGATCGAAGAAGCGAAACGCCTCGAAACCATCGCCGCGCAATCGCACAAGCCCGAACTCGCCTTTGCCAATGATGCCGATGACATGCGTGCCACCGGCAAGGCCATCGACCCGCGTGCCATGCTCTTCGATATGAGCAGCGATCCTATCAGCTATGGCATCCAGCGCTGCGAAATGGTCAGCGGAGAACTGAAGAACATCCTCAAAGACGTTTCCGATCCCGGCAAGAGCTGGCAGGAAGTCGCGCAAGCCTATGTCTCGCTCACCAGCGACACCAGCAACGCCCTCACCGCCATCTCGCGTTTTGTTGGTGGCGTGTATGTCGAGCGTGCCGTGCAGGGACAAGCGCCTGACACTGTGCCGCTCAAACCCGTCGAATCAGCCAAGCAACGCGCTGCCTTGGCTGCGCTGAGCAAATATGCCTTCGCACCGGATTCCCTGAGCGCACCCCCTGAACTCTACGCACACCTCCAGCAGCAGCGCCGTGGTTTTGGCAATAAGGACGATGGCGAAGACCCCAAGCTTCATGATCGTGTTTTCAAAATGCAGCGTTCGCTTCTCGATCACCTGCTGCACTCGAACACCCTGCAGCGCAGCATGGACAGCGCTCTGTATGGCAATGAAGTCAGCGTCGATGAAGTGCTGAACACGCTTACCACCGCGATCTGCACCGGCGACGATCCCGCCAAACCGATCAGCGCCATGCGCCAGAACCTCCAGCTCGAATACGTGAACCGCCTTCTCGGTATCGCTCATAGCGGCAACTACTTCCACGCCATCCAAAGTGTTGCGTTGCTACAGCTTGAGCGCATCAAGGCCATGACCTTCGCCAATTCACCCTCGCATCAGCTAGCGATCAAGTATCGCATCCGGCGTGGATTGGATGAGAAGTGATTCCGAGTCAGCGATGAGCGATCCAGCCGAACGCATGCGTACAAACAGATATGAAAACGTTCGCCCTACTCTTCTGCCTCGTCGCCAGCGCCTCCCACGCGGCATTCTCCGACGACTGGTCACTCTGGTCGCCGCGTGACGAGGCAAAGCCGGACGCGAACGTGGTCAAGACGGGTGGACACGATGGCAAAGGCGCTCTGGTTTTAGAAACAGGCAAAGGAGAACATTGGATCGGCTGCTGGACGCGCACGCTGCCGGTGGAAGGCGGCAAGCATTACCAATTCAGCGCCTGGAAAAAATCCAGCGCCATGCCCACCGCACGCCGCAGCGTGTATGCGCGCGTAATCTGGCAGGATGACAAAGGCAATCCCGTCACCTGGGACGAACCGGCGAAGCAAGGCTATGCTAAAGGCACCGTCCCGCGAGCTGAACCCGAGTATCCGCATGTTCCTGACAGCGAGGCCAACCAATGGGCGCAATGCGAAGAGACGCTCCGCGCTCCGCTCAAGGCCACGCAGGCGAAAATAGAGCTGTATCTTCAGTGGGCTGCGAATGCGCGTGTTGAGTGGAGCGATGTGTCACTCACCGCCGTGCCCGCACCGGCTCCGCGCAAGGTCAAGCTCGCCACCATCCATCTACAACCGCGTGAAGGCAAAAATCCCGCCGACAAACCGCCGCAGTATGCGCCACTCATTGCCGAAGCCGCAAAGCAGAAGGCTGATCTCGTCGTCCTGGGCGAAACATTGACCTACTACGGCACTGGCAAGAAGATGGAGGAATGCGCGGAGACCGTTCCTGGCCCCAGCACTGAGTATTTTGGCCAACTCGCCAAGCAGCACGACCTCTACATCGTCGCTGGCCTCGTCGAACGCGAAGGCAAGACCCTCTACAACACCGCTGCGCTCCTCGGCCCCGATGGCCGCCTCATCGGCAAGTATCGCAAAGTCACCCTCCCCCGCAGCGAGATCGAAGCTGGCATCACTCCGGGTCACGACTACCCGGTGTTCGATACCCGCTTTGGCAAAATCGGCATGATGATCTGCTATGACGGCTTCTTCCCCGAAGTCGCCCGCGCATTGACCATCCAAGGTGCCGAAGTCATCGCCTGGCCTGTCTGGGGCTGCAATCCCATGCTCGCCGCCGCCCGTGCCTGCGAAAATCACGTCTATGTCGTCAGCAGCACTTATACCGATGCCAGCAAGCACGACTGGATGATCTCCGGCATCTTCGACCACTTCGGCGATGTACTCGCCAAAGCTGACACCTTCGGCACTCTCGCCATCGCTGAAGTCGATTTGGCCGAGCATGCCCACTGGAACAGCCTCGGCGACTTTAAGGCGCAAATTCCCAGCCACCGTCCGCCTGCGCTACCCGAAACAACTCAGATTCGCAGCCAAGTCATCCCTCCAAACCCGTAAGAATCCGCGCAGGCACCGCGTTCACCCATCCCTCATGGATGCCAGCGCCGCCTCCCTTGCGAAAGGTATGAAAATCGCATTGAAGCGTGGCGCTCGCTCACGATGTTCCCTTTCTCCAATCAAACCCAACTCATGCACCCTCGTCCCCGCACCTCATTCGGTTCTTTGATCGCCGCCACGCTGGCATTGACCAGCCTGCTTCACGCTAATGACTGGACCAACTGGCGGGGTCCGCTGCAAAATGGGGTGAGCTTGGAGCATTACACGAAGGCCGGCAAACTGGCTGACACACCGGCTTGGTCCGCTGACATTCGCAGCCGTGGCACACCGGTCGTGGTGGATGGCAAAGTCATTCTCTGGGGCTACAAAGGCGAAACGACCGACCTGATCGAACTGCTGACCTGCTTTGATGCGAAGACCGGCAAGAAGCTCTGGGAGCATGAGATTCCTGATTACCTCAGCGACTCGATCTACAATCGCTACTCCATCGGCGCACCGACCATCGATCCTGAAACCAAGCGCATCTACCTAACGAGCAACGCGGGCAATTTCCTCTGTTACGAACTCGACGGCAAAAAAGTGTTCGAGATCCCGCTGATGGAAGATTTAGGCCGCATGACCTTCCCTAACTCACGCGTGGGCAGTCCGGTGATCGAAGGTGAGTTTGTCATCATCCACTTCATCTTTTCCAACTGGGGCGCTGACGGCCCCGCCGCTGACCGCGCGTATGGCTTCGACAAAAAGACGGGGGAACTCGTCTGGTGGACGCTGCCAGGCGTCAGCCCGCCCGTGGATAGCTCCTTCTCGACACCCGTGCTCGAAACCCGTGATGGCAAACGTGTCGCCTACTTCACCACCGGCTGCGGCCACATCGTCTGTGTAAACGCACACAATGGCAAACCTTACTGGAAGATGCCCATCTGCAAAAACGGCGTGAACCCCTCCATCGTGCTACACAAGGGCAACCTCATCGCCATCCACGGCGATGAAAACGTCGATAACTCCGAGAAGGGCCGCATGATCTGCATCAAGCTGCCGGAGAAACTGATCCCGCCGCCGCCCCCTGCTGCTCCTACACCTGCTCAACCCATTCCCGCCACGCCTGAAGCCACCACGTTGGAGGCTAGCGTCGAAGTCTGGCGCAATCCGATTGGCGCAACGAGCAGCTCTCCTGTGCTGGTTGGTGACGTGATTTATCAGCTCACCGACGGTGCGGAACTTTACGCGATCAATGCCAACACTGGCGCTGACATCTGGAAGTTGAAGCTCAGCAACGCAAACCTGCACTCCACTCCAATCTACGTGGATGGTCTGCTGTATTGCCCGATCATGGAAGGCAAGCTCGTCGTCGTGAAACCCGGCGAGAAGTCCGGTGAGGTCGTGCAGGAGATCAAGCTCGACGGTGACTGCCTCGGCGCACCGAGCGTGTGCGACGGCACACTCTATGTGACCACCACCAAGCACCTCTACGCTTTTGCCATTCCAAACAAGGGTATCAAGCTGGATGCCGCGCCGAAGGTTGAGATGCCGAAAGCTGGCAAGGCCATCGCACTCCAAATCATTCCTGCCGAAACCGTCATCATGGCCGGCGACAAGCAAGCCTTCCGCATCCGCAGCGTCGATGCCAACGGCTTTGTCGTCAGCAACGACGTCAAAGGCGTGAAGTGGGAGAGCTTCATCCCGCCCACTGCCAAGGTGAAGGCCACGATGGACGCCAAGTTCAATGATGCTGGCGAACTCGTCGTCGCCGCGGATGCAAAGATCAGCGCTGGTGCGTTCAAAGGCATCGCACCGGATGGTCTCTTCGGCACGATCCGTGGTCGCGCACTCAAAAATCTGCCCATCACCGAAGACTTCGAAAAATACGACCTCAAAGAAGAGTTCGCCGCCGACACCGCCAACCCAGCCTACAAGTTCGCTTATCCGCCGCTGCCATGGATCGGTGCACGCTTCAAATTCCAGGTCATGGAAAAGGATGGCAACAAGGTCTTCGGCAAAAGCTTTGACCGCCTGCTCTTCCAGCGCGGCACGGTGTTCGTCGCACCATCTCATTTGAAGAACTACACCATGCAGGCCGATGTGATGACCGATGGCTCTGCCCGCTCGAAGTCCGACATCGGTCTCATCAACCAGCGCTACCTCATCTGCCTGCGTGGCAATGCCGGCAAGCTGGAGGTCAGTTCCAACCTTGAGCGCCTCAAGCAGGAAGCCGTTTTCAAAATGGCCGTCAACACCTGGTACACACTCAAGACTCGCGTGGATGTGGCCGCAGATGGCAGCGGTGTCATCAAAGCCAAAGTCTGGGACAAAAAGCAGCCCGAGCCAGACGCCTGGACCATCGAGGTGAAGGTGCCACACGCCCACACCAACGGCTCCCCTGGCATCTTCGGCTTCACGCCGCTGAACCAGAAGCGTGTTTATCTAGACAATCTGAGCGTCACCGAAAACAAGTGATCGCCGCTGCTCATCAACCTTTCGTTTCTGACAACATGACCACCAAACCCACCCCCCTCATCCTCGCTGCGGCCCTTGTCGCCACGGCATCGCTTCACGCCGCCGACTATTCCCAATGGGGCGGCGGCAACACGCGCAACATGGTCTCTGCTGAAAAAGGCATCCCCATCGACATCGATCCCGGCAAAAAATACGGCCCCAAAGCCGCACCCAAAATCGCTGGACGTCTTCGTCCTGATGCTCAAGAGGCCAACAAAGGCCCGGGAGCTGAAGACATCGACATGAGCACTACCAAGAACTGCCTCTGGGTCGCCAAGCTCGGCTCCCAGACCTACGGCACGCCCATGATCGCCAATGGCAAAGTCTATGTCGGCACCAACAACGAATCCCCGCGCAACGACAAGCACATCGGCGACCGCGGCATCGTCATGGTCTTTGACGAATACACCGGCGAGTTCAAATGGCAGCTCGTCTCTCCGAAGATGGGTAGCGGCAAGGTCAATGACTGGGAATACCTCGGCATTTGCGCCAGCCCCACCATCATCGGTGACAAAGGCTACGTGCCCGGCAATCGCTGCCAGATCATCTGCTTCGACGTCAAAGGCATGTCCGATGGCAATCAAGGCATGCAGGACGAAGGCGCCTTCATGGCCCCGCTCGACAAAGACGGCAAGCCCACCGCCCCCATCGCTCCCGGCAATACCGACGCCGACATCCTCTGGGTGTATGACATGTACAAAGAACTCGGCGTCTTCCAGCACAACGCCACCGCCGGTTACCCGCTGGTGATTGATGGCAAAGTTTTCGTCCCTACCTGCAACGGCGTGGACTGGACCCATACCAACATTCCTTCTCCCGATTCCCCCAGCTTCATCATGCTCGATGCAGAAAAAGGCACCCTCCTAGGCGAGCAGGATCATGTGGCCTCCAGCCGCGTGCTGCACTGCTCCTGGTCCTCCCCGAACTCGCTCGACGTGAACGGCAAGAAGCAGATCATCTTCGCCGCCGGTGACGGCTGGGTCTATTCCATGGCCCCCGAAGCTGAAAAGAAAGAAGACTTCGACATCCTGAAGGAATTCTGGCGCTACGACGCCAATCCACCCGAGTATCGCAAAAACTCCGCCGGTGAACCCATCAAATACGTCGAATACGACGGCCCCAGCGAGATCATCGCCACCCCAGCCATCGCTGACGGTCTCATTTACGTCCCCATCGGTCAGGACCCTGAGCATGGCGAAGGCGTCGGCTGCCTGAGCTGCATCGACCCCAAAGGCACCGGCGACCTCAGCGGCAAAGCCGTCTGGACCTTCAAAGGCATTGAGCGCACCATCTCCACCCCGGCGGTGAAAGACGGCCTCGTCTATGCCGCCGACTACACCGGCCGCGTCTTCTGCCTCGATGCCAAAACCGGCAAAGAATACTGGAAGTTCGACACCAAGGGCCACATCTGGGCCAGCCCAGTCGTCATCGACGGCAAAGTGTGGATCGGCAACGAAGAAGGCGAGCTCTTCATCCTCGCTGAAGGCAAGGAACTCAAAGAAATCAAAACCATCGAGTTCCCTTCCCCGCTCCTCAGCAGCGTCGTCGCCGCCAACGGTGCCATCTACATCACCACCCACACGCACCTCTACTGCTTCAAGGAAGGTGCCAAGACCCCGGAGTCGAAGTAATCGACCTTACCTGTGATTGAATCACGAAGGCGGACCTACCAAGGTCCGCCTTTTTCATGCCGCCGCCATTTCCTCACGCTGCTTCCAGCGCTGCTCGTGGCTAAGCAGCAAGCGGAAGAAATCTTCCTCCTGCTTGGGTTCCATGCCGGGTTCCAGCGGCATGCTCAGTTTGATTTCCAGTCCGCGTGGCGCGAGGTGGCGTGCCTCGGCGATGCCGCCATGTAGATGCATCGTGACATAGCAGGCCATCATGTTCACGCCGAAGTCATCGGGCTTGCGGCTGCGGGTGTAGAAGGGATCAAACAGGTTCACTGGCTTGTCCTTGCCCTCCCACGCACCGGTATCGCGCACGTACATAACCACGTGGTCCAGGCCTGCGGCATCGCGTTTGATTTTGGCGCTGATCTGCAGGCTGTCGCCAGCACTGAGATGGGTGATTTCTTCGACGAAGATCAAGCGCCACATCTGGAGAAACCGGGCGTGATTCACCTTCAGCACAGGAATAGCGGGATCGATCTCGATATCGATGTGGAGTCCCTTTGCCTGCAAAGCTGTGGCGAACATGTTGATCATCTCTTCAAGCACGCCGTTGAGAGTACAGTCGTCGTTGCGGTCAAGCCGCTTGGCGTGGGAGGCTTCCGCCAGTCGTGAGAGCAGCGACTGAATGCGTTCGATCTGGCTCTGCGCCTGATTTTGCATTTCACCCCAGAACGAGGGATCACGTGGGCGTGCACCGCCATTCTCCTCCATCAGTTTCATCGGCGCTAGATCGATGAAGGCTCGCACGACCGTGAGGGCATTGCGTAGATGGTGGTTCAATCCTTCTGCCAAAATGCCGAGCCCGGAAATTTTGTCGGCGGAGAGCATGTGGCGCACGGTGTCAGCTTTTTCAACGAGCAGGCGTTCGCGTTCGATGAGTGCATGGTAGTAGTCCAGCGCGTGCTTGATCACCACGGTGAGTTCTTCGGGGTCCCAGGGCTTGTGCAGGTAGCGGAAGCAGCGGCCGGAATTCACGGCATCGACGGCGGCTTGGTAATCCGTGTACGCTGTGACAAGAATGCGAACGAGATTGGGATTGAGCTTTCGTGCGTGCTCCATGAGTTCCACGCCACTCGCGCCGGGCATGCGTTGATCCGTCAGCAACAGACCGATTTTGGGTCCGTGTTCCTGGAGGATGCGAAAGCCATCAGCAGCGTTGGTGGCGATGTGAATGGTGTATTCTTCACCAAAAATCTCTTTGAAGTAATGCAGCGCCTTCTCCTCGTCATCGACGTAAAGGATGTGATAGGGCGATAGCAGGGGGCTGGACATGACTTCAGGTGTTGGCAGGTTTCTTGAGGCTCAGGGTAAACTGCGTGTGCCTACCGGCCTCGGTGTCGATCTTCACCTCGCCGTCCATTTGCTGGATCATGCGGAAGCAAATGCTCAAGCCGAGGCCCATGCCTTGGCCCACTTCTTTGGTGGTGAAAAAGGGATCGAAGATCTTGCTGAGGTTCTCTTTTGGAATGCCCATGCCATTGTCCCGCACGCTCAGATCGACGCCTGTCTCGGTGTGCTGGGCCTTGATCACGATGGTCGGCTCTGGGCGTCCTGCGAGGGCATCGAGACTGTTCTGCACAAAGTTGAGCAGGATCTGGATCAGGTAGTTTTCGTCTCCTTGGGCGATGATGTTGTGCGGAATCTCATTCACCAAAGTCACACCACGATCACTGACTTCTTTGGCCAGCAGTCGCAGCGCTTTGCCTGAGACCTCATGCAAATTCAGCGGCCTCGCGCCACGATTCTCAGGATGCGCAAACGTGCGGAGATCAGACACAATCGCCGCCACACGGTCAATGCCTTCACCAATGTCCGCAGCGATTCGGTTCACCGATTCAGCGATTTCAGGCGGCATTATTTTGCCCTTTTTCTTGAGCAGGAAAATCGCTGACTTCACATAGTTCAGCGGGTTATTGATCTCATGCACAATGCCAGCGCTCAGGCGGCCGATGGAGGCCAGTTTTTCGCTTTGATCGAGTTGCGCTTCTGTTTCGCGTAACAATTTCAGGGTGGCGGTGAGTTCGTCATTTTGCGCGGTCAGCTCCTCGCGTTGATCCTCAACTTTGCAGCGATTGGCAAACTCACGCTGCCGGATCGCATGATGCTGACGGCTGCCGATATAGAGCACCACGCAGTTGATCAGAATGAAGCCGGTGTTGTTGACGAAGATGCCTAGCGCTCGTGGGTCCTTGGTGCCGATCAAATTGGGCAGGGTGGCAGCAAAGTAGGCAACAATGACCAAACCGAGCGTGATGCCGATCTCGCGGAACGTCCAATGGAACACAAACGCCGTCGCCACGATGCAGAGAGTCAACCCTGCGTAATATCCTGAGCCCGAATCGCCGCTCAGGTAGATCATAAAACAAATCATGAGTGCCGGCAGCAAGGGCAGGATGATCGGATAGGCCCGGCAGTATTTGCGCCCAAGGGTCCCATTCAGTGCCAACAGCAGCGGCACGCAACTCGCGGCACAGGCCAGACGCAGCACCAAAAACTCCCAGTAGCGTTCTGGGTAGGCCATGAAATCCAAGAAAGTGCACAGCGGAACCAAGATCATGACGAACCAGGCCCCCATGCGGGCATTGCGCAGATTGAGTTCCTCCTGCTCGCGCTCAAACCGGTCAGAGCGCGACAAAAGCTCGGCGGGACCGCTGCTTGGAGAGCGGTCCTGGCTTGGGGTAGTCAGCGGGACGCCGAGCTCTGCCAGATTGGCTAAGGACATAACTATTATAAACTTAATAATGAATACATCTTTAAGGCAAGGCGAAACCCAGCTATTTTCGCGTTCGTCGCCCCCTCGGCTGCACTGATTGCGATTCAAAACGCACCGTTACTTGGCAGAACCGCCACCCCTCGTCATCCTGCGCCCGCCCATGCGCATTCTCATCGCCATCGACAAATTCAAAGGCTCCATCCCGGCCACGGTTGCCGCTCAAGCCATCGAATCAGCCCTCAGAATCGCCATCCCGACGGCCGAATGCGATCTCTGCCCCATCGCTGACGGTGGCGAAGGCACCGCCGAGGCCGTGATCGCCGCCTTGCAGGGCGAATGGTGCGAAACCAGCACCTTTGACGCCCAAAACCGCCCGGTGACCGCCCGCTACGGCCTCGTTCGTGATGCAGGCCACCTCGAAGCCATCATGGAAATGAGCGCGGCCTCCGGCCTCGCCATGGTAAGCGATCTACCACTCGATCCAGCCACCGCCACCACCCAGGGCACCGGTTTGATGATGCTGAATGCCATCGAACGCGGCACCAATCGCATCGTCATCGGCATCGGTGGTAGCGCCACCAACGACGCTGGCATCGGCATGGCCGCCGCTCTCGGTTTTCGCTTTCTGGATGCCTCAGGCTCACCGCTTGAACCCATCATCGCCAACATGGATCGCCTGGTGAAGATTGAACCGACAGACGTCTCGCTTCCCGAAATCCTCGTCGCCTGTGACGTGAACAATCCTCTTCTGGGCCCCCACGGTTGCACCCGCGTCTATGGCCCGCAGAAAGGCGTGCAGGACTTCGAATTCTTCGAAAGTCGTCTCCAACACCTCGCCGACATCATCAAACGCGATCTCGGCATCGATCATCGCGACGTTCCTGGCGCTGGAGCCGCTGGGGGCCTTGGCTTTGGTCTCATGAGCTTCTGCGGTGCCAAACTCACCAGCGGCTTCGATCTCATCGCCGATCTCGTTCATCTACGAGAGCGCATCGCCGCCGCCGATCTCGTCATCACTGGCGAAGGCCGTCTCGATGCCCAAACGCTCCACGGCAAAGGCCCCATGGGTGTCGCCGACATGGCCCGAGAGCTTAAAAAGCCCGTTGCCGCCTTCGCTGGCGCGATCCAGGCCGAAGACCAACTGCGCACGCGCTTTGATCTCCTTTGCGCCATCAAACCAGCCGCCATGCCACTCGCCGAAGCCATGCAGCGCGGCCCCGAACTCCTGCATGCGGCCGTGCTTGATCAAGCCTCCGCTTTGCAAGCACTTGCACAGCCTCGCTGACCGTGCTCAATCCTCATCCAGTCATCTAGCAACCAACATCCAGCATCCAGAATGAAAGCAGTTCTCCTCTTCGCCGGTCAAGGCGCACAAAAAGTCGGCATGGGCAAAGACCTTGCCGAAGCCTATCCAACCGCTCGCGCACTCTTTGATCAGGCGGATGCCGCCCTCGGCTACTCGCTCACGAACATTATGTTCGAAGGTCCGATGGAGGAACTCACCAAAACGAGCCGCTGTCAGCCCGCACTCTACGCGCACGGCCTCGCCATCCTCGAAGTGCTGAAAAGCAAAGTTCCCTCGCTCGAAATCACCGCCACCGCCGGCCTTTCCCTCGGTGAATTCACCGCCCACGCTGCCGCCGACACCTTCGACTTTGCCACCGGCCTCAATCTCGTCTTCCAACGCGGCAGCTTCATGGAAGAAGCCTGCAACAACACTCAAGGCGCCATGCTCGCCATGATCGGTGGCGATGAGTCCGCAGTCCGCGAACTCGCAAAAGAATGCGACGTTGATGTCGCCAACTTGAATGCACCCGGCCAGATCGTCCTCAGTGGCAGTACCGACGGCATCGAATCCGCCATTACCAAGGCGAAAGACAAGGGCATCAAGCGTGCCATTCCCCTCCCCGTCGCTGGCGCTTATCACAGCCGCCTGATGAAGTCCGCGCAGGACAAACTCGCCGCCGCTCTTGCCGCCGCACCGATTCAAAGCCCACGCGTTCCCGTCGTTTGCAACTTCGAGGCCCGTCCCGTCGCAGCGCCCGAAGAAATCCGCGCCACACTCACCAGCCAAGTCACCGGCAGCGTCCGCTGGGTCGAAAGCATGCAGCACCTCATCGCCGCCGGTCACACCACCTTCATCGAACTGGGCCCCGACGCCACCTTGGCTGGTCTCATGGGCAAGATCGACAAAACCGTGAAGGTCATCAGCATCAAAGACGCCGCCTCGCTCGATGCCGCAGTCGTTCAACTCCAATAGTTTCATGCTCCGTCTGCTCCTCGCCTTCTTGTTGCTCACCAGCCTTGCTCCGGCACTCGAATTGCCCGGCACCGATGGCCAAACCCACGACCCACTCGTGACGGGCGACAAGAAAGCAGTCGTGCTCTTCTTCGTCTCTCCCTTCTGCTCGACCACCAAGTCGTTCATCAAGGAGATCAACCAGATCACCGCCGACTACAGCGACCGCGCAGCAGTTTACCTCATCCATTCCGATCCCGAGATCACTCTCGAAGTCGCCATGGAGCACGCCATCCTTTCCGAGGTCAAAGCCTTGGTGCTTATCGACAAGCAGCAGACTCTCGCGAAGCAGGTGCAGGCAAAAATCACCCCCGAGGCCATCGTGCTCTCACCGAAAGCCGAAACGCTCTACAAGGGCCGCATCAACGACCTCTACCTCGCCCCCGCCAAACGCCAACGTGCCGCAACGACCAAAGATCTGCGCGACGCACTCGATGCCATCCTCAGCGGCAAACCCGTCCCCACGCCACAAAACGAGGCGCAGGGCTGCAAGATCGGCGGCATGAAATAGCTCATTTCTATTCCTTCGCTGGCGCGGTTTCACCCGCATCGACTGAGGACGCTTCACTCGCAGGGGCAGATTCGGCAGCTTCGACAACCGGCATCACATCATCGGCAACCACCGTGGCCACGTCCTGAATGGTTTCGCCGTCGTTGAGCCCCATAAGCTTCACGCCTTGGGCGTTGCGTCCGGTTTCGCGAATGTCGCAGACGCGGATGCGCACGCTCTGGCCCTTGGTGGTCATGAGCATGAGTTCATCTTTGTCATGCACGGCCTTAGCGGCGACGACTTTGCCGGTTTTCTCGGTGACGTTCATCGTGGTGACACCTTTGCCGCCGCGATTGGTAAGGAGACGGTACTCGTCAAAAGCAGTGCGCTTGCCGAGACCGTTCTCGCTCACGACGAGCAGCATGGCTCCTGCCTCGTTCGTGATGCAGCTCACCAGGAAGTCGCCGTCATCGAGCGTGATGCCACGCACACCGGCGGTGTTGCGACCGATC
>Ga0114966_10000538_pt1 | contig 36122 bp, 39 predicted proteins | sample M_130207_XF_Meta_FD_87029 | JGI IMG/M metagenome (GOLD analysis project Ga0114966, IMG submission 87029) | Freshwater microbial communities from Lake Montjoie, Canada to study carbon cycling - M_130207_XF_MetaG | ecosystem: Environmental > Aquatic > Freshwater > Lake | place: Lake Montjoie... | reverse complement strand
CAACATCGGCACCGAGGACGCCCCCATCTACACGGTCACGGCCTTCTTCGCGATCGTGTCGATCGGCGTGCTGGGCCTCTACCTGGCCTTCGCGATTCCCATCTACTACCGCTGGAAGCAGGGAGCCAACTTCAAGCAGGGCTCGTGGAACCTCGGCAACAAGTACAAGTGGATGGCGCCTGTTGCTGTCCTCGAAGTGATCATCACCTCGATCTACTTCATCATGCCGCTGAACCCCGCCGGAACCCCTGGCTTCATGCGCAGCCTTCTCGGAGCACCCAGCACCGACGATGTGGCGTTCGACTGGAAGGCCGTCAACTACGCCCCGCTGGTGCTGGGCGGCATCATGATTCTGCTCTGGATCGGCTGGCACTTCTCGGCCAAGAAGTGGTTCACCGGGCCCAAGCACACCATCGACCTCCCGGCCGGCGTGTCGTCGGCCGAGGAGATTGCGCTTGAGCACCATGAGCACGGCTTCCTCGAGCACAAGGGCGACGACGCCGGGGGCGAGAGCGTGTAGCTTCCCGCAGGCAGTCCGTGAGGGGCACGTCGGAGTCATCCGGCGTGCCCCTTGCGGCTGTCTAGAGTGAGACTATGTCCATCGCTTCTCCTGAATTCACCACCACGACGGACCTCCCCTCCCGCGCGCAGGTCGTGGTCATCGGCGGCGGCATTGTGGGCGCCAGCGTGACCTACCACCTGACGAAACTGGGGCTCACCGACGTCGTGCTACTCGAGCAGGGGCAGCTCTCCTGTGGCACCACCTGGCACGCTGCCGGCCTCGTCGGACAGTTGCGCGCCACCGAGAGTGGCACTCGACTCGTGCAGTACTCGGCGCAGCTGTACGCCGAGCTCGAGGCCGAGACCGGCCTCGGCACCGGCTACAAGCAGTGCGGCGGGGTCACCGTCGCGCGCACCCCCGAGCGCATGGTGCAACTCCTCCGCACCGCTGCGGCTGCGGAGGCCTTCAACCTCGAATGCGAGATTCTCACTCCAGCCCAAGCGCTTGACCGCTACCCGATCCTGCGCACCGATGACCTTCAGGGCGCCATCTGGCTGCCGAAGGACGGCACGGCCAACCCCACCGACGTCACCCAGTCGCTCGCCCGCGGTGCCCGCCAGCGCGGCGCCCGGGTATTCGAGCGCACCCGCGTTACCGACATCACCACCGCTCATGGAGCGGTCACCGGCGTGCGTACCGACCACGGCGACATCGAGGCCGACATCGTGGTCAACTGCGCGGGCCAGTGGGCCAAGGCGGTCGGGGCGATGGTCGGCGTCACCATTCCGCTGCACTCGGCCGAGCACTTCTACGTGGTCACCGAGCAGATTGAGGGCGTGCACCGGATGCTTCCCATTCTGCGCGACCCCGATGGCTACACGTACATGAAGGAGGAGGTCGGTGGTCTCGTCGTGGGCGGGTTCGAGCCCGAGGCCAAGCCGTGGGTATCACCTGACGCGCTGCCCCACCCCTTCGAGTTTCAACTTCTCGACGAAGACTGGGACCACTTTTCGATCCTCATGGAGAGCGCCCTCAATCGCCTGCCCGTGCTGCACGACACCGGCATCAAGAAGTTCTACAACGGTCCCGAGTCGTTCACCCCCGACAACCAGTTCATCCTGGGCGAGGCTCCCGAGGTGAGGAACTTCTTCGTGGGCGCCGGGTTCAACTCGGTCGGCATCGCGTCGGCCGGAGGCGCCGGACGCGCGCTCGCCGAGTGGATCGTGTCGGGTGAGCCCCAACGCGACCTCGTGGCTGTCGACATCCGCCGCTTCGCGCCGTTCAACGGCAACAACCAGTGGCTTCGCGCCCGCGTGGGCGAGGTACTCGGCCTGCACTACGCCGTGCCGTGGCCCAACCGCGAGTTCACCACGGCACGCCCCTTCCGACGATCGCCCCTGCACGACCGCATTGAGGCGGCCAATGCCTGCTTCGGCTCGCGGATGGGCTGGGAGCGACCCAACTTCTTCGCCCCGCCCGGCGTCGAGCCCACCATCGAGTACGCGTGGGGTCGGCAGAACTGGATTCCGTGGGTCGACGACGAGCAGCGGGCCGCTCGCGAGGCGGTCGCACTGTTCGACGAGACGTCGTTCGGCAAGCTGCTGGTTCAGGGAGCCGATGCCGCAACCCTGCTCGGGTGGCTCTGCACCGCCGACGTCGACGTTGCGGTGGGCACGGTCGTGTACACGGGCGCGCTCAACGCGCGAGGCGGCTATGAGGCCGACGTCACGGTGACCCGCATCGCGCACGACGAGTTCCTGTGGGTCACCAGTTCGGCGTCGGTAGTGCGCGACGCCGACTGGATCCGACGGCATGTCGGCCCCGAGTCGCACGTCGAGGTCACCGACGTGTCGGGCGCGTACGCCGTACTCGGACTGATGGGACCCCGGTCGCGCGAACTGCTGCAGCGAGTGTCCGGCTCCGACCTCACCCACGAGGGCTTCCCCTTCGCCACGTCCCGCCTCATCGACGTGGGCCCCTTCACCGTGCGTGCCACCCGCATCACGTACGTCGGTGAGTTGGGCTGGGAGCTCTACGTCCCTGCCGAGTTCGCTCCCGCTGTGTTCGACCTGCTGCACGAGTGCGGAGCCGATCTAGGGCTGCGTAACGCCGGGTATTACGCCCTCAACGCCCTCAGACTCGAGAAGGGCTACCGCGCGTTCGGTGCCGAGCTCACGCCTGACCACTCGCCGGTCGAGGCGGGCCTCCTGTTCGCGTGCAAGCTGGGCACCGACATCCCCTTCCTGGGCCGTGAGGCTGTTGAGGCTGCTCGTGCTGCGGGTCCACGTCGTCGGCTGGTGTCGCTCGTGCTCAACGACTCCGAGCCGATGCTGTGGGGCGGCGAACTCGTGCTCCGCGACGGAGTCGCGGTCGGCCAGCTCACGTCAGCCGCATTCGCCACCTCGATCGGTGCGGGGGTGGCGCTTGGCTACCTGTGGCGGCCCGACGGCGAGCCCATCGACCGAGAGTTCGTCGAGACGGGAGACTACGCGGTGAACGTTGGGGGCGCCGTGTTCCGAGCCAGCGTGGGTCTGCGGGCGCCCTACGACCCTGCGGGTGAACGCATCAGGCGGTAACCGGCGTGAGGTCGTGCCACAGGGCAGCGACCTCCCCCGGAAGCTCCATCTGCGGCACATGCCCGCAGTCGCTGAGCACCGCCACCCGCGCGTTGGGGAAGGCCTTGGTCACTGCATGCGCTGCCCGAGAGTTGACCAGTTTGTCGTGCCTGCCGTAGATCACCAGCGTGGGAGCGGACACGCGACCCGCAAGGACCCACGGCCGGTCGGCGCCACGGTCGAGGTAGGTGGCCATCAGCCCGCGCAGCGAGCCGAGAAAGGCATCGGCGAGGTACGGGTGTGAGTCGCGCACTGCCACATCGGCCGCGAACTCCCGCCAGCGAACCTCGGGCACGCGTGACGGATCGGCGAAGCAGATATTGATCGTGGTGCGCGCCCGCACTGCCGAGTCGAGGGTGAGATAGCGCCGCATCAGCGTCGATCCGACGCCCGGAATCGCGATGACCGGAAGGTGCACGTTGGTGCGGCGCGGTCGCCGCTCGGGGAGCGCCGGCGAGCAGAGCGTGAGCGAGCGCACGAGTTCGGGTCGGCGCGCCGCGAGTTGCAGCCCCACCGCACCGCCCATCGAGTTACCCAACACATGAACTGGAACATCGCCGAAGCGCGCCTCGATGAGGTCGGCCACGGCGCGGGCGTGGCCCGCCGGCGAGAAGTCGCCGTCGCGGGGCGGGGGCGACAGACCGAATCCGGGGAGGTCGATGGCCAGTGACTCACAGCGGGTGCGCAGCAGCCCCATGAGGTCGGTCCAGTTGGTACTCGATCCACCGAGTCCGTGGATCAGCACCGCGGGCTCACCCGCGCCGGTGGTGGTCGCGTGGCGCACGTGCAGGGTGCGGCCCGGAATGCTGAGGGTCTCGCCGGGCCACGGGGGCAGCACGTCGCCGTAGTCGAGAGTCTCGGGAGCAGGGGCAGACGCATTCATGGGGCCAGAGTATCCGGAAGGCCACCGCTTTTGTTACTCGCGGGTAGCATGGGGTTATGTCCGCATCCAGTACGGCAGCTCCGCCCCTGCGCGGTGCGCGTCTGCCGCGGCAGGAGCGCCGGGCTCAGCTGCTCGAGTCGGCGCTCGAGGTGTTCGTTGCGCAGGGGTATCACTCGGCCGCGATGGACGACATCGCCGACCGCGCCGGAGTCAGCAAGCCCGTTCTCTACCAGCACTTCCCCAGCAAGCTCGATCTGTACGTTGCCCTGCTTGAAGCGGGCCGCGACCGCCTCATCTCACTCGTTCGCGAGGCTCTGCTGTCGACCACCGACAACAAGCTCCGGGTCTACGCCGCCACCGACGCCTACTTTGCCTTCGTGGAGGAGAGCGCGGGCGCCTTTCGCCTCGTGTTCGAGTCTGACCTCACGAATGTGAAGCAGGTGCGCGACCTCATCGACAGCGCCAACGCCGAAATCGCCTCGCTGATCTCCGAGGTCATTGCCGAGGACACCGGCCTATCCGAGCCCGAAGCCATGCTGCTCGGCACCGGCCTCGCCGGGGCCGCGCAGACGGCGGCCCGCCACTGGCTGCACGAACCCGGCCAGCTCACGCGCGGCGACGCCGCGGCCCTCGTCGCCCGCCTCCAGTGGCGCGGTATCTCCGGGGTCCCTCGCCATCCCTGACCACAGGGTGAGCGACATTCGGCCCTGAGAGGACCGATGGGTCGGAATGCCTAGCCCGCGCATAAGGTTGTGTCACAGAGTCACAGCCGCACCCGTCACGGAGGTTCCAGTGGAGATCAAGATCGGCGTTCAGCACTCGGGCCGCGAACTCATGCTTGAGAGTACGCAGACAGCCGACGAGGTCACCTCGCTGGTGGAGGCGGCGGTCACGAACAGCACCCTGCTCTCGCTCATCGATGAGAAGGGCCGGCTCGTGATTGTGCCCGGCGACCGCATCGCATTCGTCGAGATTGGTGCTCAAGAGGGACGCAAGGTCGGCTTCTCCACCTGACAGCCGTTCGCTCGCCCCTCGCGCCCCTCTCGCCAGCCCGTTCTACGCGGCGAGACCCAGCGACTGCATGCGACGGGTGTGATTGTCGGTCATGCGGCTAAACATCGCGCCGATCTCGGCGAGGTCAAGAGTCGCACCGCCGCCGCTGATGAGGAAGTCCGACAGCGCGTCACGCTCGGCCGCCACCCGCTGAGCCTGCGACAGGGCCTCTCCCACAAGCCGACGACCCCACAGCGCCAGTCGACCGGCCACCGCCGGGTCGGCCACAATCGCCGCTCGCACCGTCTCGACCACGAAGGCCGACTGGCCGAGGTCTTCGCACACCTCGGTCACCAGCGCTCGGTCGTCAGGGTGCAGCATCACCGAGATCTCGCGGTAGAAGTCTGAGCCGATGCCATCTCCGACGTACGCCTTCACCAAACCCTCGAGCCAGTCACTGGGCGCGGTGTGCTGGTGAAAGCCGTCAATCGCAGTCACGAAGGGGCGGATCGCCTCCTCGGGGTCGGCGCCCAACTCCACGAGCCGCTCGCGCAGCCGAGTGAAGTGCCGATGTTCGGCAGAGGCCATCGCGGCCAAGGCGGCCGCGTCGTTGATCGTGGGGGCGAGCGCGGAGTCGGCTGCGAGGCGCTGGAAGGCCGAGAGTTCGCCGTACGCCAGCACGGCCAACAGGTCAACCACAGCCGCCCGATACTGCGCGTCAGGAACAGTCACGTCGGTCACGAGCGCCAAGCGTAGTGAACGCAGGGTAGGCTAGGGAAACAATCACACACCAGGAGCTTCTTCTGACCACCGATCCGGCGTCCGCGCCCGACAGCACGCCTATTCCCGACGAGGCTCCCACCTTCGCCGAACTCGGCGTTCATCCCGCCACCGTCTCCGCCCTCGCTGAGGCCGGTATTCTGCGCGCCTTCCCGATTCAGGCCATGACGCTGCCCCTCGCCCTCGCCGGACAGGACCTCATCGGGCAGGCCAAGACAGGCACCGGCAAGACCCTCGGCTTCGGCATTCCGCTGCTGCAGACGGTTGTCAGCCCTGACGACGAGGGCTACGAGGCTCAGTTCAAGCCCGGAGCCCCGCAGGCTCTGGTAATCGTGCCCACGCGCGAGCTCTGCATTCAGGTGGCCAGCGACCTCCAGATCGCCGGCGGCCATCGCGGCGTGCGCGTGCTGGCGGTGTACGGCGGTCGCGCCTACGAGCCTCAGGTCGAGGCCCTACGCCAGGGCATCGAGGTGGTGGTCGGAACCCCGGGTCGCCTCATCGACCTCGCCCAGCAGCGCCACCTCGACCTCTCGCAGGTGCGCGTGCTCGTACTCGACGAAGCCGACGAGATGCTCGACATGGGCTTCCTGCCCGACGTCGAGCGCCTGGTGTCGCAAACTGCGACAGTCCGTCAGACCATGCTTTTCTCAGCCACGATGCCCGGACAGATCGTCAACCTCGCACGCCGCTACATGACCCAGCCCACGCACATCAGGGCCACCGACCCCAACGATGCCGGCGCCACGGTCGATGCCATCGAGCAGCATGTGTGGCGCACCCACCCGCTCGACAAGCCCGAACTGGTTGCCCGCATTCTGCAGGCCGACGGTCGTGGGCTCACCATCATTTTCACGCGCACCAAGCGCACGGCCCAGCGTGTGTCCGACGAGCTCACCGAGCGGGGCTTCGCCGCCGGCTCGGTGCATGGCGACCTCGGCCAGGGTGCACGCGAGCAGGCTCTGCGCGCCTTCCGTAATGGCAAGGTCGACGTACTTGTCGCCACCGACGTCGCAGCTCGCGGCATCGATGTGCAGGACGTCACCCACGTCATCAACTACGAGTGCCCCGACGATGACAAGACCTACCTGCACCGTGTGGGTCGCACCGGCCGTGCCGGCGCCTCGGGCGTGGCGATCACGTTCGTCGACTGGGCCGACACCACCAAGTGGCAGGTCATCAACAAGACCCTCGGCCTCGCCTTTCCCGAACCCCTCGAGACATACTCGAACAGCGCCCACGTTTATACGGGCCTCGGCATCCCCACAACAGCCACCGGCAAGCTTCCTCGGGCGCAGCGCACCCGCGAGGGCCTCGGAGCCGAACAGGTCGAAGACCTCGGCGAGACCGGCAAGCGCCAGCGCTCCGGCAGCTCAGGCGGGTCCTCACGTTCGGGCGGCTCCGGCAGCTCAGGCGGGTCCTCACGCTCCGGCAGCTCAGGCGGGTCCTCACGCTCGGGCGGGTCCTCACGCTCCGGCGGGGGCAGCGCCCGCGCCGCAGAACCTGCGGCGGAGGCTAGCGGCGATCGGCCCGCACGCAGCTCGCGCGGGCCCCGTAAGCGCACTCGCAAGAGCGGGTCCGACGACACCACCGCACCGGCCTCCTGACCCCCTTCTCACGCACGACCCCCTAGGGTTCGTGAGGTGAGTACTCCGCGCGGACTGGCCCTTCCGGCCACTGTGCGCGCCCTGACGCTTCGGTCACTCCGTCACCAGCACGCAGTGCTGCTCGCCGAACCCCGGTCAGGGGTCCCCCTCGGCATGGCGGTGCTGGTGCCGGGCTTCACCGGCAGCAAGGAGGACTTTCTCTCGATTCTCGACCCGCTCGCGGCCGGCGGGTTCGCCACCGCCACCTTCGACCAGCGCGGCCAGTACGAGTCGGCGCTCGACGCCGCGTGCCCCGACGGCCAACCCCTGACCCTCGAGCAGCTCGCCGACGACCTCATCGCCCTCGTCGACGTGCTATCGCCCACCTCCCCCGTGCACCTCGTCGGCCACTCCTTCGGGGGGCTGGTCGCGCGCGTGGCCACCATGCGTCACCCCGAGCGAGTCGCGTCGCTGATCCTGATGTGCAGTGGACCTGGGGCCCTACCCGAATCTCAGCGCGCACTGCTCGATGCCCTCGTCTCGGCCCTGGGAGCCCTTCCCATCGAGACCGTGTGGGAGGCCAAGGAACATCTCGACCGAGCACACGGCATCGCCCCGCTCGACCCCGAGGTGCATGAGTTCATGCACCGTCGTTTCGTGTCCAACGACCCCGCGTCGCTGGCCGCGAAAGCAGGCATGCTCACCACCGAGCCCGACCGCACCGACGAGTTCGCTCACGTGCTCAGCGCGCACGGCATCGCCGCCCTCGTCATGCATGGCCAGACTGACGACGCGTGGCCCATCGACGAACAGGAGCGCATGTCAGCGCGACTGCGGGCCGGCCTCGTGGTCATTCCCTCGGCAGGACACTCCCCCGCGGTCGACCAGCCCGAAGCCACCGCAGCCGCCCTCCTGTCGTTCTGGAACTCACCCGTTGGTTCACCTTCTCGGGCGAGGTGGGTGTGAGCGCCTTCGAGGCTGGGTATCAGGGTGCCGTGACCCTGCGCCTGCGACTCCCCGGTGAGTCGCTGTCTGCGCGAGAGGCCCGGCGAGCGGTCGCCACATGGGCGGTAACCCGTGGAATTGGCCCCGACCTCGATGACCTTGAACTGGTCACCAGCGAACTGGTGGCGAACGCGGCCGCTCATGGCATGGGCGTGGTCACCCTCGAAGCCGAGGACTCCGGTGACGTCGTGCGCATCCGAGTCACCGACCACGGCACCACCGGGCTCGTACCCAGAGAGTCCAACTCGAACGACGACAGCGGCAGGGGCCTGCTGATTGTGTCGGCACTGTCGCGCGCCTGGGGCAGCGCTGTCGGCGACGGGGTCACCGAGGTGTGGGCCGAGTTGCTGGTCGCCAGACGGTGAGCGGCGCACCCCGCATCCCCTGCGTGGGGGCCATCGTGCACGATTTCGGCGGCCGCCTGCTCATGGTGCTGCGGGCGAATGCTCCCGCCCAGGGCACGTGGTCGATCCCCGGCGGACGCCTGCTGCCCGGCGAGAGCCCCGAGGTGGGGTGCGCACGCGAGGTGCGCGAGGAGACCGGCCTCGACGTGCAGGTCGGCGAACTTGTGGGCAGGGTCAACAGGCCGGCACCGGGCGGCGGCACCTACCTCATCGACGACTTCCGGTGCCACGTCGTGGTCGGCACCCCGCTCACCCCCGTCGCCGGCGACGACGCGGCCGACTGCCGATGGGTGAGCCATGAGGAATTTCGTGGCCTCACGACCTCACCCGGCCTCACTGAGGCACTACGTGAGTGGGACGCGCTTCCCCAGTAGGACGCAATCACCCACTTCGCAGGAGTGATCCCCTACCGTGGCGGCATGGCAACCATCACACCGACGCCCACGCTTGCGGCGCACGAGTCACATCACGGCACCTTTCCCAGGCTTCTCTTCGCGCTCAATGCGGCGTGCGCGTGGGTGGGGCTCGTGATCGGCACCTACAGCAGCGCGCTCGGGCTCTACGACTACCCGCCACCCCAACCCGGCCTGCTCGGAGACAACTCCAGCGCGGTGGGCCGCCTTATCGACACCTACAGCTACTTCACCATCTTGAGTGTGCTGCTGGTGGCAGTCATCATGACGATCTTGGCGATCAAGCCGTCGGGCCACAGCCGCGTGTTCAAGGTGTTGCGCCTCGACACGCTGGTGATGATCAGCGTGACCGGAATCATTTTCTGGGCACTGCTAGCCGGCTCCTACACCCCGTTGGGAATCGACGTGATCAGCAACGTGTTCGACCACACGATCACCCCGGTCGTGACGATCGTAGTGTTCCTGCTGGTCGGCCCGCGCAACTGGCTTCGCTGGTGGATGATCCCCGCAGCAATCGTGCTACCACTCGTGTGGGTGCTGTACACGCTCGTGCGAGGCTCCGTGATTCACGCCTACCCCTACGGGTTCCTGAGCGTGAGCAAGTGGGGTCTGCCGTCGGTACTCAAGACCACCCTGTTCATCCTGGTGTTCGGAATCGTGCTGGGCCTGATCTACTGGGGAATCGACGCACTGCTGGGCCGCAGGGCTCGCGCCTCGCAGGCGCTAGTCGATGCGGCCTCAGCCACGCACACTCACCGCGCCGCGTAGTCCTCAAGTAGCCGACGGGCAATGATCATGCGCTGAATGTCGGCGGTTCCCTCGCCGATCATCAGCATGGGTGCCTCGCGGTAGAGGCGCTCAATCTCGTACTCCTTGGCGTACCCATAGCCGCCATGAATGCGGAACGAGTCCTCGACGACCTCCTTGCAGAACTCGCTGGCAAGATACTTGGCCATGCCCGACTCGAGGTCGTTGCGCTCGCCGGAGTCCTTCTTACGGGCCGACATGATCATCATCTGGTGGGCCGCCTCGACCTTGGTGGCCATATCGGCGAGGCGGAAGGCAACCGCCTGGTGATCAGCAATCTGCTTGCCGAAGGTGTGCCGCTGCTGGGCGTAGGCAACCCCGAGCTCGAAGGCCCGCGCAGCCACGCCGCAAGCACGCGCGGCCACGTTGACCCGACCGACCTCGACGCCGTCCATCATCTGATAGAAGCCACGGCCAGCCTGACCGCCGAGAATGCTCGTGGCGGGTAGCACGAGGCCATCCATGATCAGTTCAGTGGTGTCGACGCCCTTGTAGCCCATCTTTTCGATCTTGCCGGGGATGGTGAGCCCTGGCACCACCTCGCCGAATCCCGACGGCTTCTCAACGAGGAAGGCGGACATGCGCTTGTACACGCTGGAGTCAGCGGGGGCTGCGTCGTCGGTGCGCACGAGCACCGCGACGAGAGTGGACGAACCTCCGTTGGTGAGCCACATCTTCTGCCCGGTGAGCACGTAGTCGTCGCCTTGGCGCACCGCCTTGCTGGTGATGGCTGCCACATCGCTGCCGCAGTGAGGCTCGCTCATGGAGAACGCCCCTCGCACCTCGCCGGTGGCCATCCGCGGGAGGTAGTGGGCTTTCTGCTCGTCGGTGCCGTGCTGCATCAGCATGTGGGCGACGATGAAGTGGGTGTTGATGATGCCACTCACGCTCATCCAGCCGCGGGCGATCTCCTCAACGCACAGCGCGTAGGTCAGCAGCGACTGCCCGAGGCCGCCGTACTCCTCGGGAATCATCAGGCCGAAGATTCCCATCTCCTTCATGCCGTCGACGATCGCCTGCGGGTACGTATCGGTGTGCTCAAGCTCCTGCGCCTGGGGGATGATCTCCCTCTCGGTGAACTCGTGCACCGCAGCGAGAATCTCGATCTGGATGTCGTCAAGTCCGTCAGTCTGGCCCAATTTCGCCATCGGAGTTCCCTTCACGCGAGCGTTTGATTGACCCTCAGTATGAGGCTCCGGACTCACCTCAGCGACTCGGGTGTGGACAGCCAGCCCCCCCTCGGCACGAGAGATACGTCACGTCGTGGTCATCCCGCAGGACCCGGAGTCGATTGGGGCACTGACGGAAGAAGACCCGAGCGCGCCACCTGCCACGCCTGCCGCAGCCTGCCTTCGAGCGCTTCCTGCGCCTCTGACCGCGACAGGCTGGCCAACTCATGCGGCCGCAGGGGCTCGCCCGCGTACAGCCGCACCGTGGGCCTGCGCAGCACGCCGGTCAGCGCGCGCGCGACGCTGAGCGCGATCGGCCCATAGCCGACCTGTCGAGAGTCGTGATGGGCGACAGCATGTACAGGTACCCCCGACCGGGCCAGCAGTGCCGCTCCAGCGCGCCATGGCCGAGGCGAGCCCTCGACGTTGGCCGAGGTGTCGCCCTCGGGGTACATCACCACGAGTTCACCGGCCGAAAGAGCCCGGCGTGCGGCCAGCAGAGCAGGCGCCCCGCGCTCGGCCGACACCGGAATGACCCCCGACCGGGCGGCCATCTGTCGCGAGACGGGCCAGCGCAGCACATCGTCGGTGACGAGCACCCTGAAGTGGCGGTGTCCGGGCGCACAGCCCCCCGCGCAGGGGAGATCGACCCAGAGTCCGGCCCGACGTAAAGCCGCCATGGTCACGATCACATCGACGATGGTGGTGTGGTTGAGAACGACGAGGGCCGGCCCCGACGCGGGGTCGGCAGACGGAAGATTCTCTGCCCCGCGCACCGAGAGGCGGCACATTGCATGGGCAAGCGAGTCGAACACAACTCCCGACCGCGGGCCCACGGGAAATCTGGACGTGTCAGGACTCGGGAGTGGTGAACGCCGTGGTGCGCTGCATTCCGGCGGCACGCCCCTTGGCTGAGATGACCAGCGCCATCTTGCGCGACGCCTCGTCGATCATCTCGTCGCCGAGCATCACGGCACCCTTGGCCCCGCCCACGTGCGACGTGTAGTGGTCGTAGGCGTCGAGGATCATCTCAGCGTGGTCGTAGTCGCTTTGGCGGGGAGAGAAAACCTCGTTGGCCGCCGCCACCTGGTCGGGGTGCAGCACCCACTTGCCGTCGAAGCCCAGCGCCGCCGAGCGTCCGGCGACTCGCTTGTAGCCCTCGACGTCTTTGATTTGCAGGTAGGGCCCGTCGATGGCGAGCTTGTCGTAGGCACGAGCCGCCATCAGGATGCTCATGAGGATGTAGTGGTAGGCATCGCCCACGTCGTAGCCCGGAGGTTGCTCGCCCACGACCAGCGACTTCATGTTAATACTGGCCATGAAGTCGGCCGGGCCGAAAATGATGGTCTCGACCCGCTCGCTCGCGGCGGCGATGGCGTTGACGTTGGTGAGCCCGAGGGCATTCTCGATCTGCGCCTCGATTCCGATGCGCCCCACCTCGAGGCCGTGGGCCCGCTCGACCTGCGTCAGCAGGAGGTCGAGCGCCACCACCTGCTCGGCAGTCTGCACCTTGGGCAGCATGATGCAGTCGAGGTTGGCGCCGGCGCCGCCCACCACCTCGATGACGTCGGTGAAGGTCCACTCCGTGGTCCAGTCGTTCACGCGCACGGCGCGAACCTTGCCTTCGTAGCCACCCTCGTTGAGGGCCGCGACGATGTTCTTGCGGGCGCCGGCCTTGGCGAGGGGCGCCACGGCATCTTCGAGGTCCATGAAGACCTGGTCGGCGGGGAGCCCCTTGGCCTTGTCGAGCATCTTGGGGCTGCTGCCCGGGACGGCAAGGTTGGAGCGGCGCGAGCGCTGGGGTCGAGGAGTCATGGGCCGATGCTACCCAGTGCTCGTTCGATCAGATCGGCGGAGCCTCCGTCGCGAGTCGCCGATCGCCCGCGAGGATTACGAGGGTGAGTCCGGCGAAGAGCAGCACGATTCCGGGCAGCACGGCCAGCGGCGGCACCTGCCCTAGCCACCACGCAGCGATGAGGGTCGCGCCCGGCACCTCGAGGAGAATCGCGAGACTGGTCACCGTGGCCGGCGTGGTGGCCAGCACCCGGTTGATGAGCGTGTGGCCCAGCAGTTGGGCAATCGCGGTGAGCCCGATAAGCAGCCACCAGTCGCGGGCGGAGTAGCCACCCAGCGGCACCTGAAGCGCCACGCACAGCACCAGCAGCGCAACGCCGGAACTGCCGTAGGAAATGGTGGTGTAGGTGGCCGTCGACACCGACTGCCGCACCTCCTGACCGACGGTCACGTTGACCGCCATGAACACAGCTCCGGCGAGAGCCAGCCCGTCGCCCACGAGAGCACGGGGCTCGCGGCTCACATCGATTCCGGTCACGACGAGCACCCCCGCGAGGGCGATGGCAATTCCGACCCACACCTGCGGCCGCACCACGGCACCACGCATGCGGGCAATGACAACGGCCCACACAGGCTGGGTGGCAACCAGGGCGGTCGCCGAGGCCACCGAGGTGAACCTCAGGCTGGGGACCCACGCGCCCAAGTGTGCCCCCAGCAGCAGCCCCGAGAGCAGTGCGAGTCGCCACTCGCGCTTCGTCAGCGATGCGACCTCCCCGCGCCTGCGCCAGGCCACGAAGGGCGCTGTAGCGCCCGCTCCGAGCACGCAGCGCCACAGGGCGATCGCCAGCGCGGGCGCGGCACAGGCCGCGATCACCGGTCCCGAGGTCGAGATCGCCAGCACTGCGATGCTGAGCCACGCAAGGTCGGCGACGGGAGGCCGCGCCACCGCGTTCACGCGGACACGTTCGGAAGACACCCCGCCACCCTAGGGCGCGAGGCCGAATTGGGGTCGGCAGCGATAGCCTGCGACCATGACCGGCGCCACTGCACGGGTGTTCGTCGCGCGCCTGGCCGGAACCGCCGTGTTCGACCCCAGCGGCGATCAGGTCGGGAAGGTGCGCGACCTCGTTGTCATGCTCCGGCACGGAATCAATCGACCGCGCGTGCTCGGCCTCGTGGTTGAGGTGCAACCCCGTCGGCGCATCTTCGTGCCCATGACCCGGGTCACCTCGATCGACCCGGGCCAGGTGGTGACCACCGGACTGGTCAATCTCCGCCGCTTCGAGCAGCGAGCAAGCGAGACTCTGGTGATGGGCGAGCTTCTCGACCGCTCGTTGACCATGGTCGACACCGGCGAGGGTGTGACCGTCCTCGATGTCGGAATCGAGCAGGACCGCCTGCGCGACTGGGCTATCGCGTCTCTCTTCGTTCGCAAGGCTGGCGGTGGGCTTCGCCGACGCGGACCCACCCTCACCGTGCCCTGGGAGGACGTCTCGGGGTTGTCCCTCACCGTCGGCGCGCAGGGGGCCGACGCGCTTCTTGCTGCTCTCGACACGATGAGGCCCGCCGACCTCGCCAACCTGCTCCAGGACCTGCCGCCCAAGCGCCAGGTGGAGGTGGCGCGTGCCCTCGACGACGAGCGGCTCGCCGATGTACTCGAGGAACTGCCCGAGGACGACGCCGTCAAGATCGTCTCAATGCTCGAGACCGGCCGCGCCGCCGACGTGTTCGAGGAGATGGACCCGGGTGACGCCGCCGATCTCCTCAGCGAACTCACCCCCGAGAGCGCCGCCGAGATCCTGTCGCTCATGGAGCCCGACGAGGCCGATGATCTGCGGCGCCTGCTCTCGTACGACGACTACACCGCCGGCGGCATGATGACCACCGAGCCCATCATGGTGCTGCCCGACGCGACGGTTGCCGAAGCTCTCGCCAGCATCCGCAATCCCGACGTGTCGCCCTCGCTCGCCGCTCAGGTGTACGTCGTACGACCACCACTGGAGACCCCCACCGGGCGATTCCTCGGCGTGGTGCACTTCCAGCGACTGCTCCGCGAGCCCCCCAGCACACTGGTCTCGGCTATCGCCGACACGGGGCTCGAGCCCATCGGGCCCGACTACCCGCTCGAGTCGCTCACGAGGTACTTCGCGGCCTACAACCTCGTTGCACTGCCGGTGGTCGACGAGGCTGGTCGCCTCCTCGGGGCCGTCACCGTCGACGACGTCATCGACCACATGCTGCCGAAGGACTGGCGCGATAACTCGAGGGCGCTCGACGATGCGCCCGGCGAGGGGGTCTCTGATGGCCGCTGAGCGTCGCTCGTCGGGGCTCGACCAGCCGAAGTCACCGCGTCGGCTGAGCCGGCCCTCCATCGACCCCGAAACCGCGGGCCGGGTTTCCGAGCGCGTCGCGCGCTTCCTCGGCTCGTGGCGGTTCATCGGCTGGATGAGCCTGTTCGTGGCCGCCTGGGTTCTGTGGAACTCGCTGGCACCAGCATCGATGCGCTTCGACGTGTGGCCCTTCATCGGCCTAACCCTGCTGCTGTCGCTGCAGGCCTCGTACGCGGCCCCCCTCATCCTGCTGGCACAGAACCGCCAGAGTGACCGCGACCGAGTGCAGAACACCGAGGACCGGGGGCAGGCTGAGCGACTGCTCGCCACCGCCGAGTACCTCACCCGTGAGATTGCCTCCCTGCGCATGTCGCTGGGTGAGGTCGCCACCCGCGACTACCTGCGCGGCGAGTTGCGCGATCTACTCGATGAGATCGATGCGAGGTCGGGCAACCCCCGCGGCGGCAAGGGCAGCAAGGGGGGCAAGGGTCAGAAGGGGGCCAAGCAACTAGCCGAGCAGCCAGGCGAGCAGCCTGATGAGCAGCCCGATGAGCCCGACGTGCAGGAGCCACCGAACGTGGGCGGCGTGGCTGAGCAATAGCATCGAGCCATGTCCACATCGCCCGCCGGCTCCCCACCCACCGACGATCTAGTCCGCGCAGCGCTCGCCACCGTGCTCGACCCCGAGATTCGTCGGCCCATCACCGACCTCGGCATGGTCAAGTCGATCAGCATCGCCGACACCGGAGTGGCCTCGATCGGGATCTACCTCACCGTGGGCGGCTGCCCGATGCGCGACGAGATCACGTCTCGAGTTACCGCAGCAGCAATGACGGTGCCGGGCATCACCGGGGTTGAGGTTGAGCTCGACGTCATGAGCGACGAGCAGCGCGCCGCCATGCGCGAGCAACTTCAGGGCCCCCAGCGCGACATCCCCTTCTCGCGACCGGGCTCCCTCACCAAGGTCTTCGCCATCGCATCCGGAAAGGGTGGCGTCGGCAAGTCATCCATTACCAGCAACCTCGCAGCCGCAATGGCCCAGCAGGGGCTCAGCGTCGGCGTGGTCGACGCCGACATTTACGGCCACTCCATCCCGCGCATGCTCGGGGTCACCGGCACTCCCCACCAGGTCGAGGGCATGATCATGCCGCCGGAGGCCAACGGGGTGCGCGTCATCTCCATGCTGCCCTTCAAGCCGGGCGGCGTCAGCCAGCCGGTCGCCTTTCGCGGCCCGATGCTGCACCGCGCACTGCAGCAGTTCCTCGCCGATGTCTGGTGGGGCGACCTCGACGTGCTCCTGCTCGACCTTCCCCCGGGCACCGGCGACATCGCCATCTCGGTTGCCCAACTGCTTCCCGGGGCCCAGATCGTCGTGGTCACCACCCCTCAGGCAGCCGCCGCCGAGGTCGCAGTGCGCGCCGGAATGCTGTCGCAGCAAACCCACTCGCGCGTCGCAGGCGTGATCGAGAACATGAGTGGAGTCCCCTGCCCTCACTGCGGCGAGCCCATCGATCTGTTCGGAGTCGGAGGTGGCGCCATCGTGTCCGAGCAACTCACCGCTGAACTGGGCACCGATGTTCCACTGCTCGGACGGATCCCCTTCGACATCCGCCTGCGCGAGGGCAGCGACGCCGGTCTGCCGCTGGTGCTCTCGGCCCCCGACTCCCCCGCCGGGGAGGCCCTGCTGGCACTCGCGGCCAACCTGGGCGGTCGCCCGCGTGGCCTAGCCGGCATCTCGCTGGGCCTTACCCCAGCGCGCAGTTTGTGACCTGAGGCTAGGTCGCGTCGGGGTCGAACGGCGCGGGCGCGGGCGCCGCCGCGGGGTTGGCGGCGCGCGTATCGGGCGCGACTCCAGGGAACGAGTCAGTGGCAGCCCGACCGGCGTCCTCGACGGTTGATCGTGCCTCGTCGATGGGCTCCATCACGCTGCGCATGATGTTGCGCGGATGCAGGTCGGTGAGGTCCTTGAGCATCGAGGTGTCGACGTCGATGGAGTCGGTGAGTTGCTGCCGCGCCGACTGAGCCTGCTCGCGGATCTGCCTGAGCCAGTGGGTGGCCTGGGCTGTGACCTTGGGCAGTCGGTCGGGGCCAAACACAAGTAGGGCCACCACTGCCAGCGCGGCGAACTCAAGGAGGCCAATGTCGAACATGCGACCACAGTACGCCTGCCCAGCAAGACGCGACGAACCAATGACCGACAGCGGCTACGGGCCACTCGTGGTTGAGCCGAGGACCAGCTCAACCTGGCGCGTTGACGAGCCGCTTTTCAGGGTCAGGATGATCGAGTCGCCGGGAGCCTTCGCGCGCACCGCCACCACGAAGGCCGTGCCATCGGCCACGGGTCGACCGTCGACCTTCAGCACCACGTCGCCTACCGCAAGCCCGGCACGTGCCGCCGGACCTCCCGCCACGACAGAGCGCAGCCGGGCGCCGACCTCCTGGAAGTCGTTGTCGACGCCCACGCCCATGATGGGCGTGGTCGACTGTCCGGTCTCGATGATTTCGGTGACGATCCTGCGCACCTGGTTGATCGGAATAGCGAAGCCGAGCCCGATCGACCCCTCCTGCCCCGCACCTGAGCCCAGCGTGGCGATGGCCGAGTTGACGCCGATCACCTCTCCGCGGGCGTTGGCCAGGGGCCCACCCGAGTTGCCGGGATTGATAGGGGCGTCGGTCTGAATCGCATTGATGAACGACGTCTCAGCCTCCCCGCCGGTGGTCACAGGCCGGTTGAGGGCGCTAATGATGCCCGCGGTGACCGTGCCCTCGAGACCAAGCGGCGAACCGATCGCGACGGCGGTGTCGCCCACGACGACGGCCGCCGAGTCTCCGAGCACCACGGTGGCAAGCTCGGTGCGAGACACCTTCAGCACGGCGATGTCATACGACGGGTTCCGTCCGACCACGGTTGCTCGCTCTGAGCTTCCATCGGGAAACGAAACCCTGATGGTGCCGTTCAGCCCCGACTCGACCACGTGGTTATTGGTCACGACGTAGCCGTCGGGGCTTACGACGAACCCCGTGCCTGTGCCACCCTGACCCGACGACTCAGCGCTGATCGACACCACGGCGGGGGACACGGCACGCGCGATCGACGCGATGGAGCCGTCGGCCCTGGGCAGGGCAGGCCCGGTACCCCCTGACGCGGGGGCCAGAGACACCCTGGTGGGCGGCTGAGCCGGGCTCGAAGCGAGGCGGGAGCCCACCACCCCTCCGAACAGCCCGGCAACAAGCGCGACAGCGATCGCGACCACGAACAGTCGCCAGGGCCGGCGTGAACGCTCCTGAGGATCTGCCACCACGGGGTAGGGGCTCTGCAACTGCGCGATTGGAGGTCCGACAGGCGGCGCCATGCTCGGCATAGGTGCTACGGGCGGGCCCTGGGGGGGCGGAGGCTGGCGCGCCGAAAGGGCTGCGGTCCACGGATCGTCCATCGGCACCCCCCCATTGTCACACCCCTCCCCCCGAGTCGCCCACGTCGTCACGTCTGATCAGGCGGAAGGGCCCCGACAATGCGCTCGACGAACGACTCGGGCGCATCGGTCATGACAGTCAGAACGCTGCCCGACGACTGCCACACCCAGGTCGGCGCGCCCGACGCCGACCGCAGCACAGCGCCCGCGGCGAAGGGGGCCACCACCATGCCCGGCATCGCGTCGCGGTCGAGCCGACCACGTTGAACAAACAGCGACACCACGTCGAGGCCATCGCTGTAGACCAGTTGCACACCGCCGGCGTCAGCCTCGTGCGCCTCGACAAAATCGAGCCCGCCGGGGAGGCCCTCGGGACACACCCAGCCCTCCGTGCGGAGTCTTCCCACAGCAACGTCGTCGAGCCTCGGGCCTGGGGTGGCCGTGACCGTGGCCCCCGCTGGGGCCTCAGCGGCCGCGGGCACATGCAGGGAGACGAACTCCATGCCGCGCACCTGTCGCGACGTGGTATCGATCAGTTGTCGTTTCACCATCAACCCGGTGCCCCGGTCGATCCAGAACCTGCCCTCAGGATCACCCCGCTCGTCGCGCGCCTCCACCACGTCAGTCTCGCGGCCCATCAGGGTGTCGGAGCCGGCCATCACCACCCCGAACCGGCGGACCAGCAGGTTAAGGAAGGGCAGTGCCGACGAGGGGGAGCCCGCTGCTGGGGCGTCGGGCGCGAATTGGCCGTGGGCAAGGTCCGACCCGGTGGGCGCCTCCAGGGCAGTGACGGTGCCCTGTCCGGGGCGGTGCACCACGATCAGCCGGAGCGGCGCCGAGCCATCAGACGGCGACCACAGCGCCACGCCGTCGAACGAGGTCTGCTCGGCAGACCGAGCGGCCGCACGCAGCAGCGCTACGGCAGCAGGGTCATCGGGAATATCGACCGAGGCTGCGACCACCGTCGCCGCCGCCCAGGGCTGCGGGCCGGCCGGCGCACTGGAGCACCCACCCAGTGAGGCGCCCAGCACCATGACCCCCACACCCGCCAGCGGGATTCGGCCACGCACGATCATGGCGCCGTGGGCTCGCCGGCCTGGTCATCGACCTGCAGACCAGCAGACTGCACCTCAATTCCGCGCAGAGACCCCACCGACACGGTTCCCCCGGGTGAGACCGCGCCCGACATCGAGGCATGCTCGGCGGCGAAGGAGCTCAGGTTGGGGACGATCACGGGAACTGAGGCAGCGGTCTGACCTAGCGAGGCCACCCCGCCGATGAGGGCAATGGCGCCCACGATGGCCGACCCGCCCGCCAGGGCAACTCGGCTGCGGCGGCGCCGTGCACGAGCCTCGGCTAGCGACACCACCCCGGAGAGAGAGACAGCCGCCGTGACGTCTGGCACGCGTCGGAGTCGGGAGACCAGGTCGTCTGAGGGATCAGGAGCGCCCGAGCCCGCCAGCCTCTGGCGCATGCTGCGCTGGGTTTCCACGGCATCGCGGCACGACGCGCAGACCGCAACGTGGGCCAGAGCCCGCGCGCGCTCATCGCCGGTAAGCCGGCCATCGGCCAACTCGGCCACCCGTCGCCCCAGACATGCGGTCATCCCTGAGGTGCCCCCAGGTCGGCTGGCGACATGTGCGACGCGTCTCGCGGTGCCCGGTGGGCCAGGGCCGATCGCAGGCTCGACCGGCCGCGGTGGATGCGGCTGCGCACGGTTCCTAGCTTGATGCCCAGCACCTGCGCCACCTCCTCGTAGGACAGCCCCTCGACATCGCACAGCACCACGGCTGCCCTGAACTCTGGGCTCAGCGCATCGAGCGCGCGCTGGATGTCATCATCGAACATGTCATCGGCGTGCTGGTCGGCAGGGCAGCGCTCGCGGCCGGGAAAGCGGTCCTCCGCATTTTCGGGAAGGCCGTCGAAGCGAATGCGCTGCTTGCGCCGCACTCCATCGAGAAAGAGGTTCGTGGTGATGCGGTGCAGCCACCCTTCGAAGCTTCCCGGGGTGTAGCGCTCGAGCGAGCGGAAAACCCGGATGAACACTTCCTGAGTCAGGTCCTCGGCGTCGTATCGATTGCCGGTGAGCCGATAGGCCACTCGGTACACACGGGCTCCGTGGTCTCGCACGACGTCGTCCCACGACGGGGGCACATAGGGCTCCGTCGAAGCCTCACGAACATCCGTGCTCTCGTTGGCGGACACCGAACCTCCAGGGAAACTCATTCGCCGCCGGACGTGGCTGACCCTCTGGGTCGCGCGAGTGTTCATGGGAACGCTCGACGCCACGAGCAACGAAGTCACTAGCAGCCTTCCCCTCCACGTTAGGGGTGAAACGCCTCACGTGGCTGATGCGGCGAATCCCTGACACAACGCTAACGAACCGCGTTCTCCAGCGGTTCCCTGCCGTGGCTACCACGCGGACCGACCGGTGGAGGCTAGCCTGAGGGCACGGACCGCGACTTCCTAGACCCGTTCAGCATCCGGCACAACCTCGACTGCCTATCCGGAGCAACCAGGAGGCCACCATCACCAGCCAGCAGTACGACTCAGCCCCACCCAAGGCCGCCACCTGGGACTTCGTCGAGGCCTACCCGGCCGAGGACCAGGTGCTCGCCGATGCGCGCGGCCGCGCCTCAGGCTCGGGTGCCCCGGCAGTGAGCCCGGCCACGGGTGCGGCCCTCGCACTGATCGCTGGGCTGGTGAACGCCTCGTCGGTCGCCGAAGTGGGCACGGGAGCGGGCGTGTCGGGAGTATGGCTGCTGCGAGGCATGCGGCCCGACGGCGTGCTCACCACCGTCGACGACGACGGAGAGCAGCACCGGTCGGCTCGACTGACATTTGCTGCTGCTGGGATTCCGTCGCAGCGGGTGCGGCTGATCACAGGGCGTGCGCTCGACGTGATTTCGCGCCTGTCTGACGGGGGGTACGACATGGTGGTGCTCGATGCCGATCCGCTCGAGCTTGAGACTGAGATCGACGAAGCCAAGCGGCTGCTCAGGATTGGCGGGGCACTGGCCATCCCCCACGCCCTCGGCTCAGATACCGTCGCCGACCCTGCCCAGCGCGACTCCGTGACGGTAGCCATTCGCGCAGCGGTGGCGAAACTCGCCTCAGACCCAGCGTGGAGTGCCGTGCTTTTACCCGTCGGCGACGGGCTCGCCGTGGCGCTGCGCGCCGCCGACGAAGCCGCCGAAGCCTGAGCTAGACCTTCGGAGCAGTCACCGCGACGAGTTGCTCGCCGAGTTCCTTCGCCTCAGCGGGCGTGAGCTCAACCACGAGGCGGCCGCCTCCCTCGAGGGGGACGCGCATCACGATTCCGCGCCCTTCTTTGGTGGCTTCCAGCGGGCCGTCTCCGGTCCGTGGCTTCATGGCCGCCATGGGTGTCCCCTTCCGTCACGCTTCAGTGATCACGTCAGAACGAGGGGATCCTCTTCGGACCCCGCGCTGACTTCCATTATCTCGCATTGGTAGTCGCCCCCGCACCACGGGCCACCTCTGGCGCTCGACAGTGCGCCTCCCCTTGCCGCCGCGTGCGCTACCAGACCCATTCCGCGGTCGTCGAATGCCATAGAACCGACACCGCCTCGGCGCCACGGAGAAGCGCAACCCCCGTCACCGAATTGCTCCCGCTATCATGGCCGACTAGACGAAGGCTGCCGAGGTCTAGGTCGAAGGCAAGGGGTATCAGATGACAGCCGACTTCTTCGCACGATTCAATGACCCGACGGGCGCTGGGTGGGACAGTCTAATTGCTTGGCGAAGCTCTGCAATCGAGGTCTCTGCGATCGCGCGCCAGACACAGATCATGCGTGAAACTCTCATGCTGGGCAAGGAAGTCCCCTGCCCTTATTGCGCTCAACTCATCGCACGCGAGGCGGCGATCTGCAGCCAGTGCCAGGGCGCACTGCGACTCGGCTCTTTCGGCGCCATGCGAATGGCAGTGAGACAGGACCCATCGCTGGCCCTGCGCACCCATGAGTCCCTGTCCGCGCTTCAATCGCGTGTGTACGTGCTTGATCGAATGCTGGCACGTCAGCAGACCCTCTTCGAGACCGTACGGCCTGTCGCAGCATCGCTTGACTCATGGGGCACGAAGCTGTGGAAGTCAGTTGTGCCAGCCATGGATGCGCTCACGGGCCCAACCCAGATTTTCTTCACCCACGTTAGGAGTCGTGAGCCTCTTTCAAGGAAGTTGGCCAACACTCTCGCAGGCAACTGGGAGGACCTTGCGAAATCGCTGGGCAAACTCACTCCCAGCCCAGATCGGGAGTTCACCAGCAAAGAATTGCTGTCGGCTAGACAGGGCCTAAACGGCATTGCCTCGCAGGTCCAGCGCAGTCGAGGCGCGTACGAGAGTTGGGCCGCCTACTGCGAGGTGCAGGCGCATCTAATGCTCGGCCTCAACCCATGGCTTGACACGCCATACGGCGCTTTCAGCACAGGGAAGGAGGCACTGCACTACGTCGACGTGAACGGAGGGGGCACTGCCCTGCCGAGTGTGATGCAGGAGTCCGAGTACTGGCTCGGCCAGGCCGCGCTGCAGACGACATCACCTGAGATTTCCACGGCCGCAATCGCCCTCATTATCCAGCGCTTCATGGTGACCGACGGACGAGCACACGATGCGGCAGTGCTTCTCGAGGGTGTGTCGAGAGGTGGCTTCGCCGGCCGCTTCGGCATGCTCACCTCTGAAGGGGCAGTCCGCTACGCACTTGGAGACGTAGTTGGGTCTTCAGAAGTATTCCGCCGCGCCTTGGCCTCTGCCGAAGAGCCTCGTGACGAGGCATTGAACTACCTGGCGCGAATCGCCGAGGACGGAGGCGACACCACGCAAGCCATGGAACTGCGCTCCCGATTGGTCATCGAGACTCCGAACAGCCGCCACGCACGAACGGCCATCGCCGCACAGAGGGTCAAGCCCATTGAGCCTTCTCCTCAGCACGTTGCCAGTGCTGACTGGTTTCCAGACCCCCATGGGATCGGACGCTTGCGTTACTGGGACGGAAACACATGGACCGAGCACACGGCAGATTGAACGACCTCGCCGCCAATTGCCCGCTGTGAAAACTCCCCTATCCGCGGAGATGCGCCTTGTCGCCCTGGACGGTTCTCAGCACCACCGAACCGACAGCGCCTCAGCGGAGAAGTCCGGGCTGCGGCGATGACAGGGGCTTCGACGCTACGCGCAGTGACACCCCTCGACGTGGTCATCGACGAAGCCGGTCGCCTGAAGGGCCGCGTAGAGCGTGGTGGGTCCCAGAAACCTGAAACCGCGCGCTTTGAGTGCACGCGCAAGGCCGGCTGAGCCAGGGGTGGACGACGGCACGTCGGAGAGCCGAGCCGGACGGCCCTGCCGAGCGGGGTCAGCGGCAGCCACCTCAAGCAAGGCCGTGAGAGCCCCCTCGCCGTCGCGGTCCCAGAGGCTCAGGAGCGCCTCGGCGTTCGCGATGGTCGCCTCGATCTTGCCCCGATGCCGAATGATGCGGTCATCGGCGAGAAGTCGCTCGATCTCCGGGGGGCCATAGTTCGCAACACGCGCGGGTTCGAAGCCCTCGAACGCGGCGCGGAAAGCCTCGCGCTTGCGCAGGACTGTGATCCACGACAGTCCGCTCTGGAACGACTCGAGGCAGAGCCGCTCGAACAGGGAGCGGTCGTCGCGCAGCGAGCGTCCCCACTCGAGGTCGTGGTAGCCGCGGTACTCCGCGGTCTGAGCGGCCCAGGAGCATCGCGCCAGGCCATCGTCGCCCACCACGAGGTCGAGGTTCACAGCCCTCCGGACTCGACCAGACGCGCGAACTTCTCGAGAGACCGCTTCACGCCCAGCGCGAACGCGGGCCTGACGACCTGCCATCCCAGTCGCCCTACCATGCCCAGCGGGGGCTCAATTTGCTCGCTCCACACGAATCGCGAGCGCCCACCCGGAAGGGCGAAAACCTCCATCACGCCTGAGCCGCGCACCACCTTGCCCGTGTGCTCGACCACCACGCGGTGGGGCGGGTCCCACTCGGTGATGATCATCGTGTCGAGGAAGCCCACCTTGCCGATGCCGGTGAACGCCTCGAGCGTGGCACCCACCCCCACACCATCTCCTCCGGTGGTGCGTACCCCGGTGCCCAGCATCCACTGCCCCTGCGACTCCCAGTCTGCGATCGCTGCGAAGACTCGGTCGGCCGCGGCGTCGATGACGACGTCAAGCTCAAGGTGTTGCATCGTGTGCCTCATCACTGTCAGGGGTGTCGATCGTGGGGATGTCTGTGCTCTCAAGGAATTGCGGGGCCTCGATCGGAGTAGGCACGCTCGGCAGCGCCAGCCCGTGAGAGAGCAGCTCCGATTCAAGTTGGTTGATGCGCTCGTCGCGAGCCGTGAGATCGACGCTGACTCGGTTAAGCACCTCGTCGACCTCGTCCATGCGATAGCCCCTCAGCCCCACAGCGAACTTCACGGAGTCAACGTCGGTGGCCCCCACCGAAGGTGAAGGAAGGTTGAGCGGCTCACGGTCGTGCGACGGCGGAGGCAGCTCCCCCAGCCGTCCGACGGCAAGAAGTGCGATGGCGATCAGCACCAGCACGCCAACGACGACATAGGCCACAATCACCTCACCATTGTGGCGCACCCGATGCCGAGGTGGAGCGGCGGTGGCCCAGGGCCGGCATGCATGCGCGACACTAAGTACGTGACCGAGCCGTCGCCCCCGCGGGCCCTCACCCTGGGCCGCCACACGTTCGAGCCACACCACACGCTGGTGATGGCGATCATCAATCGGACACCCGACTCGTTCTACGACGGCGGGGCCAATATGGCCGATGCCGACGCCCTCGAGGCGGTGGCACGGGCGATCGACGCGGGCGCCGACATCGTCGACATCGGCGGGGTCAAGGCCGGCCCCGGAGACGTCGTCGATGAGCTCGAGGAGTTGCGTCGGGTTGCCGGCTTCGTGGGCCAGGTGCGGGCGCTTCACCCCGACGTGATCATCAGCGTCGACACCTGGCGCGCATCGGTGGGCCGCGCCACCTGCCAGGAGGGTGCCGACCTCATGAACGACGCCTGGGGCGGGGTCGACCCCCAGCTCGCCGAGGTAGCCGCCGAGTTTGGCGCCGGACTCGTGTGCACCCACACCGGGGGTGCGACGCCGCGCACGCGACCCCATCGGGTGGCGTACGACGACGTCATGGCTGACATCCTCACGCGCTGCCTCACCGAGGCTGAACGCGCGGCGAGCCTGGGAGTTCGAGCAGACCGAATCCTGATCGACCCCGGTCACGACTTCGGCAAGAACACCCGCCACTCACTCGAGGCCACCAGACGGCTCGGTGAGATGGTCGACACGGGGTGGCCGGTGCTGGTATCGCTCTCGCGCAAGGACTTCGTGGGCGAGACGCTGGGAATTGCCGTTCCTGCGGAAAGACTAGTGGGCACGCTCGCGGCCACGGCGGTGAGCGCCTGGCTTGGCGCCCGCGTGTACCGGGTTCACGACGTGGCGCAGACCCGGGCAGTTCTCGACATGGTGGCGTCGATTCGGGGCGACCGCCCTCCCGCACTAGCCCGCCGCGGCCTGGCCTGAAGCCTTACCGAGCCCAAACGCTGCGCACATGAATCCGTGACGCCCAGCGCGCATGATGATCTCAGGGGGCGCGCACGGCGCCCTTCACGAGAGGATGTCAGCATGGAGAGTCACGAGCCCACGAATCCGTGGCAGCCCAGCCCCACGAGTCCCTCGAGTCCGGCGAGTCCGGCGACTGGTACCCCGGCCCGCACTCGCCGCCCAGGCCGCGCACTGGCCTTCGTGGCAGCCGGCGCCATTGCTGCCACCGGCATTACCGGTCTGGCCTTCGCGGCCGACAACAGCCCCACGCCATTACCCAGCGCCCCAGGCGACTCCACCTCCCCCCGTGACCCGGGCAACCCCGGCCCCATGATGGGCCACCGCGACGGTGGGGGAGGTTTTGGCCATGACGGACGGGGTGGGCCGGGGGGTCCGCGCCGGATGAGTGGGCACGGTGGGTTCGATCTGGGCGGCCGTGTGCAGCACGGTGAGGCCGTCGTTACCCGGGATGACGGAACCACCGCCACGGTGCGTGTGCAGTCGGGCACGATCTCGTCGGTCGTCACCACCGAGCTGGTGGTGACGAGTGACGACGGCTTCGAGCAGACCTGGTCGCTCACTTCAGCAACCACGATTCACAAGAGTCGATCCGACGCCACCGCCGCCGACCTCGCGGTGGGCGACACTGTGATGGTGCTCGGTGAGGTCAAGGATGGGTCCGTGACCACGCTGCGAGTGGGCGCACTCACGGCTGCCGAGGCAGCTCAGCGCGAGGCCATGCGCCAGCAGTTCGAGAAGGACCACCCCGGTGGGCCCCTCGGCGGCCCGGGCCAGCCGGGCGACGACGACGGAGATGGCCCCGCAGGGTCGGAAGTCCCCAACCCGTCCGCGAGCCCCACTGCGACAACCAGCGGGTACACCGCCTGACCCAAGCGCCCCGCTGACTCGGCCCCGACCCCCACGAGGGGCGTCGGGGCCGAGTCATTTGACGGCCACCGCGACTATGGTTTACCTTTCAACTACCTAGTTGAACGATCAATTACGAAAGGGACACCATGACCACCGCCACCACCGACCTATCGACCATCACCGGAACCTGGACTATCGACGCCTCACACTCCACGATTGGCTTCACGGCCCGACACGCCATGATCGCCAAGGTGCACGGCCGCTTCGCCGAGTTCGAGGGCTCGCTCGTCCTCGACGGCGACACCCCCGCCAACTCGTCGACCACGCTGACCATCCAGTCCGCCAGCATCAACACGGGCAACGCCGACCGCGACGGCCACCTCACCAGCGCCGACTTCCTCGACGCCGAGCAGTTTCCGGCCCTCACCTTCGCCAGCACCTCGGTGACACACATGAGTGGCAACGACTTCGTGCTCGCCGGCGATCTCACGGTGCACGGCGTGACCAAGCCGGTGGAGATCAAGGTCGAGCTGTCGGGCGTCGGCTCTGACCCCTGGGGCAACACCCGCATCGGGCTTGAGGGCAGCACCGAAATCAGCCGCAAGGACTACGGCCTTGTGTGGAATGCCGCGATCGAGGGCGGCGGAATTCTCGTGTCTGACCACATCAAGATCACCCTCGACGTTCAGGCCATCAAGCAGGTCTGACCAACTCGGGGCCCGGGTGCGCCGGGCCGGTACTGTGAGTGCGTGAACTCAGCCTCCGGTATCGGCCTAGCCACCTGGGCCGACGACTCTCTTCTCGACGTGTGGTTTCCGGCTCCAACGCTGGGTCCCGATCCGCTCGACGTTCCTGACATCTCGTCGGCGATCAATTCCGACGACGTCCGAGGGGTGCGCGTCTCCACCCTGCGCGTCGTCATCGACGATCTCGCAGCAGCGCCGATCGACGGCCCCGACGCGTGGCTGCGCCTGCACCTGCTCTCGGCTCGACTCGTGGCCCCCCGCACCATCAACCTCGACGGCATGTTCGGCCTCCTCACCAACGTGGCGTGGACGTCGCTGGGACCGGTCCCGATCAACCGGATCAACGAGGTGCGACTCAGCGCCCGCCATCGAGGCGTCACCATGACCGTCCACGGAGTCGACCGCTTTCCTCGCATGGTCGACTACGTGATCCCCACCGGAGTTCGCATCGCTGACGCCGACCGCGTGCGGCTCGGCGCGCACCTTGCCGAGGGCACCACCGTGATGCACGAGGGGTTCGTCAACTTCAACGCGGGCACCCTGGGCGCCTCGATGGTCGAGGGACGAATTTCGGCCGGAGTCGTGGTGGGCAACGGCAGTGACGTGGGCGGTGGCGCCTCCATCATGGGCACGCTGTCAGGGGGTGGTACCGAGGTCATCAGCGTCGGAGAGCGATGCCTCATCGGAGCAAATGCGGGGCTCGGTATCTCACTGGGCGACGACTGCGTGATCGAGGCCGGAACCTACGTGACCGCCGGTTCCAAGGTCACCACGCCCGACGGCCAGATTGTGAAGGCACGCGAGTTGTCAGGCGGTTCGAACCTGCTATTTCGCCGCAACTCGGTGACCGGCGCCCTCGAGGTGGTAGCTCGATCAGGCAGCTGGGGTGGGCTCAACGCGGCATTGCACGCCAACGACTGACGTGTCAGGCGCGGTGGTCGGTCCAGGCCGACCCGCTCCAGTAGCGCTGGCCGCCGGGGAGCTCGGGATCGGGGTACCAGCCGGCCGCCACGGCACCGGGAGCGCCCACCCATCCCACCGCCACCATGGGAGCCCCCGTGGCCCCCACCGCCCGTGTGGGGCCCCCTGAGCGTCGCACCAGGCCCATGATCAGCAGCGCGAGGCCCACGAGGCCCATCAGGCCCGCCAGAGCGATGGCCGCGATCCATCCGGCAGCGGCTCCCATGGTCGACAGCAGGCTCACCGACACCGCCGCTCGGCCCGGCTCGCTTCCCTCGCCGACGACCACCGTGTACTCGCCGCCGACGGGAGCGTCGAAGGAAGCCACCGCACGATAGGTGTCACCGTTCACCGTGACGCTCTCAGGTGTTGCGACGCGCAGGACGGTGACCTTCCCCTGAGGCCCGACGACACTCACCAGACTCGAGTCGAAGGGTGGCGTCTGCGCCTTCGTCACCTGCGCGTACACAGACTTGGAACCGGCCTCGAGAGTCTGGGTAACCGTGCCGGGCACCCCGAAGGTAGGGACAGTGAGAGCCCTGACCACCCCTCCAGCGATCTGGAGGGCCGACACCAGCACCAGCGTGCCGGAAGCCAGCATGATGAGTACTCCAACGATGGGCACTGCCCAGCCGCGACGCTTGGGCCTCGTGGGCACCGCCGGTGTGGCGGGGGTGCTCATCGAAAGTCGCCTGTGATCAGCGCTGCTCGATGGGCACGTACAGCCTCTCGGGTTCCCCCACGTACACCTGTCGCGGACGACCGATCTTCGTGGTGGGGTCGTCGATCATCTCGCGCCACTGGGCGATCCAGCCCGGCAACCGTCCGAGGGCAAACAGCACGGTGAACATCTTCTGCGGGAAGCCCATCGCCTTGTAGATGAGTCCGGTGTAGAAGTCGACGTTGGGGTAGAGCTTGCGCTCAATGAAGAAGTCGTCGGCGAGCGCAACCTCCTCGAGTCGCAGTGCGATGTCGAGCAGGGGGTCACTGATGCCCAGTTGCGCGAACACCTTGTCGGCCGAGGCCTTGACGATGGCCGCTCGCGGATCGTAGTTCTTGTAGACGCGGTGACCGAAGCCCATGAGCTTGACTCCGTCTTCACGGTTCTTCACCTGACGCACGAAGGTGTTGACCCCACCGCCCGAGGCATGGATGGTCTGCAGCATTTCGAGCACCGCCTGGTTGGCTCCACCGTGCAGGGGCCCGAACAGGGCATTGATGCCGGCCGATACCGAGGCAAAGAGGTTGGCGTGCGAGGAGCCCACGAGTCGCACCGTCGAGGTCGAGCAGTTCTGCTCGTGGTCGGCGTGCAGCACCAGCAGCATGTCGAGGGCCGCCACGATCTCAGGGGCAACCTCGTAGGGCTCGGCGGGGACCCCGAAGGTCATGCGCATGAAGTTCTCGACGAGGTTGAGCGAGTTGTCGGGGTAGAGGTAGGGCTGACCCACCGACTTTTTGTAGGCGTAGGCAGCGATGGTGGGCACCTTGGCCAGCAGGCGCACCGTGGAAATCTCCACCTGCTCGGGGTCGAACGGGTCGAGCGAGTCCTGGTAAAAAGTCGACAGCGCAGAGACCGCGCTCGACAGCACCGGCATGGGGTGCGCGTCGGCAGGGAAGCCATCGAAGAACCGTCGCAGGTCCTCGTGCAGCAGCGTGTGCTTGGTGACTCGCTGGCTGAAGTCCGCGAGTTCGGTGGCCGACGGAAGGCTTCCGTAGATGAGCAGATACGACACCTCAGCGAAGTTGCTCGACTTCGCCAGCTGCTCGATGGGATAGCCGCGATAGCGCAGAATGCCCGCGTCGCCATCGATGTAGGTGATCTCCGAACTGCAGGAGGCCGTGTTGACGAAGCCACCATCGAGGGTGACATTGCCAGTCGTCTTCAGCAGGTCGGAGATGTCGTAGCCATTGCTGCCCACAGTGGCCTCGACCAGGGGGAGGGTGAGGCTTCCGGACGGGTGGGTTAGGGACACATCGCTCATGGGGAAACCGTACCCATTGATGGCTGCCTCGGCTGCGCCCGGTGGCCACTCACGGTGTGAGACGAGTCACCGCGGCCGAGATTCGTTCGTCGGTGGCTGTCAGCGCGACGCGCACGTGATGGTTGCCGGCGCTGCCATAGAAGTCTCCGGGGGCCACCAAGATGCCCCGCTGCGCAAGCCAGTCGACCGTGATCCAGCAGGGTTCGTCCCGCGTGCACCAGAGGTAGAGCCCGGCTTCGGAATGATCGACGCGGAAGCCAGCAGACCTCAGGGCGGGCAGCAACTGGTCGCGACGGGCGCCATAGACCAAGCGCTGTGCTGCGACATGGAGGTCGTCGTCGAGCGCGGCGATAGCGGCCTGCTGCACCGGGCCTGGCACGATCAAGCCGGCATGCTTGCGCACCTCGAGCACTCGCGCCAACACCGTAGAGTCGCCTGCCGCGAAGCCGAAGCGATACCCGGCGAGGTTTGAGCGCTTCGAGAGCGACTGCAGCGCCACCACCGAATTGTGCGAGGTGCCGCACACCGACGGATGCAGGACTGACACAGGCTCAGACGTCCAGCCGAGGTCGAAGTAGCACTCATCGCTGACAACGAGAGCCCCGCGCGACCTGGCCCAGGCAACGATCGCCGCCATCTCGGCCGCAGGGGCCACCCGACCCGTGGGGTTCGACGGGGAATTCAGCCACACGAGGGCCGGTCGTGCGGCCTCCAACTCGTCGACCGAGTCGGCCTCCACCACGGCGCAGCCGGCGAGGAGGGCGCCCACGGCATAGGTCGGGTAGGCGACGCGAGGCACAGCAACCGCGTCGGAGACGCCGAGGCCGAGCAGGGTCGGCAGCAGGGCCACGATCTCCTTGGTGCCGATCGACGGAAGCACGGAGTCGGGCGTGAGATCGGCGCCGCACCGTCGGGACAGGGCCCGGCAGATCGACTCGCGCAAGGCCGCCGTTCCTGCGGTGAAGGGATAGCCGGGCGAGTTCGACGCTTCGTGGAGCGCACGCTGAACGATGTCGGGCGTGGGATCGACCGGCGTGCCCACCGACAGGTCAACGATGCCACCGGGGTGGGCGCGCGCCTGCTCGGCGGCCGGGACGAGGCGGTCCCAGGGAAAGTCAGGCAGGGACGCGGCCGGTGACCGGGACACCCACCACGGCGAGCTCAGTGGTCGTGCTCCTGAGGAGGAAGGCTGGCGACGATGGGCACATCCCGCTCAATGAGTCCCAGTTTGCTGGCGCCACCTGGCGACCCGAGTTCGGAGAAGAAGTCGGCGTTGGCCGCGGTGTAGTCGGTGAACTGGGGAGGCACGTCGTCTTCGTAGAAAATCGCCTCCACCGGGCACACGGGCTCGCAGGCACCGCAGTCGACGCATTCGTCGGGTTGGATGTAGAGCATCCGCTCGCCCTCATAGATGCAATCAACAGGGCACTCATCAATGCAGGCCTTGTCCTTGAGGTCGACGCAGGGCTGCGAGATCACATAGGTCACGTGGCTGGTTCCTCCGGTGCGCGCCCGCGAGGGCGATGGAATGGGCAACTCGAGTATCTCGCCCTCAGGCACTGCTGACACTATCGGAGGTCGGGCCCTGACTCGCACACCGTTCCGAAGATCGGAGAGGACTTCCGGTGACAACGGCCAACCATCGACACCTGCCACTAACGGCCGCTGACGTCGGACGGCGTGTCAGCCTGCGGAGTCTGCGCCTCCCAGCATCGCCTTCTGATGCCTCCGATGCCTTCGACACAGTGGGAATCCTCCGATCGCTGCAACCTGGCCGAGTCGAGATCGAGCGTCGCGACGGGAGCCTGGTCGCCCTCGGGTGGCCGCCGCACCCGAGCGACTCCGGCCTCGCGCCTGTGGTAGCGGGGCGGGTGGTGCCCCCTGAGGTGTCTGCCATCGAACTGCAGCGCATCGCCCAGCGCGGCTGGCCGCCGCGCGAGTCACGTCGACTCGGAGACTGGGAGCTGCGATGGTCAGACACTGGCGGGCGCTCGGACTCGGTGCGGGTGGGGGTCGACCCCGGTATGCCGCTGGCCCTGGCCCTCGATGCGGCGAGGGAGTGGTACTCCGAACGTGACACCATCCCTTCGCTCCAGGTACCGCGTCCGGCACTTACCCCTGAGCTGCGCGCTCTCGGCTGGGAGGTGACACGGTCGGTGGCGCTCATGACGGCCGCAAACGCCGGGGCCCACGGGTCCGAAGCAACGATTCAGGCAACGACCCAGACACTGGAGTTCGTTCACACCTTCGAGCCAGACAACGAGTGGCTCGGACTCCTCCACGATGACGAGCCATTCGAGGCAGCCTCGTTGCTGCCGGTGCTGGTGGCCCCCACGCACGTGACCTTCCTCAGCGCGCGAGACTCCGGCAGCGGCGCGCTCGTCGGCATCGGTCGAGCCTCAGCGGCGCAGGGTTGGAGCGGAATCACCAGCATCGTGGTGGCTCCCACGTGGCGACGGCGGGGGGTGGCGTCTCACCTGACCGAGGAACTACTCCGGTGGGGTGCGACTCAGTCTGTGCCTCGGAGTTACCTCCAGGTCCTCGAGACCAATGAGGTGGCCCACGCGATGTATGCGTCGGCCGGCTTCGTCACCCATCATCACTACGACTACTGGAGGCCGGTTAGCTAGCGCACCACGATGAGTGAGGGAGACGGTGTGGCCGATGGCTCACCGGAGGGACTCGGCGTCGGAGTCGGCGTGGGAATCGGCTTCGGGGGGTTGGGGTCGACGCCACAAATAACCGTGGGCGAGGGCTTATAGCGCGTGGTGTAGGTCTCGGTATTGACGACCTTTCCGCCTCGGTAGAACGTCCGGTCAACATCGATCAAGAATCCATCGACGCCCGTTTGGGCATGGCAATCCTTCTCCTGCGAATAGATGATTTTGAACGGGACCTTCTCCGACGGCTCACCGAACACCGAGCCCACCTTCTGCCACTGACGGTGGCCCCACAGCGTGACCGTGATCGACTCATCGGTCATCTTCGCCTGGATGAAAATTGCATGCGGGGTGTTGTTCTTGAACACCATGTCGAAGTCGCCCCACGAGACCGTGGCCTCGCGTCCGGGCTTGTAGCGAGAGATCCAGATTGAGTGTGCGCGATGCTGCACGAACTCAAGCCCGGCGAACCAGGCGGCGTTGTACATGGCTGTGGTTGCAGTCGACACTCCCCCGCCTTCATCCATCTTCAGCACGCCACCCTCACCTACCACGAAGCCCTTGGTGTACCCGTTTTCAATAGTGCGCTCTTTGATCGTGTCGTTCATCGAGAACTCGTCGCCAGGCAACAGCAGGGTGCCATCGATGTAGGTGGCCGCCTGCCCAATGTTCTGCACGCGGTAGGCGGCGTAGGGGAAGTCCTGCACGTACTGGACCATCCTGTCTTTGATGCCCAGCGCGGTAAGCTCGGCGGTCGTCAACGCCGGGTCCACCGGGCCCAGGGTGACGCTGACCGTTCGGTCGGCTCCGGTCTTAGTGAGCACTGCCTCGACCGCGGCTGCCAGCTCGTCGGGCTTGACCCCGAACCCCACCTTCGAGCGCACCACCACGGGGACGCCCTTCTTAATCACGATGGTCGCGTCTCGTCCTGGAATCTCAACCTGGGCGAACTCCGACTCGATCATGCGGTGTAGTTCGTCCCGATCGATCACGGGCACAAGGTCTGAGCCCACAGCATTGAAGGCCAGCACGCCATCGATGTCGTAAGTGCCCGTCGCAGACCCCGACGAGGACGAGCCAATGATCGTCACCGGCTCGGCGACGGCCGGCTCGGCCACCGTGGTGAGCACCGTACGCGCCTCGGCGGTGGTGATTGCCGGGGCGACGACCTGGGTGGGCAGCACGATGGGCTTGCGTGGCCTCAGGAACGCCTCCACGATGGCCGCCTCTGACGCTTTCTGATCGACTTCGAGGCCGTCGGAGCCCTCGACCAGCAGCGGCACGCCATCGCGGATCCGCACGTCGGCATTCTCAGGGAGCGTGTCGAACTGCACCGCGAGGCCAGCCACGACGTTGTGCAACTTGGTGCGGTCAATTCGCACCACGGGGTCGATCGTCGATGCTCCGACGAAGCGCCGCGCCAGCAGCACGGGGTTCCAGCGACTGCCGGTGACCTTCGCGACCGTGGCCACCGGGTCGAAGGAGAGGCCGAGCTCCGCGGGCGACACCTGCACCTGCCGCTTTCCTACCCGCAACTCCATCGACTGGTTCGCAGCGCGGCCGATGTGGCGGCGCAGGTAGGCGGCAGCGTCGTTCTCGGCTAGGCCTCCGATGTTATTGCCCAACACCCGGGTATCGACGGGAACCTGGTCCGAACCGCCGGTCGCTAGGCCCACGTACACCACCGCTGCCGCCGCGAGCACCCCGGCCGAGAGCACCGCGACACGTCGAAGCGTGTGCTGGCGAGGGGTCGAGGACACGCGGGCCAGCCCTTCATCGATCAGCGCTCAGGTGAGCGAACGGTGCGCCAAGTCGGTGCATCGGACCCTCCAAGGGTAACCCGCTCCGAGGAGAGCGCCGCCACCCGCTGATGAGTCGTCTAGCAATCCGAGCAGAACGCCAGCCAGGGGGCAGTGTGTCCCTGACGGCGCTTACCGACTCAACGACCGGGGGCCGCCAATCGGTTCCCCAGGTCAGACCGAGGTCAGATTGAGGCTGCCACCGACCGCAGGTCGATGAGGTCGTCGACGACCACCGGGGCACCAGCCGCCTGAAGTACCTCCGTGATCTCGGCACCGATCAATTCGTGGCGATCGACAAGTGCGTCGCGCAGCGCGGCCACGAGGTGCTGGTTGGCTGCGAGAAGCAGGCGCACGTGGTCTCGCTGCGCCTGGAGCAGCCGCTCGACCTGGTCGCGTCCGATGGAGTCGGCAAGCACTCGGCCCACGATGTTCTGATCGTTGAAGGCCGAGCCCTGCACGGCTGCGTAGGAAACCAGAGTGTCGTCCATGCCGCAGGCTCCCACCATCTGGGCGGCGACATTGGTGGCGTAGAGGAGGTCACCCCCGGGGCCGGTGGAGATGTCATCGAAGAACAACTGCTCGGCGACCTGCCCTCCCATGGCGATGCGGATGAGTGCGATCATCTCCTTGCGCGAGCGTGTGTACACCTCGTCGCGATCGCCGTGGGCCAGCATTCCCAGCGCATCGCGACGCTTAATAATCGACAGCACCTCGAGCCGACGTGTCGGCGCCATCAGCCACGCGACCGTGGCGTGACCCGCCTCGTGGGTTGCGATCAGGCGCTGCTCGTGGTCGGTGTACTGAACGGGCTGGCCGAGCCCGATCT